>Ga0137407_10001785_pt1 | contig 14097 bp, 12 predicted proteins | sample CZOMad2_2_16fung_FD_108410 | JGI IMG/M metagenome (GOLD analysis project Ga0137407, IMG submission 108410) | Vadose zone soil fungal communities from Angelo Coast Range Reserve, California, USA - CZOMad2_2_16fungal (Illumina Assembly) | ecosystem: Environmental > Terrestrial > Soil > Vadose...
CCTCCGACACGGCGGCGGAGCGCTGCGAAGGCGCGATGCAGGTGCACGCGGACCGTGGCCTCCGAGGTGTTCAGCACCGACGCGATTTCCTTGGTGGCCAGGCCCTCACGGTACTGTAGTGTCACCGCCGCGCGCTGCTGAGGCGAGAGCGTCTCCACCGCCTTCCAGATGCGGCTCATCTGTTGGTCCTCGTCCATCCGCTCGCCGGGATCGTCCGGCGGCGCCGGCTGGCGCTCGATGAGATCGCCCGCACTCTCCTCGTCCTCGGCGTCGCGCCAGACGAGAAGGCGGCGCCAGCCACGTCCGCGGCGGCGATTGTCCAGGCAGCAGTTGACCAGGATCCGATAGAACCAGGTCGAGAACTTGGCCTGGCCGGCGAAGGAGCCCGCCCCCTCGTGCAGGCGGATGAAGGCTTCCTGGGCGCAGTCCTTGGCTTCCTCGCGATCGCGAACGATAGACCAGGCGACCCGGTAGGCCCGCTCCTGGTACCGCTCGACGAGGAGGTCGAAAGCCCCCGGCTCGCGATTCGCAACGTCTCGACACAGCGCTTCATCGGATTGCTCCACGGACTCGTCTCGGTCCGATCTTCCCATATGCTCATGCGCGCCACCTAGTGGAGGGCAGATAGGGTCCGACCCGCCGCCCTTCGCTGGTAGGACGCACGGCGGAGTGACCCTGTTTACACACGGGGACTGCCGGCTAAGTTCGCGTGGACTCTGGAGGAATGTCCTGGGTCCGCACGGCCTCGGCCAGGCTCACGTGCTCCACGAGGAGCAGCACCAGCCCCCAGACGGTCACCGGGATGAACTGCGAGACGTGCAGCAGCAGGGAGAAGGACAGCGCGTCGTCATAGGGCACCTCGTAGAGGCGCAAAGCCGTGACCACCGCGGCCTGGATCACCCCGACGAAGCCCGGACTCGAGGGAAGGCTCACGCCGAGGCCGAGGAAGCCCAGCGTGGTCCAGGCCGCCACCAGGGGAAGGTCCAGCCGCGCGGCACGGAAGCCGGCCCAGATGCAGGCCACCATCGCCAGCCAGATGGCGCAGGACCAGCCGATCATGGGCAGGAAATGGCGCGGCGCCCGCATGCCGGCGAGCCCGGCGTCGACGGTGTCGAGCAGCCGTTCCGCCCGCGCGGTGAGGGCCGGGCGGCCGCCGGTGAGGACGCGGGCCAGCCGCTTGCACCGCGCGGGCGCCACCGCGAAGGCGCCCAGCACGGCGATGAGGGCGAGATCCACCGAGAGGAAGACGAGGGCCGCCCACTCGAGCTCGCGCGGGATGGGAACGAGCAGGAAGAGCGAGGCGAGCAGGAGCCCGATGGCGAGCCCGTCCAGCACGCGTTCCACCACCATGGTGGTCACCGTGGTCCAGAAGCGCTGCCCCCGGCGGGTGACCACGTAGGCCCGGACCACCTCGCCCGCGCGAAGGGGAAGGAGGTTATTGGCCATGTAGCCGATCATCACCGCGTTGAAGAGGCCGGAGGGCTGCGCGCCGGGCGGGAAGAGGTAGTGCCAGCGCCGGGCCCGGGCCCAGAGGGAGCCGAGGTTCAGCACGATGCTCGCGGCGAGAAAGCCCCAGTGCGTGTCGGCGAGGCGCGCGCCGATGGCGCGCAGGTCGGCGTGCGAGAAGAGATACACGATCAGGGCCGCGCTGACCGCAAGCCCGAGGAAGATCTTGAGGAGCCGTCCGCGCGACGGCACGCGCGGGGTCAGCGCCGGGGCAGGAGGGGCATCAGGCCTCTACCCGGATCATGGTGGTGGGCCCCGCCACCACCGGCAGCCGGTCGATGGCCACCAGCGCCGCGCGCATGTCGCGCTCGCGTGCCTCGTGGGTCATCATCACCACCGGCACCGCCTCGTGCTGCTCGGCGCGCGTCTTCTGGAGCACGGAGACGAGCGAGATGCCGTGCTGCCCCAGGATGCCCGCCACCTGGGCGAGTACACCCGGACGGTCCAGGGCCATCACGCGGAGATAGTAGGCGGTGCGGATGTCGTCGATGGGCCGGATGGGGAGCCGCGCCTGCGCGGCGGAGGGCAGATCCACCGCGAGGGCGGGGACGTCGTGGGCCACGCGGCGGGCGATGTCCAGCGCGTCCGACCACACCGCGGAGGCAGTGGGCAGCTGGCCCGCGCCGCGGCCGTAGAACATGAGGTCGCCCACGTTGTCGCCGGTGATGAAGACCGCGTTGAAGACGCCGGAGACGGCGGCCATGGGCGAGGCGGCGGGGATCATGGTGGGATGCACCCGGGCCTCCAGCGCGCCGTCGCCGGCCTTGGCGATGGCGAGGAGCTTGATCCGGTACCCGAGCTCGCGGGCGTTGACCACGTCCTCCTGCGAGACCCCGGTGATCCCCTCGGTATAGATGTCCTTGAGGTCCACCGCGGTGCGGAAGGCGAGCATGGCGAGAATCTGGAGCTTGTGCGCGGAGTCGAGCCCCTCGATGTCCAAGGTGGGATCGACCTCCGCGTAACCGCGCGCCTGCGCCTCCTTGAGCACGCCCGAGAAGTCCAGACCCTCGTCGGTCATCTTGGACAGGATGTAGTTGCACGTTCCGTTGACGATGCCGAAGGCGGAGCGGATGCGGTTCGCGGGCAGGCCGTCCTTGACGGCGCGAATGAGGGGGATGCCGCCCGCCACCGCCGCCTCGAAGCCGAGCATCACGCGGTTCCGCCGCGCCTCCTCGAAGAGCTCCGGGCCATGATGGGCGAGCAGCGCCTTGTTGGCGGTGACCACGTGCTTGCCTGATGCCAACGCGCGCAGGATGAAGGTGCGCGCGGGCTCCAGCCCGCCCACCAGCTCGATGACGATGCGGACCTCGGGGTCACCGAGCACGCGCTCGACGTCGGAGGTCAGCGGCAGGCGCGCCAGGTCCAGGCCCTCGCGCGGGCGCAGGAGGTCCAGGTCCGCGACGGCGGCGAGCGTGAGCTTGCAGCCGGCGTGCGCCTCCATCTCGGCGCCGTGCGTCTGGAGGATTCGCGCCACCCCCGCGCCCACGGTGCCGAGCCCGAGGAGACCGAGCTTGATCTCGTTCATGCCGGGATGGCCGCTCCAGGGCGCCTCACCGGGAGGCGAGGGTCTTGAGGCCGCGGAGCGCCTGCTTGATGCGCTGCTCGTTCTCGACGAGGGCGAAGCGGACGTGGCCCTCGCCGTACTCGCCGAAGCCGATGCCCGGGGACACCGCGACCTTGCACTCCTGGATCAGCATCTTGGAGAACTCGAGCGAGCCCATGGCCCGGAAGGCCTCGGGCACCGGCGCCCACACGAACATGGTGCCCTTGGGCTTCTCGACCTGCCAGCCGATCTTGTTGAGCCCGTTCACGAGGACGTCGCGGCGTCGGCGGTACATCTCGTTGATCTCCGCCACGCACTTCTGGTCGCCTTCCAGCGCCACGATGCCCGCGATCTGGATGGGCTGGAACACGCCGTAGTCGAGGTAGGACTTCATCCGCGCGAGCGCATTGACCATCTGCCGGTTGCCGCAGCAGAAGGCCAGCCGCCAGCCCGCCATGTTGTAGGACTTCGTCGTCGAGACGAACTCCACACCGACGTCCTTGGCTCCCGGGACCTCCAGGAAGGAGGGTGGCCGGTACCCGTCGAAGGCGATATCCGCGTAGGCGAAGTCGTGCACGACCATCAGGCGGTGCTCCTTGGCAAACGCCACCACCTTGACGAAGAAATCACGGTCCACGCAGAGCGTGGTCGGATTGTGCGGAAAGGACAGGATGAGCAGCTTGGCCTTGGGCCACGACAGTCGCGCGGTCTCGGTGAGGCGGGCGAAGAAGTCCTCGCCCGGCACCAGGGGCACCGAGCGCAGGTCCCCGTCGGCGATCACCACCGAGTACGAGTGGATGGGGTAGGTGGGGTTCGGGACCAGGGCCCCGTCGCCGGGCTGGAGCACGGCCAGGGCCAGGTGGGCCAGTCCCTCCTTGGCGCCGATGGTGGCGATGGCCTCGGTCTCGGGATCGAGCTCCACCCCGTAGCGGGTCGCATACCAGGTGGTGATGGCCTTGCGCAGCCGCGTGATGCCCTTGGACGCCGAGTAGCGGTGATTGCGCGGATTGCGCGCCGCTTCGACGAGCTTGTCCACGATGTGCTTGGGCGTGGCCTGGTCCGGATTGCCCATGCCGAGGTCGATGACATCTTCCCCGCGGGCCCGGGCCTTGGCCTTGAGGTCATTCACGATGGCGAAGACGTAGGGCGGAAGGCGCTTGATCCGGTAGAAGTCGTCCATGGGAAACCCGGCGAAAATGATACTCCGGCGTCGACAAAACTGTCAAGAAATCGGGTGGATGCATGGGAACGCGAGCGTGGCCGGTGAGGAGGTGATTGAGGGTTGACAGCCTCTGGGGACGATGTTACAAACTCGCTAGCCGCGGGGGCAAAAGACCTCCCGGCACCCATCCGGCGGTACTTGGTTCGCTCGCGATCGAGCGCTCCCGTCGCCCCCAAGCGGCGCTCCGGGAGAAATCACGAACGACATGAGAGGCGAGGTTCATTTGAGCGCAAAGCAGGGACCGAAACAGCCGGCGGAGAAAATACATGTCGTGGTGGAACGTCTCGACGGCAGCCGGGTGATACGGCTCCCCGCCCCGCGCTGGCTGGTCTCGGTGGCGGTCGGGCTGCTCGGCTTGCTGCTCGTCGCGGGCGGTGCCTGGTACCACGACTACTCCTCGCTCCGCACCCACCGCGCCGATTTCGCCGCGCTCCAGGTCCGACTTGCCGATCAGCAGCGCCTTCTCGAAGGGTTCCAGCAGCGCGTGGCCCGCGTCCGGGCCGAGGTCGACGGGTGGCGCGGGCTCCACGACCGGATCTGGCAGCCCTTCGGCCCCGACGCCGGCCAGGAGCGGCGGGGCAGCGGCATCGGCGGGCGCGGGACCGCAAAGGACGTGGATGGGGACGAGGGGGGCTCGGTGGCGGACGAGATCGAGCGCCTGGCCGCGATGGTGACCGAGGAGGGGCAAAGCCTCCGGTCGCTGGAACGCTTCCTCGGCAAGGCCAGCCGCGTGCTGGCCTCGCTGCCGACCCGATGGCCGGTGCGCGGCTCCGTGAACTCCGAGTTCGGCCGCCGCAGCTCGCCCTGGCTGGACGACGCCGTCGAGGTGCACACCGGGCTCGACATCGGGGCCGTGCGGGGGACGCCGGTGATCGCGCCCGCCAACGGCATCGTGATCTTCGCGGGCCAGCACGCGGAATACGGAGTCACCCTCATCATCGACCACGGGAACGACATCAAGACCTTGTACGGCCATCTCACCCGCGTGGGCGTCCAGTCCGAGCAGAAGGTGGAGCGCGGCCAGGTCGTTGCCTTCACCGGCAATACTGGCCGCTCGTCGGGCCCGCACCTACATTACGAGATCCAGGTGAAGGGCTCGCCCGTCAATCCGCGCTCCTACCTCTGGGATTAGGCGCGCGCCGATAAGCGCCCAGCTGCTTCGTTGGCGCCACTCGTCCGCCTGCTCAACGTACCAGGGGTACGCCTCGCAGGCGGATCTCGGGCGCCGCCTTGCATCTGGGCACTTCTCGGCGCGCGCCTCGCGCGTGGCCAGCGGCTCAGCGGCCCTGATGCTTGGCGAGGAAGGCGAGCATGGCGGCGTTGAAGGCGTCGGGCTGCTCGAGGAAGAGGATGTGGCCGGCGTCGGGGATCACGGCGAGGTCGGCGCCGGGGATGCGCGCGTGGACCTCGCGAGAAAAGGCGGGCGGGACCAGGATGTCCTCCGCGCCGAGCGTCACCAGGGTCGGGACGCGGAGCGTGGGCAGGCGATCCAGCGTGTCATGTGCGCCGATGGCTTCGGCCTGGCGTCGGAGCCCCGTATAGCTCGTGGGGTAGGGGTTGTCCAGCGCGCGCTGCAGCATGAGCTGAACGAACTCGGGGCGCTCGCGGGCGGTCTTCCGGCAGATGACCCAGGGCAGCATCGCGCGCGCCCACTCCTCGCGGTCCTCGCGCGCGCGCACGCGGAGAAGGCTTTCCACCAGTAAAGTCCCGTAGGGGTCGATACGCCCCAGCGTGCAGTGCAGCTGGAGGGTTCGCACGCGCTCCGGATGCCGCAGCGCCAGCTCCTGCGCGATCATGCCGCCCATGGAGGCGCCGCACACGTGAGCGCGGGCCACACCGAGCGCCTCCAGCAGGCCCGCCACGTCCTCCGCCATTCCGGCGATCGAGTACGGGATATCCGGCTGATCGCTTTGCCCGGCGCCCCGATTGTCGAGCGCGATCACGCGGTAGGTCCCGGCGAGGGCCTGCATCTGAAAGGCCCAGGCGGTGTGATCGCCGCCCCAGCCCATGATGAGGACCACCGGCTCGCCGGACGGAGCCCCCAGGTCTTGATAGAAGAGGCCGATGCCGTTGACGGGAAGGCGGGGCATCGGGCGCCGCCTAGCCGGCGACGGCGGTGAGGATCTCGGTGAGCTCCTCGAGCGTCTCCGCGTCCAGCGCGGGCGCGGGGGGACGCACGAAGGCGGAGCGGATCCATCCGCGCCGGCGGAGGATCTCCTTGCGGATACCCACCGACGTGCCCGGCGTGGAGCCGGGCTGGCTCTCGAATCGGATCAGCGGCAGCCACCGATAGAAGAGCGCGCGGGCGGTGCCCCGCCGCCCCGCCACGAACTCGTCGCGAATGACGCGCAGGGCTTCGGGGTAGGGGAAGCCGGTCATGGCCCCGTCGGCGCCGCGGGAGAGCTCCTCGAAGAAGTAGCAGCCGCCCAGGCCACCGAAGATGGACACCCGGCGCTCGAAGAGGGCGCGCAGCCGCGTGATCTTGGGCAAGGTGGGCGCTTCCTCGAGCTTCACCGCTTCGACCTTGGGAATCTCGGCGACGATGCGCCCGATGAAGGCGGGCGGCATCACCACCTGGGTGGTCACCGGCTCGTCCTGGAGCACGATGGGCAGGGGAGTGGCGGCCGCCACCGCGTGGTAGTAGGCGAGCACCGCGTCGAGGTTGCGCGAGCCGGTGGGCGGGGCCAGCATGAGGGCGCGCGCGCCGGAGTCCTGCGCCATGCGCGCCAGGGCCACCGCGATGTGGGTGCCGGAGGCGGAGGCGCCCACCGCCACCGGGACACGCCCGCGCACTTCCTTGACCACGGTCTCCACCACCTGCCGGCGCTCGTCGTCGGTGAGGCGATGTGCCTCGCCGGCGATGCCGAGGACGGTGAAGCCGGTGATGCCGGTGTCGAGCGCCCGCTCCACCAGCAGGGGCAGCCCGTCACGGTCCAGCGCGCCGCCGTCCGTGAACGGCGTCGCCATGATGTGAAAGACGCCCGACCAGTCGATCAGGCGCGGACCTGGCAGGCCACCCAGTGGCCGGGCGAGATCTGCTTCAGCACCTGCTCATTCTCCGAGCAGGATGGCACCCGGATGGCGCACCGGGTGTGGAAACGGCAGCCCGAGGGCGGCTTGATGGGGCTGGGTACGTCGCCCTCCAGCAGGATGCGCTTGCGCTTCACCTGCGGGTCGGGGATGGGCACCGCGGAGAGCAGCGCCTCGGTGTAGGGATGCTTGGGGTTGTTGTAGAGCTCCTTGGCGGGGGCGATCTCCACGATCTTGCCCAGGTACATCACGGCCACGCGCGTGGAGATGTGCTCCACCACCGAGAGGTCGTGGGCGATGAAGAGGTAGGTGAGGTTGAACTGCTTCTGGAGGTCCTCCAGGAGGTTGATGACCTGAGCCTGGATGGACACGTCCAGCGCGGACACCGGCTCGTCGCAGACGATGAGCTTGGGATTCACCGCCAGCGCGCGCGCGATGCCGATGCGCTGGCGCTGACCGCCGGAGAACTCGTGGGGGTAGCGACGGAGGTGGTCGGCGCCGAGCCCCACCGTCTCCAGCAGGTGGACGACCCGCTCCTCTCGCTCGCGCCGCGTCTTGGCGAGCTTGTGGATGACCAGGGCCTCCCCGATGATCGAGCCCACCGTCATGCGCGGGTTCAGCGACGCATAGGGGTCCTGGAAGATGATCTGCATGTCCCGCCGCAGGTGGCGAAGGGACCGCTTGTCCAGGGTGGTGACGTTCTTGTCCTCGAACCACACCTCGCCCGCGGTGGGCTCGATGAGGCGGAGGATGCAGCGCCCGGTGGTGGATTTGCCGCAGCCCGACTCGCCCACGAGGCCCAGCGTCTCGCCCTTGAGGATCTCCATGGAGATGTCGTCCACCGCATGGACGCGGGCGACTTCGCGCGAGAACAGGCCCCCGCGAATGGGGAAGTACTTCTTGAGATTCTTCACTCGGAGGAGCGGCGTCTCAGCCATGGCGTGCGTTCCTCTCAGTACAGCCAGCAGGAAACCTTGTGGCCGGGCTTGACTTCCTTGAGCACCGGGTCCTTCTCGGTGCACACCGGCTTGACGAAGGGGCAGCGGGGCGCGAACCGGCAGCCGGGGGCGATGTCGCCGCGCAGGGTGGGGACGGTGCCGCCGATCACCTCGAGCCGGCGCCGCTCGGTGGCGGCGAGATCTATCCGGGGGATCGACCGCAAGAGGCCTTGGGTGTAGGGGTGCAGCGGCTCCTTGAAGAGATCCGCCACCGACGCTTCCTCGGCCACCTTGGCCGCGTACATCACGACCACCCGCTGGGCGGTCTCCGCGATGACCCCCATGTCGTGGGTGATGAGCATGATGGCCATCTTCAGGCGCGCCTTGAGCTCGTTGAGGAGCTCGAGGATCTGGGCCTGGATGGTGACGTCCAGCGCGGTGGTGGGCTCGTCGGCGATGAGGAGCTTGGGATTGCAGGACAGCGCCATCGCGATCATGATGCGCTGCCGCATACCGCCGGAGAGCTGGTGCGGGTACTCCTTCACGCGCCGCTCCGCGTTGGGGATGTGGACGAGCTTGAGCATCTCGACGGTCTTGTCCATGGCGTCCCGGCGGCCCAAGCCCTCGTGCAGGCGCAGGGCCTCCGCGATCTGCTCCCCGCAGGTGAACACGGGGTTGAGCGAGGTCATGGGCTCCTGGAAGATCATCGAGATCTCCTTGCCCCGGATCTTCCGCATCTGGCCGGCGGGCAGGTCCACGAGGTTCCGGCCGTCGTAGAGGATCTGTCCCTCCACGATCTTGCCGGGGGGCTGCGGGATCAGCTTCATCACGCTGAGCGCGGTCACCGACTTGCCGCAGCCGGACTCGCCGACCACGCCGAGCGTCTCGCTCTTGTCGATGTGCAGGTCCACGCCGTCCACGGCGCGAACGATGCCCTCGTCCGTGAAGAAGTACGTCTTGAGGTTCTTGACTTCGAGTAGACGCTCGGCCATGTGCGATGTCCTCTCAGCGCCAGGCGGCGGTGATCTCCCGAAACGCGTCCAGGGCGCGGTCGATGTCTTCTCCGTCCACGTCTTTGTGGGTGACGCAGCGGATGGCGGCCGGACCCGCGTGGTGGACCTTGACCTTGCGGGCGAGGCAGCCGGTGACGAGCGCGGTGGCGCGCTCGGCGCTGACCACCTGGAAGCGGACGATATTGGTCTCCACCGTGGCCAGGTCGACACGGAGCCCGGGGAGGCTGCTCAGGCCTTCGGCGAGCCGGCGTGCGTGGACGTGATCCTCGGCGCGCCGATCTACCATCGTTTCAAGGGCAATGATGCCGGCGGCGGCGAGCACGCCCGCCTGGCGCATCCCGCCTCCGATCATCTTGCGCACGCGCCGGGCCCGCGCGATGAAGTCGCGCCGGCCGCAGATGAGCGATCCCACCGGCGCCCCCAGGCCCTTGGACAGGCAGAAGGTGAGGGAGTCTACCGGGCGGGTGAAATCGTCCACCGGTCGCTTGTGCGCCACCGCGGCGTTGAAGATGCGGGCGCCGTCCAGGTGCAGGGGCACGCCCGCGGCATGGGCGGCCGTCGCCACCGCGACGATCTCCTCCGGCGTGCAGCAGGTGCCCCCGTGGCGATTGTGCGTGTTCTCGATGCAGACGAGGCCGGTGACGGGAAGGTGGATATTGCTGGGCCGGACCGAGTCGCGCACCTGGGCGGGGGTGAGGAAGCCGCGCTCGGTGGCGAGCGGGCGGGTCTGCAGCCCGCCCAGCCGCGCCGCGCCGCCCACCTCCGAGCCGAACACGTGGCTGTCGGCGTCGAGGAGGAGCTCCTGGCCGGGCTCGGTCTGCGCGAGGATGGAGACGAGGTTGCCCTGGGTGCCCGAGGCCACGAAGAGCCCGGCCTCCTTGCCCGTCCGCCGGGCGGCCAGGGTCTCGAGGCGCTGGACGGTGGGATCCTCCTCCCACACGTCGTCGCCGACCTCGGCCTGAGCCATGGCTTCGCGCATCGCCGGGCTGGGAAGGGTGAAGGTGTCCGATCGTAGCTCGACGACGTCGTGCATCCGGGCTACCTCGCGGCGGTCCGGAGGCGCTGCGCCGCGCGCCGCCCCCATTCCGTGTAAGGGAACTCGTTGGCCAGTCGCTCGAATCTGACGCGGGCGTCCTGGACGCGGCCTTCCTGGGTGTCGACGTCGGCGAGACGGTACAGCGCCTCCGGCACCACCAGCGTGCGCGCGTACTCCTTCAGCACGTACTCGAGACGCTGACGAGCCGCGGGCGCGTTGCCCTGGTCGATGTAGTAGCTGGCGACCCAGAGCTCCTTCTGGGCGAGGCGGCCACGGCAGATGTCGATCTTGGCGAGCGCGTCCGAGGCGTAGCGGCTGTCCGGGTACTCACGCACGAGCTTGCGGAACTGATCGGCGGCCTTGGCGGTGATGGACTGGTCCTGCTCCACCGGCTTGATCTGGTCGTAGTAGCTCATGGCGAGCCGGAACTGGACCAGGTCGGAGATCTCGTGGCGGGGGAAGAAGGCGAGGAAGGCCTCGAACTCCTTGATGGCCTTGTCGAACTCACCCTCGCGGTAGTAGGCCTCGCCGATGAGGAAGCGCGCCCGCGGAGCATAGCTGGACTGGGGATGTCGCTCGACCACCTTGCGGAACGGCAGGCGCGCGTCCTCGTACCGTTTCTTGCTCATCTCGAGCTCGCCCGTCGCGTAGAGTTCGGCGGCCGGGGGCAGCGGCACCGGCCGATTCTTGAAGAGGTCGGCCACCCAACCACCGACGGAGGAACAGCCTCCCAGCAGCAGCGCCAGCGAGAGGAATGCGACCGCAAAGACCCGAGACGGGACGTGCATTTGTGCGTGAAAGGTAAGGGCAGACCTCTGCAAAGTCAAGGACATTGACAGGCTCCCACCCCTTGCGTAAGATCGCCCGCGATGGCCCTCCCCAGGATGGTAAGGGTGCGTCAATCCTTCGCCGGTCCGCGATTGGCGGACATCCCCGGCGGCGTCCGTTCGGCCCTCGGCGGCGCCCCCCTCCCGATGCGGCGCGGCGATACGGTCGCGGTGGGCGCAGGGAGCCGCGGCATCGCGAATATCGCGACCATCGTACGGGCCACGGTGGACCATCTCAAGGGCATCGGCGCCCACCCCTTCGTTTTCCCCGCGATGGGCAGCCATGGGGGCGCCACCGCGGAGGGGCAGCTCGACCTCCTGGCCCACTACGGCATCACGGAGTCCGCCATGGGCTGCGAGCTCCGGGCCTCCATGGACGTGGTCCAGATCGGGCAGGCGCTCGACATGCCGGTGTGGCTGGACCGCGTGGCCAGCGAGGCGAACTGGATCGGCCTCGTCAACCGCGTCAAGCCCCATACCGACTTCAAGGGATCCATCGAGTCCGGGCTCTTCAAGATGATGACCATCGGGCTGGGCAAGCTCAAGGGCGCCACCCAGTACCATCGCGCCAACGTCACCCACGGCTACGAGACCGTCATCACCGCGGTGGGCCGGGAGGTGCTGGCCAAGGCGCGCATCGGTTTCGGCCTCGGCATCGTCGAGAACGGCTACGACGAGACCGCCAAGGTGGAGGCCTTCGCCGCCGCCGATCTCGAGGCGGGGGAGCGGCGGCTCTTGAAGGAGGCGCGGGAGTGGATGGCGCGCCTGCCGTTCTCGCCCATCGACGTCCTGGTGGTGGAGGAGATCGGCAAGAACATCTCCGGGGCGGGGATGGACACCAACGTGATCGGGCGGCCCTCGAATCCCCACGAGCCGTTTCCCCACGATCCCAAGATCCTCTGGATCGTCGCGCTCGACCTCACCGACGACAGCTCCGGCAACGCCACCGGCATCGGCAACGCGGACTTGGTCACGCGCCGGCTGGTGGAGAAAATCGACATGAAGCCGACGCTGATCAACTGCATCACCGCCTGCACGCCCAACGGAGCCAAGGTCCCCGCCACCTTCGACTCCGACCGCGAGGCGGTGGAGACCGCGCTGTCCTGCATCGGCCTCACCGCGCCCGAGCACGCCCGGGTAATCCGGATCAAGAACACCCTGGTGCTCGGCGAGATCGAGTGCTCCGAAGCCTTCCTGCCCGACATCGGCAAGCGCCCCGACCTCGAGGTCGTGGGCGAGGCGCGCCCGCTCGGCTTCGACGCCAGCGGCCGGATCGCGCCGCTTCTCGCTCACTGACTCCCGCCTGCGCGGTGAGGCGCCGCCGAAGGCGAGACGAGCGGATACGACTGCTTGGCGAGGCGCCGCCGAAGGCGAGACGAGCGGATACGTAGACCCGCTAGTCGAGGAGACCGATCTCCCGGTAGCGGGTCTCGACGCGGGAGGTGATGAGGCCGAGACGCTGCAGCCGCGGGATCAGCACCTCGGTGAAGAGAAAGCGGTTGAAGGCCTTGGCGGTCTGCGAGTTGGTCATGGTGTCCCGCCAGATGGCGTCGGCGTCCCAGCCCATCTCCTTCCACACGCCCCGGACGGACTGGAAGCCCGTCCGCTCGTCGCGGGCGAACATCGAGTCGCAGGCGCGCAGGGCGAAGTCCTCCAGCAGCTCGTGCTTGGCGCCGTCCATGTCGGGCAGGGCGCGCTTCAGCGCGAAGTAGCCGAAGTTCACGTGGCGGCCCTCGTCCTGGAGGACGTAGTCGAGGAGCTGGGCGAGGGTGGGATCCCCCGTTTGCTTGTGCATGACGTTGAAGGCGGCGATGGCGAGCCCCTCGATGAGCATCTGCATGCCCAGGAGCTTGAGCTCCCAGTGCTCCGAGGTGAGGATCTCGTCGATGAGCCCCTTCAAGAGGGGATCCACCGGATAGATCTTGTGAAGCTTCTTCACGTACTTCTCGAAGACCTCCACGTGCCGCCCCTCGTCCACCACCTGGGTGGAGGCGTAGAGCTTGCAGTCCAGCTCGGGCAGGGGGTTGACGAGCTGGCTCGCCACCAGGAGGGCCCCTTGCTCGCCGTGGAGGAATTGGGAAAGCCGCCAGGCCGACACGCGGATCTCCACCTCCTTCTGCTCCGCGGAGGACAGGCGGGGGAAGAACTCGGTGCCCATGAAGGCCAGGTGGGTGTTGAGCACCGGCCCCTCCTTGCCGATGGGTCGGCTCCAGTCCAGGTCGATGCTCCCGTTCCACTGGTTCTTCTTCGCCGTCTCGTAGAGGGACTCGAGCTCGGCGTGGGTGGGCTCGTAATCGAAGTCCCACAGGGTGTCGAGCCGGGAGGAAACCGTCCGGGCTGCGGCCGCGCGTGTCGTCGTCATGCCCCGACACTACGGCCACCTCCGCGGCCGGTCAAGGTGGCAGAACGTGTCTTGACAGGGACGGGACGAGCCCGTAAAGTCCGATCAAATCAGCGCGCACAGTGCGCGCCCGGTTCGCTGTCAAGCCGCCCTGGGAGGCGACGATTCCTCGGTTCCGGACCCCGAGACCGCTCCCCCCCGCCAACTCCGGCCCCGCCGGTGGCCGATGCTGAGGCCTGTCCGCTCCGTCCCGTCCGCGCCCCGTTTCCCCCACAAGGAGGCGTTCATGGAGCCCGTCAGCCGCCGTCGTTTCGTCATCGGGAGCACCGCCGGCCTCGCCGGTATCCTCGCGACGCGCGTGCCGCCCGCGCGCGGGCAGCAGCGTGAGATCTCCTACCTCTGCTGGAACAACTTCGCCCCCGCCTCCGACAAGAAGCTGGCGGAGATCGGGCAGCGCTTCACCAAGGACACGGGCATCAAGCTCAAGATCGACCACATCTCCCACATGGGGCCGCAGCAGGCCAAGTACGCGGCCGAGGTCCAGACTCAAGCCGGGCACGACATGGTCGAGATGCGCATGCACTTCCCGTGGCTCTACGAGCCGCAGCTGGCGGACGTCTCCGACGTGGTGACCGGGCTCG
>Ga0137407_10001787_pt1 | contig 14087 bp, 12 predicted proteins | sample CZOMad2_2_16fung_FD_108410 | JGI IMG/M metagenome (GOLD analysis project Ga0137407, IMG submission 108410) | Vadose zone soil fungal communities from Angelo Coast Range Reserve, California, USA - CZOMad2_2_16fungal (Illumina Assembly) | ecosystem: Environmental > Terrestrial > Soil > Vadose...
GGCCTTCACCGAAGACCCGATCGACCCTTTGAAACTGGTCGAACGGCCGACCCTGATTGTCGGCGGCGGCCGTGACCGCCAGGTGGCGCGGCTGGATTTCGTGGCACTTGCCGCGGCAGCGCCGGTGGCGAAAACCCTTTGGTTTCCGGAAATGAACCACGTTCTGGTCGATGTCGCCAATGAGGACGACGATCTCGCGGCCTACAACCAGCCCGAACGCGCGCTCGACACCGCCCTTATCGAGGCGGTCGCGGCCTTCATTTTCGCCGACGACGCGCGCTGATTGTTTTCCGCACGCGGAGACGACGCTGATGGTGCTTACAGCGCCTCGCCTTTGAGAAGCCGCGGCACCTCGCCGGCCAACCCCGCGGCCTGCCGGATGAACAAGCTTTTCAGCGGCGGCGCGCGATCGACCAGCCCGAGCCCGATATCGCGCACGGTGCGAAGCAGCGTCGATTGGTTCGAGAACAGCAAATTGAGCGAGTTGGTTGCAAGCCCCATCGCCATGGTATCGAACCGCCGCCAGCGCTGATAGCGATCGAGCACGTCGGCCTGCCCGAGATCGATGCCGAGCCGCGCCGCGTCGACGATCACCTCGGCAAGTGCCGCGACATCTTTCAGGCCCATATTGAGCCCTTGGCCCGCGATCGGATGAATCACATGGGCGGCGTCGCCGACCAATGCCAGCCGCTCGCCAATGAACGAGCGCGCGACGAAATAGCCGAGCGGAAATGCGCGCGGCTTGTCCAACGCCTTGATCTCGCCGAGATGCAGGCCAAAGCGCTGCTCGAGTTCGTCGTGAAACGCTTCTTCGCCGAGCGCGACGATGCGCGCCGCCTCGTCGCGTTTCTCGGTCCAGACCAGCGACGAGCGCTTTCCCTTCAGCGGCAGGATCGCGAACGGGCCGGACGGGAGGAAATGCTCTTCGGCGCGGCCATGATGGTCGCGCTCATGGCCGACGGTGACCACAATGCCGGATTGATCGTAATCCCAGCCATGGGTGGCGATCCCGGCGCGCTCGCGCAGTTTCGAACGCGCGCCATCGGCCGCCACCAGGAGGCTCGCCTCGATCACCCTGCCATCGGCGAGCGTGACGTCGACCCCATCGCTGCGCGCGGCAAAGTCGGTTACCGCGTGACCGAGAAGCTCGACGCCATCGGCCGCGGCGCGCTCGACCAACGCATCGATCAGATGACGGTTTTCAACCATATGCGCAAACGGTTCGCCCGGCTCGACATCGCCTGCGAATGTCAAAAACACCGGGCGCGTCGCATCCTCAAGCTTGGAATCGGTGACGACCATGTCCAGGATCGGCTGCGTCCCCGCCGCGACCTGATCCCACACGCCGATGGCTTCAAACAACCGGCGGCAGGCGGCGACGATGGCGGTAGCGCGCGGATCGCGGCTCGGCCTGACCGCAAGCGCCGGATCGGCGACGATGATGGCAAGATCGGCGCCGAGCCCCTGGCGCAGTGCCAGTGCCAGCGCCAGCCCCGCAAACGCGCCGCCGCCGATGACAATGCTTCGCTGTACCGACATATTGGACCTGCTGCTCACGCTCTTGCTACTTGAGTATAGCTGGGCGAAACAGGTGGACGAAACAAGGGTCTTGTTGCCCTCAAGCCGTCATTCCGTGGCGCGGGATTGTCGCAAAGCGGAAATCTCACGGTCATTGCCTCCAGATTCCCGAATCGGGGCGGAGTAATTCCATCGGACGGCGCGAAAGCGCCGACCCGTTGGCCGCCTCCGAAGCAATGACGAGAACATCGAGAGCGCTCCAATGTCCAATGGCCTGATCGACCTGATTTCCATTCTCGATCTCGAACCGATCGAAGTGAACATGTTTCGCGGCAACAGCCCCAAGACGAGCTGGCAGCGGGTGTTTGGCGGGCAGGTCATCGGACAGGCGATGGTAGCGGCATGCCGTACCGTGGAAGGCCGGCTGCCGCATTCGCTGCATTGCTATTTCATCCTGCCGGGCGATCCTCAGATTCCGATCATCTATGAGGTCGAACGACTGCGCGACGGCAAGAGCTATTCGACCCGGCGGGTAACGGCGATCCAGCACGGCAACGCGATCTTCTCGATCATGGTGTCGTTTCATGTCGAGGAGCCGGGTGCGTTCGACCATCAGGACAGGATGCCGGAGGTCCCGCCGCCGGAAAAGCTCACCGCCGAGGAAGTCGCCAAGCAGCCGATGTTCCGTGACATGCCGGAATTCATTCGCCGCTACTATGAATCCGACCGCCCGATCGAGCTGCGGCCGGTCGAGCTCGGCCGCTATTTCGGCCAGAAAATCGAGGACGGCCGCATCCACGTCTGGATCCGCACCGCCTCGAAACTGCCGGACGATCCGGCGCTGCATATGTGCGCGCTGGCCTATGCGTCGGATTTCTCGTTGCTTGATGCGGCGATGGCGCGCTATGGCCGGACGCTGTTCGACAAGCGCATGATGCCGGCCAGTCTTGATCACGCGATGTGGTTTCACCGGCCGTTTCGTGCCGACGAATGGCTGCTCTACGCCCAGGACTCACCGAGCGCGCGAGGCGGACGTGGCCTGACCCGCGGCATGATCTTCAAGCAGGACGGCACGCTGGTCGCGTCCGTCGCACAGGAAGGTTCGCTTCGCGAGCGCAAATGATCGCGCTTACGCGTTGGCATAGCCGCTTCGTTGGACCAGGGAGAATTGCGATACGCTCCAGCGAGCGTACCATGCGAACGCCCAGGGGATGGGGATGATCAACGCCGTCGCCAACACGAACAACAGCGTTCGCCACAAGATTTGCCAACCGGTGGCGTTGAAGATGATCTGCCGCCGCGTGCCCTGGATATGACGGCACGTCCATCGCGCCCAGGCCGTCCAGACCCAAGCCCAACCAATGACAGAGAGGAACGACACAAACGCCAGACAATACCAGCCGATGTAACCCCAGGCGCTCCCGGAGAAGGCCAGAGGGCGCCCATGTCCATCCGGACTAATGTTCATGACAAGCCATCTGAGGACCAACCACCAGAAAAACCCCTCGATTGGCACGAGAACGAATGTCAAGTAACTGCTGTCGGCAAATCTCGCCCACGCGAAGAGCCCCTGGATGACGAAGACGTACCAGATATCGGCGGGGTTGCCGGCGAAGACGGCATCGGGCCGCTGCGGGATGTGCAAATGCGCCACCAGCCATCGATAGAACGCTGTCGCGGCCCAGGGCGCTGGTATCAAGAGCGCGATGCCGAACGTGGCGAGCAGCCCTCGCCCAAGCAGGGTCCAAGTGCCGAAATCGGCTGACAATATCTGGTTGGCCCGGATATCGCCCGTGGAAGAAACGCTCGAGGACGGTAACGCCGACGGGACCGCGTCACGCAGCAGGCCAGGAATATCTCCGGCCCTCCGCCAGTCCGTCATCCCCTCGGTCCAGACCAGCGTCTCCGCCGAGATCGCGCCATTGGCGATGAAATCGCGCAGCTGGGCTTCCATATAAGGGCCTTGTTGCCGGCCTTGGGACGCAAAAAACCAGGATCGGTCTGACATTTCGTCCCCCTTGGGCGTCGCAGCGAGCCGCCCAGCCGGCAAGACGGTGGGCGATGAAACCGCTTCCCGGCGGAGTGTGCCCTGCCAATGGAGGCAGGCTACCGAGCGGGTACCGGCCACGGCAATTGTTTTCGCTACCGCCTGCAAACTTTTTGTGCCTTTCGCACAGAAAGATGCCAGACTTGTACGGGACACAAATCACGGCGCGACCGGAATTTGGAATCTGAGAAATGAAGGCCTGAACATGAAACTCGTTGTCGCCATAATCAAACCCTTCAAGCTTGACGAAGTCCGCCAGGCGCTGACCGCCGTCGGCGTCCATGGCATGACCGTGACCGAGGTCAAGGGTTACGGCCGTCAGAAGGGCCATACCGAGGTCTATCGCGGCGCAGAATATGTGGTGAATTTTCTGCCGAAGCTGCGGATCGAAGTCGCCGTTGCATCCGATATCGCCGACAAGGCGGTCGAGGTCATCACCGACAGCGCGCGCACCGGACAGATCGGCGACGGCAAGATTTTTGTGACGCCGATCGACCACGCGTTGCGGATCCGCACTGGCGAGACGGATAGCGACGCGCTCTAGGCTGGCGAAAGGTCCGTGTATTCGGCGTCTACGGCGTCGGCGGAATGACCGGCATCCTGCTGGCGAGTTTGTGCACAGCTGCCTCGATTGGCGGCACCCCGGGCCTTCTCGAAGGAACCCACAATCGTCGGTGATCCCGGCTTTCTGGGATGGAGGTGACCTCGGGCTGGTCCCAGCTGGGTCACTTTCGTTCTGCTCAAACGGGTGGGCGTCTTTGGACCCATCCGCGTTTCCTGGCAGCAGGAGCTCGAAGGCCTCGATATTTCGGAGGACGGCGAGGCTTTGCAACCAATTAACCTACCTAAACACCTTTATCTGCCCTCCTCCTGGGCAGAAATATGCCGGGAGCCTGTCTTGCCTAGCTTATGGGCCTGCCTGCCTAGCGTTTGGGCGCGACCCCATGGCGCGGTTCCAGGCAACTCCGGCAAACTCCGAAAAGGTCCACATTCATAGTCCGTTAAGGAAGCCGATCGATCTGGCACGGCATTTGAATTCTAGCGCTGCGGCTGTGCCCGCGTAGTGAACCTCTCCGCGTGGTGGACCTCAGTCGAGAATGCCCGGTCGTGTCTGGACCGAGCCCAAGCGGGGATATGACCCATGAAAATTGTTATGGCGATCATCAAGCCATTCAAACTCGAAGAAGTTCGTGATGCCCTGACCGCCATCGGCGTTCACGGTCTAACGGTGACAGAAGTCAAGGGCTATGGTCGTCAGAAAGGCCACACGGAAATCTATCGCGGCGCTGAATATGCGGTGAGCTTCCTGCCCAAGATCAAGATTGAGGTCGCGGTCGCCTCCGATCAGGTTGACAAAACCATCGAGGCAATCACGTCGGCCGCAAAAACCGGACAAATCGGCGACGGCAAGATCTTCGTCATCAACCTCGACCACGCGGTTCGCATTCGGACCGGCGAGGCAGATGCCGCAGCACTCTGATCTCGCGCTCAACCTTATCCAATCAGGAGTAAACCAAATGACGTTCAAGCGTCCCTATCGCGCGGGATTGGCAGCCCTCGCCGTCGGCCTGTTCGCCGCGACCGCTGCATATGCGGAGCCAACTATCAACAAGGGCGACAATGCCTGGATGCTGACCTCGACAGTGCTGGTGCTGTTGATGACGATCCCAGGGCTTGCGCTGTTCTACGGCGGTCTCGTTCGTTCCAAGAACATGCTCTCGGTGCTGATGCAGGTTTTCTACACCGTATGCATCGTAACCATCCTCTGGGCACTTTACGGCTACAGCCTCGCATTCACCGGCGGATCCGACTTCTTCGGCGGCTTCTCGAAGGCCTTCCTGATGGGCGTGACGCCGGATTCCAAGGCCGCAACGTTCAGTGTCGACGCCAACATTTCGGAGTTGGTGTATGTCTGCTTCCAGATGACCTTCGCGGCCATTACGCCCGCGCTCATCGTCGGCGCCTTCGCCGAGCGCATGAAGTTTTCGGCCGTGGCGCTGTTCATTCCGCTCTGGGTGACGCTGGTCTATTTCCCGATCGCACACATGGTCTGGTACTGGGCCGGACCGGACGCGATCTCGGATGCGGTCAAGGCGATTGCGGCGGCCGGATCGGATGCAGCCGCGAAGGCCGCGGCCGAAGCCAAGCTTGCCGAAGTCAATGCCGACGCCGGCTGGGTCTTCAAGAAGGGCGCGATCGATTTCGCCGGCGGCACCGTGGTGCATATCAACGCCGGCATCGCCGGTCTCGTCGGCGCGCTGTTGATCGGCAAGCGTGTCGGTTACGGCAAGGATCTGATGGCTCCGCATTCGCTGACCATGTCCATGATCGGGGCCTCGCTGCTCTGGGTGGGCTGGTTCGGATTCAACGCCGGATCGAATCTGGAAGCCAACGGCGGCGCCGCGCTCGCCATGACCAACTCCTTTGTCGCAACCGCGGCGGCCGCGTTGTCGTGGATGTTCGCCGAATGGATCATCAAGGGCCATCCCTCGGTGCTCGGCGCCATTTCGGGTGCGGTGGCAGGACTGGTGGCGGTTACTCCCGCGGCCGGCTACTCGGGGCCGATGGGAGCGATCGTGCTCGGCCTCGTCGTCGGCGTGGTCTGCCTGTTCTTCGTTACCGTGGTCAAGAACGCGCTCGGCTATGACGACTCGCTCGACGTGTTCGGCGTCCACTGCATCGGCGGAATCATCGGCGCGCTCGGCACCGGCATCCTGGTCAATCCGGCGCTCGGCGGCGCCGGCATCATGGATTACACCACCGGCAAGATCGGCGACTACGACTTCACCGCGCAAATGATCTCCCAGCTCTGGGGGGTCTGCACCACCCTGGTGTGGTCGGGCGTGGGTTCGGCGATTCTCTACAAGGTCGTCGATGTCATCGTCGGCCTGCGTGCCAATGTCGAAACCGAACGCGAAGGCCTCGACATCACCGAGCACACCGAGCGGGCCTACAATATGTGAGTTCTCCCGTGGGCGCGGTCTCCTCGGGGATCGCGCCCAGAACTACGGTTTGGGGCACATACCCGGCAATGCCCCCGACCGTCGAGGGGCTCCAGCGCAAGTTGGAGCCCCTTTCTTTTTTTGCAATGACGGCAAGTTCGGACGGCCTTGGGTGGACGGCCGAATTCACAAGTGTCATCAGTGTTCCTCTGTCGAGGGTCACGATGACTGAGACCGTGCTTCACTTCGTTTTCACGCTTTCGGGCGCCGGCTGCCTGGTTCAGGCGTTAAGGAAAGCCGGGCGGGACGATCAGGTTATTGCCTTCTCCGATGACCTGAGCTTCGGACCAATCGATCCAGCTGATGCGTCGTTGCGCGCGAAATGGGTCGAGCATGAACTTGGCGAGCGCGACTGGAACCGGTCTCCCACAAGCTCGGAGCGCGTGTGGGACGAGGCGCGTTTCCCTGACCATCGAAAAGTGGCCTGGCTGACGCGACGGTCTGCAAGCGAATATGCAGGCTTTCTCGATTGGATCTGGCGACTGGGCGAGGCGCCCTGCGAGGTGGTTGATCTGAGCGAGGTCATGATCTCCTATCCCTCGGAGCACGGCCCGCCCCGGCCGCCGGTTTTGGCCGTGAGTCTCGGTATGCTTCATCCCGATACGATACGTAACAACAATCTCTGGGACTTGGCCGAGCCATTGCAAATGACCGTGCGCGACCGATACCTCGATCTCTGGCGACAACTTCGCTCGGAAAACGCACCGCTGCGCGTCGTCAAGGGCGACAACCTCGTCTCGGCGCCAATTTCATTTTTCGATTCGCTATTGATGTCCTATGGGACGAACAATTGGCAGAAAGTGATACGGATCGTCGGAACCGCGATTGCCGCCGAGATGGATATTTTTCAAGCCAGCGATATGGTGCTGAGGGCTCGCATCGACGCTTTGGCGCAAGCTGGCCGTCTCGAAATTCGAGGCAAGTCCGCCCTCGAAATGTTCGATAGCGAGGTCAGGTTGCCGAGGCTGAATTCGGACGGCTGATAGTCCGGCTGAGCGCTGGAACCCGGTCCGAAAAAACCGATGGTTAATCGCGTCTTAACCTCGCCGTATCTATGGTGGTTTGATCTGCATCCGACCGGTCTCAAAGGCGACCGGTGGCCTCAAGAGTGCTGGCGCGACAAGTATGGCCATGACCGCTTCATCCCGCGCGCCGCAAGGCGCCGGAAGTCAGGACAGCGAGCGCTCGCCCTTTGCGCGGCTCACCGAATTGCTGGCCCCCTATCAACCAGCTAAGCCATTGATAACATTGTCTTTGGGAGAGCCGCAGCACCCGGTGCCCGACTTCGTGGGCCCGGTGCTGGCCAAGCATATTGCCGATTTCGGCCGCTATCCGATCGCCCGGGGGATCGAGCCGTTTCGGAAAGCGGCAGCGAACTGGCTTTCCAGGCGATTTGACCTGCCGCGGGCGATCGATCCCGAGTCTGAGCTTCTGGTGCTGAACGGCAGCCGCGAGGGGTTGTTTTATGCAGCCCTCGCCGCCGCCCGCTATGTCGGCGAACGCCGCGGCCGGCCCGCGATCCTGATGCCCAATCCGTTTTATCCAGCCTATGGCGCCGGCGCCCGCGCCGCCGGCTGCGAGCCGATCTACCTGCCGACCACGCCTGCGAATGGATTCCTGCCCGACCTTGACGCGCTCGATGATGCGACGCTGGCGAGGACGGTTGCGATCTACATCGCATCGCCGGCGAACCCACAGGGCGCGGTAGCTACTCCCGAATATTTCGGCCGCCTGAAGAAGCTCGCCGATCGCTTCGGCTTCATGATCTTGAGCGACGAGTGCTATTCGGAAATCTACACGCAGAAGGCGCCCGGCAGCATGCTGGGAAGCGCCGGCGCCGATTTCGCCAACGTCGTCGCATTCCAGTCGCTCTCGAAGCGATCGAACCTGCCCGGCATGCGGGTTGGCTTTGCTGCCGGCGATAGAAAATTTCTCGGCATGTTCCACGAGCTGCGCAATGTCGCCGCGCCCCAGGTGCCGGTACCGCTGCAGCATGTCGCGGTCGCCGCCTATGGCGACGAAGCCCATGTCGAGGAAAATCGCAGACTGTACCGGATCAAGTTCGATCTCGCCGATCAGATTCTCGGTAATCGCTATGGCTATCGTCGTCCGGCCGGCGGCTTCTGCGTCTGGCTCGATGTTTCAGCCAAGGGTGGCGACGAGGCAGCCACCGTGAAACTCTATAGGGACGCCGGCGTCCGCGTGGTGCCGGGGAGTTACCTGGCGCGGCAGCAGCCCGACGGCTTTAATCCCGGCGCGGGTTATATTCGCCTGGCGCTGGTGGCAGACAGTGAAACAACGGCCGAGGCATTGCATCGGCTGGTCGAAATTCTGGACTGAAGCATGATCCGGAAAAGTGGAAACCGGTTTTCCGACAAGATCATGCGCAAACAAGAAGATACGATTGTGATTCGATTGAATCGCGTCGCAATCTAGTCGCGAAGGCCCATGAGCATGCCAGCGATCGAACGTGTCATTCCCATCGTCGGCCAGTTGCCGGCGGCGATTCGCGAGGTGCTGGCGCGGCGCTTGCGCGAACTCGCTGGTCTGGGCTTGCTGATGCTTTCCGGCACCGCGGCGGCGGCGCTGATGACGTGGTCGGTGCAGGATCCGAGCCTCAGCCACGCGACGTCGCGCCCCATTCGCAATATTGTCGGCTATCCCGGCGCAATCAGCGCCGATCTCCTGATGCAGATTCTCGGCCTCGGCGCGATCATGCTGATCCTGCCGCTTGCGGTGTTGGGTTGGCGCATGCTGACCCATCGCACCTTCGACCGCGAAGCCCTGCGGCTCGGGGCGTGGATCTTATGCACCATATTGGCGGCGGGCTTTGCCAGTTGCTGGCCGCATGGCGGAGCCTGGCCGCTGCCGACCGGACTTGGCGGCGTGGTCGGCGACGCGCTAGTGCGCGCGCCGGCAGTGGCGTTCGGCCCGCCCGGCATCGTCTACCATTTGACGCTCGGGACCGTCCTGGGTGCCGCCATGGCCGCGACGTTCCTGGTCGCATGCGGCATGGGCTCGCGCCCGCAGGATGAGGAGTTGACGCCGATCGAGGACGACGACGCTCTTTTTGTCGAGGAAGATGACCGCGGCTCGATCTCGCTGGGGTGGGCGGTGCACGCCCTGATGAGCACGAAGGCGCGGCTGTTGTGGCTAATGAGTCTCACATACCGCTCGCTGGTCGCGAGCGCGCCGCCGGCCCGCGCATCCTCGTTCGAACGCCAGGAGCCTAGCCTTAGCGGCCGCTCGGACCCCGCGCTCGCGCCGCGGTCCGAGGAGGATTTCGATGACGAAGAGGAAGACGAGGAGATTCCCCGCGCCCCACGCAAGAAGGCCGCCGTTCGCACGCCCGCGCGCAAATCATCCGAGCGCTTCGAGCTGCCGTCGGTATCGGTTCTGACGGCGCCACGGGCCTCCGATCGCCAGCCGCTCAGCAGGTCGGAACTCGATTCCAATTCGCGCGCGCTGGAAGGCGTGCTTGGCGATTTCGGCGTCCGCGGGGAAATCGTCAAGGCGCATCCCGGCCCGGTCGTGACGCTGTACGAGCTCGAACCCGCGCCCGGCATCAAATCGTCGCGCGTGATCGGATTGGCCGACGACATCGCGCGCTCGATGAGCGCGCTCTCGGCCCGCGTCGCCGTGGTTCCCGGCCGCAACGCCATCGGCATCGAATTACCGAATGCACACCGCGAAAAGGTTTACCTGCGCGAATTGCTGTCGGTGAAGGACGGCAACGAGTCGGTTGCGAAACTGCCGCTCTGTCTCGGCAAGAACATCGGCGGCGAATCGATCATCGTCGATCTCGCGCGCATGCCGCATCTCTTGATCGCCGGTACCACTGGCTCCGGCAAGTCGGTCGCCATCAACACCATGATCCTCAGCCTGGTCTATCGGCTGCGGCCGGACCAATGCCGGCTGATCATGGTCGATCCCAAGATGCTCGAACTGTCGGTCTATGACGGCATCCCGCATCTGCTGACGCCGGTCGTGACCGATCCCAAGAAAGCCGTGGTCGCGCTGAAATGGGCGGTGCGCGAGATGGAAGAGCGCTACAAGAGGATGTCCAAGCTCGGCGTGCGCAACATCGACGGCTACAATCAGCGCCTGGCGGAAGCAAGGTCGAGGGGCGAGGAACTGACGCGCACCGTGCATACCGGTTTCGACAAGGAAACCGGCAAGGCCATCTATGAGGAGGAGAAGCTCGATCTCGAGCCATTGCCCTACATCGTCATCATCGTCGACGAAATGGCCGACCTGATGATGGTCGCCGGCAAGGACATCGAAGGCGCGGTGCAGCGGCTGGCGCAAATGGCCCGCGCCGCCGGCCTGCATGTGATCCTCGCGACGCAACGTCCGTCGGTGGACGTCATCACCGGCACCATCAAGGCAAACTTCCCGACCCGCATCTCGTTTCAGGTCACTTCGAAAATCGACAGCCGCACCATTCTCGGCGAAATGGGTGCCGAGCAACTGCTCGGGCAAGGCGACATGCTTTATATGGCCGGCGGCGGACGCATCAGCCGCGTGCACGGACCTTTCGTCTCCGACGAGGAGGTCGAGAAGGTGGTGCGCCATCTCAAGTCGCAAGGTTCGCCGGAATATCTCGAGGCCGTCACCGCGGAGGAGCCGACCGACGAGGATGGTGCGGTGTTCGATTCCACCGGCATGGGTGGCGACGGCGGCGGCGACCTGTTCTCGCAGGCGGTGGCGATCGTCAAGCGCGACCGCAAGGCCTCGACCAGCTATATTCAGCGCCGGCTGCAGATCGGATATAACCGTGCCGCTTCGCTGATGGAGCGAATGGAACTTGAGGGCATCGTCGGTCAGGCCAACCATGCCGGCAAGCGCGAAATTCTGGTCGAAGAGGAAGAAAGCCGCTTTTGATCGGCCTTATCGAGCCTTGGAACCCCAAGGAATTGCTATTATCCTCTCACGGAAAAACGATATCTCCTTTAGCACAAAGCGCGATAAAAGCCCCGAAAGACCGGCAGGAAGATGCGTTGACTAGAAATCAGAAATCTCGAATGGCCGAACAATTTCGTCTTCCCGCCGCGCGCACCGCTCTGGCGCTTCTGATCGCGGCGTCGATCGGCGGCGCCGCGACGCCGTCTTTTGCGCAGACCGTTCCGGCTCCGGATGCCCAGGCCGTTCCGATTCCCAAACCCGCGCCAAAGCGCCGCGACACGCCGATCAGCGCCTCCGACGGGCAGAAGGGACCTCTGACAACCGGGGCAACCCAGCTGACCCCGCCCAATCCGATCATTCCCGATCCGCGCCGAAATGTCCCCACCAGTCTTTTTGCGAGCTTCGATGACAAGCAAAAGGCGCAGGCCGCCAGGGTGAGCAACTATCTGTCCTCGCTGCAGACCGTATCCGGAAACTTCGTGCAGGTCGGACCTGACGGGAGCAAGGTCAAGGGAGACTTCTACATCCAGAAGCCGGGCAAAGTCCGGTTCGAATATGAGCCGCCGAGCCCGATCGCGATCATCGCCGACGGGTCGATGCTGGCGGTGCGCGACCGCAAGCTTGCGACCCAGGACATCTATCCGCTGTCGCAAACGCCGCTGCGCTATCTGCTGTCGGACCGCATCGACCTCCTGAAAGACACCAATGTCGTGAGCGTGACCGCAGATGACCTCTTCATCAGCGTTACCATCGAGGAAAAGCAGATCCTGATCGGCACAAGCCGCCTGATGCTGATGGTCGGCGCCAAGGACGGCCAGCTCAAGCAGTGGACAGTGACCGACCCGCAGGGCTACGACACCACGGTCGCGGTCTACAATTTGGACACCTCCAGGAAAGTCGATCCCGGCCTGTTCAAGATCGACTTCACCGATCATTCGATGCCGATGCCGCCGGGCTAAAAAATCCTTCTTGATTGCAGGGCGAAGACGTGCGTCATCACCGCACGCCTTCCTGCATCGCCGGTCTCCATGCGCTTTTCCCTGACAACCTGGAACATCAATTCGGTGCGCCTGCGCATCAATCTCGTCGCGAAATTCCTCAAATCGGCTAGGCCGGATGTTCTGTGCCTGCAGGAAACAAAATGCATCGACGACGCGTTTCCGTCAAAGCGCTTCAAGCGGCTCGGCTATGAACACGTCGCGCTGAACGGACAGAAGGGCTATCACGGCGTCGCCATCATCTCGAAATTGCCGTTCGAGAAGACCGACATCCGTACCTTCTGCGACAAGATCGATTCGCGTCACGTCTCGGTCGAGTTCGGCGAGAGGGCCCAGCTCTCAAAGCCCCTGGTGCTGCATAATTTCTACGTGCCGGCCGGCGGCGATATTCCGGATCCCGCGCTCAATCCGAAGTTCGAGCACAAGCTGCGTTTTCTCGATGAGATGAAGGCGTGCGAGCCGCTGCATCCGCGCGGCGACGATCGCCACATCCTGGTCGGCGACCTCAATGTGGCGCCATATGAGAACGATGTCTGGTCGCACAAGCAATTGCTGAAAGTGGTGTCGCACACCCCGATAGAATGCGAAAAGCTGTTGGCGGCACAGACGCAGGGCGAGTGGATAGACGTCGCGCGCGATCGCATCCCACTGTCTGAAAAAGTCTATACCTGGTGGAGCTACCGCGCCGCGGACTGGACACTGGGGGATCGGGGCCGAAGGCTCGATCACATCTGGATCTCGCGCGCGCTTAAGGACCGGGTCAGCGATTTCCGGATTACCCGCGACGCGCGGGGCTGGGTTCGGCCGTCCGACCACGTTCCGGTGACGGTGACGCTGGAGGTTTAGTTGTTGTGGAACGGCGCTGGCTCAAATACTCAGCTTGGCGCTCGCCATCAGGATATCGCTGGCAATCTGGCTGGTGCGACTGGCAAATTCGTCGCGCAGCCGGCGCGCGGCAGCGGGATCGCTTTCCAGCACACGTTGAAACAGACTGCGCGCGATCCGGATCACCGATGAATCCTCCAGCGCGATTGCAGTAGACGGCCGCTGCATCGCGGTGATGAGCGCGAGTTCACCGATCAGCGCGCCCGGGCCAGCGACAATCGCAGCGCCGCCGCCGTCCTCAATTCTTAGCGCGCCGCGCTGGACGATAAATCCGGCATCGGCATCATCGCCTGCATTGAAGAGCGCGTCACCGCGCGCGACACGGCGTTGCTCGGAGCCGATCGCCAGCATGCGCAAAGCCGCCGTCCCCAACAGGCGCAGGGTCGGAACGCGCTCGAGCAAAGCAACATCATCTTCGATCGACATGAAAAACCAGTTGCGCGATGACGAATCGTGGGCCGAATCGTATCACGGCACCAGCTTGTAGCCACCGGCTTCCGTCACCAAGATCTCGGGATTGGCCGCGTCTTTCTCGATCTTTTGGCGCAGACGGTAAATATGGGTTTCCAGCGTGTGCGTGGTGACTCCGGAATTGTAGCCCCATACTTCCTGCAGCAGCGTTTCGCGCGATACCGGCTGCTGGCCGGCGCGATACAGGAACCGCAGGATCGCGGTTTCCTTTTCGGTCAGGCGCACTTTCCTCGCATTGGCGCCGGTCAACATTTTGGAACC
>Ga0137407_10001791_pt1 | contig 14059 bp, 12 predicted proteins | sample CZOMad2_2_16fung_FD_108410 | JGI IMG/M metagenome (GOLD analysis project Ga0137407, IMG submission 108410) | Vadose zone soil fungal communities from Angelo Coast Range Reserve, California, USA - CZOMad2_2_16fungal (Illumina Assembly) | ecosystem: Environmental > Terrestrial > Soil > Vadose...
AAACGAGCGCGCCGCAGTATGAGTTCTTGAACCGATTGATCGCTATCGCGTCGGGCGATCGCCGCGCGGGCGGACCGATCTACACGATCGACGAGATCCTCTAGCCATGGGCATCCGGCGCAGGGACATGCTCAAGGCGGTCGCCGCGACCGCCTTGGCCGGATTCACGCAGGATGCCCACGCCGACAACCGCGTTCTCATTCGGACCGAGGGAAAGACCGCCATGACGTCGCGACCACTGATGACGGTGAACATCGCCGCCGCTCCGCCGCAAAAGCTCGGGACGGTACCCCATGGCATTCGCAGCATCGTGCCGGTCACGGGAGGGGACTTCGAAGGCCCGCGGCTGCGCGGCAAGATTCTGCCTGGAGGAGGTGACTGGCTGTTGTTGCGCCCCGACGGCGTCCTGGAGCTGGACCTGCGCATCACGCTGGAAACGGACGATCATGCGCTGATCTACATGACCTTTCAGGGGCTGCGTCATGATCCCTACTTCCGAACGCTGCCGCGATACGAGACCTCGTCGGAAGCCTACGGGTTCTTGAATCGCATCATCTGCGTCGGTGTTGGTGAAGCTCGCCCGGACGGAGCGGTGCACCGGATCGAGGAGGTCCTATGACGACGTCCGTCGGGCGCAGCAGGGCGCGCCAGCGTATCCGCATCTTAGATCGCGACTTTGTCTTCTCGCGTTACTCACCTTGACAGGGGGAGCAGACCCTCATGAGGGCCTTCGTTCCGCCCTCGAGCGCCGGGACTGTACCGTGACCTTGTGGCGCGCGGCCGCTGGTGCATATTGGAACGCAGACTTGAGATGCTGTGATTCGTGGGGCGCAACCTCGCGGCCAACGGCATCACCAGCCCGGGGTGACGATGTCGATTCCGCGTGGTGGGCTCGCGTTGCGCGGTCGGGCGAGCGAATGCGGCACACTCGATCGCGTGCTGGACGGCGTGCGGGCGCGTCGCAGTCAGGTGCTGGTGCTGCGCGGCGAGGCGGGGATCGGCAAGACCGCGTTACTGGAATACCTGGCCGAGACGGCATCTGGGTGCCGGGTCGTGCGCGCGGCGGGCATCGAGTCTGAGATGGAACTCGCTTACGCCGGGCTGCACCAGCTGTGTGCCCCGATGCTGGATCGCGTGGCCCGCCTCGCGGGCCCGCAGCGTGACGCGCTCCGCACGGCGTTCGGGATGAGTGAAGGCAAGACGCCGGAACGCTTTCTGCTCAGTCTCGCCGTCTTGAGCCTCCTGTCTGCAGTCGCCGAGAAGCAGCCACTGACCTGTCTGGTGGATGATGCGCAGTGGCTCGACGGCGCCTCGAAACAGGCGTTGATGTTCGTCGCCCGCCGCCTCTTGGCCGAACCGGTGGCGCTGCTGTTCGCGGTACGAGAGCCGGGCGAGAGCCAGGAGTTCGCCGGACTTCCCGGCCTGACGGTGGGAGCGCTGAGTGAAAGCGACGCGCGCGCGCTGCTGGAGTCGGCGATGCGCGGACCACTGGACGAACGGGTGCGGGACCGCATCGTCGCCGAGACCCGCGGCAACCCACTGGCGCTGCTGGAACTGTCCCGCGGTTTGCGGGTGTCCGAGCTCGCCGGCGGATATGCTGCTCCCGACGCCCGACCCGGTGTGAATCGCGTCGCGGAGCGTTTTTTACGGCAGATTCAGTCGCTGCCGGCGGATACGCAGCGCCTCCTGCTGGCGGCAGCGGCCGAACCGCTCGGTGATGTCGCGCTGTTGTGGCGCGCCGCCGCGCTGCTGGGCATCGGGCCCGACGCGGCCGGTCCCGCCGAGACGGCCGGGCTCGTCGAGCTTGGCGGCCGCGTACGCTTCCTTCACCCCCTGGTGCGGTCCGCAGCCTACCGCGCTCGGCCGCTCCCCGAACGACGCGACGTGCATCGCGCGCTGGCCGGCGCCACCGATCCGCTCGTCGATCCCGACCGCCGGGTGTGGCATCGTGCGCTGGCGGTCGTCGGGCTGGATGAAGCCGTCGCAGCCGAGCTGGAGGGCGCCGCGCATCGAGCGCAGAGCCGCGGCGGGATCGCGGCCGCCGCCGCGTTTCTCGAGCGCGCCAGCCGCCTGACTCCCGATGCCGCGCGGCGGAGCGCGCGTTCCCTTGCCGCCGCACAAGCAAAGTTCGAGGCAGGCGCGCCCGATGCGGCCTACGAGCTGCTCGCGGCCGCGGAGATCGGCCCATTGGACGAGCTTCAGCGCGCGCGACTGGCCCGCATGCGCGCGCACGTCGTGTTTGCCCAGAGGCGCGGCAGCGACGCTCCGGCGTTGCTGCTCGATGCGGCCAAACGGCTCGAAGCTCTCGATCCGGGGCTCGCGCGCGAGACGTACCTCGAAGCGCTCGGAGCGGCGGTCTTCGCCGGCCGGCTCGGCGGCCGATGCGGAGTGCGGGAGGTGGCCGAGGCTGCCCGTGCTGCGCCGCCTGGCCCGGAGCCGCGGCGCCCGATTGATGTGCTGCTGGATGGCGCGGCCACGCGGTTCACCGAAGGATACGAGGCGGGGGTGCCGGCCTTGCGGCGTGCCCTGCAGGCGTTTCGACCAGAGGCACTGCGCAGTGAGGGCGACATGCTGCGCTCGCTTTGGCTGGCATGGCTCCTCGCGGGCGACCTGTGGGACGACGAGGCGTGGCACGAGCTGGCCACTCACGGGGTCAGGCTCGCTCGCGAGACCGGAGCGCTCACCCTCCTTCCGCTAGACCTTGAATACTGCGCCGGCGTGCACGTACACGCTGGAGAGTTCGCCGCGGCCTCAGCGCTGATCGAGGAGGCTGATGCGATCTCGGCGGCGACTGGCAATGCTCCTCTCAGATATGCTTCGTTGTTCCTCGCCGCCTGGCGCGGCGAGGAGACCCAGGCGTTGAAGCTGATCGAAGCGCGCGCCCGGGACGCGACCGCCACGGGCGAGGGAAGGGCCATCGGATTGGTGAAGTGCACTACCGCCGTGCTGTACAATGGTCTCGGACGCTACGAGGCCGCGCTCGCCGTCGCCCGGCAGGCATGCGAGCACGACGATCTCTGCTTCTTCGGTTGGTCCCTCGTCGAGCTGGTCGAGGCGGGCGTCCGAAGCGGCGCCCACGATGCGGCGGCCGTCGCTCTTCGGCAACTCGAGGAACGAACCCGCGTCGCCGGGACGAATTGGGCCCTTGGCATCTTGGCCCGGTCGAGCGCGTTGCTGGGCAACGGCCAGGCCGCCGACGCCCTGTACCGCGAGGCCATCGAACGGCTCGGGCGCTGCCGGATCGTCGTGCATCTCGCCCGCGCGCACCTGTTGTACGGTGAGTGGTTGCGTCGCGAGAATCGGCGCATGGACGCACGGGAGCAACTGCGCATCGCCTACGAGATGTTGAGCCGCATCGGGGCCGAAGCGTTTGCCGAGCGTGCCCGAGCCGAGCTCCTGGCCACCGGTGAGACGGTGCGCAAACGCGCGATCGAAACCAACGAGGTGCTCACCGCCCAAGAGGCGCTGGTCGCCCGGCTCGCCGCCCAGGGACGCACCAATCCGGAGATCGGGACCCAGCTCTTCATCAGCCCCCGCACCGCCGAGTATCACCTGCACAAGGTGTTCGGGAAGCTTGGCGTCAAGTCGCGACGCGAGCTGCGCCGCGCGATGCCACGGGAGCTCGCCCAGACCACCTAGGCTACCAGCCTGCCCGACCCGGTCCTGACTGGGGATTCGACTGGGGTGTCCAACGGACGCGACCATGGTGCGGAGGATTGATCTTCGTTCTCGCAGATCAACCTCTTCCAGGAGCGTACGTATGGGCACGATTGTCACGAGGGATGCTGTGAAGATCGCGGTGCTCGCCGTGCTCGTCGGTTGCGCCGTGCCCGATGCGCTGCAGCCGACCAGCTTGATGGCACAAGCGGCAACGGTCCAGGCCGCGCGGACGACCGCGGCCAAGCCGACCATTGTGCTCGTGCACGGCGCGTTCGCGGACGCCTCAGGCTGGCAGACCGTGATCACGCAGTTGCAGCAGGACGGGTACAAGGTCGTCGCCGTGCAGAACCCCTTGACCTCGCTCCCGAACGACGTGGAAACGACCAAGCGCTTGATCGACGCCCAGACGGGGCCTGTCGTGGTCGTCGCCCATTCGTACGGCGGGGCGGTGATCAGCGGGGCCGCGGCGGGGAATCCGAACGTGAACGCGCTGGTGTACATCGCGGCGCTCGCACCCGATGCCAATGAAGTGCTAGGTCCGCTGCTCAATCAGTACCCGACGCCGGTGCTGACGAAGTTCGTTCCGGACGCCGCCGGATTCCTTTACATCGACTACGCCGCATACCCTCTCCTCTTCGCCCCGGACCTTCCGCGCAAGCAGGCGGAGGCGATGGCGGTGGCCCAGAAGCCCCTGAACGGTGCGGCCTTCACTCAGACGAACCCGGCCGCAGCGTGGAGGACGATTCCGAGTTGGTTCATGGTCGCGCAGCAGGATAGCATCATCAACCCGGATCTCGAGCGGTTCTTCGCGAAGCGGATGAATGCCAGGATCACCGAGATCAGGTCGAGCCACGTGATCTTCCTGTCGCATCCGCAGGCAGTCGTGCGAGTGATTCGCGAGGCGGCGGGGGGACCCTGACGATGGACTCGAGGCAAGGCGAGCGAGCGCGCCGGCTCATTGCGAGCATCTGTGCGATAGGCGCAGCGGTAATTGCGACACGTCCACTTGCAAGCCAGGGGAATAAGCCCATGACCGCAACCATGACGAGCATCGTCAGCCCTAACGTCGACCGGCGCATCGCCGAATTCCTCGACGCGTTGAACTCCAGCGGCGGCAAGCCGATGGAGCAGCGGACGCCGCAGGACGCGCGCACCGTGCTGGTCAATTTGCAGCAGAGCGTCACCGTTCCGCTGCCGCCCGCCGACGTTTCCGAAAAGACCATCACCGTCGACGGGCAACCGCTCACGCTCACGATCGTCCGGGCGGCGGGCGCGAAAGGCATTCTTCCGGTCTTCATGTTCTTCCACGGCGGCGGCTGGGTGCTGGGCGACTTCCCGACTCATGAACGGCTCGTCCGTGACCTGGTGGCCGGCTCAGGGGCGGTTGCGGTGTTCCCGAATTACACGCGCTCGCCCGAGGCGCGTTACCCCACGGCGATCAAGCAGATGTATGGTGCAACCAAATGGGTTGCCGAGCACGGCGCCGAAATCCAGGTCGACGGAAAGCGGCTCGCCGTGGTGGGCAACAGCGTCGGCGGCAATGCGGCCGGCGTCATCAGCTTGATGGCCAAGGATAAGGGCGGGCCCGCCATCCGCCTGACGGTCATGCTGTGGCCGGTGACCGATGCGAACTTCGAGACCGAGTCCTACCAGAAGCTCGCCGAGGGGCACTTCCTGAGCCGGAACATGATGAAGTGGTTCTGGGACAACTACGCCCCCGACGTCCGGCAGCGGCGCGAAATCTATGCATCACCGCTCCAGGCGACGATCGCGCAGCTCAAGGGCCTGCCGCCGACGTTGATTCAGGTCGCCGAGAACGACGTCCTACGCGATGAAGGCGAGGCGTATGCGCGGAAGCTGGATTCGGCCGGGGTTGAGGTGACGCACGTGCGCTACGACGGCCTGATCCACGACTGGGGCTTGCTGAATCCGATCAGCCAGCTGCCCGGCGTGCGCGCCTCGCTCCTGCAGGTGGCCGAAGCGCTGAAGAAGCGGCTGAGCTGACCATGTCGCACACAACCGAGCTCACGCTGATGAGCGAACCGACGCGAGTCCTGGGCGGGATTACGGTGATCGACACACCGCTCGTCGGCCGCGCCATGGATTACGCCCGGACTCATTCGGAGCCTGTTCTGTTCAACCATGCCATCCGATCCTGGCTGTTCGCGGCCCGGCTCGGACAACTCGATGGTATCGCGCACGACCGGGAGGTCGTGGCCGTCGCCTCGCTGCTCCACGATCTCGGGCTGACGGACCACTTTCCCGGTCAGCGGCGCTTCGAGGTCGAAGGAGCCGACGCTGCGCGGGGGTTCGTGCGCGAGCAAGGCCTGGACCAGCGCCGTGCGCAGTTGGTCTGGGACACCGTCGCGTTGAATTCGACGCCATCGATCGCCCTCTACAAGGAGACGGAAGTTGCGCTCGCCACCGCCGGGATCGCGCTCGACTTCGGCGGGCCGCACTACGACCGGATCCCGCCGGACGAGATGCGGAGCATCCTTGCCGCCTTCCCGCGCCTCGACATGAAGCGGTCTTTCACCGATTCCGTCTGCCGTATCGTCGCAACCCGGCCCGAGACCACCTACGACAATTTCGCGCGCGACTTCGGGGCGCGCTTTGTCCCTGGCTACAAAGCGCCATCGACCGTGGATTTCCTGATGAACGCTCCGTTCGGCGAGTAACTGTGTCCGCCCGGTAAAAATGAACAGAACGGAAAGGGACTGATTATGAACGTCGTGATCATCGGAGGGACGGGCCTCATCGGTTCCAAGCTCGTCGCCCGGCTCCGAGAGCATGGTCATCGTGCGGTGGCCGCGTCGCCGGACACCGGCGTCAACACGGTTACGGGAGAAGGGCTGGCGCAGGCTCTGGCCGGGGCGGATGTGGTGGTCGATGTGTCCAACTCGCCATCCTTCGAAGATTCGGCCGTGCTCAAGTTCTTCGAGACCTCGACCTGGAACCTCCTGGCGGCGGAGACTACCGCAGGGGTTCGTCATCATGTGGCCTTGTCGGTGGTGGGGACGCCGCGGCTTTCGGAGAGCGGGTATTTCGGAGCCAAGATCGCTCAAGAGAAACTCATCAGCGAATCATCGGTGCCGAACACGATCGTTCGCGCGACGCAGTTCTACGAGTTCATCAAGAGCATCGGCGACCGCGCGACCGTCGGCAACACCGTGCGCCTCGCACCAGTGCTGGTTCAGCCGATGGCCGCCGACGACGTCGCGAAGGCAGTCGGCAAAGCAGCAGTCGGTGTGCCGGTGAACGGCATCATCGAGACGGCGGGACCCGCGCGGTTTCGTCTGGATCAGCTGATCGGCTCCCTGCTCCGTGCCCGCCAGGATCCGCGCCAGGTGATCACCGATCCGGACGCGCGGTACTTCGGAGCCCGGCTGAGCGAGCGCACGCTGTTACCCGGCGACGAGGCTCAGCTGGGAAGCGTGACTTGGGAGGAATGGTTGGGCCGGCCCGCACCAGTGATGTCGGCAAAGCAGGGCTAGCAGTGTCCACACTTCTTCAGGAGGGGGACATGCACGCTCCAACCGCTGTGAAGATCGCGTCGCTCGCCGTGCTCGTCGGTTGTGCCGCGCCCGATGCGCTGCAGCCGACCGGGTTGATGGCACAAGCGGCAACGGTACAGGCCACGCGCACGATCGCGGCCAAACCGACCATCGTGCTCGTCCACGGCGCGTTCGCCGACGCTTCAGGCTGGCAGTCGGTGATCTCGCTGTTGCAGCAGGACGGGTACAAGGTCGTCGCCGTGCCGAACGCTCCGTTTTCGCTCGCAAGCGACGTGGAAACGACCAAACGAGTGGGCGTGGCCGGTAATTGCCCCGCCGACGCGGGCCCGATGCGCCCGGCCTCCGCGGACGCGATGATGGACCGCAATAGCGACGGGTACGTCTGCACCGAGCTCATCCGCTCGATCGCCGGCGACACGCTGCGCCTCACGGTGGACAACGACAGCGCACAGGTAGAGACGGTGTTGCCGGAGCCGTACATCGGTATGTGATCGCCCGTGCGACGCGCCGCAGCCGTATGACCGCTACCGAACAACGGCTTTCGACCGGTGTCCTGGTCATCGGGACGGGAGGGTCCGGTCTGCGCGCGGCGATCGAGCTCGCCGAGCGGGGGATCGACGTCCTCGCCGTGGCGAAGCGGCCCAAGGCCGACGCCCACACGGCCCTCGCGGCTGGCGGCATCAATGCTGCGCTCGCCACCATGGATACAGCAGACACCTGGCAGCAGCACGCCGCCGACACTCTCAAGGAGAGTTACCTCCTGGCCAATCCGCACACAGTGCGGATCGTGACCGAGGGCGCGGCGCGCGGGATCGAGGACCTGGTGCGGTATGGCATGCCGTTCGCCCGGGAGGCGGACGGGCGGATCTCGCTGCGCTTCTTCGGCGCGCACACCTGGCGCCGCACCGCCTTTGCCGGCGACTACACCGGCCTCGAAATCCAGCGCACCCTGGTGGACCGGGCGGCCAAGCTCGAGGTCGCGATCCTCGACACTGTATACATCACCAGACTCCTGGTCCGGGACAATGTCGTCTTCGGGGCCTACGGGTTCAACCTCGAGAACGGCACACGGTACATCATCCACGCCGACGCGGTGATTCTCGCGACTGGCGGCCACAACCGGATCTGGCGCCGTACCTCGTCTCGCCGGGACGAGAACACCGGCGACTCGTTCCGCCTGGCCTTCGAGGCGGGCGGGCGCATCCGCGATCCCGAGCTGGTGCAGTTCCACCCGTCCGGTCTGATCGAGCCGGAGAACGCCGCCGGCACACTCGTATCGGAGGCGGCCCGGGGGGAGGGGGGCATTCTCCGGAATGGCCTGGGCGAGCGGTTCATGTCGCGTTACGACCCGGAGCGGATGGAGCTGTCGACCCGCGATCGGATCGCCCTGGCGAGTTATACCGAGATCAAGGAGGGGCGCGGCACTCCGCACGGGGGCGTCCTGCTCGACGTCTCGCACTTGCCGCGGGAGACGATCATGCGGCGCCTGCCGCGGGTCTACCATACCCTCCTGGAGCTGCAGATGCTCGACATCACAACCACTCCGATCGAGATCGCGCCGACGGCGCACTACTCGATGGGCGGGGTCTGGGTCCGTCCCGAGGACCACGGCACCGGCGTGGAGGGGCTCTATGCCATCGGCGAGGCATCGAGCGGCCTGCACGGCGCGAACCGCCTGGGCGGGAACTCCCTCATCGAGCTGCTCGTGTACGGCCGGATCGTCGGCGAAGCCGCCGCCGAGTACTCGGCGGGACGCATGACCCAGCAGCGCTCCACGGCTGCGGTGGCCGAGGCGCGCGCCGAGGTCGACGGTCTCCTCGCCGCGGACGGCCAGGAGAACGTGCGGTCCCTGCAGCGCGCGGTCCGCGACACCATGACCGAGCGCGCTGGGGTCGTGCGGGATGAGGGCGGACTGCGCGACGGCCTGGCCGAGCTGGACGCGATCGAGGCGCGGATGGGCGGCCTGGGCGTTCACCCCGACATCGCGGGTTATCACGACCTCGCCCACGCCTTCGATCTAAAGTCCGCCGTGCTGGCCGCGCGCGCGACCCTCGAGACAGCGTTCGAGCGCCGGGAGACCCGCGGTTCGCACAACCGCTCCGACTATCCCGCGCTCGACCCGTCGTTTCAGGTCAACCTGGTATGGTCCGGTCCCGGCCGGATAGAACGGGAAGCAATCCCGCCGATCCCGGACGACATCGCGGCCCTGATGCGCGATGTCTCCAGTGACGGTAAGCTGGTGGAGTAGGGTCTCGAGAGAGAACGCGGCCCGGAGGAATTTCATGGGAGACGAACTTGCGACATCCAATGTCAATCGCTCGTATTCGCTCGCCGGGACGAGCATCGCGATCTTCACGTTCATGCTGTTCTTCCTGTACCCGAAGTTCGCGCGCGGCGAGATCAACGCCTTGCTGTTTCAAGCCACGTTAGTCGTGATGGGCGTGGCGACGTTCTCATTCGTGTTCGCGTCCTTCTTTTACTACTGCGCCTCGCTTGGCAGCCGGATCGATGATGCCGAGCGGGCCCCGTACTCCCAGCGAGGCGATCGCTTCTGGCTGCTCGGTTACACCCTGTTGTTCCTCGATCCGAGCCTGATCCTCTTTTCGCTTGGGCTTCTTGCCGTCGGGTCTACGTGGTTCGCACTCTGGCTGGTGTACCTACTCTTCGTGATCCGCTACTTCCCCAGGGTCCAGACCGCGCCGAAGAGTTGAGGACCCCATTGTCTAGCCCTCTGGTTACAGGTCGCGGTCTACGGAGGCGGGGCGTGGCTGGTGCTTCGGCGACGGCGCTAGCACTTTGTCTTCACCCGTCACTCACCTTGACAGAGCGAGGAGATCCTCATGAGCGCATCCACCACGGCCATGGCCTCATCCACCAGCGGGTTCTGGGAACGCTTGTGGCGCATGAGCGGCATCAACTTCGTTGCCTTCGCCATCATCGCGTACGTCCTCTACGGCTCTCAGCCGCATGTCGGAGCGTCGGCCGACACACTCGTCGCCTTCTACGACGGCCATCGCACGCGGGTCCTGATCGCTGCCGTGGTCTCCGGCCTGGCGGTCCTCAACCTCCTGTGGTTCGCGGCGGCGCTCAGGACCACCTTGGCGGATGCGGGGCGAGACGGGTGGGGCGCGGCCGCGACCGCCGCCAGCACAGCCGTCGGAGCGCTGTTTCTGCTGCTCATCGCGGTGGGCGCCGCCCTCGCGTACTCGATCGCCGGCTCCGGGAATCCGACGCTCACCTCGGGACTGAACGACTTGTGGTGGGCCCTCGTCGTGTTGACTTCGTTCCCGCGCGCGATGCTGATCATGGCCGGGTCGTTCGGACTGTGGCGGGCCGGGCTGATCTCGAACGCGCTGTTCGGGGTGTGCGTCGCGGCCGTCGTGCTCGGCGTGCTGGGCGGCACCACGTGGCTGAGCGGTGGATTCTGGGCACCGGACGGCGCCTATGCGCGGTTCGTCTGGCCCATCATCGGGCTGGTGTGGGTCGTGGTGGCGAGCCGGGTCCTGGCCCGCAGTCCAGCAACGCGTGCCGGATGGTGATGTCGACCTGAACGAACTAAGGGGGCACGCTATGTCAAAACCGCCTGATTTCGATCGCCGGGGCTTTGTCCGTCTCACAGCGGCAACTGCTGCAGTTCTTTCCACGAGGGTTAACGCTATGACGCAGGGGCTCACTGATGTTGTGTCACGGACGGGGGACGGCCAGGGGGCCGACATTCGCCCGTTTCGTTTCAAGGCTGCGGACGCCGATCTGACCGACCTGCGCCGTCGCATCAACGCCACCAAGTGGCCCGAGCGCGAATGGGTGCCGGATTCGTCGGATGGCGTGCCGCTCCGCACGATGCAGAACCTCGCGCGTTACTGGGGAACGGAATACGACTGGAAGAAGTGTGAGGCCAAGTTGAGCGCGCTGCCGCAGTTCACCACCGGGATCAACGGGCTCGACGTGCACTTCATTCACGTGAAATCGAAGCACCCGAACGCGCTGCCGGTCATCGTGACGCACGGCTGGCCTGGCTCGATCATCGAGCAGCTCAAGATCATCGAGCCGCTCACGAACCCGACCGCATTTGGTGGGACAGCCGCGGACGCGTTCCACGTCGTGATTCCGTCGCTGCCGGGCTACGGGTTCTCGGGCAAGCCGACCGACCCGGGCTGGCACCCCGTCAGCATCGCGCGCGCGTGGGCGGAGCTGATGCAACGACTCGGCTACACGCGCTACGTCGCACAGGGCGGAGACTGGGGGAATGCTGTTTCGGAAGTCATGGCGCTGCAACAACCCCCGGGTCTGCTTGGTATTTCGACCAATATGTCGGCCACCGTGCCGCCCGAGATCGCGCAGGCCATGGCGCGGGGCGAGACGCCACCGGCCACGCTGTCTGCCGACGAACGGCGCGCCTGGGACCAGCTCGACTTCTTCTACAAGAAGGGGCTCGGCTACGCCAACGAGATGGCGCTCCGGCCGCAGACGCTGTACGCGCTCGCTGATTCCCCCGTCGGCCTGGCGGCCTGGATGGCCGACCACGACGCGCGCAGCGAGGAGCTCATCGTGCGCGTGTTCGATGGAGGCAGCGAGGGCCTGTCGCGCGACGACATCCTCGACAACATCACGCTCTACTGGTTGACGAACACCGCGGTCTCCTCGGCGCGTCTCTATTGGAGCACGATGCGGCTTGGGGGAAAGGGTGGCTTCTTCGACGTCAGGGGCGTTCAGATCCCGGTAGCCGTGATGGCGTATCCGGACGAGATCTATCAAGCCCCGCAGAGTTGGGCCGAGCGCGCGTATCCCAAGCTGCTCCGGTACAATCGCCTTCCCAAAGGCGGGCACTTCGCGGCGTGGGAGCAGCCGGAGACGTTCGTGACAGAGTTGCGAACGGGGTTCCGGTCACTGCGGTAGTTGGCGCGAGAGGCAAATGAACGATTTCACAACCTCGCGGAGGATGAGACGATGAGACGGAACCGAGCTGCAGAAGCTGGCGCATCGCGCCGAGACTTCTTGGTCACGAGCGCCGCCGCGGTCGCCGCCGCGGCCATGCCGGCGGCGCCGCTTACCGCAGATGCCCAGGCGAGGGCAACCGCCCCCGCGCTTACCCAAGGAGCGCGTTCCATGAACACGATCATCACCAAAGACGGCGTTGAGATTTTCTATAAGGACTGGGGCAAAGGTCAGCCCATCGTGTTCAGCCATGGCTGGCCGCTGTCGGCCGATGATTGGGACACGCAGATGCTGTTCTTCCTCAAGCACGGCTATCGCGTCATCGCTCACGACCGGCGTGGGCATGGCCGCTCCACCCAGGTCGGCGGTGGCCATGACATGGATCATTACGCCGACGACCTGGCCGCGCTGACCGCGCATCTCAACCTCAAGGGTGCGGTGCATGTCGGCCACTCGACCGGCGGCGGCGAAGTCGTGCACTACCTGGCCCGCCACGGCGAAAGCCGGGTGGCAAAAGCCGTGATCATCAGCGCGGTGCCGCCGCTGATGGTACAGACGGCGGCCAATCCGGGCGGGCTGCCCAAGGAGGTTTTTGACGGGTTGCAGGCGCAAATCGCCACAAACCGAGCACAGTTCTATTACGATTTCCCGGCAGGACCGTTCTATGGCTATAACCGACCGGGTGCGAAACCCTCTCAGGGTGTGATCTGGAATTGGTGGCGCCAAGGGATGATGGGTGGAGCCAAGGCGCACTATGACGGCATCGTTGCCTTCTCCCAGACGGACTTCACGGAAGACCTAAAGAAGATCACCGTGCCGGTCCTGGTGATGCATGGCGATGACGACCAGATCGTGCCGTATGCCGATTCGGCGCCGCTGTCGGCAAAGTTGTTGAAGAATAGCACGCTGAAAACCTACAAGGGCTTTCCGCACGGCATGCCCACGACCGAGGCGGACACTATTAACGCCGACCTGCTGACGTTCCTGAAGGCCTAGAGTGCTCAACCATGATCGCCGCCACTTCTTAGGCACCGCGGCCACGGCCATCGCGGCCACGCAGCTCGGCAGCCTCGGTTCTGTGAAGGCATGGGTGCGGCAGATGATGCCCGCAGCGGTTCAATTACCCGCTGCCGGTGACTTGCCTTCTCTCGCAAGCGCGACCGAGTGGCTCAATTCGCCGCCACTGACGGCGACCGGGCTGCGGGGAAAGGTGGTCCTCATCGACTTCTGCACCTACACCTGCATCAACTGGCTCCGCACACTTCCGTATGTCCGCGCGTGGGCCGAGAAATACAAGGATCGAGGATTGGTCGTAATCGGCGTTCACACGCCGGAGTTCGCATTTGAGCAAGACCTCACGAACGTTCGCCGAGCCGTGAAGGAAATGAAGGTGGATTATCCGATCGCGATCGATAACGACTATGCGATATGGCGGGGTTTCAACAACCAGTATTGGCCGGCCCTCTATCTCGTCGATGGGCAGGGGCACATTCGACATCATTACTTCGGCGAGGGAGAATACGAACAGTCGGAGCAGATGATTCAACAGCTGCTGGCCGAGGCCGGAGTCGGCGGCGTCGGTCACGGGCTGGTTGCGGTCGATGCTCGCGGTATCGAGGCTGCCGCCGATTGGGACGGCTTGCAGTCTGGGGAGAATTATGTCGGCTATGACCGCGCCGAGAACTTCGCGTCTCCCGGTGGGGCGGCATCGGACACGCGCCGCGTCTACGCCGTCCCCACTCGATTGAGGCTCAATGAATGGGCGCTTTCCGGTGATTGGACGGTCGGGAAACAGGCCACGCTGCTGAACCAGGCTAACGGGCGGATCGCGTACCGCTTTCACGCCCGCGATCTGCATGTCGTCATGGGACCAGCGGCGCGAGGAAGGTCCGTGCGCTTTCACGTGCGCATCGATGGACAGCCGGTGGGCGCTGTCCACGGCGGTGACG
>Ga0137407_10001792_pt1 | contig 14044 bp, 9 predicted proteins | sample CZOMad2_2_16fung_FD_108410 | JGI IMG/M metagenome (GOLD analysis project Ga0137407, IMG submission 108410) | Vadose zone soil fungal communities from Angelo Coast Range Reserve, California, USA - CZOMad2_2_16fungal (Illumina Assembly) | ecosystem: Environmental > Terrestrial > Soil > Vadose zone...
CCAGGCCGGCGCCGCCCCCGGTCCCCCAACCCCCGAAGCCCCGCCCCCCGGGGCGCCCCCGCCCCCCGGCCCCCGCACCGCCATGTGGGGCGCCCCGAGGCGCCCCCCCCCACAACCCCCGCCCGGCCCCGCCCGGCCCGCCCCCGCCAAACCCCCCAGACAACCAACCCCACCTGCTGGCCAGGCTCGGCGTCGCTCACGCTGCCCTCGCGGCCCGCTACCCGCAGATGCTCCCCTGACCGCAGCCGCGGATCTCCTCCCGTACCGGCGGTGCGAGCGATCCGTCCTGCTCGCGATGCAGCGCCTTTTTGCCCGAGCGTGCAGCCTGATCCGCAGGCGGACACCGCCAGGGTGCGGATCGGCCGTTCCGCGCCGGGAAGGCTCGGTGGTCCGGCGCGGCGCCGGCACTCCGATAGCGGCCTTCCGCGCTGCCGAGGGCCGGTACCCCGCGCCGCTGACGTAGCGATCATGCGTGCGGACAGACCGGTCAGGCAATCCTCGCGGACGGCGGGGCGTTATACCCACAGTCGACGGATACCGACGAGTTGACGGCGTACCGACGTATTACCTGTTGTGCGGAACATGGTCCCGCGCGTCGAGCTGGCGGGGCACGGCGGTCACGGGGATCATGGGCCCGTCTCCGGACGGCGCAGCCAACGGGCCGGCTGCCGTAGCGGTGGCGGTCCGGCTGCTATCATCACGCAGCCAGGTCAGGTAGTCGCCCCGGGCAAGGGCGCGGCTGGCCCGGAGCCGAGCGAGGATGGCCACCGACAGGAAGTAGCCCACCCGCGGCAGCATGCCGGGCCGGCGCCGGACGACGGCGATCAGGTCAGTAATCCGCGTCCGGTCGGCCGAGCCGCCTAGCTCCTGGTTGCATTCGATCTGCGCGTTCCCGGTCACGCTGCGGGTTCGGCAGCACAGCAGGCCGGCAAAGGTCCTGGGCGGGTGAACGATGACCTTGGCATCAGGCGCCAGCACCGTCTCGTTCGGTTCGAACACCAGCGATGCGGCCAGATCGTCGGCCTGAAGCGAAGGCAGGCCGACCATGCGCCGGTGCCCGGCCTCGTTCACGGCGATGACCCCTCGCCCCCACAGCGCGCGCTGGACTTCCGGCAGCAGTGTCCAGACGTCGTAATACCAGCGCACCTGCCACGGCCGTCCGGTCATGACGAGTTCCCGTCGCGGCGCAGCGGCCAGCACTCCCGGCTGACGCAGGGCCGCCGCCAGCGCCCGGGCATCGTCTGCCCGCAATTCGACATCCGCATCGACATAGATGCGCGGAAAACCTTCCGCAGCACGATCTCCCGCGGTCAGCGCTTCATGCTTAGAGGCGACGGGAAGGGTCAGGACCCGGACGGCCGACCCGAACGAGGCCGCCACCTCGGCGGTGTCATCTGTGCAGCCATTGGCAACGACTATTATGTCCAGCCCGTCCGGATCGGTGCCATTTACGAGTTGCTCAAGAAGGCGCCGTATTACCCGGCCTTCGTTATGTGCGGGAATTACAACCGTCGTCATGTCACAGTATTATGAGCGACAACCGGGGCCAGCGAAGGTAATTGGCGGCGCGTCGGCAGATTTATTTTCCGCCGCCACAGCGGACATAACCCGGAATATCCGGGCGTTTACCGAGATATTTCGGCAAGCCATTTCGCTCTATTATGCGGAATTCGGCCACTCGCGGCGTATTGGCTATTCGACTCCCGAACGCTGCTTTTCGCGGCTAGATGCCCGGTTGCTGCCGGCCTCTGCCCAGGAAACTGACGGGTTGACCGCGAATGGCCGGGGCTGCCCAGACAGTCGGGGCAGCCACCGGCCCGCGCGTCCTAAGCTGTCTTCCGCAGCCAGATAGACCCTGGCTCCGCTGAAGCCAAGCGCGCCGGGATCACTTCCGGCCGGACCTGCCAGAGCCATGAATTCCACAGCAGGATCTCCCAAAACGGGTTCCCGCTCAGAAATGCGAACAGGAAATACGACTCGTTCCAGTCCCGGCGCTCGCGCAGCCACGCCGCCGGATAGCCGTGCGGCCAGAACACGTCGTGGACATGCACCAGCACCCCCGGGGCGAGCAGCGGCAGCACCCGCAGGATGAGCCATGTCACATCCGACCCAGCCTTAGCGACGTGACTGGAGTCGATGAACAGGATGTCGCCTGCGGCGAGCCCTGTGAACACGGCTATTGGGACGTCCTGCACCGGGCGGCGGATCAGCGTCACCTGGTCTCCCGGGCACAGCCGCGATTCCAGCCGCTCCGGGTGCGGCTCGATGCAGGTCATGTCCGTGTCCAGGCCAAGGACCGCGGCCTCATCGAGCGCGACGGCAGTGGAGAAGCCCGACCCGGCCTCGATGATCCGCCGGGGCCGGTACTGGCCGATCACTGCCCGGTACACGGCGGCGTCAGCCGGCCCGAACATCGTGTTGCCCTGCAGTCGGTACCGGGGGCCGGGTTCCGGAGATTCGAGCACCGGCCGGGCCGCCGCTGCGAACTTCTCCTGGCTGTCTTCCCGCAGGATGATACCCGGCGGGGTATCTTGCCACGATAGGGCCCGGCGGACGTCGTCCTCGCCAGTCAGCGGGGACAGGTAGCTGCCGGGGCGAGCGTAGAGGGGCGGGCATGCCAACGCCATGGCGGCGCCCCGGAGTCTGGCCGAGGCGATCATGAGGCTGACACGCCCGACGCCGCCGCGCGGATTACTGTCCGGTAATTACCGGTCTCGATACGTGATGACGGGATGGAGCCCGCCCTCCCGGTTAGCGTCGAGACTGCCCGACCAAGGCCATTTGCTCGTCGTCGCGTCAAGGCCAACACCATCCACTTCGTGACTAATAGTAATCATTGATATACTCTATGAAACAGGACCGGGCGAACAACCGTTTTCACGCCCCGGACCGATATCAGCCGCGAGCTGCCCGCGATCATCGCCGGGCTCCTTACGGCCTGCCGCGAGCTCCTCATGATCTACGCGAACTCCGGCCGCGCCAGAATCCTCGCCGGGCCGCAGGCCGGCGGCGGGCGGCCAGCACGCCCGTGCCGCCTGATCACCGTAGCTCGGGTACCGCCGCCTGACGACGGAGTCGAAGATGGGCAGCGGTCCCGTCGCGTCCGGGTGGGGAGGCCATGGTGGCAGGCCCCCACGGCAGGCCTCATCGTGCCACCGCCCGGCTGAACCTGCTGCCGCGGCCATGTCCGCAGGCGGATTCTGGGCGTCAGGAGCGCTCAGGCGGGGGGAGGGACCGGGCCGGTATGACCGCGCGTCGGGGACGGCTGAGGAGACGGGGGTGCTGCTCGGGACGGCCAGGGCTGGCGGGACTGCCGTGAGGGTGGTCTCAGCGCGGCCCGACCGCAGCTGGATGAGCGCGGCCCGCATCCGGAAGACGAGCAAGCCGACCACGGCAAGCCCCGCCATGCCGCTGACCCCGAGCGCGATCAGGTCGCTCGGCAGCACCCGAGCCGCGGCTGCCGCGGCAAGGCCCGCCACGGCGGCACCGGCCAGCGGAAGCCTCAGGCGAGAGCCGAGCACGCGGCGCCCGATGTCTGCCCTCCTCAGCTCGCACAGATACCACGGCAGGATGACGCCGCCGGCGACCGCGGCCTCGGCCGCGCTGACGCCGGCGATTCCGCCGAGGCGGGCGCCAGCGATGAGCGCGGGGATCAGCATCAGCAGCCAGCCAAGCTGGACGGTGAACACGACGCGGTTCCTAGCTAGCACCACGAAGTAGTCATAGACCAGCTGAAAGAAGATCGTCAGCGCGGCGAGCAGGGACAGCCACAGCAGTACCCGGGAGGCAGGCAGCCAGCGCGCGCCGTAGGCGAAGATGATCAACGGCCTGGCCGACCCCCCGATCACCAGGCATACCGGCATGGCCACGGCGCACAGCAGCGCCGCTGCTGACAGGAAGGTCGCGCGCATGGCCTCATGATCATGCTGAAGCCGCGCGAACGCGGCGGGCGCGACATTGCGAACCGGCAGCGAAAACATGGTGACGGGCCAAGTAGCGAGGTTCAGCGCGAGCACGTAGAAGCCAAGGGCGGTGGGGCCGAGCACACGGCCCACCACGAACTGGTCCACGTTGACGACGGCGAACACGACGACCGTCGACCCGGCCAGGGGCGCCCCGTACCGCAGCAGCGCGCGGGCACGAGCCGGGTCGAAGCCGAACCGTAGCGGCTCGGGCGAGAAGGCTATATACAAGACCGCAGCCGCCACCGCGCCGGTGATCCGGCCCGCGGCCAGGCTCATCGCGCCCAGCCCGGCCCGGGCCAGGCCGATGGACACCAGGGCGCCGAGCCAGCCGTTGACCTGGTCCGCGATCATTCTGCGGTCCTGGCGGAAACTCCGGTCCAGCAAGCCGACCGGCGTGCAGACCAGCCCGTCGAGCACGACGCTAAGGGCCAGAACACGGATAATGCCAGCGGCCGCAGGCGCCCCCATCGCCGAGGCGTACGCGGGCGCACCCACGAAGCAGACGGCATACATGGCGGCGCTGCCCGTCACGGCGATGGTGGTGACAGTCGGCGCGATCTCGGCCGGGTCACCCGGCCAGCGGACGATAGCAAGGCTCACCGACAGGTCGTTGAGGCTCAGCATGGCCAGCAGGGCTACCCAGGCGACGGCGTAGGTTCCGAACGCGTGCGGGCCTAGCATCCTCGCCATCACGACCCCGATCCCGACCGTGCCGAGCTTGCTCAGCGCGGTACTGATAAAGGTCCAGCCAAGTGCCCGGCCCGCCGTAGCCGCGAGGGTGGTCTTCCCGCCCCGCTCGGAGCCAGCCGCGGGCCGCAGCTGCCATCGCCCCGAAGCACGGAAACAGATGCGGGACCGGTGCCTCGGGCCGCCGGTCCCGACGCTGGCACCGCGCCGGCTCACCTGCCCGCGGTCAGGAGTGCCGCGCAAGCGACGTGAACCTTACATGCAAAATACCGATTGAAGGGCCCTATCGCGGCATTTTCACCCGTGGCCGGCCTGTGCCGCAGGCAGCCGGCATCCATGGCAGCCGACCTAGCAGAGAGCATTCCTCAGTCTCCTTATGTCATGGACAACCTAATGCCAGGTGGCGCTATATACATTCAGCCGCGAGATTATCCGTTTTTATCCGGAGAAGGCGAAGCCGAAGATCAATGCCGACGGGTAGCGGTGCGCCGTAGGATTGCTAATGTATACCCCGCTAGAAGCCCAGGGAAGTAACATGAGAATTCGAATGCGCGAACCAAAGATTGGATTCCCTTAAGTTTCACGTTATTACTGACGATAACGGACACATCAGCGTTGGATTCGGAAAGGAACCATCCCGTTGACTGAGCGAGCCTTTCGCGTTCTGCGGCGTATAGCTGGCGGACCGGGCCAGGACGCTATGAGGGCAGTTCGCGGCATGAGCGTATCCGACAGTGCGGTCGCGGCCGACGTGCGCGTGCCGACCTACAGGAATACCGCCATCGCGGGCACGAAGGCATGGACGAACGCCTACCTTCGCCGGGTAGTGCTGGCCGACTGGACGTGCGCCCTGGCGGCTAGTGCGCTGGCGGCCAGGGTCCGTTTCGGGGGCCAGGCCTACCTGCCGCTCACCTACCTGAGCCTCACGTGCGGGCTGCCTGTCGCGTGGTGGATGTCGGTGCTGATCGCCGGCGGCTATGACACCAGGTTCATCGGGCTCGGCTCCGATGAGTTCCGCCGGATCCTCAGCGCAGCTGTCAACCTGACCGCGGGTGTGGCCGTTGTTTCCTACGCGGCCAAGCTCGACCTGGCCCGCGGGTACATGGCGATCGCCCTGCCATCCGCGACCGCAATGGACCTGATGGCCAGGTACCTGCTACGCAAGCGCCTGCACAGACGGCGCGTCCGGGGCCGGTGCGTGCGGCGAGTCGTCGCGGTGGGCCATACGGCAGCAGTGGCTCGTCTGGTAACCGCGCTGCGCCGGGACACCTATCACGGCCTTGCCGTGGTCGCCGCCTGCCTAGTCGACGCGCCGGAGGGGCCCGGGCCCGATGGCGCGGCCGGCGAGCCGGCCGCCTGCGTGCCCTCACCCCGCACGCCCCTAGCCGATGTGCCCGTAGCCGACGTGCCCTCACTCCGCCTGCCTGTGGCCGACGTGCCCGTGGCCGGCAGCCTGCGCGACGTCGCGGCGGCCGTGAGCCGATTCGGCGCGGATACGGTCGCGGTGCTGGCCTGCCCCGAGATGGACGGCGGCCGCCTGCGCGAGCTGGCGTGGGAACTCGAGAAGACCGGCACCGACCTGTACGTCGCGCCAACCCTGCTTGATGTGGCCGGCCCGCGGACGACCATCCGCCCCGTGGCCGGGCTGCCGCTGCTGCACGTGGACCACCCCGAGCTGGCCGGGGTCAGGCAAGCCATCAAGAGCGTGTTCGACAAGACCGGCGCCGCCTCGGCGCTGATCATGCTCGCGCCCGTGTTCGCCTTCATCGCGATTTCGATCAGGCTCGCCGGCCCCGGCCCGGTGTTCTTCTGCCAGAACAGGATCGGCAAAGACGGCCAGGGCTTCACCCTCTATAAGTTCCGTACCATGGTGCCAGATGCCGAACAGCGCAAATCCCAGCTTGCCGCCCATAACGAGGCGGACGGGATCCTGTTCAAGATCCGCCGGGACCCCCGGATTACCCGCCCGGGCGCCTGGCTGCGCCGCTGGTCACTCGACGAGCTGCCGCAGCTCATCAACGTGCTGATCGGCGACATGTCGCTGGTCGGCCCCCGGCCGGCCCTGCCGGAGGAGGTGGCCTGCTACGGCGGCCATATGCGGCGCAGGCTCGTGGTCAAGCCCGGCATGACCGGCCTATGGCAGGTCAACGGCCGGTCGGACCTGTCGCGGGAGGAGGCCGAACGGCTCGACCTCCACTACGTGGAGAACTGGTCGCTCGCCTTGGACCTGCAGGTTCTCTGGAAGACATGGTCCGCGGTCGTGCGGGGCTTCGGTGCCTACTAGCCGACGTAGCCGACGGGCGCACAGCGAGCGCCCGCATGTCCTGATCCTGGTCCAGAATCTTCCCGTGCCGTTCGACCGGCGGGTCTGGCAGGAGGCCCTGGCTCTCGTCTCCGCCGGGTATCAGGTGCATGTCGTCTGCCCGCGGACGAAGGAGCATCCTCTGCGTCGCGAGACGCTCGACGGCGTGCGCATCTACCGCTACCGGTCCGGCCCCGAAGCGCGGCGGCTAGCGGGCTACCTGCTCGAGTACCCGGTTGCGATCGCGGCTCAGGCTCGCCTCGCGCTCACCATCCGCGCCAGGCACCGCATCGGCATCGTGCAGGTCTGCAACCCGCCCGACCTGCTCTTCCTGGCTGCCCTGCCGCTGGTCGCGCTCGGGGCGCGCCTGATCTACGACCACCATGACGCATGCCCCGAGCTGATGATCGCGAAGGGCCACCGGGAGGACAGCCGGGCCGTCCGGCTGGCCAGGATGCTCGAACGCCTCACCTATCGCTGCACGGACGTTTCGATCGAAACCAACGAGAGCTATCGCGATATCGCTCTCGGGCGGGGAGGGATGGCGCGCGAGGACGTGTTCGTGGTGCGATCCGCACCGGAGATTTCCAGGTTCGTCGGCGCGCGGCCGGACGAGAAGTGGCGTCGCGGCCGGAGCTACCTGGTCGGCTACGTGGGCGTGATGGGCCGCCAGGACGGCCTGGATTACCTGATCGAGGCCGCCCGGATGATCATCACGGACCTGCTGCGCCCGGATATCCAGTTCGTGCTCGTGGGCTCGGGCCCTGAACTGCCGCGGCTGCGCGAGCGGGTCAGGTCCCTGGGCCTGGACGATCAGGTAGTCCTCACCGGACGGCTGTCGGATGAGGATCTCGGCAGCGTGCTCGCGACCGCGGACGTCTGTGTCAACCCCGACGAGGCCAACCGGATGAACGACATCTCCACGATGAACAAGATCATGGAATACATGGCCCTCGCCAAGCCGGTAGTCCAGTTCGACCTGCACGAGGGGCGCGTCTCGGCCGGCGATGCGAGCCTGTACGCAACGCGCAACGATGCGGCCGCGCTCGGCAAGTGCATTATCGAACTCATCGACGATCCCGAAGCGCGGGCCAGGATGGGGCAACTCGGCGCCCGGCGGTTGCGGACCTCGCTGAGCTGGGAGTCGCAGGTCCCGAGGCTGCTCACCGCCTACGAGCGGGCGGCGGCTAAGCGCAAGCGCCGCTAAGCGCGGCTTCGACCCCGGCGGCGGTGCGACGGTCCCGGACTACTTGCCGCTACCCGGACCTGAGCGCTGTCCATGCCTCGACTGCTGGCTGCAGCAACCGCGTCAGGAATGGTGCTGGTTCTCCGTAATCGGCGGCGGCAGGGCGCGCTGCCGGGGAAACCCGGCCCTGGTGATGGCGTGCCGCACCCGAGCCAGCAGGATGGCCGCGGTGAACGGCTTTTCCACGAGATCGAAGCCTTGCTGTGTCATACCGTGAGCGTCGAGGACCGACTGGGCGTACCCGGACATGAGCAGGACCGGTACGGCCGGACGAATGTCATTCACCTGGGCGGCGACCTCGGCGCCGAGCATCCCGGGCATCACCACGTCGGTCAGGAGCAAGTCGATGGGCAGCTCCGGATCGGCGGCCTTCGCGACGGCGTCCGCGCCGCTGTCCGCGACCGCGACCCGGTAGCCGTTACCGGTCAGGATGCGCCGGGTCATCTCGCGCAACCGGTCTTCGTCCTCCACCAGCAGGATCGTCTCGCCCGTGCCGGCGGCATCGTGCCCCGGCGGGGCGGCCTGTTCGGGGCCGGCGGCTTCATCGGTGGCCGGCAGCAGCACGGAGATGGTGGTGCCCAGGCCGGGTTCGGAATAGACGTCGATGCTGCCCCCGGCCTGGGTGACAATTCCGTACACGGTGGCCAGCCCGAGCCCGGTGCCGCGGCCCTTGGGCTTGGTACTGAAGAATGGCTCGAACACCCGTTCCATCGTCGCCCGGTCCATGCCGGTGCCATTGTCCGCGACCCGCATCCGGACATAGTGGCCCGGCGTCAGGCTGGGATAGCTCACCGCGATCGTCTCGTCCACGGCGAAGTCGCGTGTATCGACGGTGAGCCGGCCGCCGCCGGGCATCGCGTCACGTGCGTTGACGGCCAGGTTGACGAGCACCTGCTCGAGCTGGCCGCGGTCGGCCTTGGTCCGCCGCAAGCCGGGATCGGCCGTGATGGTCAGCTCGATGTGCTCACCCAGGGTGCGGCGGAGCAGTTCCCCGGCACTGTCCACCACCTCGTTGAGGTCGAGCACCTGCGGCCTGATCACGTCGTGCCGGGCGAAGGCCAGCAGCTGACGGATGAGCTGCACGGCCTTCTGCGTGGCCGAGCGCACCTGCTCGAGATCCTCGACCGGCTGGCGGAGCCTCGCGTCCTCTTCGGCGAGCGCCGACACCTGCTCCACGGTGAAGTCGGTGTAGCCCTGGATCACGTTGATCAGGTTGTTGAAGTCGTGCGCCACGCCGCCGACGAGTTGCCCGAGGCTTTCCAGCCGCTCGGACTGCAGCCGCCGCCTGGCCGCGACCTCCTCCTGGGCCTGCTGCCGCAGCCGTTCCCGCTCCGCCTCCAGGGCCAGCCGCTCCGATAGGTCGCGGATCGCGGCTACCCGCAGCGCCGAGCCCTCGGCCGGCAGCACACTCAGGCTGACTTCGGCCGGGAACTCGCTGTCGTCCCGGCGCCTCCCCGTGACGTTCATGCTGGATTTGCCCAGAGCGATGGCACCGGCGCCGCTATCGGCCAGGGCCTGGAGCGAGGCCTCGGATACCAGGATCGCACCCGGCAGCCCGATCAGGTCCCCGGCCGGGTACCCGTACAGGCCGGCCGCCTGTCCGTTCGCCATCACGATGGAGCCGTCCTCGGCTAGCGCGATCATCGCGTCGGGGGCCGACTCGAACAGGTCACGGAAGCGCTCCTCGGCCCGCTCCCGCTCCGCCAGGGCGGTCACCAGCGTGGTGCGCATGAGCTCGGCGCTGCGGCCGAGGTCGGCGAACTCGGCGGGGCCGGCCACGGGAATGCGGGTGTCGTACTGGCCCGAGGCGACCGCGTCCGCGGCCCGGCGCAGCTGGGCGAACGGCCGGATCAGCCGCCACTGCACCAGGACCACGTACCCCACCACGTTGACCGCCACGACGGCGCACACGGCAATCAGCGCGCCGAGCATCCACTCGTGAGCACGGGTGACCTGGCCGACCGCGGCCTCCTGCATGCTGGCGAGCCGCGCCTGAAGCGCGTACCCGGCGGAACGCAGCGCCAGCACGTAGGGCCGGATTCTCGACGCATCGGCCTGCAGTGCCCGGGCGGCCGCGAAATCACCTCGCGCGGCCGCCGCGAGCTCCGGCGCCGCAACGTTGGACAGCCACCGGGAACGGCTGGCCGCCAGCGCCGCCAGCGCCGGCGTTAGCGTCTGGTGGCCGCGGACAAGCTGTGCCAGCGTGTCCTGCCGGGCCCGTATCGCCTTGGCGTCAGCGTCATAGGAGGCCAGATTCCCTGAAGGCCCGGCGGTGATGTAGTTGCGCAGCTGTGTCTGCTGGTCCGAGTACAGGCTGAGCAGGCTGACCGAGGACGCGGCGGCGGGTATCAGCTGCGCGGACAGCTTGGCGGCGGCCGTGCTGGCGTCATCTCCCGCTGCGAGCGCGAAAATCAGGGCGGCCGCGGTCAGCCCCAGCGCTCCGGCCGCGGCGGCGGTCGCCGCCCGCCGCAACTTCATGTCATCACCATCCTGGTAGCCATGATGTCGGCGGGGTCGATGAAGCGCTCGTCGAGGAACCTGACCACCGCGAGCTCGCGGAAGGTCATCTGCCGCGGCACCGGCCGGCCCAGCAGGGAGTCAATCGCGAGGCGGGGCATGTCGACGCCGCTGGCGATCGTCAGCCCGAGCGTCCCGGGCACCCGCGGGTTCACCTCCAGCAGTGCCGGGTGCCCGCACTCGTCGCGTCGGCATTGCCCATTGGCCACATAGGTCCAGCTCGCCGGGTCGAGCGGCGCGCCGGTCACCAGGACCCGGAGCGGCTGCCCGGGCACGGCCCGGGGGGTCACCGTCGCCCTATCTGAGACCCGGTGGCCGGCCGCTCGTCCGGCGGCTGGGCCGGTGAACTGCCCCGGTGCCGGACGACCTCGAACGCCTCCGCATGGCTGCCGCCGCAGAACCGGGCCCAGTAGCGGGCCGTCGACTCGATGACCGCAGGTTCAAGGTAATCCCGCACTGCCATCTGCGAGCCGAATATGTCAATGGTGCTGAGCTTGACGCCTATGTGCCGGTCGATGGGCACGAAGTGGGCAGGACGGAAATCAATCGTCGCCGACGGCGACTGGTAGCAGTAGACCTGGCCGACCTTCCTGGCCGCCACCATGGCCGCGCGATGGACGTTGCGGTGGTCCTGGTGCACGTCGTGGATGCTGTGGGCGTACACGACGGTCGGCTGGATCTCCGTGATGACCTCTTCGATGAGGGCGATCGTCGGGTTGCCCTCGGGGATCTTGGTGTCCTCGAGATCCTGCAGGAAAAGCCGGGCGCCTATGACCTTTGCCGCCCGCTCGGACTCGCGGACACGGCGATCCGCCTCGCCGCCACGCGCGCCATGGGAAAGGGCCAGCATCGCTATCGTGTCCTTGGCCATCCGGTGCGCGAGCAATGTCCCGCCCGCGCCGATCTCGATATCGTTGGGATGGGCGCCGATCGCCAGCACGGTCTCCGTGCTCGCAGCCCGCGCCGTTCGGCCGGCCTCCACCAATGCCGCCGCCCGGCTGATGAGATCCTCGGCCGCGATGGGCTTCGGGAGGAATTCGTCCACCGAACGCCGCAGCGCCGTGATCAGGTTCTCGACCGTCGGGTGCCCGGTAATGACCATGATCGGCAGATCGGGCGCGAGCTGGCGGACCTGTCTGACGAGTTCGAGCCCGGTCATGCCCGGCATCTCGATATCGGTGATGAGCAGGTCCCACAGCTCGGTTTGCAGGCGGCGCAGGGCCGGGGCGGCGCCGAGCTCGTGGCTGACCTCGAAGTGCCCGTGGGTCTGCAGAACGCGAGCCAGATACGCGCCGAGGGTGGGATCGTCGTCGATCAGCAGGATCCGTCCGCGCGTCTGGCCGGGCCGACCGCTCTCCATGAGGCCCTCAACCTTCATAACCCTAGGCGACTAGCTGACTACACAATGATATAAGCTAAGGTAGCCGGCCTCAAGGATCCGCAGAACAGGCGGTACGAGGCTCGGGTGTCACCCATGAAGCACCGGGCGGTGCAGCTGAGGAGTGCGCGCGCTGCGGTAGCCCGGCGATGGCGGGAGAGGCCCCCCATCGTGATCGACATCCTCGTCGTCGTCGCCGTGCCGATCCTGGGCGTCGGCCGCTTCCTCGCCGTGGCCAGCCTCGTGGTCAATTCCGTCTTCATCGCTTACTTCTGCCGGCTCGTCGCCTGCCGCAACGAGGAGGCGGCGGCCGTTCCGCTGGTCGCCGCCCCGAGCCGGCTGGAGTACGACCGGCGCTGTATGAGCGGCCCGCCTACGGCGGGGCCAACTGCGCGGTCCGGGCCAGCGTGCTTCAGGCCCTCGGCGGGTGGAACGAGCGCACGGTCACCGAGGACACCGGCCTGACCCTGCGTAGTCAGGACAGAAACGGACAAACCGGGCCCCCCGCTGATGGCGGATGATCGTGGGCCATAACACCCCTCCCGGGGGGTGAAATGGCCCACGATGACGGGAGAGCCCCGGCATGCCGCCACAGGAGGCGACTCCTTTACCTCGAAGGGGGCAGAGCCGGGTCACCGCCTCGATGACCAGGCAGCGGGACCGGTTCAGGTTTTCGCATTTGACACCTCTCCCTTTATGCGGGATAACGATCCGCGATCAGCGAGCCGCCATCCTGGACCGGGCATTTCGTTTACGTTATGCGGGCCAGGGCCCGGTCTTCGCGAACAGAATCAACCGTGAATCCGCCATCCGCAGTCGGTGACGATGCGCGCTGATTCAGGCGCAAGCTGCTCCGGATAAGGAATTCACGTCGCGACGCAGAACGCAAAGACGCGCGTCCGGCTTCATCGGATAGAGCTCTCCGGATCTCAGACCGGGCAGGTCGTGAGGCTGCGAGAGAGGGATCACCGGCTGCCCGGACGGACTACCTCTCCACAGTTGAGATAACCGGGCCCCAGTGCTGTCGCGGAAGCGCCGGATACCGGAGCCCGACCAAGGAATCGACAACTGACTACATCAACAGCCACACGTGTCCATAGGTGACCACTAATAGGACTCGGGGTCGTCTTCACCGGCACGCATTTGCAAACCGATGTCGCCTCAGGCACCCGGAAGCGGGATGGCCCATGCGCGGTTGCCCGCCGCGCCGGGCCCGGGCTCTCGTTCCCGCATGAGCCGACCGTGACGGCCAGGAGCTGGATCTGGGCAGGCCGACGCTACCAGGGGCTGACAACCGTGCGGCATGACCTGGCGCGTGTTTACGCTGCCCCTTCCGGCCGCAAGCGGACCTCCGGCCATCGCCCGTTCGCGTTAAGGGCTGAATTTTGGCTTTCGGACCGAAATACTGAGCATGGTGGATATTACTCCAGTGCGCTGCGCGAGGCACTCGAGCCGAATCCGCCGCGGCCGGCGAGTATGGTTAAAACAAAACTAAAATTCACGGAAAGCGACGCTGGTCAGATTAGCCCTTCGCCCCGCACCTCTTTTACTTACGCTATTCTCAGCAGAGTTGCTTTGAAACTCCTCCATTGACTGGGACCCTGCCTGCTACCACAGTCATCGCCGGGCATCAGAACACCGCCGGACCCTCTTGTCCACTTTCGAGATTGAGGAGCCGTAATGTACGGACACTACTGTCTCGCGGGCGCCGTATGCGAGCTATTCGGTGCAACATACGATATTTCACCCTTTTTGACCCTGCGTATCACAATAGCGAAATGAACTACGGTCGCGTATGCGGCGGACCGGTACGGATGGAGTCGCCCCGCGGACTCGCCGGTCGCGAGACGACACGCCCGAGCACTCGCGATGACGCCCCCGGTGGCACAGGCAGAAACAGCCGATGCTGCCGCGACAGAACTGCTGGGGGGCCGTGACGATCCGACTAC
>Ga0137407_10001795_pt1 | contig 14033 bp, 13 predicted proteins | sample CZOMad2_2_16fung_FD_108410 | JGI IMG/M metagenome (GOLD analysis project Ga0137407, IMG submission 108410) | Vadose zone soil fungal communities from Angelo Coast Range Reserve, California, USA - CZOMad2_2_16fungal (Illumina Assembly) | ecosystem: Environmental > Terrestrial > Soil > Vadose...
ACGTCGCCCAGCCCTGGCCCGATGAGATCGTGATGACCGACGAAATCCGCGCGCGAGTCGCCCGGCGCTGGAAGGAGTACGGGCTCTGAGCAAGCTCCGGCGCGTGCTCGACGCGATCAAGTTCGAGCACACCGTCTTCGCACTGCCCTTCGCCTACATCGCGATGGTGCTGGCCGCCGGGGGCTGGCCCGGCTGGTGGACGGTCGGCTGGGTCACGGCCGCGATGGTCGGCGGCCGCACGTGCGCGATGGCGGCCAACCGCGTCATCGACCGCTTCATCGACGCGAAGAATCCGCGCACGGCGAGCCGGCACCTGCCCAGCGGCTTGCTGGGCGTGGGCGAGATGCGCGCGCTCGCGGTCGCGGGCGCCGCGCTCATGTTCGTGGCCGCGTGGATGCTGAACCCGCTGTGCTTCGCCCTGGCGCCGCTCGCGCTCGTGTTCCTCGTCGGCTATCACTACACGAAGCGCTTCACGTGGCTCTCGCACTGGGTGCTCGGCTTCACCGACGGCATCGCCGGAGCCGGGGGCTGGATCGCGGTGCGAGGCGCGTTCGATCCGCCCGCTTTCGTGATCTGGTTCGCGCTCACGACCTGGATCGGCGGCTTCGACCTGATCTACGCCTGCCAGGACGTGGCCGTCGACCGCGCCCAGGGGCTCCACTCGTTCGCCGCCCGCTTCGGCGTGCGCGCCGCGCTGCTCACGGCGCGCGTGAACCACGCGCTCACCGCGCTGGCGCTCGCGGCACTCGGCTGGCAGCTGGCACTCGGCCCGATCTACTGGGTCGGCTGGCTCGCCGTCGTGGCGCTCTTCGCGTACGAGCACTCGCTCGTGAGCCCGCGCGATCTCTCGCGGCTCGACGTCGCCTTCTTCAATATCAACGGCTACATCGCGCTGATCGTGCTGGCCGCGGTGGTGCTCGGCCTGCGGTAGTGCCGGCCTCGCCGACTCTCTCGCCCTCGAAGGCGGAGGCCGTGCGGGCGATGTTCACGCGCATCGCCCGCCGCTACGACCTCATGAACTCGCTCATGACGGGCGGCCGGCACCACGCCTGGCGCCGTCGCGTCGCGAACACTGTCGCCGGCGCTCCGGGCGGACCGGCGCTCGATCTCGCCACGGGCACGGCCGACCTCGCCATCGCCGTCCGCGCCCGCACGCCCGGCCGGTTCGTCGCCGGCGCCGACTTTTCGGAAGCGATGCTCCGGGTCGGTCAGGCCAAGCTTCGGGAGCGACGCGTGGCGCGCGCGGAGCTGCTCGTCGCCGACGCGCTCTCGCTCCCGTTTCGCGACGGCGCGTTCGCGTGCGTCATGTCGGCGTTTCTCCTGCGGAATCTCGAAGACCTGCAGCGCGGGCTCTCTGAGATGCGCCGCGTGACGGTGCAGGGCGGTCGCGTCGTCACGCTCGATATCGTGCGCCCGGCGCAACCGCTGTGGGGCGCGGTGTTCGGCGCCTACTTCAGTCGTGTGGTTCCAGCCATCGGAGCTCTGGTGGCCGGCGACCGCCAGGCCTACACCTATCTGCCGCAGTCGGTCGATCGCTTCGTGACGCCCGACGAGCTGGTGGAGCTGATGGAGAAGGTCGGGCTGCGCGACGTCAGCTATCGACGCTTCGGTCTGGGCACGATCGCGCTCCACGTCGGCATCGTGTAGCGCCACCACCACAAAGGCCAGCGCCGCCGTCATGACCACGTGGCGCCGGTTGCGCTGTGACGGCGAAGCGACCTATCCTGAACCGTCGTGAGCGCCACATGATCTGGAGGAACCGATGGCACGTGCAAGCTGGCTCGCCGGACTGCTCGCCCTGGCTCTGTCGGCCTGCGCCGAGACACGCTCGCCACACACCAACGGCAACGGCGCCAACGCCAACCCGCCGGATTGGCTGGAGCGCGTGTTGAGCCGCACCTTTACGGTGCCGGCCTTCAAGCTCGAGAGCGGCCAGGTGCTGCCCGAGCTGACGCTCGCCTACGAGACCTACGGGCGCCTCGCGCCGGACGGCCGCAACGCGATCCTCGTGACCCACGGCTTCACGAGCAACCATCACGCGGCCGGCAAGTACGCGGTCACCGACCAGACGGTGGGCTGGTGGGACGGCCTCATCGGTCCCGGCAAGGCGATCGACACCGACCGCTACTTCGTCGTGTCGTCCAACATGCTCGGCTCGTCGTACGGCTCCACGGCGCCGGCGAGCAAGAATCCGAAGACCGCCAAGCCGTATGGCCCCGACTTCCCGGACATCACGCTGCGCGACATCGTCGGCGCCCAGAAAGTGCTCCTCGAAGGCCTCGGCGTCCAGCACCTCGTCGCGGTCGCGGGGCCGTCGTACGGCGGCTATCAGACGTTCCAGTGGGCGGCGACGTATCCGACCTTCATGAGCGGCGTCGTCCCGGTCGTGTCGGCGCCGAAGGGCTCGGGCGGGGACGCGAGCGTGAAGGCGCTTCAGGACCGCTTCGCCACCGACCCGAACTGGAACGGCGGCTGGTATTACGACCGCGGCGGGATCTTCCCCACCCTGCTCCAGCTCCGCATCGAGACGCTCGAGCGCTACGGTCAAAACGAGGTCCTCGCGCGCACGATCGCCGACCCGGAGCAGCGCGCGGCGCGCCTGCGGCAGCTGGCCGAGGGCTGGGCCCGGCAGTTCGATCCGAATTCGATGATCGCCTTGCGCAAGGCCGCGGTGAAGTTCGACGCCGAGCGCGATTTCTCGCGCGTCCGGGCGAAGGTGCTCTACGTGCTGTCGCGGACCGACAAGATCTTCCCGCCGTCGATCGCGCCGGACGTGATGGACAAGCTCGGCCGAGCCCGTGTCGACGCGAAATATTTCGAGATCGACACCGAGCTCGGTCATTCGGCGAGCGGCCCGGAGTGGGCGAAGTGGGCGCCCACTTTGAAGGAGTTCATCGCCGGGCTCGAGCAGTAGCGTGCGGCGTGCCCTCATGGCCGACGCCCCTATATATAGAGGAGACTGATCGCGTGAAGATCACCGAGATCGAGACGATCCCGCTGCGCCTGCCCTTCGCCCGGCCGTTCAAGATCTCGCAGGGCGCCGACCGCGAGACGCTCGAGACCTTGATCGTGCGCGTGCACACCGACGAAGGTATCGTCGGCATCGGCGAGACCCAGGCGTGGCGCCGGCAGGGCAGCGCCGAGCTGATCTGGAACCTCGTGCGCACCATCAAGGACCACTTCGAGCCGCTGATCGCCGGCCGCTCGCCGTTCGACATCGGCGGAATCCTGATGACCTTGAACGAGGCGCTCTACAACACGCTCTACGCTCAGGCGGCCGTCGCCGACGCGCTCTACGACATCGCCGGAAAGGCGGTCGGCCTGCCCGTTCACAAGCTGCTGGCCGGCGAGTGCCGCGACTGCGTGCGGGTCTCTGGGCTTCTGGCGATGAAGCCCACCGTCGCCGAGCTCATGGAATCGGCCAACGCCTTCTACGAGCGCGGCTTTCGCCACTTCGGGCTGAAGATCGGCGTCGACCCCAGCCAAGATCTGGCCAACGTCGTCGCGCTTCGCGACCGCTTCGGCGACCGCGTCGTGCTGCGAGTCGATGCCAACGGCGCTCTCACGTACGACACCGCTGTCGCGCTTCTCAAGAAGCTCGAGCCCTACGACATCGACGCCGCCGAGCAGCCGATCGCCATCTGGGATCTCGACGGGCTCGCCGCGCTCTGCCGAGCGACCAGCATTCCGATCATGGCCGACGAGTCGGTCTCGACCGACCACTCGCTCCTCGACGTGATTCGCCGGCGCGCGGCCACGGTGGTCCAGACCAAGATCGCGAAGAACGGCGGGATGTATCGGGTGTGGCGTCTCTGGGCGCTCGCCTCCGCGGCCGGCATGCGCATCTACCCGGGCAACCATCCGAGCACGAGCGTCGCGACGGCGGCGGTCGCGCAGCTCTGCGCAGCCTGGCCCGGCCCGCTGATGGAAGGCGTGTTCGCGGTCGGCGTCAGCGGGGCGCTCGGCGCCGACATCGTGACCGAGCCCATCGTGCCCGTGAACGGTGAGATCCGGGTACCGTCGGGACCGGGGCTCGGCGTCGAGCTCGACATGGACGCGATCGCGCGCTACCGCATCGACCGCTAGGGCAGGCTGCCAGCTCCCTCGACCGCTTGGCGGGTGACTCGGCCGCGGCGCGACGCTTACCGCGTCGCTAACGACGTCGCCAGGAACTTGTCCAGCTCCTGGACGAATCCGGCGGGATTGTCGAGCACCAGGTGATGGTAGCTCGCAGGAATCTGGACGAGCGTCGCGCTCCCGATCGCCGCGCGCAGCTTGTCGGCCATCTCGCGCGGTAAGACGGGGCTCAGCTCGCCGCGCGCGATCAGGGTCGGCGCCGTGATCCGGTCGAGCAGGGTCCACGCATCGACCGGCTGCCGCGCGGCATTGCTGGCCGGATCGAAGCGATAGACCCACGCGCCGTCACGCTCGACCACCCCCGCGGCACCCAGGTGCGCGAGCAAGGCCGAATCGGCGATCGTCTCTCGCGGCAGAAGCCGAAACGACTGCGTCGCGGCCTCGCGCGTGGGATACGGCCGCAGCGTGCGCTCCCCGCGCCGGCGCAGGCGATCGAGCCGATCGGTCGGGATGGTCGGGCGCGAATCCACGATCACGAGCGCGCTCACGCGCTCCGGGTGCCAGGCCGAGAACGACATCGCGTTGTGGCCCCCCATCGAGTGGCCGATGAGCGCGACCCGCTCCCAGCCGAGCGCGTCGATGAAGCCGAGCAGGTCCGCCGCGAAGTTTTCGGTCCCGTACGCCGGCGGGTCCGCCCACTGACTCTCGCCGTGGCCGCGCTGGTCGAGCGCGATCACATGAAAGCGATCGGTGAACGCGGGCGTCACGGAGTCGAACCAGTGGGCATGAGCGGAGCCGCCATGGAGAAAGCAGAGGACCGGGCGTCCCGTGTTTTCCCACTCGAGAAAGCTCAAACGCAGCCCGCCGACCACGACCGAGCGGCGGCGCGCGGTCTCGCAGCCGAAGCGTGAAATGGGTGACATGCGCCGAATTGTATCCGCAAAAATTTTTGCTTTGTGCGCTTTCCCGCGCCGGGTATTGTCGAAAGTACCGATGAGTGACGAGCGCACGTCGCAGAATCGTCGTCGCCACCTCCTGGATGGAGCCTATACAGCCGGGCTTCTCATCGTTGCGATTGTTGCCGGCTACGGTGTCCTGGCTCCGTCGAGCCTCGCCCGCGCGACGACCTTGGCTCGACCTCAGCCAGTGCCAACTCCTGGTCCAGTCTCCGAGTATCTCGGCCGTCCGGTCGCGCGCGCGCCCGAGCCGCCGCGTCCGACCTGGCCAAAGATGGTCAGTGGTCAGATCCTTGACGAGAGCCGCGCTCCGCTCGAGGGAGCCTCCGTTGTCATCGGTGGCGTCGAGCACCGTACGGACGCCGAGGGACGGTTCACCGTCGAAGGGCATCCGCCGGACGCTCTGCTCCTCGTCAAGCGGCCGGGCTTCTCGAAGGTGACCCTCTCGCCGACCCCGGCCGCGATCGAGGTGGTCATGAAGCCGCACATGGTGAAGGCGGCGTACCTCACGTACTTTGGCATCGGTCACAAGGAAATCCGCGGCCGGGTGCTCGAGCTGGCCGCGCGCACCGAGCTCAACGCCGTCGTGATCGACGTGAAGGGTGACCGGGGTTGGATCGTCTACCGGACCGAGGTGCCGGAGGCGCTGGCCGTGGGCGCCCAGGGACCGGCCACGCTCAAGGACTTCGACGGGCTGATGGCCGATCTGAAGGCGCGCGGCATCTACACGATCGGGCGCATCGTGACCTTCAAGGACAACATCCTCGCCAACAGCCGGCCGGACCTCGCCATCATCGACACGCGTACCGGAAAGCCGTGGATCGACAACGAGAAGCTCGCCTGGGTCGACCCGTTCCGCGAAGAGGTCTGGAAATACAACGTCGCGATCGCGCGCGAGGCGGCCAAGAAGGGATTCGACGAGATCCAGTTCGACTACGTCCGCTTCCCGACCGACGGCAAGCTGGGCGCCGCCAAGTATTCAGCCCCCAACAACAAGGAGACGAGGCTCCCCGCGATCGCCGGCTTCCTCGGCCGGGCTCGGCGCGAGCTCGGGCCGCTGGGCGTCTACGTCGCCGCCGACGTCTTCGGCTACACCGCCTTCAACGCGAACGACACGGACATCGGCCAGCGCATCGAGGAGCTGGCTCCGCACCTCGACTATTTCTGCCCGATGGTCTACCCCTCGGGCTACCAGATGGGCATCCCTGGATTCCGCAACCCCGTCCAGCACCCGTATGAAGTCGTCCACGAGAGCGTGCGGCTCATTCGCCAGCGCGCCTCCAGCACGAAGGTGCGGGTGCGGCCGTGGCTCCAGGATTTTAAGGACTATGCATTCGACAAGCGGATCTTCGGCGTGACCGAGATCCGCGCCCAGATTAAGGGAGCCGACGATGCCGGGGCGGTCGGCTGGATGCTCTGGAACCCCCGGAACGACTACACGGCCGGCGCGCTGCGGCAGAAAGAGGCCTCAGGGACCAAGTGAAACTTTTGCTCGTACTATCACTGATCCTCACGGCGGCTTTGTTGTTCGTCTCATTCGCCGGCGCCGGGGAGCTCGCCCCCAACGAGCTCGGGCGCATCATGATCCTCGAGTATCACAAGATCGACTACCCCGAGGAGCGCTGGACACGGACGCCCGAGAACTTCAGGCGCGACCTCGAGACGCTCTACGCCAAGGGCTACCGGCTGATCAACCTGGGGGATCTGCTCGACAGGCGCATCTCGCTGCCCGCCGGCACGACGCCGGTGGTGCTCACGTTCGACGACTCCTCGCCCGGCCAGTTCCGCTACCTCGAGAAGAACGGCGCCCTCGAAATCGACCCGAAGTGTGGCGTCGGCATCCTCGAGGCGTTCTTCCACGAGCACCCAGATTTCGGTCGTGGCGGCACCTTCTACGTGCTCCCGGGCGCGAGCCCGCCCAACCGGCTCTTCAACCAGCCGGCCTTCGAAGGCAAAAAGCTCCAGTTCCTGGCGAGTCACGGCTACGAGATCGGCAACCACACGCTCTGGCACGCGAACCTCGCCAAGTACCCCGAGGCGACGGTGCGCACGCAGGTCGCGGACGCTCAGGTGTGGATCCAGCGGCACGTTCCCGACTACAAGACCCGCACCCTGGCGCTGCCGCACGGCTCGTATCCAACCGACGTGAACTGGGTGCTGCGCGGCTCGGCCAAGGGGATGAGCTACAGCCACGACGCCGTGCTGATGGTCGCGGGCGGCGCGGCCCCCTCGCCCTATTCGCGGTCGTTCGATCCGGTCCGCCTGCCTCGCATCCAGGCGGTCGAGCGCGACCTGGCGTACTGGCTCACGTACTTCGACAAGAATCCCCTCGAGCGATTCGTGAGCGACGGCGACCCGAATTCCCTCACGGTCCCGACGGCGCGCCGCGACCGGCTACGCGACGAGTTCAAGACCAAGCGAGTGGTCGAACGCTAGCGTCACTTCGGTCTCCAGGCAGGTATCACGAGCGGCCCCGGTCGGGGCGGCGCGGGGCGAGGCGTGACTAGCGATACATGAGGTACGACGCGCGGCGGTTCAAGAAGCTGCTGCGATCGACCTCGGCCCAGGCCACGAGCCGATCGAGAACCTCACCCCTCAGGAAGGCCCACATCGTCGACCGGTTCACCAGAAGGTTCTGGATGCTCTCGGGCCTGAACTGGTCCCGGTGACGCTCGCGTAGGGTCCGCGCCAGGGCGAAGGCCACCGTCACCGGCCGAATCGCCTCGCGGTCGGTGACCACGATCCTGACCCCGCCGCAGGAGACGCTCGCGTACACATCCGCGGTCGGCGTGAACCAGATCGGGTCGAACCTCACGCCGCGAAGCCCCTGCCGATTGAGCGCCTCGGCCAGGCCCCGGGGCTCGATCCAGGGCGCGCCGATCACCTCGAAGGGCATGTCCGTGCCACGCCCGACCGAGAGGTTGGTCGCTTCGAGCAGCCCGACGCCCGAGTAGAGCAGCGCCTGGGTCACCGAGCGGATGTTCGGCGACGGGTTCACCCACGGCAGACCGGTTTCGTCGAACCAGCGGTCCCGCTCCCAGCCGACCAGCGGCACCACCGTGAGCGACACGGGAATCTTCCGCTCGGCGGCGGCCAGCCTCCCGAATTCGCCGATGGTGAGCCCGGTCCGCACGGGGATGCGGTGCGGCGCGGTGAACGACTGCAGATCGGGATCCATCAGCGGTCCTTCGACGATCCGTCCGTTGATGGGATTCGGCCGGTCGAGCACCAGCACCGGTATCCGCTGCTTGGCGGCCTCCTCCATCACGTAGATGAGCGTCGTGAGGTACGTGTAGTAGCGGGCCCCGACGTCCTGGATGTCGAAGACCAGGAGCGTGACGTCCTTGAGCATCGCCGGCGTTGGCCGGCGGGTGACGCCGTAGAGGCTCCAGATCGGTCGGCCGGTGGCGGCATCGCGCCCGTGGGGCACGTCGGTATTGGATTGGCCCATCAGCCCGTGCTCGGGCGTGAAGATCGCCTGCAGGCGTACGCCGGGCGCGTTGGCGAGCAGGTCGATCGCGCGGCGGCCGCGCATGTCGACTCCGGTCTGATTGGTCACCAGCCCCACCGCGTGCCCCGAAAGCATGGCGAATTTCTGATCGGCGAGCACATCGAGGCCGGTGAGGACTCGCTCGGGCGGCAGCGCCGCTTCGCCCGGCAGCACTCGCTCGGGCGCCGGCCCATCGGCGGCAGGGCCGCTGGTCGGGCCCGGGTCGGCGACGACGGGCGGCTGGAAGAGCTGGGCGCCCGCGGCCGCGGCGACGCGGATGCGAAGATCTCTGATGCGTGAGGCGCCGCCACCGTACGGATGGACGCGGTTCGTCAGCACGATCAGGTAGCTCCGGGTCGAAGGATCGATCCAGACCGCCGTGCCGGTGAACCCGAGGTGGCCGACGGAGCCCTCCGGAAAGAACGGAGCCATCGTCTTCGAAAACGACGAGCTCACGTCCCAGCCCAGGGCGCGGCTCCCGCCGCTATCGGGCGCCGGCTCCCACATCTCCTTCACGGTAGCTGCCTCGAAGAGGCGGTGCCCGTCGAGCGTGCCCCGGTTCAGGAGCATCCTGATGAGCCGTGAGAGATCGGCGCTGGTCGAGAACATCCCGGCGTGGCCGGCGACCCCGCCCAGCAGGCGCGCGCGCTGATCATGAACCTCGCCGCGCAGGAGGACGCCGTTGACAAATTCCGTCGGTGCCACGCGGCCCAACGCGCCCGCCTTGGGATGGAAGCTCGTGTCGTTCAGGGCGAGCGGCCGGAAAACGGTCTTTTCGAGATACCGGTCGAGTGAGGTGCCGCTGACCCGGCGCACCGCCTCGGCAAGAAGGATGAATCCGGTATCGCTGTACTGGAAGGCGGAGCCGGGCGGATAATCCAGTGGCAGCTTGGCAATCGCGCTCGCCGCGCTCGGAAAACCCGTCGAGACCGCGCCGTTCGGGGGATAGGCGACGAGCCCGGCGCTGTGGGTCAGGAGCCTTTTGATCGTGATCTCGTCGTACTGCTTGTCCCGGAACTCCTTCAGATACCGTCCGAGCGGGGCGTCGAGCTTGATCGCCCCCCGCTCGACCAGGCCCATGACGGCCAAGGTCGTCCCGAAGGGCTTGGTGAGGGACGCCAGGTCGAAGATCGTGTCGACCGTCATCGGCGCCGGTTGCGGGAGCAGGCGGCGCGATCCGTACGCGCGGTGGAGCAAGACGTCGTCGCCGCGGCCGATCATGACCACGGCGCCGGGGATCTCGCCGCTGGCGACAGCCTCGTTCGCGGCCTCGTTGATTCCGGAAAAATCGAGCCCTCCGGAAACCTCGCGGGGTGGCGCGAAGGCCGACGCGGGGAGCGCGAGCAGTACGAGCAGCGTTACGCCGGCCACACGAGCAACGAGCACGTTAGGATCTTAGCATTGTGAGCCTGAAGCCATGACACCCAGCTCGTTCTTCGGTACCTCGCTCCGCCGCGACCCAAATCAGCCCGCCGATCTCAACGCGCGCATCGAGGCGCAGCTGCGCGAGCGCCTCGAGGAGGCGGTGGACTTCGTGTGCCTCGAGGCGCTCGTGAAGCGACGTCAGGCGCTCTCGCTGCCGGCGCCGAGCGCCGACGACACGCGCGATCGCGAAGAGTTCACCCAGAGTGTTCACACGTTTCTCGCGGAGCTCTGGAACGCAATCGCCCCGACGCTCAGCGAGGCGCAGCGCCAGAAGATCGCCGTCGCCGAGCGCGCGCCCGGCGATGAGACCCAGCGGCTGCTCGGCGTGCACGTCGTGCTCGCGCGCGAGCTCCCAGATTACTGGCAGCGATTCGAGGCCGGCCGCACGGCGTTCGCCGAGCAGATCGAATCAGGCAGCGAGCGCCGCGGACTGCTCGGTCGACTCTTCGGCCGCGGTTGACCGCCAGGCGCCCAGCGCCCAGAGATTCTCGAGATCCTCCAGCGCTCGGCGCCACCGTCCGTAGCTATCGAGCAGCGATTCGCGTACGGCCGCCAGCTTCGCGTCGGCATCGTCGAGCCTCGTCTTCAAGGTCGGGTTGGCGGCGCGAATCGTCTCGAACCCTCCGTCGGGTACCGATGTCGCGAGGCGATCGAGAAGTCCTGTCAGCTCCTGGTGCAACACGCGCTCTACCGGGTTCATCGGAGACACCTCCCCTACGACATTCAATACTAAACAGGTGTTGACCTAGTGTCAAGCCCAGGGAATCCTGCACGTTGTGTGTGATGGTGCGGGTGCCGACGGTATTCGCGCTCTCGTCACGAAGACGATTCGCGCTTGGGCGCCCATACGATTGCGATGCCCGCGCTCGCACGAACGATCCGTCCGGCAGCGCGCTCGTTCACGACACGAGGCTCGACATCTACCGCGGAGCCCGCTCTCGAAGCGGTCCGCGCGCGTCGCGCGCGTGCAACGCGCGCCACGTACCTTGTCTTCGCGCGCCAGCGAGCGCACTATCTGCGCCACGGAGGCGTGGTGAGCGATTTCTGGCGGCTCGACGCGACGGCTCAGGCCGCGCTGGTGCGAGAGAAATCAGTACGGCCCATCGAGCTGGTCGAGGCGGCGATCGCGCGCATCGGGAGCCTGAATCCGAAGCTCAACGCCGTCGTGACGCCGATGTTCGACCGCGCGCGGGCCGAAGCGTCCGTCGCGCTCGCCGAGGGCCCCTTCACCGGCGTGCCCTTCTTGCTGAAGGATCTCCTCGCCGAATACGCCGGCGTCAGGTTCACCGAGGGCTCGGCCTTCCTCGACGGCCACTACACGCCCCAGACCGATAGCGAGCTGACGCGACGCCTGCGCCGCGCCGGCCTCATCGTCGTCGGCAAGACCAACACACCCGAGCTCGGGATTCTCCCGACGACCGAGCCCCGACTCTTCGGGCCCACGCGCAATCCGTGGAGCCTTGGCCGCACGCCCGGCGGCTCGAGCGGCGGGTCGGCCGCCGCCGTGGCCGCCGGCCTGGTCGCGATGGCGCACGCCAACGACGGCGGCGGCTCGATCCGCATCCCCGCCTCGTGCTGCGGGCTCTTCGGTCTCAAACCGACGCGCGGGCGCAATCCGCTCGGCCCGACCTATGGCGACATCTTCAGCGGCCTGGTGGTCGAGCACGCGGTGACGCGGTCGGTACGCGATAGCGCGGCGCTGCTGGACGCCACCGCCGGTCCGGATCTCGGCGATCCCTACACCGCGCCCGCGCCGGCGCGCCCCTATCTCGAAGAGATCACCCGGCCGCCCGGCTTTCTACGCGTCGCGTTCACGTCGCGCGCCGTCACCGGCGTACCCGTGCACGCCGACTGCGTGCGCGCGGTCGAGGACGCGGCGAAGCTCTGTGAGGATCTCGGCCACGAGGTGACCGAGGCGGCGCCCGACCTCGAGGGGGACGTGATCAGCCAGGCATTCATCACCGTGTGGTCGGCCGGTACCTCCTGGAGCATCGACGATTGGTCGCGGCGCACCGGACAGACGCCGAGCGCCGAGCGCCTCGAGCCGCTCACCTGGGCCCTCTACGAGATGGGAAACCGCCGACGCGCCGCGGACTACCTGCTGGCCATTCAGGACCTCCAGCGAGTCACCCGCCAGGTCGCGCAGTTCTTTGTCCGGTACGACGTCTGGCTCTCGCCGACGCTCGCGGAGCCGCCGCCGGCGCTCGGTAGCTTCGACCCGACTCCTGACAATCCGATGCAAGGGATCTTCCGGGCGGCGCAGTTCGTGCCGTTCACGCCGATCTTCAACGCGACCGGCCAGCCGGCCATGTCGGTGCCGCTCTCCTGGAACCAGGAGAACCTGCCGATCGGCGTGCAGTTCGCCGGACGATTCGGAGACGAGGCGGCGCTCTTCCGGCTCGCGGCGCAGCTCGAGCAAGCGCGGCCGTGGGCCGGCCGATGGCCGACGCCGTAGAACAATGGCCGGGGCCCTCGAAAGGAAACTCATGACCTCAGTCACCGACCTCGATACGCCGGTCGTCACCGTCGACCTCGACATCATGCGGGACAACATTCGCCGGGTGCAGACCCACCTCTCGCGACACGGCATCGGGAACCGCCCGCACATCAAGACGCACAAGATCCCCGCGATCGGACGGATGCAGATGGAGGCCGGCGCCATCGGCATCACGTGCCAGAAGCTCGGCGAGGTCGAGGTGTTCGTGGACGCGGGGGTCGCCGACGACATCCTCCTGACCTACAACATCCTCGGCCGGCAGAAGACCGATCGCCTCATGGCGCTGGTCAAGCGCGTGCGCCGGCTCGTGGTGGTGCTCGACAACGCCGTCGTGGGTCGCGAGCTGTCCGAGGCGGCCGCGCACGCCGGCGTCGACGTGCGGTTCCTCGTCGAGTGCGACACCGGTTTCGGCCGCACGGGCGTGCAGACGCCCGACGAGGCGTTCGATCTCGCGCGCGGGGTCGCGCGGCTCCCGCGGATGCAGTTCGAGGGCCTCATGACCTTCCCCAACCGCGACCCGAACACGCGCGATTTCTTCGAGCGCGCGCTGCCGCTCTTCAAGCAGGCCGGCGTCGCCGTGCCGGTGGTCTCCGGCGGCGGCACGCCGGCCCTCTTCACCGCGCAGAACTTCCCGATGCTCACCGAGCATCGCGCCGGCACCTGCGTCTACAACGACGCGATGGTCGTCTCCACCGGCACCGCCACCTGGGACAACTGCGCCATGCGCGTGCGGGCCACGGTTGTCAGCCGGCCGACGCCGACACGCGCGATCGTCGACGCCGGCTCCAAGGTGCTCACGTCGGATCTCTACTTCATGAAGGGCTACGGACACGTGATGGAGTATCCCGAGGCCGCCGTGACGGGCCTCTCGGAAGAGCACGGCACCGTCGACCTCTCCGCCTGCGCCGAGCGCCCGAAGGTGGGTGACGTCGTCCGCGTGGTGCCCAATCACTGCTGCGTCGTCACCAACATGGTGGACGAGATCTACGGCGTCCGAAACGGCGCGGTCGAGGTCACCTGGCCGGTCGCGGCGCGCGGCAAGGTCCGATAGGCGCCTTCGGAGGACAGCGATGCCCCAGAAAGCGACGGCGAGCAAGGATCGGGCGCAGCGGTCGGAGGCGCTCATCGCGCGAATGAAGAAAGCGCGCGGCTACATCTACCCGGAGTGGGAGTTCGCGGCTCGGAAGGATCCGGACTTCGTCGAGGCCTACAACCGGATCTACGAGCTCGGTCTCGGCGACGGCCAGCACGTGTCCGCGAAGGTGAGGGAGTTCATCGCCATCGCGCTGCTCGCCTTCCGCGGCTCCGAGAAGGCCGCCCTCGTCGCGCACATGCAGCGGGCGATGCGCTTCGGCGCGACGCGCGAGGAGCTGTTCGAGGTGCTCGAGACGTGCATGGTTCCGGGCGGCGCCCCGACGTTTCATCGCGGGCTCAGCGCGCTCTTGGACGTCAAATAACGCGTTCCCACGAACCGGAGATCGATCATGGCTCCCAGCGTGCGCGCGGCGGTGCTCGTCAAACCCAAGACCCTGGAAGCGCGAGAGTTCGCGCGGCCCGCGATCGGGCCCGACGACGCGTTGCTGCGGAT
>Ga0137407_10001796_pt1 | contig 14027 bp, 14 predicted proteins | sample CZOMad2_2_16fung_FD_108410 | JGI IMG/M metagenome (GOLD analysis project Ga0137407, IMG submission 108410) | Vadose zone soil fungal communities from Angelo Coast Range Reserve, California, USA - CZOMad2_2_16fungal (Illumina Assembly) | ecosystem: Environmental > Terrestrial > Soil > Vadose...
CCACCCCTTCTGCCGGAAGGTCTCGCGGATCGACTTCGGTTTCCCCGTCCCTGCCGCCGCACCGTCCGGTCCGCCGGCCCCGCGTTCCAGCTCCTGGCTGAGCACCGCCCGGTTCGAGGCGCTCGAACTGCAGGTTCTCCGGGCTCTCGAAGGCCAGGCCCTCGGCCGGTTCCGATCCCTTCGCCATACTGGGCTCCTTTCGCGGTCTGGCGCCGCGCTCTACCTCCTGGTGCGCTTCCCCGCCAAAACATTTCAGCCGCGTGTGCAGAGTGTGCCCGTATTATGACCTGGGGGGAGGCGTTCTCCAATCGCCGCAATGACCTCTGGAGAGGACGGATTCCCCTCCAACCCGCCCGGAAAACCCTCCATGAGCCGCCAGAAACCGTGAAAAGTCTTCCGGGACCCGTGGAAAGTCTTCGCCAACGCCCGGAAAGTCTTCAAGAACCTCTCCGGGTCGACTTTTGATCCCTCCGGATCGACTTTTGATCCTTCCGGATCGACTTTCGACGCGTCCATGTCGACTTTTCATGCGTCCGGGTCGACTTTCCGTCCATGGAAAGTAACTTTCGACGGCTCCGGGAAGACTTTTCATGCGTGGTATTTTACTTTTTACGCGTGCAGCTCGACTTTTCGGGCGTGGAAAGTGACTTTCCATGCGTCGGGGAAGACTTTCCACGGTTTTTGAAGCTCCCGGAGGCCGTCCGGAAGCTTCCGGAGCGTTTCTGGAAGGTCCCGGAGGGGGTTGGGAACCTGCCGGAGAGGTTCCGGAAGCTCCCGGAGGATCTCTGGAAGCTCCCGCAGGCCGTCTGGGACCTCCCGGAGGGCTCCCGGAAGACTTTGCACGGGTGTCGGACGACTTTCCAGAGGTCCCGAAAGCGTCCGGAGAGGTTCCGGAAGCTCCCGGAGACCGACCGGAAGACTTTCCACGGGTTCCGCCGACCCGCAGAGCGGGGGAGGGATCGGGCGAGCTAGAGGGTCCTGGCCCAGCGCCGGGCGAGCCTCTTCAGAGGCTTGGCATGCCGCGGCCAGTCGTGGAGGGTCGCGGGATCGAAATCGGCGCCGTTCGGCCAGACCAGCGTCTTCGCCTCCGGGTCGATCCGCACCTGCTCAAAGAGCGAGCGATCGGCGAGCGGCCCATAGAGCTCGCCGGTCAGGAGGGGCGCGAAGTCGATCACCCGCGAGGTCTTGTCCTCAAAGCCGACCCGCAGGGTATACGGGGCGACCACTTCAAGGGCTGTGACGCTGTGGATCGGGTGCACCGGGATCTCCTCTACCTCAATGGGATGATTCTACCCGGAAGTCGTCCCCCCTGCAAAAGCTCCCAGTTGCGGAGGAGCTCCTTCCGGTGGAGCGCAGCCCAGACCTCGACCATACGCTGCTGGCGCAGGGGCAGAGTGCCGCCGAGCAGCTGGATGGGGGCGACCCCATAGACGGCGGCGGCTTCCTGGTAGTACGCATGGAAGTGCGGTTGATGATGGACCGCTCCGGCTTCGACATACATCCGGATGACGATCCCAAAGAACCGGGCAATCTCGGGCATGGCTCCGTTCCTCCTGGTATGGCCCGCATGGCGAGCTCTAACCAGGAGGACGGAAAACGGGTGGGGAGATCTGGCAAAAGATCTTCTAGGTCGTTCGGATCTCCTCTACGAGCCAGTCCAGCACCTTGAGGAACTGATCCAGCTTTTGAGCCTGCGGCGGCAGCTCTTCGGGAGATGGCGCGAGCGGGAGCTGGTAACGGTCCGACTCTTCTAGAATGCCGGCATGCCCACCCCCATCCCCCTGCTCACCAACGACCCAGCACCTGGCACCGATGCCGCCAATCCCGCCGCGCCCACCGTCGTCCTCGCCCATGGGGCCGGGGCGCCCATGGACTCGCCGTATATGAATACCGTCGCGGCGGGCCTGGCCGCCCGCGGTTTCCGGGTGGTGCGCTTCGAGTTCCCCTACATGCACGCCCGCCGGGAGGGGCAGCGAAAGCCGCCCGATCGAGAGCCGGTCCTGCGCCACACCTGGCACGAGGTGATCGGGGCGCTCGGCGGCGGCGCCAACCTGGTGATCGGCGGCAAGTCTCTGGGCGGCCGGATCGCGAGCTACGTCGCCGACGAGGCCCGGGTGAAGGGGCTCGTCTGCCTCGGCTATCCTTTCCATCCTCCTCGCGATACGAAGCGCCTGCGGACCGCGCACCTCGCCACCCTGAAGACGCCGACGCTCATCCTTCAGGGCACTCGCGACGACTTCGGCACTCCCGCCGAGGTGGCGGGCTACGACCTCTCCCCCGCCATCCGGCTCCACTGGATGGAGGACGGCGACCACTCCTTCAAGCCGCGCAAGTCGTCGGGGAGGACCGAGGCAGGGAATCTGGCGGAGGCGGTGGAGACGTTGGCCGAGTTCGTGCAAGGGCTCTGACTCGCCCAAATCCACCCGGAGCGTGTCTAACCGGAGAAGACGGCGGCTGTCGGGCCGTCTGCGGGAAGGAGGGATCGTGATCGGGAAGCAGTATCGGCAGATGGGGCACATGGTCGACCCGCTCGTCGAGTACTGGCGCGGCAATCCCCCCGCGGACGGAGCCCTGCACCACCGCTGCCGGGTGCTGGAGGAACGTCTGCTGCTCCTCCTCTCCAGCGCCGAGGCCCGCGAGCTCCTCGCCGCGCCCGAGCGGCACCGGGAGGAGATCGAGCGGGCGCTGGCGCGGCTGGGGGAGAGCGAGGCAGAGTAGGGCGGCTCAGCACTCGATCACGTTGATCGCCAGCCCGCCGCGCGACGTCTCCTTGTACTTGGTCTTCATGTCCGCCCCGGTTTCGCGCATGGTCTTGATGACGCGGTCGAGCGAAACCTTGTGCGAGCCGTCGCCGGACATCGCGATGCGGGCGGCGTTGATCGCCTTGACCGAGCCCATGGCGTTCCTCTCGATGCAGGGGATCTGGACCAGGCCGCCCACCGGGTCGCAGGTCAGGCCCAGGTTGTGCTCCATGCCGATCTCGGCGGCGTTCTCGATCTGCGGGGTGGTGCCCCCGAGGGCCGCGACCAGGCCGCCGGCGGACATCGAGCAGGCGACCCCCACCTCGCCCTGGCAGCCGACCTCGGCGCCCGAGATCGAGGCGTTCTCCTTATAGAGGATGCCGATCGCCGCGGCGGTCAGGAGGAAACGGATCACCCCCTCGTCGTCCGCCCCCGGGGTGTGGTGCCGGTAGTAGTGGAGGACGGCCGGCACGATTCCCGCCGCGCCGTTGGTGGGCGCCGTCACCACCCGGCCGCCGCCGGCGTTCTCCTCGTTGACCGCCAGGGCGTAGAGGTTCACCCAGTCGAGCACGGTGAGCGGATCGGCGGTCCCCTCCGCAGTGCGTTGCCGCAGCTCCTCGTAGAGGGCGGGAGCCCGGCGCGGCACCTTCAAGCCACCCGGCAGCACCCCGGTCTGATGGACGCCGCGCTCGACGCAGGCCTGCATCGCCGCCCAGATGCGCAGGAGCCCCTCGCGGATCTCCTCGTCGGTGCGCCAGGAGCGCTCGTTTTCGAGCATCAGCTCCCAGAGGGCGAGGCCGGTCTCCTCCGAGATCCGCAGCAGGTCCTCGCCGGAGTTGAAGGGGTAGGCGACGTTCGTCTCGTCGGCGACCACCCGGTCCTCCCCCGAGGCTCCCTCGTTGACGACGAAACCGCCGCCCACCGAGTAGTAGACGCGCTGCTCCAGCACCTGCCCGGCGCGATCGAGAGCGGTGAAGCGCATGCCGTTCGAATGCAGGGGGAGGAGGTCCTTCTTGTTGAAGACCAGATCCTCTCCCTCCTCGAAGGCGACCGGGTGGCGGCCGAGCAGGCGGAGGCGCTTCTCGGCGCGGATCGCCTCGACCCGGGGGCCCATCCGGTCCGGGTCGACCCCTTCCGGGGTCGCCCCTTCGAGCCCGAGGAGGACGGCGCGGTCGGTGCCGTGGCCGCGGCCGGTCGCGGCGAGCGAGCCGAAGAGCTCGACCTGGACCCGCGCGGTGCGGCCGAGCCGGCCGTCGTCCTCCAGCCGCTCGGCGAAGCGCCGGGCCGCCCGCATGGGGCCGACGGTGTGGGAGCTCGACGGCCCGATGCCGATGGTGAAGAGATCGAAAACGCTGATGGCCAAAGGACTTACCTCCGCTCCTCGCGGAGCAAGGCCACGAAGCCGGCTTGCTCGAAATGCCGGTCGTGCGTCAGAGCCTCGGTGATGCCGTGGTCTTCCATGATGCGGAAAGAAGCGCAGTCCGTCTGACTCCAGTCCTTGTCGCCTCTTGTCGAGTACAGTACGAAAGCCTCGCGAAAAAGGGGGCTGGTCTGCGGCGCAATGAAGACTTGCGTCTCTTCACGCAGCCGCTCGACCGCCCGTACGGCAGTCGTACGTAAGGCCTCACCACGCCCAGCGAAGTCATTCAAAAGCTCCGTCAATACCATCTCGCTCGTGACGAGACGCACTCCGTCGAGCGAGGAATAGAGCGACTTGACTCGGGCGTGCAGGGTATCGCGAGGATTGAGGAGCGCGAGCCAGTAGGAAGTATCGGCGAAGACGGATCTCATTCCTCTTGCTTCGGCGCGCCGTAGAGATAGTGGTCGAGGTTCTTCGCCAGATCCTGGGGCACCTTGGCCCACTCCGAGTCGGGCACCGTAGCCCCCAGCTCTTCGAGAACCTCCCAGATCGGGCGCCGAGGAGGTGCGGCAGGGGAGGCCACGAGCGTCTCTGCCGGAGAATCGAGCATGACGATGACCTCGGCCTCCTCACCGGGAGGCAACTCGGGATGCGAGATCTCGATCACCCCTCCCGGCTTGATCCGGACCCTCTCCTTGATGGCATGAATCATAGCGATAGTGTAGCACCTCCCCCTAGACGATCGGCGCGAGGAGGGGCTCCGATCCCTCCTCGCCGCGCGCGTCTTATCGCAGCTGGTCCAGAATACCCGGGAGCTCCAGAACATCGGCGATCACGTGATCCGGCCGGCCGGTCTCCTCCCCCGGCTCGAGGCCGGCCCCCTCGCCCCGGCGTACCCAGACCGTGGGGATTCCCAGGCGATTACCGGCACGGATCTCATTGTCGAGGCGATTGCCGATCACCCATACCTTCCCCGGCTCGTACCCGTACCGGTCCAGAAAGGCGGCGATGGCAGCCTCCTTGTTCTCCTCCGTCTCGCTGTCGAGGATCACGATCTCGTCGCACAGCTCCCGCAGCCCCAACCGCTGGACCTTCGCCTCCTGAAGGTCCCTCCTGCCGGTCGTGAAGAGGCAGACCTGGTACCGGCGGCGTAAGCTGACCAGGAGATCGCGGACCGCGGGCGGCAGGGCGAGACGGTCGACGGGGACCGCGGCCAGCTGCTCCTGCCGGGCGGCGAGGACCCCCTCGCCGAGGGTGGGAAAACGGCGGCGGAGCTCCTCTTCCACCTCCTCCGGGTGATGGCGCCGCAGCTCCAGGAGCAGGGCGGTCAGCTCCCCGGCGGGAGGGAGCGTCGGATCGAGCGCGCGCATCTCGCGGGCAGCGCCGGCCTCGAGCGGAGAGATGAGAATGCCGTAGGTGTCGACCAGAGTGTCGTCGAGATCGAAAAGCAGGGCCTGGGGAAAGACGGCAGATTCCTCGTCGACCTCGCCAAAGCGGCAGCCCGCGCAGGAGATCCCCAGCTCGCAGGGCTCGGGAAGACCGGCGCTGCGGTCGAGCACGGACCTTCCCCCCACCAGCACCTCGACCACCTCGGCCTGATCGAGGACGTCGTTGAAGACCTCCACCTTGACCACAAGCTCCAAAACCTCCCCGGGGCTGACCTGCTCCGCAAGCAGCGGATTGAGCACCCGCCGGTGGGTGGCGGGCTGGGTCAGACACCAGGCCGCACCCCGGGTGCCGTTGCCCTTCACCCCGGCGATGGCGACCACCCGGCGCTCGACGCCATAGATCTCCTCGCGGCCGCTGTAGACGAAACCGAAGTCGCGAGAGACGTACTCCGAGGGAAACCGGTCGACGGCCCACGGTTGGGAGCGAGGAGGAGCGCTGACACCCGGCGGCAGTCGGCCGAAACCGATGTGGAAGACGCCTTGGTCGGCAATCCGGCAGAGCCGCCCTCTCTTGCCTCGGAGGTGGCGTCCGAACTGTTGCCGGTGACGGGCGAACTCGGCGTTGCTGACCGGGCCGCCGATCAGGACCAGGTCGGCATCGTCCTGGAGCAGCCTCTGCCAGCCGCGGGCGGAGGCCGGGAAGGTCAGGACCCGGCGACGTGGGTTGCGGCGCTGGAGGAAGGCGGTGACCATCTGAGCGGCTTCGAGGTCGCGCAGCGAGATCCGCGGATGGCGTCCGAGCGGATCGTCGGGGGCGACCTCGACTCCGAAGACCACCACCACGACCTCGGCCAGGTCATCCCAGAAGCGGGTCTCCTCGTCCTCGGAAGGCCGGCTCTTCGACCGCCGTTGTTCCACCGTACGGACGGCCCGCAGGATGCTGGTGCAGGCGGTTCCCACGTCGGGCCGCGGCCCTCCCGCGCTCTCGGTACCCTGGTAATAGGCCGCCTGGACCCCATAAAGATCGCTCGGCAGCAGAAGCTCCTGCCCCTGGGGAGCCACCATGAAGACCGAGTCCCGCCCGTGGCGGCCCGCGAACAGTCCCAGCTCGAAGACCAGGTTGTCCCGTGGGGCGGCCTTGAGAGTACCGCGGCGGGTGGTGAGGTCGTCGGGGGTGAGCACAATAACAGCGTAGGAGAAGAGGCCCAGCGCCTTCTCCAGGCTCTCGATCGTGACCTCGGAGATCTCGAAAATGCCCGGGTCGTTCCACAGGTAGACTTCGGCATCGCGGGAGAGGGCCTCCTGGAGGGCCCGTGCCACCTCCAGGCCCTCGGTACTGGAGGCAATGAAGAGTCTCGGTCGCGGTGCGTCAGGCATCGCCCCCGACCTCACTCAATCTGACTCCTCCGCGAGCGCCAGCACCCGCCGGCGAATGGACGCGGAAATCCGCAAGCCCGCTCGCTCCAGCCGGTCGACGAAAGGAGCAATGGCTTCTACCATCCCTTGGGTTTCGCTTCGAGGAAAACACGCAAGGTTCCCCAGACCGTCAGGCCGGCAGCTTCCGCTACTCGCCTCGCCAGGGCATCGTCGAGCAGGACGATCCGTCCCGGGTTTTCGAGCGCCAGCGCCAGCGCAGCCAACTCCCCTGGCCCCAGATCGGTAGCCAGCCATTCGGACGGCATCACCCTGGGTTCCATGACCTGAAGCCAGGTATGAGAAGAAAGATCGGGGACATCATGCCCCCTTTCCCGGCCTGTGCTCAGCTCCCGCAGGACTGCCCGCGGGGTCCAGACTTCACTGAAGAGCGCCGGCAGAAGATGGAGAGCTTGGACCCGGTGGAGATAGAGCAGAGGCGAGGTGTTGCTGATGGCCTCAGCCACGACCGCCTTCAAACTCGCGAAGCTCGGCCTCGAAGGGGAACACGTCGTAGCGGCCGAGGGAGAGAAGGAATTCGACACGGGACATCCCGGCGAGATCCGCCGCTCTGCCCGACGAGAGGCGGCCGAGCTCGTACAGCTTGACCGCCGCGAGGGTCAGCAGCTCATGCGCAAAGGCGGACTCGTCGGTCTTTTCCGCCAGCAGGATCTCTTCAGGGATGTCGATGACGGCTTGGCGCGTAGCCATGGACTGGTACCTCCGGCGTTACGATTGTACTCCCTTCGTCACCGGCGCCGATCCCTTCTGCAGCAGCACCACCGCCGCCGCGATCAGCACGCCGCCTCCCAGGACCGCCGGGGGGATCGGCTGAGAGAGAACGACAAGGCCCAGGACCGCGATCCAGAACGGCTCGACGGTCGAGACGATGGCGGTGCGCACCGGCCCCAGCACCTGGAGGCCGCGGAGGAAGGCGATGAAGCCCAGGGTGGTCGAAATGAGGGCGAGGGCGGTGACCACCGCCCAGCCGACCGGCGGCAGGGCGAGGCGGAAGTTGCCGGTGGCGAGACCCAGGAGGCCGAAGATGGCCGAGGCGGCGAGGACCACGTAAGTCGAGGCCGCGGCCGGGTCGAGCCCCGCCTGGAGCCGGCCGATCAGGGGGATGAAGAGGGCGTAGGCGACGGCGGCGCCGAGCGCCAGGGCCACCCCGATGGGGTGGAGCGCCGCCGCCCCGGGCGCCCCCACCATGAGCACGATCCCGGCGAGCGACAGGGCGAGAGCCAGGGCGCGCCGCCGGTCGATCCGCTCACTGCCGCGCCGGCCGCCGATACCGGCGAAGAGGGCGACCCAGGCGGGGTAGGTATAGAAGAGGAAGCCCAGGGTGGCCGCCGAGATGTAGTCGAGCGACCTCATGGCGAGGAAGATGACCAGCGCCTGGCCGCCGCCGCCCAGGGTGAGGAGGGGGAGGAGCCGGCCCCGTGGCAGGGCGAGCCGGCCGGGTCCCGAGAGAAGGGCCACCGCGGCGAGCATCGGCGCCGCCAGGCCGTAGCGCCAGAAGAGAACGGCGTAGAGGGGGACCCTGGCCCGGATCGCCACCACGGTGAGGATCGAATTGGCGCCGAAGCAGCCGGCCGAGAGGGCGACGAGAAGGGTGGCGACGAGGACCGCCCGCCGCGCGGCTCGCTCCCCCGCCTCCTCCTTGCGCTCGGTCGCCATGAGCCGGGTAGTCTAGCGCGGTCTTCTCCGGCCGGGGCTGGAAACATCCCGGAATCCCCCGCTGTTACCCCTCTGTAAGCCAACGGGGCCGCTGCTATACTGGCCAGGACGTGACCTCCCCCGAATCCAACGCAGGTCTCGACGGCAAGCCCCAACCCCCACTGGAGGATCGACCCAAGGCAATGGCGAGCACGGAACAGGAGTGGAAGAACCATCACCGCGTGATCATCCTGGGCTCGGGACCGGCCGGGCTGACCGCGGCGCTCTATACGGCGCGGGCCGACCTCGCCCCCCTGGTGCTCGAGGGCAACCAGCCGGGCGGGCAGCTCACGATCACCACCGACGTCGAGAACTTCCCCGGCTTCCCGGCGGGCATCATGGGTCCCGAGCTGATGGACAAGATGCGCGAGCAGGCCCGCCGCTTCGGCGCCAAGGTGAAGTTCCAGTCCGTTGTCGAGGTCGACCTCGACCGCCGCCCGTTCTGCCTGCGCACCGACGAGGACGTCTACCACGCCGACGCCCTGATCGTCGCGACCGGCGCCTCGGCGAAGCTCGGCGGCATCCCCGGCGAGCGGGAGCTCATGGGCTACGGCGTCTCCGCCTGCGCCACCTGCGACGGCTTCTTCTTCCGCGGCAAGGAGGTGGTGGTCATCGGCGGCGGCGACTCCGCCATGGAGGAAGCCACCTTCTTGACCAAGTTCGCGAGCAAGGTGACGGTCGTCCACCGCCGCGCCGAGCTGCGGGCCTCGAAGATCATGCAGGACCGGGCCTTCGCCAACCCGAAGATCGCCTGGATCTGGAACAGCGCAGTCACCGAGATCCTCGGCCACCGCGAGGGCGGGGTCTCCGCCGTCCGCCTCCACAACCTGGAAACCGGCCTGGAGAGCGAGTACCCGACCCAAGGGGTGTTCTACGCCATCGGCCATACTCCCAATACCCAGATCTTCAAGGGAAAGCTCGACATGAACGAGGTCGGCTACCTCAAGGTCTTCGAACCGACGAGCCGCACCAGCGTCCCCGGGGTCTTCGCCTCGGGCGACGCCTGTGACTTCATCTACCGACAGGCCATCACCGCCGCCGGCACCGGCTGCCGGGCGGCCATCGACGCCGAGCGCTGGCTCGGGGAGCTGCACGACTGATATGGCGAAGCCTCACACTCTGGGAGCCCTGAAGAAGAGCGGCTACCGCCCGCGTTCGGTGAAACAGGAGCTGCGCCAGAACCTGCGCGACAAGATCGCGGCCGGCGTGCCGCTCTTCCCCGGCATCCTGGGCTACGACCGCACGGTGATCCCCGGCGTCGTCAACGCCCTTTTGGCCGGCCACGACTTCATCCTCTTAGGCCTGCGCGGCCAGGCGAAGACCCGCCTCCTGCGCTCGCTCGTCACCCTCCTCGACGAGGAGATCCCGGTCCTCTCCGGCACCGAATTGAACGACGACCCGCTCCTCCCCATCTCGACCCAGGGCCAGCGGCTGGTCGAGCAGATGGGGGACGACGCGCCGGTCGAGTGGCTCGGCCGCGACGCGCGCTACAACGAGAAGCTCGCGACCCCGGACGTCTCGATCGCCGACCTCCTGGGCGACATCGATCCGATCAAGGCGGCGACCCGCAAGCTCACCTTCGCCGACCCCGAGGTCATCCACTTCGGCATCGTGCCGCGCACCAATCGCGGGATTTTCGCCATCAACGAGCTCCCTGACCTGGCGCCGCGCATCCAGGTGGGCCTGTTCAACCTGCTGGAGGAGCGCGACCTCCAGATCCGCGGCTTCCCGGTGCGCATCCCGCTCGACATGCTGATGGTCTTCTCCGCCAACCCGGAGGACTACACCAACCGCGGCAGCATCATCACGCCGCTCAAGGACCGCATCTCGTCGCAGATCCTCACCCACTACCCGCCGGAGACCCAGATCTCGGCCGACATCACCCGGCAGGAGGCGTGGACAGAGCGCGACGTGCCGGGGGTCTCGATCCCCGAGGACGTGCGGCTGCTGATCGAGGAGATCAGCTTCGTGGCGCGCGAGAGCGACCTCGTCGACCAGTCCTCCGGCGTCTCCGCCCGCGTCTCGATCTCGGCCATGGAGCTCCTGGTCTCGAACCTGGAGCGGCGGGCTCTGGCGACCGGCGACAACCCGGTCACCCCACGCCTCTGCGACCTCCAGATGCTCCTGCCGGCGATCACCGGCAAGGTCGAGATGGTCTACGAGGGCGAGCAGCAGGGAGCCGAGGTGGTGGCGCGGCGGCTCGTGGGTCTCGCGGTCAAGAAGGTCTTCGACGCCCGCTTCCCCGAGGTCGGCAAGGAGCTCGGCACCGGTGGCGAAGAGGACAAGGGACCCTACACCAAGATCGTCCGCTGGTTCGCCGAGGGCAACGCGATCACCGTCTCGGACGAGCAGCCGTTCGCCGACTACGAGGCCGAGCTGCGCAAGGTACCGGGTCTCGGGGACCTCGCGGCGCGGCACACGAACGGCAGCGGTCCGGAGCGCTGCTTCACCGCCGAGATGATCCTGGAAGGGCTCCACCAGCACCTGAAGCTCGCTCGCCAGGACCTCGACAGCCAGGTGAGCTACAAGGAGATGGTCAAATTCCAGCTCCTGCGTCCCAACAAGAAGGGCGGCGGCAGCAGCGGCAGCCGGCGGGGGGACATCAACTAGGGACGTGCGTAGGAACGTATGCGCCACCGTTACCAATATCTCGACCCCGCCCTGATCCAGGCGATCCTCGCCGGGCTCGACCTGCTGCGCCTGTTCAACCAGCTCGTCCTCGCCTCCGGCGGCGACGTCGACGAGGCGATGAACTGGATGCGCTACCTGCAGCAGGAGGGCTACATCTCCCAGGAGGTGGATCTCGACGCCTTCTTCGCCAGCCTGGAGGATCAGCAGCTGATCGGCCGGGACAGCGAGGGCGGGATGTCGCTCACCACCGGCGGCGAGCGGAAGATCCGCAAGAGCGCCTTCGAGGAGATCTTCTCCGGGCTGCAGAAATCCGGCCCCGGTTATCATCCCATCCACTCCGCCGGCGACGGCCTGGAGCGGCTGCCCGAGACCCGGGACTACCAGTTCGGCGACGACCTCCACCTCCTCGAGCCGGCGAAGTCGCTCCAGAACGCCATGCGGCGGACCAAGGGCGAGCTCGACCTGGCCGAAGAGGACCTGGAGATCTACGAGACCGAGCAGCTGACCTCGTGCGCCACCATCGTGGCGATCGACATCAGCCACTCGATGATCCTCTACGGCGAGGATCGCATCACGCCGGCGAAAACCGTGGCCCTCGCCCTGACCGAGCTGATCACCACCAAGTATCCCAAGGACCACCTGGGGGTGATCCTCTTCGGCGACCGCGCCGAGCAGGTGAAGCTGCGCGATATTCCCTACATCGAGGCCGGCCCCTTCCACACCAACACCCGCGAGGCGCTGCAGCTGGCGCGCGGGCTCCTCTCGCGGCAGAAGCAGCCCAACAAGCAGATCTTCCTGGTCACCGACGGCAAGCCCTCGGCGATCACCGAGAACGGCCGCATCTACAAAAACCCCTTCGGTCTGGATATGCGGATCGTCAACCTGACGCTCGACGAGGCGGACGTCTGCCGGCGCCAGAAGGTGGTGATCACCACCTTCATGCTGGCGACCGACCCCATGCTCACCCAGTTCGTCGAGAAGCTCACCCAGATCAACCGCGGCCGGGCCTACTTCGCCTCCCCCTACAACCTGGGGGAGTTCATTCTGGCGGACTACATCCGGAACCGGCGGCGGCGGATCCGCTAGCCGCCGCCGGCCACCTGCCGAATGGCGACCAGCAGGGCGTCCAGGCTCACCGGCTTGGTGAGATGGAGGCCGAAGCCGGCGGCGCGGCTCTTCGCCACCTCCTCTTCCATGCCATAGCCGGAGAGGGCGATCCCGGGCAGCCGGTGGCGGCCGGCCAGGGCGCGCATGAGGTCGTGGCCATGGCCGTCCGGCAGACCGAGGTCCGAGAGCACGAGGTCGATACCGCCGCGCTCGGCCGCGGCCAGGGCCTCTGCGACCGTGCCGGTCTCGGTGACCTGGTGCCCGAGCATCCGCAGCAGGCCCGCCACGGCCGTCGCGGTGTCGACATGGTCCTCGACCAACAGGATGTGCAGCCGGCGGTCGTCGGAAAGCGCCGGCGCCGGCGGGAAGAGCGCCTCGCCGGCCCGCTCCACCCCGGCGGGCAGCCCGGGGAGCGGCAGCCGGACGGTGAAGGTCGCCCCCCGGTCCCGCCCCTGGCTCGCCGCGGTGAGCCGGCCGCCGTGCAGCTCGACGATCGCCCGGCTGATCGCCAGCCCCAGCCCCAGGCCGCCGAAGCGGCGGGTGGTCCCGGACTTCCCTTGGTCGAAGGCGTCGAAGATGTGCGGCAGCGCTTCCGGCTCGATGCCGATCCCGGAGTCGGCCACTTCGACCACCAGGGACGACGCGGCGGGCAGCCCCTCGCGCCTCAACCGCACGGTGATCCTGCCCCCTTCCTGCGTGAACTTGAGAGCGTTGCGCAGCAGGTTCCAGAGGACCTGGGTGAGACGGTGGGGGTCGCCCCAGAGAGGGTGCTCCTCGCCGTCCAGCTCCAGCGCCACTCGTCGCGCCGCCAGCTCCCCCTCGTCGCAGGTCTCCAGGGCCTGCCGGATCAGCTGCCGCAGGTCGGTCAGCTCGCCGTGCAGCTCGAGCTTGCCGCGGGTGATGCGGGTCAGGTCGAGCAGGTCGTCGATCAGCCGCGCCTCCAGCTCGACGTTCCTCCGGATCATGTCGAGCCCGGCCCGCGCCTCGGCCGGGAGGCGCTCGTCGGCGGTCAACCGGGAGGCCATGACCAGAATGGGCGTGAGCGGGGTGCGCAGCTCGTGGGAGAGGGTGGCGAGGAAGTGGTCCTTGGCGCGGTTGGCCGCCTCCACCTCCCGGTAGAGCCGGGAGTTGTCGAGGGCCAGGGCGGCGCGGCGGGCGAGCTCCTGGGCGACCCGCAGGTCCTCCTCCCGATAGACCCGGTCCGACTCCGCAAAGAGGAAGCTCCAGACCCCCAGGGTCCGGCCGCGCGCCACCAGGGGGACGGCGAGCGCCGAGCGCGGCGCGAGCTGCTGGATGATCCCGGCGTGCTCGTCGTTGCGCAGCTGGGACTCGATGATCTCCGGCCGCAGATCGGAGAGGAGCTGCGGCTCGCCGGTGCACAGCGCCTGCACCAGCAGCGAAGTCGAGTCCGCCGGCGGGCCGTGGCGCTTCAGCTCCTCCATCAGCGGCTGGCGGGCGGGATCGGCGTGGAGGCTCACCACCCGCCGGCTGGTGCCGCCCTCGTCCACCAGGTCGATGATGCACCAGTCGGCGAGCAGAGGCACGGCGAGCCGGGCGGTGTTGGCGAGCGTCTCCTCGAAGTCGAGCGAGGCGGAGAGCCGCTCCCCGGCGTCGGCGAGGAGGCGGAGCGCCTCATCGGTGCCCAGGGTGTAGATCCTCTCGCCGCCGGGC
>Ga0137407_10001797_pt1 | contig 14025 bp, 10 predicted proteins | sample CZOMad2_2_16fung_FD_108410 | JGI IMG/M metagenome (GOLD analysis project Ga0137407, IMG submission 108410) | Vadose zone soil fungal communities from Angelo Coast Range Reserve, California, USA - CZOMad2_2_16fungal (Illumina Assembly) | ecosystem: Environmental > Terrestrial > Soil > Vadose...
CCGGTGAGGAACCACGCGCGCGAGAGCTCGACCAGCGTGTCCGCGCTGGGATCGGCCGCCGCCTCCGCCTCGAGCAAGACGCGCGCGCGGTCGATGCGTGCGGGATCGTCGTGCCAGGCGGCGAGCAGCCCGCGCGCGGCCTCGAGCGGTGGCTGGGCCGTCGCCGGCCTCGCGAGCGCCGCGACGAAGAGCAGCGGCACCAGCGTGGCCACCGCGCGCATGGCGTCGCACTCTACGGGACGGGCGGTGGAGCGTCAATGGTGCCTGTTGAAGCGGGGGCGCGACCGAGGCATTCTTGACGGGCCTATGACGGTCCTCGTTACCGGCGGCAGCGGACATCTCGGCGCGAACCTCGTCCGCCGCCTGCTCGACGAGGGCCAGGCGGTCCGCGTGCTGGTCCGTGGCGACAGCGACAACCGGGCGCTCGACGGCCTCGACGTCGAGCGGGCCTGGGGCGATCTGCGCGACGCGCGCGCGACGCGCGAGGCGGTGCGCGGCTGTCGCCGCGTGTATCACTGCGCGGCGAAGGTGTCGAGCGGCGCGGGGCAACCGCGCGAGATCCACGACTGCAACGTGCTCGGTACCCGCCACCTCCTGCGCGCCGCGCTCGACGTGGGCGTCGACCGGATCGTCGTGACCGGATCCGTCAGCGCCGTCGGCTGGGTCCCGGGCCGCGCGTGCGACGAGAGCATGCCGGTCGATCCGTTCGAGCGGCTGCTGCCCTACGCGCGTAGCAAGGTCGCGGCCGAGCACGAGTGCCTCAAGGCGGCGGCCGACGGCCTCGACGTCGTCATCGCGACCTCGTGCGCCATCGTCGGCCCCAACGACTTCAAGCCGTCGCGGATGGGCCGGGTGCTGCTCGACTTTGCGCGCGGCCGTCTACGCGCCTACATCCCGGGCGGCTTCGAGTTCGTGGCCGCGCGCGACATCGTCGAGGGCCATCGGCTCGCGATGGACAAGGGCCGCGCCGGTCAGAAGTACATCTTCTCGACGGCGTTTCACACCGTGGACGAGCTGATGGCGATCTTCGAGCGCGTCACGGGGCGCCCGCGTCCTCGGCTGCGCCTGCCGTCGGGGCTGATGCTGGCGCTGACCGAGGTCGTCGACGCGGTCGCGCGCCGCGTCGCCCCGCGCGCCGAGCCTCGCTTCACGCCGGGCGCGGTGCGCCTGCTGCGCTCCGAGCGCCGCGCCGACGTCACGAAGGCGCGGAGCGAGCTCGGCTACCGGCCGACGTCGGTCGAGGACGCCGTCCGCGAGGCGTACGAGGACTTCGTCCGCCGCGGCCAGGTGCCGACGCGCCGATGACGACCGCGACCCGGCGGGACCGGACGCCGCCGATGCTGCCGGGCGGTCTGCCGCTGCTCGGTCACGCCCTCGACCTGCGCCGCGATCCCGTCGGTCTGCTGCTCGGCGGCCACGCGCGCTTCGGCGAAGTGTTCTCGCTGCGTCTGCCCGGCACGCGCGTCACCGCGTTCATCGGCCCGCGCGCGCAGGCCGCCGTCTTCGGCGCGACCGAGGACCGGCTGAGCGCGCGCGAGGTCTACCGGTTCACGGTGCCGATCTTCGGCAAAGGCGTCGTGTACGACGCGAGCCCGGAGGTGATGGACGAGCAGATGGGATTGCTCTTTCCCGCGCTGCGCGACGATCGGCTGCGCGCCTACGCGCGCGTCATGCAGGAGGAGGCGGAGGCCTACGTCGCCGCGTGGGGCGACGAGGGCGAGGTGGACCTCCTCGCGGCCCTCAACGAGCTGACCGTGTTCATCGCGAGCCGATGCCTGGTGGGCGCCGAGTTCCGCGCGCGTCTCTCGCGCGACCTCGCCCATCTGTTCCACGACCTCGAGCGCGGCATCAACCACATGGCCATGGTGAACCCCTACCTGCCGCTGCCCGCCTTCCGCCGCCGGGACCGCGCGCGGGCGCGCATGGCGGAGCTGATCACGCGCATCATCGCGGAGCGGCGCGCCGGTGGCCGCGACGGAGAGGATTTCCTCCACGTACTCATGGCCGCCCGCTACCCCGACGGGCGCGCGCTGAGCGACGACGAGATCGTCGGGCTGCTGATCTCGACGATCTTCGCCGGCCAGCACACGAGCACGGTGATGGGCGCGTGGACCGGCATCCTGCTCCTCGAGCACGAGCGCTGGCTGCCCGCGGTGCTCGACGAGCTGGCGAGCGAGGTCGGCGACGGCGAGATCACCCTGGAGGCGCTGCGGCGCCTCGCGGCGCTCGAGCGCTGCGTCAAGGAGGCCGAGCGCATGCATCCGCCGCTCGTGATGCTCATGCGGCGCATCGTGCGCGACTTCGAGTACGACGGCTGGGTGCTGCCGGCCGGCGGGCTGGCCATGGTCTCGCCGGCGGCCGCGCACCGGCTGCCGCAGGTGTTCGCGAATCCCGACCGCTACGACCCCGACCGCTTCGGACCTCCGCGCCAGGAAGACCGGCGCACGAAGCACGGCCTGATCGGCTTCGGCGGCGGCCACCATCGCTGTATCGGCGCGACCTTCGCCCAGCAGCAGATCAAGGTGATCTGGTCGGTGATCCTGCGCCGTTTCGAGCTGTCGCTCGCGCGCACCGGCCACCGCCCGGATTACGCCACGTTCGTCGTCGGCCCGCGGCGTCCGTGTCTCGTCCGCTATCGACGGCGGCGCGCCGGCGTCACGTTCGCCGCGCCGGCGCTCGTGGGGACCCCGCCGTGAGCGCGCCGCCGACCTTCGCCGACGCGCGGAACCGGCGGCAGAAGGCGCGCGTGGCGGGCCTCCATCCCGACTACTGGTACGCGGTCGAGCACGCGCGCGCCCTGCCGCGCGGCCGCGCCGCCGAGGTGAAGTTCTGGAACCAGTCCATCGCGCTGTTCCGCGGCGACGACGGTGGCGTGCGCGCGCTCGAGAACCGCTGCGCGCACCGCCACCTGCCGCTCACGCTGGGCAGCGTCGAGGGCTGCCGGCTCACCTGCATGTATCACGGCTGGTCGTACGACGAGTCGGGACGGCTCGCCGACGTCCCGCACGACCGCTTCGGCCACCCGATGCCGGCCGTCGGCCTGCGCGCCTATCCGGCCCGGGTCCGCTACGGCCTGGTGTGGATCTTTCCCGGCGATCCGGCGCTCGCCGCCGAGCGCCGGATCCCGGACATCCCGGAGCTGGAGGGGCGCGACCGGTGGGCCTGCGTGCCGCTCGACTTCACGTGGCGGGCGCACCACTCGCTGATCGTGGACAACGTGAGCGACTTCAGCCACGCCTGGCTGCACCGCAAGTACCGGCCGTTCTCCGACGCGCGGCTCACCCGCTGCGAGGCGATCGGGGACCGCGTGTACGTCGGCTATCAGACGAAGGTCGGGCGCGGGAAGATCTCGGGCCTGTTCGTCGATCGCCGCCGCGTCAACACCGACGCCATGGACCTCTGCTACGAGTATCCCTACCAGTGGTCGGACACCGGCGGCAAGATCAAGCACTGGTGCTTCTTCCTGCCGATCGACGAGCGCACCACGCGGACCTTCTTTCTGTTCTACTTCGAGTCGCTGCGTGTGCCGCTCACGCGCGTGCGCATCCCGCGCGCGCTCATGACGCCGCTGCTCCGCGTCGCCAACCGGCTGCTCGTCGCGCCCCTGCTCCGGCAGGACGGCGCGGCGGTGGAGGCCGAGCAGCAGGCGTACGAGACGCATCACGCGCTGCCCGTGCCCGACCTCAATCCCGCCGTCGCCCTCTTCCAGCAGCTCACCGTCCGCAAGTGGGAGGAGCATCTCGAGCGCGCCGGCGGCGTGTGAGCGCGCCCTCGAGCATCTGCTGAGCCTGCAGTCGCGGCGCGGCGGCTGGGAAGGCGAGATGGTCTGGTGTCCCATGATCACCGCCCAGTACGCGATCGTGCGCCACGCCGTCGGCCGGCCGGTGGACGCGGCGACGCGCGCCGGCCTCGTGCGCTACTTCCACGCCTCGCGGTCGGCGGACGGCGCCTGGGGGCTGCACCCGGAATCCGGCGGCTACGTGTTCGTGACGGCGCTGGTGTACGTCGCCCTGCGCCTGCTGGGCGTGGGGCGCGACGAGTCGATCGCGAAGGAGGCACGGGGCTGGCTCGGGACTCCGCCCGGCGGCGTGCTCGCGATCCCGACGTGGGGCAAGTTCTGGCTCGCGCTGCTGGATCTCTACGACTGGCGCGGCGTCAATCCGTGTCCGCCCGAGCTCGTTCTGCTGCCGCGCGCGCTGCCCTTTCATCCCTGGCGCTACTACTGCCACACGCGCTACATCTATCTGGCGATGGCCTGCCTCTACGGCGCGCGCGTGCGCGCGCCTCTCGGGCCGCTCGCCGACGAGCTGCGCGACGAGCTCTACGGCACGCCGTGGGCGACGCTGGACTTCGCCGCCCATCGCGACGACGTCGCGCCCTCGGATCTCTACGTCCACCCGACGCCGGCGCTGCGCGCCGCGTGGCGCGCGCTGCGCGTCTTCGAGCGCGCCGTCCCCGCGCCGCTCCGACGGCGGGCGCTCGATCGTTGCTTCGAGCGGGTCGTCTACGAGCAGCGAGTCACCCGGCACCACGCCCTGTCGCCGGTGAACGGGCTCCTGAACTGCCTCGTCCTCTGGTCGCGCGCGCATCCCGATCTCGACGCGAGCCTCGCCGGGCTCGAGGACTGGCGCTGGGAGGACGCCGAGCAGGGCATCCGCTACGCGGGCGCGCGCTCGACGGCCTGGGACACGGCGTTCGCGCTGCGCGCGCTGGCCGCGGCGCCGTCGGCGTCAGCGCCCGCGCACGCGGGCGTGGCGCGCGGGGCCGCGTTCTTGCGCGGCGCCCAGCTGACCGTCGAGCTGCCGGGCGGCCGTGAGCAAGGGCGCGATCCGATCCGCGGCGGCTGGTGTTTCTCCGACGGCGCGCATCGCTGGCCGGTGAGCGATTGCACGGCCGAGGCGGTGAGCGCGCTGCTCGAGGTCGCCCGGGCCGATCCCGCGCCGCTGGGCCTCGCCCGCGACTTCATCCTCGCGCGCCAGAACGCCGACGGCGGCTTCGCCACCTACGAGCGCCGCCGCGGCGGCGCCTGGCTCGAGCGGCTGAATCCCTCGGAGATGTTCGGGCGGTGCATGACCGAGCGCTCGTACGTGGAGTGCACCGCCTCCGCCCTCGGCGCGCTGTCGCGGCTGCGCGCCGCGCGGCCCGAGCTCACGTCGGTGCGCCTGGACCGCGCGATCGACCGGGGCGTGCGCTTCCTGAGGTCGACGCAGCGTCCCGACGGCTCGGTGCCGGGGTTCTGGGGCGTGAACTTCACCTACGGGATCTTCCACTTCGTCGAAGGTCTGCGCGCGGCCGGCGTCGGCGCCGGCGATCCCGCGCTCGTCCGCGCGGCGGCGTGGCTGATGGTGCGCCAGCGCGCGGACGGCGGCTGGGGCGAGCATCACTCGGGCGCGCGCGACGAGCGCTACGTCGAGCACCCCGAGAGCCAGCCGGTGATGACGGCGTGGGCGCTGCTCGCCCTGCTCGGGGTCGTCCGGCCGCACGCGCAGGCTGTCCGCCGCGGCGTCGACTGGCTGATCGCGCGCCAGCGTGCCGACGGCGGCTGGCCGGCCGGCTCGGTCAACGGGGTCTTCTTCGGCTCGGCCATGCTCCACTACCGGCTCTATCCGGCGTATTTTCCGGCGTGGGCGCTGGCGCGCTACGTCGCGGCGAGCGGCGGCGTCACATCGCCGCCATGAGGCGCGCGAGCGCGGTCTTCACGGCCGGGCGCTGGACGGCGGCCACGACGCGATCGAGCGCCGACGAGCTCACGGCGGCGCGCCACAGCCGCGCCGCCGCGAACGACGCGCCGAACGCCCGACGACAGCGCGCCTCGTAGCCGGCGCGCGCCGCGCGCTCGTCGAGGCCGCCGAGGGCCGCCGCCACCGCCTCCGCCGCGAAGATGCCCGAGCGCATGCCCTGGGAGATGCCCTCGGCCGTCGCCGGGTGCACCATGCGTCCCGCCTCGCCGACGACGAGCCGGCCGGGCGCGGAGAGTCGTCCGATGCGGAACGTGTACGCGATGGGATGCCCCTTGAAGCCGCCCACCTGCGTCGCTCCGCGCAGCCGCCGCGTGTAGTGCTTGTCGAGAAACGCCTCGAAGACGTGGCGCCCGTTCCTGGCGTGTGCGGGATCCTCGTAGCAGATGCCGATGTTGACGCGCGTGGCGCTCTCGGGAAAGAGCCAGCCGTAGCCCGGCGTCACGAGACGGTCGAAGACCATCTCGACGTGGTGGCCGCGGAACGGCGCGCCCTCCCACCAGCCCATGATCGCCTGCAGCGTGCGCGGCGGCCGCGTGTCGACCGCGAGGCGCGAATGGGCGCCGTCGGCGACGAGCGTGAAGCGGGCGGCGATCTCGCGGCCGTCGCGGCCGACGACACCGGCGACGCGCTCGCCCTCGGTGCGGAGCGCCTGCACGGTGACGCCGGGCCGGAAGTCGACGCCCAGCGCGCGGGCGCGCTCGAGCAGCGCGTGGTCGAGCGTGCGTCGCAGGCAGACGACGGCGGCGGCCGCCTCGCCGCCCGACACGACGACCTCGCGGTCACCCGGGGTCACCAGCCGCAGCCCGGTGACGCGGTAGGCGTGAGGCTCGATCGCGTCCCACACGCCGAGCTCGCGCAGCGTGCGGATGCCGCGGGGAGACACGCCGCTGCCGCACGTCTTGTCGCGCGGGAAGTCGGCGCGGTCCACGAGCACGACGTCGCGAACGCCGAGCTGGCCCAGGCGCAGCGCGGCCGCCGTCCCGGCGGGCCCCGCCCCGACGATCGCGACAGCCGCGCGCCTCACGACAGCAGGCCGCGCAGCGCGCCGCCGGCGTGGCGCAGGGTCGAGACCGACAGCCCGAGGGCCACGCGCGTGCGCGCGGCCAGCGGCCGGCGCTCGGCGCCACGCCGCAGCAGCGTGGGCAGCGCGTGGCGCACGACGTGCGCGTATTCGCGCGCCATGATCGACATGCGCCCTTCCTGCGTGGACAGCAGCGCCATCGACACGGCGCGGCCACGCGGGCTGCGCTTCCAGTAGCGCAGCAGCGCCGTTCGCAGCACGCGCGTCTCCGGCGTTCGCGCGACGAACACCGCGTAGAGCGCCTGCGCGAGCGCCACGCGGGTGCGCTGTGGCCCCGCCCGGTGCGCCGCGTAGCGCCGCACCGCCGACGGCACGTCGGGCTCGGCGCGCAGGGCGTCGCGCAGGCGGATGGCGTCGCGGGTCGAGACGCTGAGACCGGTGGCGGTCAGTGGATGACAGCAGCCGGCGGCGTCGCCGACGAGGGCAACGCGGCCACGCGCGACGGCGTCGGGCTCGACCGAGTGGCTCGCGGAGACGAGGCCGCGCTGCGCGTCCATGGCCTCACGCACGTCGGTGCGCAGCGGCTCGGGCAGCGCCGTGAGGTAGGCGCGGCCGCGCGCGGAGACGTCGCTGCCTTCTGTGTCGTCGGGCAGGTCGAACATGACGCGCACCGCGTCGGTGGCGATCTGGTAGGCGAGCGCCGGCGCGGGGCCGCCGAGGAGCACGCAGCCGAAGCCCGGGTGAGGCAGCCGGCCGCACGGCACGACGAACCCCAGCATCGTCGAGATCCGCCGGCGCCGCGCCCCGATGCCGGCCAGCCGGCGCACGCTGGACGCCGCGCCGTCGGCGCCCACCAGCAGCCGCGCGCGGAGCTGGACGGCGCCCGCGTCGCTTGCGACGGTGACGCCGACGTGGTCGGGGGCGCTCGCGTCGAGCGCGACGACGCGCGCGCCGTGCCACACGGCGACGTGCGACCGCCGTGCGATCGTGCCGCGCAGGGTGGTGGCGATGGCGCCGTGCTCCATCGCGAAGCCCGCCGGCCGCATCCCGACCACCGGGGCGTACGGCAGCAGGTGCGCCTGCCCGTCGGCAAGCACGGCGAAGCCGCGCACCGGCGCGCCCCCGACGGCCTCGAGCGCGCCGAGCAGCCCGAGCTCGGCCAGATCGGTGGTGCCCGGGGGATGGATCAGCTCGCCGGCGAGCCGCTTGCTGCCGTCGAGGCCGGGCTCGACCACGAGCGTGGAGAGCCCGAGGCCGTCGAGGCCCGCCGCGACCGCGGCGCCGGCCATGCCGCCGCCGGCGATGACGACGTCGAACGCGCGCGCGTCGCTCACGTCAGTACACCCCCGGCACGATCCGCCACCGGACCTTCCGGCAATACGCGTCCCAGTCCGCGCCGTATTTCGCCCGGCAGACGTCGTGGTCGCGGCGCTCGCGGTGGACGAGCAGGACGATCATGTAGGCGAAGTAGAAGTACGGCAAGGGGTGCTCCAACCCCGTGGGCAGACACCAGGCGAGGGCCATCGCGAGGTCGCCGAGGTAGTTCAGGTGGCGCGCGATGCCCCACCAGCCGGAGGTCAGCAGCAACGAGCCGACGGCGGTGCGGATGTACTCCGGCGGCCGTCCCCACACCGGCCGCGTCGGATCGCGGCGGAACCGATGCTTCTGGATGTTCGAGGCGCGGAAGATGGCGTAGCCCGCCATGTTCAGGGCGACCAGGCCCGCCGTCGCCGCCGGCGACAGCGCGTGCGTGTGGTCCACGAGGTAGTAGGCCTGGATGGTGTACGTGAACGGCACCCAGACGAGGTCGCCCCACGCGAGCATCCAGCCGAATTTCTCGTGCTTGATGTCCCACGTCGTGAGTATCGCCTCCTCGTGGAAGAAATAGTCGGCGACGTAGAGGAACTGGAACGCGTTGACGAGCAGCATCGCCGTCGTCACCGTGCCGTGCCGCTCGTACTGCGCGGCCGCGAGCGACAGATCGAAGAGGACCCAGAGGATCAAGCCGGGGCGGCTCTCGCAGAAATACTTGAGGTCGAAGCCGCGGAGGCGCGGGTTCAGCGTCGTGCCCATGAAGTAGTCGTGGATCGGATCGCCCGTCGTCGACCCGGCGCGGCGCCCCTGCGCGTAGAGGCCCAGCGCCAGTGCCCCGGCTATCAGGTTAGCGGTCGTGAGGAGCGGCCCGAACTCGTCGAACGCCACGCCGGCCGGGATCACGCCGGCGGCGCCGGCGACGAGCGCCGCCGCGAGCGACACCCAGAAGGACACCCAGCCGTTCAGTCGATACGGCAGGCGCGAGCCGTCGGCAAGCGGGACGCCCGCCTGCACGCGCCCGGGCGCCCACAGCTGGAGCACGATCTGCGACGCGAGCCACGCGCCATAGAGCGCAAGCGCGCGCGGCGTCGGCGCCGGCACGTTGTGGATCAGCGCGCCGAGGGACGGCGCGACGAGCGCGCCGTCGTGATCGCGCAGGCAGAGCCAGAAGTAGTACGTGAGCGGCGGCAGGACGAGCATCAGTCCCAGGGGGCCGAGCGTGCGTCGCGACACGCTCAGATCTTGCCCCGGAGCAGCTCGCGTACGACGAGCCGGCCGTAGACGCCGATGGTTCGCGCGATCGTCCGCAGCTCGAAGGACGCGAGGGCGCCGCTCAGACCGAACGGGAGGACGGTGGGGACGGGCCCGCGGCCGTACTCGAGCATCCACGCGTCCTCGAAGATCCTCACGCCCTTGGCCTCGCGACGCGCCAGGAACGCGGCGTCGCCCGCGCGGTAGACGCGGCGCTCGGCGAACTCGGACTCCGTATAGGTCCACATCTCGCCGGCGAGCATGAAGTCGTGGATCTCGATGCGGTACCGGCCGGAGAAGCCCTCGCTGCCCACCGGCGAGCCGAAGATCAGCACGTACTCCGAGAGCGAGCCGTGCAGGATCGTCATGATCCCCATCACGCCGCCGGCCAGGCTCAGCATCCAGTTGGGCCGCGTCTCGATGTGGCCGGGGTAGAGGCGCGCGAGCTCCTCGCTGACGTGGCGGACCATCTTCTCGTGCGACAGGCCCAGGGCGCTCCGGGCGACGGCGTGGAGCACGTGCGGCTCGAACAACGGGGCGGTGCGCGGCCGCCAGGACACATGGGACGTTCTACACGGGAGCCCGAGGCGCGGTCAAGGGCGCCGTGAGCTGTGCGATCATGCGGCGCCATGGTGGACCTGGCGCCCGCCCGCTGATCAGACCCGCGGGGAGAGCGCGCTCTCGACGCCGGGCTGGGTCGCCTCGCGCAGGCGCTCGCCGAGCATGCGCGCGATGTTCCGGAACAGCTTGGCGGAGGTGTAGGGCGACCACTTGCGGACCCGCTCCAGGGCCGCGAGGTCGAGGCGCAGCAGCGCCGAGCGCGCCTCCGCGACCACGGAGGCGCTGCGCACCTGCTGCGTCAGCACGCCGATCTCGCCGATGACGCCGCCCGGGCCGAGCGCGGTGAGCGTCCGCTCGCGGCCGTCGGGGAGCGGGTCGAAGACGCGGATGCGGCCGGTCACCACCATGTACATTTCGGTGCCGATCTCGCCCTTGACGATCACGGGCGCGCCGGCCTCGTACTCGTGCAGGCCGCCGAGCAGGACGACCTTGCGCGCCTCCCATCGGGAGAGGCCCGCGAAGAGCGGCGCGCGCCGCACGTCGCCGCTCATGCGGAGCCTGACCATGTCCCACACCGTCAGCAGGGGGATCGACACCATGAGGATCGGCGTCAGCGTCAGCTCCGCGAGCATCGCCACCAGCATGACGAACGCCGCCAGCACGCCGAAGTACACGGTGGCCACGAAGTTCGACGCCACCAGCGTGAGGAAGCCGGCGGCCAGCGCGATCGAGACGTAGATGATCGGCCGTCCCTCGATCCGCAGGGTCTCGAACATCGCGCGGCGCTGGTCGTGGAGCTCGTTGAGCTGACGGCTGTACGTCACCATGTGGTGCACGGTGTCGTCCACGGCGATGCCGATCGCGACGGTGGCGATCATGGCCGTGCTGGTGTTCAGCGGGATGCCCACCAGTCCCATGAAGCCGTAGAGCATCAGGATCGGCACCACGTTCGGGATGAGCGACAGGATCCCGGCCTTGAGCGACATGAAGAGCAGGGCGTGGATCACGCCGATGATGACGAAGGTGGAGGAGAAGCTCGTCAGCTCGTTGATGGCCATGTAGTCCGAGGCGTTGTTGAACAGGACCTCCTCGCCGGTGGCGCGCACCGTCAGGTTCGGCGGAAAGCCGCCGCGCGCGACGTGCCGGTCGATGTCGGCGAGCAGCGCCGAGAGGTCGCCGGAGCCGGTGAGATGGTGGCGCACCACGATGTTGGCGGCCGCCGCCTTGAAGTCGACGAACTTCTCCAGCTCCCGCCCCTCCAGCATCAGGAGGTACTGCGCCACCTGGTCCGACGTCTCGGGGATCGTCTCGAAAGCCGGGTCACCGCCGTGCATCTCGCGGTGCATCTTGCGGACGTAGTCGGCGACCGAGACGGTCTTGTCCACGCGGCCGGTGGCCGCCAGGTGATCCTGCAGCCCCGCGATCCGCCGCAGCACCGCGGGATTCTTGATGCCATCGTCGTGCCCGGTGTCGACGACGACGTAGAAGGCGAGGCCGCCCGCCAGCGAGCGCGAGAGATCGGCGACGCGCTGGCGGATGGCCGAGCGCTCCGGGAAGAACGAGATGAGATCGGTGTTGACCCGCAGCGTGAGCCAGCCCGCCAGCGAGGCGAGCGTGAGCGCGCCCCACGCGACGAGGATCGGCACGCGCCAGCGGAGGTTGAACTCGCCGAGCCGCTGCATGAGGCGCGGGATCCCGCCGTGCGGCGACTCGTCGACGAGGGCGACGCGCCGCAGGCGTCGCGGCACCGCCCACCAGCGGAGCATGGGCGGCAGCAGCAGCATCGTGACCACGTAGTTCGCGGTGAGGGCCATGGCGGACGCGTAGCCGAACTGGATCAGCATCGTGATGTCGGTGGTGATCAGGCTGCCGAAGCCGAGCACCGTGGTGGCGGTCGTCACGAGGATCGGCATGGCCGATTCGCCGAGCATCGTGCGCAGCGCGGTCAGCTTGTCGTCACCGTGCTCGAGCCGATGGTGGTACTCCGAGATCATGTGGACGTCTTCGGTGAAGCCGATGGCGAGCATCAGCGAGGGGATGATCGCGGTGAGGATCGTCAGCGGGATGCCGGTCACGGCCATGAGGCCGAGCGACCAGACGATGCTCACCACCGCGGTCACCACCGGAATGACGACGCCCTGGAGCGTACGGACGGCCAGGAAGAGCGTGACGATCAGCACGACCGTGGACAGCGGAATGATCGTGCGCTGGTCGGCCTTCAGATACTGCGCGTAGGTCGCCTTCGTCATCGGCGCGCCGACCTGGTAGATGGTGAGGCCCGGCCGCGTCTCCCGCGCGACGAGCGCGTCCACGTCCGTCGTGAAGCGCCGGTTGAACGCGGTCTCGCCCGGCCGGGCGTCGGCGTAGACGACCAGCGCGGTGGCGCGGCCGTCGGCGGCCACGAGGTTGCCGACGAGCACGCGGCTGCCCAGCGCGTCGGCTCGCAGCCGCGCCAGCTCGGCGGGCGCGGTCGGGATCACGGCGCCGACGAGCGGATCGGTGGTGAGGGCGTCGCCCTCGCCCTTGATGTTCCGCGTCGTGGTGAGGCTTTCCACGCGACTCACGCCGGCCACCCGCTCGAGCCCGTCGCTGAGCCGCCGCACGGCGGTGAGCGCGGCCGGCGTGAAGACGTCGTCCGCCTTGACGAGGACCACGGTGAGGTTGTCGCTGCCGAAGCGCTGCCGGGCCTGCTCGTAGAACGCGCGCGCCGGGTCCCGCTCGACCATCAGGCCTTCGGCCGACTCGTCGATCCGGAGTCGGGGCAGCTGCGCGCCGAGAGCCAGCGTGAGGAGGAGGGTCAGGACGACGGCGGCGACCGGATGGTCCGCCACCCAGAGGAGCGGCCGCCTCAACGGATCAGCTCGGCCTCGCTGAAGAAGTCGTCGCGGAGGCCCCGGTTGATCGCGCGGGACTCGATCGTCACCAGCGTCCGCGTGCCGTTCTGGACGTCGTGCATCTCCAGCTCGTCGGAGCGCCAGATCGTGCCCGCGACGTTCACGAGCTTGCGGCTGGTCTCGACCTTCTCCAGGCGGTCCTGCCGATCGTAGAACTCGCGCTTGACGGTGACGTAATGGTCCTTGCGGATCCAGATCTTCCGGTGTGAGTAACCGCTGTCGGCCGCCTGCCGCTCCGTGGCCGGCTTCGCGTCGACGACGAAGCAGTCGGCGCCGTCGACGACATCGGCGCCGAGCAGCGTGTAGGTGTGGACGGCCAGCGGCTCGGACCGGAGGTCTTCGTAGGCGAAGTCGGTGCCCATGAAGCGGTTCTTCTTGCTGCTGGCCGCGATGCGCTTGGGCTTCTTCACCGAGGGCAGGTACAGCCACTGGTCGTCGTTGCCGTCCGCCGCCTCCCAGGTGAGCAGCGCGGTGTTCTCGACGTCGCGGGGAGCCTGGAAGCGCACGAGGATCTTGTCGAGATCGTTCGGACCGCTGAGCACCCAGCGCGTGACCCGGCGCTCCTTGGTCGCGCCCGACTTGCTCACGAGCCGGAGCACCTGCCGGTCTTCTTCGTCGCGGACGTGCTGCACCTCGCGCTGGCGCTTCATGATCTCCAGCCCGGACTGCGCGGCAGCGGGGATCGCAACGGCCGGCACGAGAAGCACCATCGCGAGGAGGGCGACGGCCACGCGAGGCGACATCACGAGGCCTCCGTCAGAAGAGATAGCGGAGCACGACGAAGAATCGATCGTTGTCCCCCCAGCGGCCCCAGAAAGTGTCGGGCTTTCCCGTCAGGAAGTCCAGCCCGGCCTCGACGTGGAGCGCGTCAGTCACGCGATGCGTCGCCTTGAACTGGAGGTAGTGGCTCGGCGCGCCGGCGAGGTCGGCGATGCCGCTCAGCTTGAGCACGGTGTCCTCGCTGAGCTTCGCCTGGATGCGACCGACCACAGCGTCGCGGAAGGCGTTGTTCGCGAGGCGCGCTCCCACCAGCGGTACCGTGTCGCTGTCGAGGATGTCGGAGTGCCGGTGATGGCGTAGCACCGTCTCGCGCGCGTACTCGACCACGAAGAGCATCTGATCGAGCCAGCGGTGCCCGACGTCGAGCGTGTAGTTGAGCCCGGCGATGCCCTGGAAGCGGTCGTCGCGCCCGTTCGACTCCACGAGTCGGGCCACCGCCTCGCCGTGGACCTCGAAGCGGCCG
>Ga0137407_10001798_pt1 | contig 14018 bp, 7 predicted proteins | sample CZOMad2_2_16fung_FD_108410 | JGI IMG/M metagenome (GOLD analysis project Ga0137407, IMG submission 108410) | Vadose zone soil fungal communities from Angelo Coast Range Reserve, California, USA - CZOMad2_2_16fungal (Illumina Assembly) | ecosystem: Environmental > Terrestrial > Soil > Vadose zone...
CTTTTCGCCACAACAATGTTTTGGTCGTTCATGGCTGACGTTTTCAAACCAGAGCAAGCCAAACGGCTTTTCGGATTTATTGCTGTCGGCGGATCAATTGGCGGAATTGTTGGTGGTTTGGTTACGAGTTCGCTCGCTGGAAAGCTGAGCACCGGGGTTTTCCTTCTCATCACAGCGGTCATGCTGGAGGTTGCTGCGCAATGTGTGCGCCGATTTCCCGGCAATTCTCAGGCGCATGACGAGCAAAGTGAACAACCAATCGGCGGCAAATTCTGGGAAGGCGCGACGCACATTGTTCGATCTCCCTATTTACTCGGTCTAGCGGGGTTTCTCATGATCTACACGCTCACGAACACGTGGGCATATTTTCAACAATCTGACCTTACAGGACATCAACTGCAGGATCGCGCTGCGCGCACGTCGTTCCTGGCGAACATCGATATCGCGGTGAACACAATTACGGTGCTGATTCAGGTTCTTCTGACCGGCCGTCTAATGAAATGGTTCGGAGTTGGAATCACGCTGGTGCTCATGCCGCTGTTGAGCGCGGTTGGATTTGCCGCGATCGGTTTCGCCCCCGTTCTCACCGTCCTTGCGACGTTCCAAATTTTGCGACGAGCCACGGGCTTCGCTCTACTTCGACCAGCGCGCGAAGTTCTCTTCACGGTCTTGCGGCGAGAGGACAAATACAAAGCTAAAAGCCTCATTGACACATTCGGCTACCGCTTTGGCGATCAAATCGGTGCCTGGTCTTATCCGTTAATGCGTTGGTTTGGTTTGGGACTAGTCGGCATTTCCTGGGTGGCAGTTCCGATTGGAGCAATCTGGTGCGTCCTTAGCATCTGGCTCGGGCGGAAACAGCGCCAGCTCGCTGAAGCAAAACACGACCAGACCGCGCCGTTGACCGGCGCTGCGGCTCCTGAAGCGGCGTGAACTTGTAGAGGCGCTTGTGCCAAGCGCCTTTTCCAAAATCGATTGCGCCTACCGGTGTCTGGCGCGAATCGTAAGTTGAAAACAAACAAAGGAGGAAATCATGGCAACACGAACAGGATCGGCGGTATGGGAAGGCACTCTTAAAGAGGGCAGGGGAACAATGAAACTCGGCAGCGGCGCATTCGATGGGCCTTATTCATTTTCATCCCGCTTTGAGGAAGGAAAGGGGACCAATCCCGAGGAACTCATCGGTGCCGCCGAGGCCGGCTGCTTCTCGATGGCACTCTCGGCAAATCTGGAAAAGGCAGGTCATCCGGTGAAGCGAATCCGCACGACTGCGTCGGTGAAACTGGAAATGGTCGGCGGCGGTCCAAAGATCACGACGATCGATCTCAAGACTGAAGCGGAGGTGCCCGGCATCGACGAGGCAAAATTCCGCGAGCAGGCCGAGCACACAAAAAAAACCTGCCCGGTATCCGTCGTCTTGGCAGGCGCGCAGATTAATCTCGAAGCAAAACTGCTGTAGCGCGGTTTCATGTTGTAGCCACCGGCCTATGGCCGGTTCGCCTTGCCTCTGGTTGCGAAGCGAGAGACGGCCCACAGGGCCGTGGCTACAGCACGAAATGAATTCCGTGCTCGGCGCCGATCTCGAAGAACCCCTGCATCTCAGGCGGTCCGCCTGATTTGGCGAATTCCTTAGCGCAACGCGCGAAGGCAATGCATCTGCTATTAAGCTTGTGGACAGAAAAAGAGGTAATCACAATCTTCGCTTGTGAACCCCCAAGTCTCCGAGGAGGGCGCCGACCAGCCGCGTCAGTTCGCGACTACTCGCTGGAGCCTGATCCTTTCCGCCTCCCACTCTGAGAACGGAGAACAAAAGGCGCGCGACGCGCTCGAAGAGCTTTGCCGGATTTATTGGCGGCCCGTTTTCGCGTTTGCCTGCCGGCGCGGCTATTCAACGGAGGACGCGCAAGACCTCACGCAGGATTTCTTTGTGAAGATACTGGAAGGTAACTGGCTCGAGCACGCCGACGTAAATCGCGGCCGCTTCCGTACGCTCTTGCTCACGTCGCTCCAGCATTTTCTCGTTAACGCTGCTGAGAGAAGGCATACGCGCAAACGTGGCGGCGGCGTGGAATTTGTTTCCTGGGACGATTGGATGGCGGAGGCGCCGTCGCAAGTATCCATCTCGGCGCGCATGCTCGACTCTCTGCCGCCGGAGCGGCTCTTCGATCTTCGTTGGGCCACAACTGTGGTGGAACACGCCCTTCGACGTCTCCGCGAGGAATGCGAAGGCAAAGACCGGCTCCGGCTTTTCTATGCGTTAAGCCGCTATCTCATAGAGGAACGCGATGAGGTTTCTTACGCGAAACTTTCCGCGGCTTTGGGAGTGACCGAGAGTGCCGTGAAAAACTTGCTGCACATGATGCGGCAGCGCTACCGATGTCTGCTGCGCGACGAAGTCGCGCACACCGTCGAAAGTCCCGCGGAGATTCAGGGCGAGATCCGGTACCTGTGTGCGGCCCTTGCCGCGGCGACCGAGTAACTCTAATGAAAAATTCGGACGTGCTCTCGGACTCGATCCCGAGCGTGACCAAAAGTCCGGAAAAATGTGACAAGTGCGGCGCCACCACGCGACTCCACACCGGGGTTTGTGTGAGTTGCCTCCTGGGCGAGGGATTGGAAGCTGCTGACGAGGTCTCGGGAGCAGTTTTTGAAAGCGCAATCGCTGAAGTGGACGTGCCGGATAGGCAATGGCGCCTGGGCGATTACGAAATCCTCGACGAGATCGGGCGCGGCGGCATGGGCGTAATTTATCTCGCGCGGCAGCGACACCCCCGGAGGATCGTCGCCGTAAAGCGCGTCCTGGATTATAACGCGGGTTCACGCGAGACGCTTAAGCGCTTCCGGCGCGAAGCCGACGCCGCAGCCAGTCTCGATCATCCAAACATTCTTCCGATTTACGAGGTAAGCGAGAGCGAGGACGGCCTTCCGTTTTTCAGCATGAAATTCGCGACGGGCGGCAGCTTGCAAAAGGTTGCGCCAGCTCTGCGCGCCGAGCCCCGGCGATGTGTGCAACTCATGGCCAAAGTTGCGCGCGCGGTCGAATACGCGCATGGCCAGGGAATCCTCCATCGCGATCTCAAGCCGGGAAACATTCTGCTCGATGGCCGCGGCGAACCGCTGGTAAGCGATTTCGGTCTGGCGAAATGGCTCGACGCAAACAAGGACATTACCAAATCGCTGATTGCGTTTGGAACCCCTGGTTACACTGCGCCCGAACAAGCCGATGGCAGAGCAGGTGATCTGATCCCGGCTGCCGATGTTTACAGCCTCGGCGCAATTCTCTTCGAGCTGCTGACTGGTCGCCCACCGTTTGTGGGAGATAACGCGCTTGCCGTCATTCGGCAGGCTGCGGAAACGCCGGCACCGAAGTTGCGCTCGCTTGCACACTCGCACGACCGGGATTTGGAAACCATTTGTGCGCGCTGTCTCGAGCGCGATCCAAAAGCGCGGTACCAATCTGCCGGAGATCTCGCGACTGACTTGGAGCGTTGGCTGGACGGGCGTCCGATTGTCGCGCGTCCGATCTCAGTTCCCACGCGGCTGGGACGCTGGTCACGACGAAATCCAAAGTTGATAGCAACAGCCGCTGCCTGTCTCCTTTTTGGAGCTGCTACGATGTGGCTCTTCCGCGGCGAGCTCACCAGGGAACTGCCGACGGTGCCGGAGAAAAGCATCGCAGTGCTTCCACTGGAAAACCTAAGCCGCGATCCAGATAACGCCTATTTTGCGGATGGGATTCAAGAAGAAATTCTGACGCGTCTGGCTGGCATCGCGGATTTGAAAGTAATTTCGCGCACGTCCACCCAGTTTTTTCAGAGCAAACCTCGCAATCTCCGTGAGATCGCGAAGCAACTTGGAGTTGCGAACATTCTTGAAGGCAGTTTGCAAAAAGCGGGCGAGCACGTGCGGGTCAATGTTCAGTTGATTAACGCGCAAACCGATTCCCACCTTTGGGCAGACACTTACGATAGGAAGGTGACTGACATCCTCGGCGTTGAGAGCGAGATCGCCAAAGGAATAGCGGCGTCGTTGCAAGCGAAGCTAAGCGGTCGCGAGGACAAGGCATTAGCAGTTAAACCGACAAACAATCCAGAGGCTTACGAAGCATATCTGCGCGGCCTGTCTTTGGATGAACACACCTACTCCGGCTCCTACTCTACCGATCTCGAAGAGAAAGCTGGCGGTTTTTTTGAGCGGGCGGTGCAGCTTGACCCCAAGTTTGCGGTTGCATGGGCCCGGCTTTCTCGGGCAGACGCTTGGATCTCCGACCTTAGTCATTACCCTACTACTGTTGTTCGGAAGGAGGCAGCCAAACGTGCTTTGGACCAGGCGCAGAAACTGGCGCCGGACACACCTGAAACCCTGTTCGCCTTAGCTGTTTATCAATATCTGATGCTAAAGGATTACGAGGCTGCCAAAACCACGGCTGAACGCATCAGCCGAATGTTACCCGGCAGCGGCGAGGTGCGAATGTATCTCGGCATGGCTGCCCGAAACGAAGGAAGCTGGGACCAAAGCGTTGCCTATTTCGAGGAAGCCCTTGCCTTGGATCCGCGCAATGTGCAGTTACTCTGGCAAGCGGCACAAACTTATACCGTGCTTCGACAGTTCCCGGCCGCGCTAAAGCTCTTTGATCGAGTTCTGGACATTAAGCCAAACGATCCCGATGCGATGGGGACGAAGGCAAGGATCTATCAGGCGCAAGGTAACCTGCAAGAAGCCGCCAGGTTCTTATCCGGAATAAACGAGACTACTCCTGATATTGCTTTCGAAGCCAAGGCCGCTCAACTACAATTTGAACGCAATTACGCTGAGTTGATTCGATTACAGCAAGCCAGATGGAATCAAAACGGTTTTAGCTGGGTTGGTGCGTTGAATCTTGCCATATTCCAGTGGCTGGCTGGCGATAAGGCTGGCGCAAAGGTCACCGCTGAGAAGGCTCGCGACACAATTGAGCAGCCCTATAGAGAAGCACTTGAGCAGTCCGACAGAGAAGCACTTGACAGAGAAGAACGAAAAGATCACACACTTGCGAACCGACTTGCGTGGCTTTCACTCCTCTTATCTGAAGCCTGTGCTTTGTTGGAGGAGAAGGACGCCGCCCTAAAGCTTGCGGAGCGTGCAATCATGCTTAACTCGCGTGGCGGGGCCAGATCTGTGGTAGGCGGACCTTTGTACGAAGAGAACCTGGCCTGGATTCAGGCGATCTCCGGCGAGAATAGCCGTGCGATATCAACTCTCACGCACTTGTTAGAAACGCCATATTCGGGGAACTTTTACGGGCCAGCGCCTGTTACACGAGCCCTTCTTAGGCTCGACCCGATGTGGGACCCTTTGCGCAGCGATCCTGCTTTCCAAAAACTCTGTGAAGAAAAGCAGAAATAATTCACCACGGATAACACGGATAACACGGATAGAAAATAGGTAGGGAGTTCCGGAGGTTGCCGGACCCGGTGCGCCCAATCGGGCATCCAATTGTAGGGCGTCTGTGTCAGACGCCAACCAGAAACCGATCCGTGACATCCGGGGAACCTGTCACGCCGTAGCCTTGGCGCAGTCGGAATCCGTGGTTCGAAGCTCTTCTGGATTTTCCGCGCAGCCTCGCGCCAGATTTTACGCATTCCATCAGTGAAGGACGAGCCTCGTTAAAAGCTTGTCACTTCTGAACAGAATTTGTAAACCGTGGAAATCTAGAGAGAGGAGCTTGTCATCAAACGGCCGTTCACCTGGTGCGTGGGATGGGTCATAGCGACAATGGGTTTGCTGCTACCCTCCGGCATATATGCTCAGGAAACAGTGCCTTCGCCCGGAGGTGTTGCCGAAATGGAGCGCGTCATCGTCACCGGCTCGAACATACCCACAGCGGAAGAGGTCGGGCCAAATCCAGTGGATACGTATCGTCCTGCAGACATCGAAAAACTGGGCATCCGCAATTCCACGGACCTGCTGACCAATTTACCGCAGGAGATGGGCAACACCAGCACCCAGAACAGTCTCGGTTTCGGCAATGGCACCGTCCTACCGAATCTGCGGGGTTTGCTGCCGAAAGAAACTCTGGTTCTTATCGATGGAAAACATGTCGCTGGCAGTAGTCTTGGCGTGGACATCAATCTCATTCCCTTTCCGATGATTGATCACATCGACATCCTGAAAGACGGCGCCTCGGCCGTTTATGGCAGCGACGCGGTGGCTGGTGTGATCAACTTTTTTTTGTTACACAAGTTTCGTGGTCTCGAGATCGGCGGGAGCTACGGCAACACAAACCTGGGAGCTTCCAACGATATGGGCGAACGGGAGGCTTGGATCAAAGCCGGCACCGGGGATGACAAGACCGATATCGTGGTCATTGCTGATTTTTACGATCGTGCCGCTGTATACAGTCGCGACCGCGACATTACTGCTAACGCGTTCTTGGTTCCCTGGGGAGCGATCGATTTTCGCGACCAGTCTGTTCCCGGTCGGATTGACAGCCCCGCCGGTTTCCCGATTGGTTTTCGCTTGATCCCGAAATTATTTTCCAGTTCGAACTCTCCGCCGCCGCACTCAGCGCCTAATGTCGCAACTTCCCCATTTTATGTTAATCCGGTTGTTATTGCTCCCAATGTGTATCCAGGCCCTCCGGGTATCATCGGCCCTAACGCACGTCAACACCGACCGCAGACGTTAGGCACCTATGGGTATAAAGGTGGTGGCGATTACTTTCTCTATAACTGGGCGGCTGTGACGCCGAATATTCCACCCGCGGATCGCCAAAGCTTTTATGGATCTTTTATGCGCGATATTTGCGACAAGTATCTGACCGTATTTGCCGACTTTAAATATACGCGCTCATTTTTTGATGCGGCGCTGTGGGCTGTCGCGTTTGGGGTTGATCCATTCAAGGCGCCGAACGGCTTAGGTTTTAGCCCCAGCGGCGTCAGTGTGCCCATACAGAATCCGTTTAACCCGTTTACGGTCGCGGATGCGACTGTAACTTACAACGGTGTCCCTGTTCCAGTAACTACTGGTGTGCGCTTCCTCGCTATTAACGACGCCCCTCAGAGAACGAACAAAACTACTATTCACGACGTCTTGTTCGACGCGGGACTTCGGGGTGAAATGCGCGAATTTGGAGATTATTTCCACAGTTGGAATTGGGAATTGGGGTTTCGTTATTCACGAAATGACGAGGAGAACGCGCTTGGCGGTGTGCCGACCAGTTCGGGCCTTCGCGAAGCGCTGCTGGATACCAATCCGACTACAGCATTTAATCCTTTTCTGGGGTTCCTTGGTCGTAACAGCAAATCCGCTATCAGCAGGGTTTATGTTACTCTGCTCCGTTCCGTCCCATTTGAGTTGCGTTTGGGTTATTTTACTATCAACGGCAATTTGTTTAATCTCCCGGCAGGGCAGGTCTCGTTCGCGGTCGGGGGCGAGTACCGTGGGGAACGGGGGAGGTTTGATCCCTCCTCGGCGCAAACTACGTTTGACGCAGAAATCGGCACCAACAACACCGAAGCTCCACGCGCGAACCGGGACGTTTGGGCAACCTATCAGGAGGTGCGATTCCCGGTGACCAGCCCGGTCTGGAACTTCCCCGGCGCGTACAGCCTCGAGTTCGATATTGCCGAGCGCGAAGAATGGTACAGCCAAAACACCAATGCTATTCTGCCCATTCACAACCTACCTTTTGTCCCGGCAGGACATAGCACGTATGATGCACAGAAGCCGAAATTTTCAGTGCGCTGGCAGCCTGTTGATCCCAAGTGGGTCGGCGCTCTGACCTTGCGCGGCAGTTACAGCGAAGCGTTTCACGCGCCGATTTTACGAGACCTGAACCCCGCTGGGAGCGAGAGCGCTACAACAGTGTTTGATCCAAGAGGATTGACTCCCCCGGGAACTATTGTTCCGGTCGTCGTAAGTGGAAACCCCAACCTAAAGCCGGAGGTTGCGTACGAATGGACTTATGGAGCGGTTTACAGCCCGAAATGGATCAAGGGTCTTACATTGAGTACTGACTTCTGGCATATCGACCTGCGTTCGATTGTTACGCCCGTCTCACCACAATTCATCATTGATTTCGAGAAAAGCTTTCCCGGATTGGTTATTCGTGATCCAACAACGGGCGCAATCACCGAGGTATTGAATCCAAGCTTGAACCTTACTGGCGCTATCCTCGAAGGTGTTGATTATGAAGGTATCTATATCCTGGACTCTTCAATCTTTGGTCATGGTGATTTTGGCAGGTTAACTCTCACTGTTAACGGCACGTACCTGTCTCGATTTGAGTTTCAAGCGACTCCAGTTAGCAAACGCATTGGTATTTCGGGTGGATTTGTGAGTAGTGCTACATTTTCCGGGTCATTGCCCCACAATCGCGCCTATGCGAGCTTGTTCTACGACGGCCCGGCTGACACGTGGCTGGCTGGATTTGATGCGGGCGCAACGGTGCACTACACCGGCCAGTATGAAGATTTAAACGTCTTCCTGACAAAATCCAAGCCACAGGAGCCGAGGAGTGGGCCTTTGCCTTGGCGGGCACGGAAAATCCGAGAGTGGACTACTCTTGACCTCGTCGCGTCTTACACGTTTAACATGCCCCCGCCTTCACCGACCGCAGTGCCTGGTTTTGCGAAAGAAGGCGGTAAGAGCCTTCAAATGAAAGATGGCAAAGAGAAGAACGTGATGCCTATCTCTACAGCCGAATACAACCCCTGTGGATGGCGCGTTTGGTTGAATAACAGCACCTTTACACTTGGGATCCAGAACGTGTTTGATCAAGATCCACCGTTTGCGCCCTTTGCCACCAACAACTACGATGAATCGCTGGCAAACATTAAAGGCCGTTTCTGGTACGTCCAGCTAAAAAAGAGATTCTGACCGAGCTGAAAGAACTTACCTCGGGATTCCCAAGTCGAGAACTATTCGTTATGCAGCGATCCGCGATTTCAGGAGCTTTGCAAAGATAAGCAGCCGCCTGCCACGCCGTAGCTCCCTTTAGCCGAAGGCGGGGCAATCCGCGCAACTTCTTCGCCGGGCACCGAACTGATTTAACCACAGATTCCACGGATAACACGGATGGGCAGGGAGCGATCGTAACGAGACAGAGAATGAACAGAATAAACAAGATGGATTTTGGGAAATCAGAAAGAACGTCTTCCGCTTCTGTTCATTTTGTTAATTCTGTCAGGTTCTTAGGGTAATCCCCTCCCTCGCACCCGGTTCGATATTCTCGAACTCCGCCGCCGTAGCTTTATGCGAAAGCTAGTTGGCGCAGGCGGGTCTGCGGTTGGATCTCATGACTCCTAATTATTTCAAAACTTCGTCTTTTGTTTCCGGTATAGACCTGTGAAACACAAAACGGCCGGAACTGACTTCTCACGATGAGAAGTCACGGAAGGTCAAAACAAAAGAAATTAAATAAGATGAAACCAAAAATCCTTCAAAAACTGTTCGTCGGTCTCACCGCCGGATTCGCGGCACTCTTAGCGGCAACAACCGCTCACGCCCAAAGTTTGGTCGCCTTCGAGGCCACCACCCATCAACTCACGCAAGTCTCGATAGTCTGTAACGGGGACGTGTGCGACGTCGTGTTCGAGGGCACCGGGACCGTTAACATCATGGGCCCAGTAACGGTGACTATTGATGTCGTGCAGGACTTGAGCGGCTATCCCTGCGACCCCTACACTTCAGAGGCCACTTTCGTCGGGGCCACTGGGTCCATCACAATCTCCGACGTGGCCGGATGGGTTTGCCCAAGCGCCACACACTTCGGCTTCCCCCAAACGATCCAGGGCGTTTCGACCGTCACCGGCGGCACTGGGCAGTTTAGCGGGATCATCGGCAGCGGAGCCGATCAAGGAACGATCGCCGGCAACGGGCGGCCGAATGTACACGTGACGGGGATCGTCGTGTACTAATGCCAAATTGCATGCCCCAGGTTCTTAAGCCGAGCGGCTAAGCACCCTCAGTTCGCAATCGGCCGTCACGCTTTCACTGCGTGGCGGCTTTTTGTTTCATCTCCCGAATAATTTTATCCGGAGCAAATCGAGCGAAGAAGATAAAAGCAGCGAAATCTCGCTTTAGAGTTGTTTCTAACAAAAGGAAACCGCTGTTGAACAGAACAGAATCTTCGTTGCCTTCGCCTGCTCAGCCTGCCCGCCGTGGTGGGCGAAGGCCTCCGGAGTTATCTTCTGTTAAAGTCTTCGCTTTTCTATTTGAACATAGGAAACCCACCTATGCCGAGGCTCCGGCGCGGCAGGCGAAGGTAACCAAGGTTTTTTAGTTTTGGCGGAACAGGATCCTGGTTTTCGCTCCGCCGTCGTGGCTGCTTTGGCGCGCAGGAGGCTTTGTTATCTTCGGTTTAGAATTACCTAGCTCTGTCGAAGAACTTTTCGGCAAGCTGCCGAAAATAACAGGCTGGCAGCCTGTGCTCCCCATCCGTGATATCCGCGTAATCTGCGGTTTCTAATTATTTCAAAACTTCGCCTTTTGTTTCCGGTATAGACCGGTGAAACGAAAAATCACTCAATTAGAGAATCCAAAACCAACACCTATGAAAACAAAAACAAGGATAATCCCCGGCGATTCTAAGATCACCAAATCAAACCGTCTGTTCACGCCGTTGCCATGGCGGCGCATGTTTTGCTCATTATTTTTTGCCGCAGCTGCGATAGCTGTGTTCGCGGCGATCGGCTCTTCGCGCGCCTCCGGCCAGGGTAGGTCGCCCGGCCCAAGAGCAACGGCGAACAAGATTGCACCATGGGTGGTCGAGCACACTGCCAATAGCCAGTGGGCTGAATTCATGGTTGTGCTTGCTGATCAAGCCAACCTGAGCGCGGCTGCTACAATGCGGACAAAGACTGAAAAGGGCCGCTACGTTTATAGTACCTTGCGAAATAAGAGTCAGACGACGCAAAGCCCTATCCTGCGTTGGCTGCGTGAACACCGGCTCGAGCATCGTTCGTTCTACATCGTTAACGCAATTTTGGTGAAAGGCAGCCGCGAAATCGCGGAGACTCTAGCAGCCCGCCCCGACGTGGCACGGGTAGAAGGCAATCCCCGCGTTAAAAATTCTCTTCCTCAACCCGGTTCGGTGACTGAGGCGCCTTCGCAGCCTCAGATTCCGGAGACGATCGAACCTGGCATCAATTACACGAACGCGCCGCAGGTTTGGGAGCTCGGTTTCACCGGTCAGGGAATTGTGGTCGCAAGCGCCGATACCGGCGTTCGCTGGACTCATAACGCCCTTAAACCTCACTACCGCGGGTGGGACGGAGTTAACGCCGACCACGATTACAACTGGCATGACGCTATCCACGACAGTGGCGGCGAACTGTGCGGTAACGATTCGCCTTTCCCTTGCGACGGCAATGGTCATGGCAGCCACACCACAGGCACTGCGATTGGCGATGACGGCACTGGCAACCAGATTGGGATGGCGCCCGGCGCAAAGTGGATCGCCTGCCGTATGCTAAACGAAGAGGGCACTGGTACAGATGCCAACGCCATCGAGTGCATGGAATTTTTCCTGGCGCCTTACCCGGTGGGTGGCGACCCAAGCCAGGGCGACCCGACCAAGGCACCTGACATCACTAACAATTCCTGGGGCTGTATTCCTTCGCCTTCGGAAGACTGTCGTGATGACGCATTGCAAGCTGCTGTTGAAGCCCAACGCGCAGCTGGCATTATGATGGTAGTAGCAGCAGGGAATGAAGGTCCAGGCTGTTCAAGTCTGAGAACTCCCGGGATTTATGAAGCATCGTACACAGTCGGAGCCTTGAGCACCGGCACTGATGACATTGCGACCTTCAGCAGCCGTGGCCCGGTCACAATTGATGGGAGCGGCCGAATAAAGCCCGATATCACTGCACCAGGCGCTGGCATTCGCTCGGCTACTAATGCCTCCGACAATTCGTATGCTGCTTTTTGGGGAACGTCGATGGCAACGCCGCATATTGCCGGCGCGATGGCACTGCTTTGGTCGGCCATTCCCAGCTTGCAAAACCAAATCGCCGCCAGCCGCGCAATGTTAAACAATGCGGCTGTTCATATCGCTTCCACCGAGTGCGGCGACGCTGGGCCACCCAACAACGTCTATGGGTGGGGACGGGTCGATATCTTTGCAGCTGTAACCGGCACGACACCTACGCCAACCCCTACACCAACCCCATGCGGAAGACCCGCCTGGCTGCAGCGGGCGCCTGTGCCTTACAGCGCCGCCGGTAATTTTGCCGCTAGCGATGGTACCTTTGTCTATTCCGGTGGCGGCGCCGGAGACGGTTTTGCACTCCACAACGACTTGGTGCGTTATGATCCGGCCGCCGACTCTTGGACCTCACTGGCTACATCACCTGACTACTACTTCGTGGCGCCAGCGGTGCACTTTAACGGCAAGATCTACAACTTCGGGGGCTATGATCAAACGTTCCAGCCTACCAACGCCACTCGCATTTACGATATCGGCAGCAACACTTGGACTACCCCCGGCGCACCCATGCCTGCAGCGTTGGGCGGCATGGCTGCCGCACTTTGGAATGGAATCGTTTATGTAGCTGGCGGCTCCCCTGATATCGGAGCGAGTGTGGTAAACACGCTTTATGCCTATAACATCGCCGCAGATAGTTGGGCCACGCTCGCCCCCATGCCACAGGGGTCGTGGGTGTCAGGATTCGGAGCCATTACCGGGAAGGTGTACGTCGCAGCTGGCAGCGACGGTCTCACCCAGCTAAACACCTTGTATATCTACGATATTGCCAGTAACACGTGGACATCCGGTGCAAACATGCCGGTGGCCGCGGAAGCGGCGGGCGGCGCGGTGCTTCACAACCAACTCTACCTGTTTGGAGGTGTTTCGCCGCTGATCATGACGCAAATCTACAACCCGGGGAGCAATACCTGGAGCTTTGGGCCGGACATGAATGTTTACCGATGGCGCTTCTACGGCACAGCAATAGGCAATCACAGCATCATGGCCCTTGGCGGACAGAACGCCGCTGGCGACGCGCTCGACGCCAACGAGGAGTTAACCACCAGCCCGTGCGGGCCGCAGCCTACTCCGACTCCGCGACCTCATCCGACACCGCGACGGTAGCACCCATAGCAGAAAAGTGACTACTGACCGGTGGTTAAATGACCGGGAAACTTGCGAGAGAACCTCGCGAGTTTTCCCGGCTGAGGCGGGAGAGCATTAGGTTCCCAGTCCGCGCTGATCGTCACTTTCCCAGTTCGTAGAGGTATTCGACGAAAGACATCCCTGCGCCATCGAAACCCTGTATCTTCGGATTCGCCGATTCGATCACGTAATATTCGTCGGGCGGTAATAGGAACGTAAACGGCGGTCATCGCGGCTGACACAGCCGCAGCTACAGTAAATCCATCTGTGTGTTTTCTGGTTTCGCTTCGGCAAAACGGACGCCGACTCCAATCAGGCGCACAGGTTTCCAGTGCGAGCGAATGCTTCGGTGAGCAGTGAGCGACGGCCATGCCTGATTATCTCAGGCGATTACTTCAACCAATTTTGGGTTTGGAGCTAAATGCTGCAGTGGGGCATCGAAAGTCAGTACGCTTGCTCCGTGTGATAATGCCAGCCAAATCAGGAAAGCGTCATTGACCTGATTGTGTCCATGACATCGGGCAAGCAATTCTTGCAACCGTGCTCCCGACTTGTCGGGACTTTTAGCTTCGAGAAACACGTGATTCGGATCGTCGGTCAGTTCGCCAAGCAGATAGCCAGCTTCGGCGGGGGATTTCGCACTGGGAATCACCGCAGGGTTGCTGGACAGCCGGACGAAAGCGGCTTGAGTCAGTAGGCAGGTCGCCCACCGAGGGCGTTCACGTCGCGCGAGACGGGCGACCGCGCGGTGATGAAATGGATGGTTAGGCCAGGCAAGCGCGAGCAAGACGTTTGCGTCCAGAAGAAATAATTTCATTCCTCTTCCCAAGCCCGCCGGATGCCCTTGAGCGAAATCATAGGAGCACCGGGCGGGACCTCGAACGTGGGAAAGCGTTTGCCGCCTCTGGTTGCATGGCCTTGCGGC
>Ga0137407_10001800_pt1 | contig 14013 bp, 12 predicted proteins | sample CZOMad2_2_16fung_FD_108410 | JGI IMG/M metagenome (GOLD analysis project Ga0137407, IMG submission 108410) | Vadose zone soil fungal communities from Angelo Coast Range Reserve, California, USA - CZOMad2_2_16fungal (Illumina Assembly) | ecosystem: Environmental > Terrestrial > Soil > Vadose...
GCTGAGGTTCCGGAGTGCCACTGGGGAATTCATGCGTACGCCGGAGGATGGTGAACGCGGAATACCGTCCTTGCTGGAGCTGACTGAAATCGTAGGTGCCGCGCACGCGGTGGAGCGGGGCACGGAGACAGCGAAGGATCTCGATTATCTTCGAGGACGCGCGACATCATTGGGAGGCATGCGCCCGAAATGCACTGTTGTTGATAATGACGGGCATCTCGCAATCGGGAAGTTTCCGAGCGTGAACGACGATCGCGCGGTAACCAAGGCCGAGATATTGGCGCTCAAGCTTGCGGCCGCCGCTGGTATTGAAGCCGCGCAGGGGCGCATTGTCCATTCGGATGGAATACCCATCGCCTTGATACGGCGTTTCGACCGCGTGGAGGTCGGGCGGATTCCGTATCTTTCAGCGACGTCGATGCTGCAGGCTTCGCGGGAAGATGAGCATACTTATAGTGAGATTGCCGAGCGTATTTTGAGCGTCTCGCCTGACGCCAAGCGGGATCTTGCGGAATTATGGCGGCGGATCGTTTTCAACATGTTGATTACGAATGTCGATGATCACCTCAATAATCATGGATTCCTGCATGTGGGACATGGGCAGTGGCGATTGGCGCCGGCGTTCGATCTGAATCCGTTTCCGGATAAGGGACGCGATCTCAAAACCTGGCTGACGGAAGAGACAGGGCCTACGGGAAAAATAAATGACGCTATGCATGCGGCGGGATACTTCCATCTCACGGACGAGCACGCCCTTAAAATTCTGGGCGAAGTTCATGGCGCGGTTTCGCAGTGGAGACAGGTGGCGAGGAATGTTGCGGTGGGAATGACCATCCAAGAGTTGGAGGCCTTTGACGCAGCTTTCGAGCATGAGGAAGCGCAGATTGCGAAACAATGGCTCGCCTGAAGTTTCCCGCATTGGGAAAAATCTGACGGTATTCCGACGGTATTGTGAGCAGCGCTCGGCGAATGTGAGCATTTTAGAATGCGCGTGATCGTGTTGGGTGGCGCTGGGAATTTTGGCGCGCGCATTACACGGGCGTTACGCGGGGATCCTAAGATCGACTTGCTAGTTGCGGGGCGTCGGCTGGTGTCAGTGCCCGGCGCTGAAGACGTGCCGGGTGTCGTAGTCGATATCGGGGCGCGAGACTTTGCGCAGCGATTGCGAGCGCTATCGCCGGAACTCGTAATTCATTGTGTGGGCCCGTTTCAGGGACAGGGCTATGGCGTTGCGAAGGCCGCACTCGCAGCCGGGGCACATTATCTGGACTTGGCGGATGGACGACAGTTCATCGTCGAGTTTGCTGCGCAGATAAAAGACCATGCGGTAAGAGCAGGCCGGGTGGCGATCTGCGGAGCGAGTACGTTGCCGGCACTTTCATCGGCGGTGGTCGAAGAATTGCGAGTAGGGCTGTCTTCGCTCGAATCCATTGAAGTCATCATTGCACCCGGGCAGCGCGCACCTCGCGGGAAGGCAACTCTCGAGGCAGTGTTTAGCTATTTGGGTAGACCCTTTCTGGTCTGGCGTAAGGGTCAATGGAGACGAGCATGGGGATGGATGGAATTGCAGGAGACGCGATTCGATGTCAGCAGCCGCCTGGCTGCCGCTTGCGACGTCCCCGATCTCGAATTGTTCCCCGCGCGTTATGCGGGCGTTCAGACCGTGCGCTTCTCCGCCGCGCTGGAATTTGGGGTACAACATCTGATGCTCTGGAGTCTCGCGGCGATGCGGCGGATCGGTCTGCCGTTTCCAGTGGCTCGCTGGGCCGTAAGTCTGAACCGATTGGCCGGAATGTTCGATGCAGGTGCGGGTGAGAAGGGCGGAATGCGAGTCAGCGTCGTGGGGGATAGGAACGCCGGCGGCGGCCGTATTCGGCGCACTTGGCAACTCATCGCACCGGCAATGGACGGTCCTGAAATTCCTTGCATGGCGGCGATCCTTCTCGCGCGTCGCTTGGCTCGAGGCGAGGTCTTACAATCCGGCGCGTTTCCGTGTATGGGATTTTTGACTCTTTCGGAATTCGCCCCCGAGTTTGCTCGTTGGAAAATCACGACGCGAATGGAAGAGGTGTCGGCGTGAGTGAAATCTATCTTTGGCTCAAATGGGTGCATGTTGTGTCCTCTACCGTATTGTTCGGAATGGGTGCCGGAATCGCCTTCTTTTTCATCCGGGCGCAGAGGACAGGAGACGTACGGGTCATTGCAGCGGTTGGGCGAGAGGTCGTCATCGCAGATGCAATCTTTACAGCGAGCGCAGTCGTGTTGCAGCCGATCACTGGATTGGCGATGGTGCGACTCGCCGGATATCCGCTGTCCCTGCCGTGGTTGCGATGGTCGATCGCGCTGTATGTATTGATCGGGTGTTGTTGGCTGCCGGTGGTGTGGCTACAGGTCCGGATGCGGAATCTAGCGGCACGCGCGATGCTGGAGGGGACGGCGTTGCCACTCGAGTATTCCCGATATTATCGCTGGTGGTTTTATCTCGGATGGCCTGCCTTCACCGGGGTGCTCTTCGTCTTCTATCTGATGGTGGTGAAGCCTGCGATATGATCGAGCGCTGGTCTCGCCTGCGGAGGAGTGCGAATAGATGGAATCGTTCGGCATCTATCGACATCTATCGGCCTCGAGCGAATTGTTTTGACGGTAAATCAGACGATAGAAATCTCTCGGGCGTTCTAGGTTTCAGAGAGTTCGGCGATAAACCAGGAAGCCAGATTTTTCGGCGAGCTTGTCGTATAGCTTCATTGCAGTCGTATTGGTCTCGTGGGTTTGCCAATACACTCGGCCGGAACCCGCCGCCTTGGCGCGCTCGTAGACAGCATGTATGAGCGCACCACCAATTCCCTGGCCCCGCGCCACCTCCGATGTGAATAGATCCTGAAGGTAACAAGTCGGCGCCACCTGGATTGTGCTTCGATGGTAGAGAACATGCGTCAGGCCGAGCAAATGCCCAGATCTCTCGGCGACCAACGCAAACATGGGTTCGTATTCGTCAAAGAAGCGCGACCATGTCGTTCGCGTAACTTCCTCTGATAGCGCTGTAGTTCCTGAGCGTCCGTAGAAAGCGTTGTACCCGTCCCAGAGTTTCTTCCATGCCGCAAAGTCGCCGCGCCGCACGGCGCGTATTTCAAAATCTTGTGCCAATGGAAATGTCCAATCCGTTAAGAGAACCAAGACGTCAGCTATTTTGATCCTATTACGCGATCTAGCCCAGCGACATTTCGGCGAAAGGTCAAAATGCCCTCGGGGCTGAATCACGCTTTTCAATGTCACCGCATTTGACAGAGAATTCGAGCCCGCCGTCGAACGGTAGGGTCATCGTTCGAAATCCGTTGTCAGGCGCGCGGATGAACTCGAAATAATCGCGATAGTCGTTCCGGGCGTCTGCGGTGTTGTCGCAGACCACAATTGCGCCTGTCCTTAGGTGCGGTGCCACGAGCTCGAGCGCAGGACGCGCCATCGGCGTCCAGATATCCACGAGCATGAAGTCCACAGCGCCGTCGATTCCTTTCAGCGTTTCGCGAAGATCCCCCTCGCGCAGGTCGATGAATGCCGAGAGTCTGGCCTCGGCGAAATGTGTCCTGGCCGCCTTGGCTTTGGCCGGCTCATACTCCGTACCGATCACAATACCCTTGCCTCCGCTCACCGCGCACGTGTCGCGCACGGCGGCGGCAAGATAGAGTGTTGACACTCCGTACGACGTGCCGACCTCAACTATTTGCTTGGCGCCAACCGAGCGACAGAGCGCATAGCAGAATTCAGCCTTGTCTCGATCTAGCGCCACGAGTTTATCGGCGAGGAAAGTCTTCGCGCCAGTGTCGACGAGCGGCTGCTCCCGATTGGTTCGAGAGAGCAACGAGAAGTGTTCGTCGAGCTCCCGGCTTTGGCCGCGGCTCTGGGCATGCAACCGCTCCAGCAATGCCTCCAGCGTCGGGTCGTTGAGCATGGATGTCATTTGCGCGCACCTTTGAAATCGGCTTTGGACCCGGCCAACGAGCAGCCGGCCACCCAATTGCCCTGCCCGGAAAATCCCAGGCTGAGCCGCTAAATGAATATTAACGTAGATTAGACCGGAAACTCGGCGAGATTGCGACCGCCGAAACTGAACCGAAAGCCGACTCCCGGAGTGATCATTTGCGTCAGTTCGCGGACGCCGTCAACATCACATCCGCGTTCTTCCACGCCGCACGGAATTCGCGCTCGACCTTGGCCGCGGCATCCGTTTTGTTCTGCGCGCGTAACGCCGCTTGCAATCCGAACAGCGACCACCCATTCGCCGGGTTCTGCTCCAGATCCTTGCGGTAAACCGCTTCCGCATCGGGCGCGCGTCCCGCAGCCATCAGTTCTGCGCCCAACACCTGTCGCACGGGAAAGAACCAATCCTTGGGCTCGTCGTACGCGAGGGTGTCTTCCTTCGCAACGGCCTCACGCAGGAGAGAAATGGCCTCATCGGGGTGATGTCCGGCCGATGCGATGCGCGCCTGTACCATCGCGGTGGCCACCGCGAACACGTCTTTCGCCCTATTGAACCCCGCGGGCGTATCGGCCGGCAGGCTTGCCGCGAGACGCTGCAACTGAGCAAGCGTGGCTTTTGCCTCGTCTATGCGACCCTTCGATGCCAGCGCCATGCCCTTGGCGTAGAGATACCCGCCCGTCAGCGCAGGCAGCTTCGGATTTGGCGCGGGCTTCGCGATCATGTCCTCCCACAGCCCGAACCGCACCGTCGCGGCGTATTCCTCTGCCAGGGGCCAGTCGAAGCCGGGCATCGCGAGGAGCATCTCGTCAGAAATCGTTTCGCGAGAGTTGCGGACGGCCTCGAGCGTCTCCGCTCTGCGTCCTTCCATTGCCGCGGAATAGGCGAGGAATTGATAGTTGTGGCCTGTGTACATTGCATAGTAGTCAGGAGGTTGAGTCATCGCGAAGTAGCTCTTATCCGCGTCCGCGCCCTTGCGATTCGCTTCCGCCGCCTCTTCATAACGACCTACCCGCTGCATGATGTGCGCGGGCATGTGCTCCAAGTGTCCCGCCGCCGGCATCATGCCCCGCAACCGCTCGGCTGCGGGAACGGCTGTTTCCGGGTGCTGCGAAGCTTCCAGCGTGTGAACGTAGTAGTGGTTCGCGCCCGGATGGCGTGGATCGCGTTTGAGAACGGATTCGAGCGTTGCGACGATCTCCTCGGTTCCGGGGGCGGCTTTGCCCTCGGCCGTCCAGAGTCTCCAGGCATTGAGGTTCATCATCGACTCGGCGTACAAGGTTTGCACATCGAGATCGCCGGGAAATTGCGCGGCCACCGCTTTCATCGCTTGCGCGTACGCGGCCAGAATCGGCGCCGAATTGCTTGGATCGAGCGGTTGCGCATTCGGATAGCGTTTCGCCAGCGCTCCGATCAGAGCGCGGTCGGCGGGGGAGGCGTGCGCGGCAGCGTTTTGTGCTTTGGTGAGCGCATCGAATGCGACTTGCGCGCGTGGCGGCGCCATGACCGGCAGGTTGTAGTTGGGACCTACGGTGAGCGCCACGCCCCAGTAGCAGGCGGCGCAGTCCGGATCAAGCTGCGCGGCGCGTGCGAACGAGCGCGTCGATTCGTCGTGATTGAACGCCCACAAGAAGCGCATGCCTTGGTCGAAGAACTGCTGAGCTTCCGGCGACTTCGTTGCGGACTTGCGGTGAAAATCTCCCAGGCCTTCGAACAGGTGCGCGCCCTTCGCCCACTCGTCGATGGAGGCCGGAATCGCGGGCATCGGCGACATCGCGGTTGCCGAAGTCTGCGTCGATGCGGCAGGCGGCGGGCCCGCAGCCTCAGTCGGTGGTTTTGGCGAGGGACTGCAGGCAGCGAGGCAGACGACCGACACGCCCAGTCCGAGAATCTTGCCGTTGATCGCATTCATACAAGTCTCTCCCCTCGTGTGAATTCTTATGGGCAGTCGAAGGCGGATTGTAACGCCTGAGACATCCCTGTGCGGAGCGAATGCATTCGTCAACGAGTCGGCGGCCAAGGCCGAGCCCCGCTCCCTCGGATTGACCAAGAGGCAGCGCAACTGCGCGGTGTGCGGGTCCGTCCTCCGTTAGAGGGCTAATTTGAAACCTACCGCCGTCGTTATGGACTATTTGATCCAGAATAGATATAGTTCTAGATCATTCTGTCCATAACCATACCGAATCGAGGTTCCGCCATCATGACGAATTCCTCTCCCTCCGCCGCGCAGCGCGTCGCGCTGGTCATCGGCGGTTCACGCGGCATCGGCGCAGCGATCGTCCGGCGCATGGCCCGAGACTGCGCCGCCGTCGCGTTCACTTACGCCGCGTCCGCCGACAAAGCGAACGAAGTTGTCCGCGAGGTGCAGCGTCGGGGCGGCAAAGCTCTGGCGATTCGCGCAGACAGTGCGGAGATCGCAGCTGTCCAGGCCGCGGTCGAGGAGACCGTCGGGACATTCGGCCGCCTCGACATCCTCATTAACAACGCGGGCATCATGGTGTTGGCCACGGTCGATCAGTTCAAGGTCGACGATTTCGATCGGATGCTGGCGGTGAACGTCCGGGCGCCTTACTTCGCTATTCAGGCCGCTGCCAGACATATGGGCCCGGGAGGTCGCGCGATCACGATCGGCAGCATCGTAGCCGACCGTTCGGCTTTTCCGGGCTCCAGCGTTTATTCCCTGACCAAGGGCGCGGTCGCCACCATGGTCAGGGGCCTGGCAATCGACCTTGCGCCCCGCGGCATCACGGTCAACAACGTGCAGCCAGGACCGACGCTCACGGACATGAATCCAGCCGACGGTCCACATGCGGAACGGATCACGAAGATGCTTCCTATCGGACGCTTTGGCCGCGGCGATGAGATCGCCGGGATGGTAGCGTACCTCGCAAGCACCGAGGCGGCGTTCGTCACCGGTTCGAGTCTGACGATCGACGGCGGATATCTCGCGTGAAGATACGAGCTGCCGGTACGACGATGCCCGGCACGCCGAGAGCGCACGAATAATGGCCAGACCCAAGCAATTCGATCGCCAAGCCGCGCTGGCCAAGGCGATAGACGTATTCCGGAAATACGGCTATGCCTCCGCTTCGACAGAAGTGCTGTTGGAGGGCATCGGAATCGGCCGGCAAAGCTTGTACGACACGTTCGGTGACAAGCGCCGTCTATATCTCGAAGCCCTACGGCGGTATAACGCGGAGAGCGTGTCAGCCGCTTTGGAACATGTTGAATCCGCGCCCACCGCTCTGAACGGTATCGAGAACCTGCTCCTCGATTACGCCATTAGAAAGCCCGCCGAGCACGCTCTCGGCTGCATGGGCATTAACTCCATCTGCGAGTTCGGGACGGCAGATCCGGATGTGGGAGAAATCAATCGGGCGAGCGGCGCTGAGTTGCAGACGGCGTTCGCAAAGGCGCTTAGAAAGGCAAAGGCTGCGGGCGACGTGCCGGAATCATTGCAGGAGCGAGATGCGTCGCAGTTCATCCTGGCTACGCTTTCGGGAATGAAAGTGCACGCAAAGGGCGGAGCGAGCGTACCGACGCTCAAACAGATCGCGCGGTTTGCGATTCAGTCGCTGAAGATGGGGTGATGCGACGACTCTCGCCTTATTCGGTAATGATTCGGTCAGCCCATTCAACCAGTCCCACAAAGATTGTCGGGTTGCCGAACTTTGCGTTCCGGGGGGCGAGATCGGTCTCTGTAACACCGCGTGCTCGGCTGCACGCGCCGCATGCGTAGATCTGAATCTTTTTTGCAACCACCTTGTCCAGCGCTTCGGCGAGCGGTGGCCAACCGACGGACACAACGGCCTTGGCGACAGACGGTCGCATCAGCGACACGGCTTCGCCGAGCAGGGAGATCTGCACTTCGTGCCCTGCCTCGGCGAGTGCGTGCCCATGCAGGAAAGGAAACGCGGCCTTGGTGGGGTCATCAGAGCCCCATGCACTGGCCGACGCGCCGTCGCCAAACGCCGACGTTCGCCCTGGCGGAGATGGAATTGAAGGGATCTGAGGGTTAAGCTCGAACGCGCCGTCGTGGCCCATCGGGAGCCCAATGAATCGCTTCTACGCGCACTGCCGTCTCGGGAAGTATGTGTTGACCGTTTCAGGGCTGTGCATGGCCGCGGGAGTCGATGCCGATGTGAAATCCGCGGGCGCTCCGGGTTGCGCTCACGAAAGTCCGCAGCAGTGCGTCACCGCGGCTCTGGAAGCGATGGGCGGTCGGGAACGCCTGCAGCAGGTGGCGAGCGTACGCCTACAAACCGTAGGTCATGGGCTGCTGATGGAGCAATCCTATCGGCAGGCGCCATTCATCACCTCGTATGAGCGCGGCCGCACCACGATGGATTTGGCCAATCAACGGCTGCTCAAGGAAGCGAAATTGACATGGCCGGAATCCGATCCCAATCAATCGGATTCCGATACCACGCTGCTTGTCGGCCCTGAGGGCGGCGTGTACCACACCAAGTTCGGCGATTCACCCTGTTCCCTGGGTGATCTGGACGCGTCCCGGGAAGCGCTGGCGTTGGGTCCGGCGCGCATTTTGCTGACCGCTGCCGGTGCGTCCGACTTGCACTTTGAAGCGCCGACGACTCTGCGGTCGACTTCCCATGCCGTGGTGGCTTTCAGCTGGGGGCGTATTCCGGTCCGGGTGCTTCTCAATCCATTCAATCATCTCCCGGATGCCGTTGAGACCACCCAGGTATTCCACGATTTCTGGTACTTCTGGGGCGACGTGCGGCAACGGATTTACTACGACAATTGGAGGCTGGTTGAGGGAATCACGTTCCCAACGAACTCGGTCGAGGAGCGCAATGGCGTCGTCTGGAGCTCGACGCAGGCGCTCGATGTGGAATTCGATGTTCAGATAGATGAGAAGATCTTCGATATGAATGCGGGAGCCGTCAAACAAAGCGCAGCTTCGCCGGGCTGGAACCGACCCTTCAGCGTCAAGCAGGCTACCACTCTGGCGCCGGGGATCGATCTCTATGCCGGATCGTGGAACTCGACCGTCGTGAAGGAGCCCGACGGCATCATCATCCTCGAGGCTCCAATTTCGGGACTGTACACGCAGGGTGTGGTCAGGCAGGCGCGGAAGCGCCACCCGGGCATGCCGGTGACCGCGGTTCTGTCGACCTCCGATTCCTGGCCGCATACCGGCGGCGTGCGGCAAGCGGTGGCCTTGGGCCTGCCCGTCTACATCCTCGATCTGAACCAGCCCTTGCTCGACCGGATGATGAGCGCACCTCACACGCTAGAGCCCGATGCATTGCAGAAGTCGACGAATTCCAAAGCACCGCGCTGGAAAATCGTGGCAGGGAAGCAGGAGATCGGCAGCGGCGCGAATCGGATGGAACTCTACCCGTTGCGCGGCGCGTCGACCGAACGGCAATACATGGTCTATTTTCCGGAGCACCACCTCTTGTATGCGAGCGACACGTTGGCGTTGAACGACGACGGCACGCTCTATGATCCGGAATTGATGTACGAAGTCGCGCAGGCCGTGAAGCGCGAGAATCTCATCGTCGATACCGTCTTCGCCATGCATCAGGGTCCGATGTCGTGGGAAAGCGTAATTGCCTTGATAGAGAAGTCACGGCACTCCTGAGAATGGCTTGATCGGCCTTCGATTCGCTCATTTTGCATTGAGCTCGGCCAGCAGCGATTTCGCGCCGTACACCTTGTCGAGCGCCTCGCGAATGATCGCGGGATGCACGGCAATCGCACGATTGTTCGCGGCGTCGAACCAATAGTGGCCGGCAATCGAGTGAATGTTGCCGTCGAACATCAGCCCGACGATTCTGCCATCGGTATCGATCAACGGACTGCCCGAGTTTCCGCCGACGATGTCATTGTTGGTGGAGATGCAGAAGGGTGTTCCCATGTCGAGCCGGTCCTTCGCCTTCATCCAGCCGGCAGGTATTTTGAAAGGCGAAGCCCCGGTCGCGCGCTCGAAGGTGCGGCCCAGACGGGTGAACGGTTCGACGGGCGTGCCGTTTTCGACCCAGCCTTGAACCGTACCGTAGTTGAGGCGAAGCGTGAAGGTCGCATCGGGATAGACATTCGTCCCGTAGACTTTGAAGCGCGCCGCGGCAATTCTTTGCGCCGCCGCGGCAATCGGTGCTTCGACTTCATCCTCGTATCGCTTGCGCAGGGTGCGGGCGTCGGTGTCGAACGCGCGCACGAACGCGATCATCGGATCGAGCGACGCGTCCACGGCCGCCTTGCCGCCTTGCCACAATCGCTTGCGCTCGTCGGCGTCGTCGAGTTTTGTCTCGGCGATGAGCCGCGTCGCAAGCGCCTCGGGCGATTCCTTGGACAGCAATCTGCGTACCACCGGATGGTCCGGGCCCAACCATTCGCGCATGCGTTCGAGTGAAAAGGACAGCGTCAATACTTCGAGTTCTGGATACACCGGGACCCGTGCGTACAGCTCGCGCTGAATCAACGGGAGCGATGCTTCGGTAAACTCCCGCAACCGATCGATGTTGCGCTTCGTGCGCTCATCGGCACCCCGTACCAGCAGGCGGGCGTCGCGAAACAGGCCGCTATTGAACCCCGCACCGTTTTCCAAAAAGGTGTACTGCAGATACAGTGCGCGCTCGCGAGCGGTAGCGGATTCGATTTCGTGCCAGGGATCGGTGCCGGTGAGATGGGCGGTCGCCCTCAGCTTCGCTTCCGCCTCGGACTTGCCGGTCAGCAGCGCACCGTCGTTCAGCGCATCGAGCTCCTTGCGGCGCACTTTGATCGCGTTCTGCAAGCTGTTGAGGGGCGCTTGCACGATCCGGTCGTCGGCTGGGTTGGTCGTACCGAACTGGATGAAGCGGCCGCGCAGCTCCGCAGCGCGCATCAAAGTGATGGGCAGGGGCAGGTCGCGATCGAACTCGAGCTGCGCTCGCGTTTGCAAGCGCGCCGTCGAGCCCGGATGGCCGGCAACGAATATCAGTTGGCCGGCGGCGGGTCCGTCGAATCTGATTTGCAGATAATGGGGCGTGGCGGCGGCTTTGCCGTTCTCGTAGGCTCGCAGGATCGAGAAATCAAGCGACCAGCGGGGAAATTGGAAATTGTCCGGGTCGCCGCCGAAAGACGCGATGTCGCCCTCCGGGGCGAATACCAGTCGCACGTCGTCGTAGCGCTTGTACTTGTAGAGAAAGTACTGGCCTCCCTGGTACAGCGTCACGACTTGGCAGCGGAGCTTGCCGGACTTCGTCTTCGCGCTCGCCTGCTCGCAAGCCTGTTCGAGCGTGGTCAGCGTCCTTTTGCGTGCGTCGTTGGCGGCCGTATCGCTCAATCCTGCGATGGCATTCGACACAGCGTCGGTTACATCCTCGGTACCGACCAGCTCATCCGCGAGTTGTGCGGGGCAACGCTCTTCGGCGTTTCGATCCGCCGCCGCGAAGCCAAGCTCGACCAGACTCCTGTCTTTGGACGACAGCTCCGCGAGGCAGGATTCCACACAGTGGTGGTTGGTCAGCATCAGGCCCTCGGGTGAGACGAACGAGGCCGTGCAGTTCGCGAGCCGAACCGTCGACAGCCGTACATGGTCGAGCCAGGTGGGTGTGATGTCCACCCCGTAGCGCTGCTTTACCGCGATTGCCGGAAAATTATCAAACGTCCACATTCCCTCGTCGGCAAACGCGGGCAGAGCTGCCACGCAAGCCAATGCCAACAGAAATCCGCGCATGAAATTCCTCGTTTTCTTATGCATCTGCCCCGCGATTCCGAGATTCTACTGACTAGCCCGCCCGATAGGCTTGCTATTTGGTCTACATCCCGAGCTGCGGTCAAACCGGCGCGAAAAATCAATGAAGTAGCGGTGCTCGCGCAGCCTAAGGCCATATGACGAGTCCTGTTCCGGTTCGGCTTCGCTGAGCTATAGTGCGGCCGTGCTGTTTCTGCTCTACACGGTGATTTTCGTGACGCGATATGAGCGCGGACGGCGGGGTATGTAATGGCGTCTCAGGGGAATTCGTCCCGGGATGTTGATTTCATGCGGCACGCGCTCGAGCTGGCACAGCGTGCGGCACTGCATAACGAGGTACCCGTCGGCGCCGTGTTGGTGCTGGACGAGGAAGTGATCGGCGAGGGGTGGAATCGGCCTATCGTCGACCACGACCCGACGGCACATGCGGAGATCGTCGCACTGCGCGCCGGGGCGCAGCGGCTGCGCAATTATCGGCTCGGAAGGACCACGCTATACGCGACTTTGGAGCCGTGCGTGATGTGCATGGGCGCCGTGTTGAACGCGCGAATTTCGCGAGTCGTGTTCGGCGCCTGGGATCAGAAAGCCGGTGCCTGCGGCAGCGTCATCGACTTGCCGCGCGACCCTAAGCTCGCGAATCGCATCGACGTATTCGGCGGTGTGTGCAGCGACGAAAGCGCTGCACTGCTGCGGCAATTCTTCGAGACCCGGCGTTAATTCAAGGCAACGGCGCCGGCGCCGTTTCCGGCACCGCCACCGGCGCCCCAGGCCCATTCCAACAGGTCCCGATAGCCGCGCACGTTGTCTACGTAGCGCACCGGTTCCCAGCCGCGTGCATATCCGTTCTCAGTCTGCGTGTACCAATGTTCCTGTTCCAGCAGCGGCAGAAATTCGCGCACATCCTGCCACGAATCCGGATCGCGCCCCGCCTTTTGCGTCAGCACCCGCGCGTCCTCCAGATGACCGTAACCGATATTGTAGGCGGCCAGCGCAAACCAAGTTCGATCCGGCTCCGGCACATGGGTTGGAATTTTCTCGTACACCTGCCGGAAATACCGCGCGCCGCCAAAGATGCTCTGTTTGGGATCGGCGGGGTTGGTAACTCTGGCCTCGCTCGCCGAATCGACGGTCAGCTGCATCAGCCCCTTTGCACCCGATGAAGAGGCCGCGCTGGGATTCCACTTCGACTCTTGGTACCCGATGGCAGCCAACAAGCGCCAGTCTTGACTGCTTTGCTCAGCCGCTTCTTCGAACCATTTCTTGTAGAGCGGCAGGCGGCTTTGCAAATGCCGCATGAAGCCGCGCGCGCCGACGAACTCCAGATCCTCGGAGCGGCCGTAGTAGCGCTTGACGATCGCCGCGAGCTCGCCGTTGACGTTGAGCCGTGCGAAATAGTTGCTCATGTCGTGCAGAAACCCCGGATCACGCGTGCTGGCGGCCCAGGCGATCGATTGGCTGCCCGTGAAATCGAAGGCGATGCGCAGGTCCGGATGGGCGTCGTGCGCCAGCGCAAATTCCGTGGAATCGGCGATAGTGTAATCGATGGTCCCCGCCGCCACTCCATCGAGTAGCGCCTGGGTGTCCGTGCTCGCGTTCTCCACCCACACCAGATCGGGCAGCAAATCACGCGCCGCATTCAAGGCCTTCGCGTGCGAACTACCGGCGGCTATTTCCAGATCTCCGCTACCGATTTCAGCCAGTGAACTCGGACGCACTGCCGCGCGCCGGTAGATCAAATGTTCGCGAATCCGCTGGTAGGCAGGGCCGAATTCGACACCAGGGATGCTCTCTGAGGGGATCTTCAATCCCGCGGCGGCCAAATGCGCGTGCCCGGAGGTGAGCGCCGCATAGATCTCCGCATAACTGCCTACCACCGTAATCTTGAGCTTCACCCCAATCTCATCGGCGAAGCGACGCGCCAACTCATACTCCGGACCTTCCAGCATATCGTCCGGACCGCGATAGTAGGCAAGGGGACCATTGCGCGTGACCACACGCAACTCCCCCAAAGTCTTGATCTGGTCGACCAAGCTCGGCATCGGCGTGCAAGTGCACAGCAAAGTGACGGCCGAAACCGAAATGATGACTTTCGTCCAGCGTTGCCAATTGTTGTGGAGTTTCGAGTTACGCACGGTCGTGAGCTTAGATTCCGTGAGGCGGGGCGAGTTCGGTTGATGAGACAGGCCCGTTGCCGATGAGCTAGAATAACCGTTTATTTCTTTCTGCGGGCCCTTGACAAATGCGTTTTTATCACCGCTGACTATCACGTCACACTGCAACATTGCTTAAGTTAACGCCGTAAAAACTTAAGTAAATTCCGCGGAATTTTAAGTTAACC
>Ga0137407_10001802_pt1 | contig 14006 bp, 9 predicted proteins | sample CZOMad2_2_16fung_FD_108410 | JGI IMG/M metagenome (GOLD analysis project Ga0137407, IMG submission 108410) | Vadose zone soil fungal communities from Angelo Coast Range Reserve, California, USA - CZOMad2_2_16fungal (Illumina Assembly) | ecosystem: Environmental > Terrestrial > Soil > Vadose zone...
TAAATTCCCAAATCTTCGTCGCTGGCATTTTCTCTTAATAGCCCGCGCAAATCGTGGTCGTCCTTGCTGAACAGACAAGTGCGCAATTTTCCGTCGGCTGTCAGGCGAATGCGCGAACAATGGCCGCAAAAAGGCTGTGTTACCGGAGCGATCAAACCGATTTCGCCGCGTGCACCGTCGGCAAAGCGATATTTGCGCGCGGTCTCACTGGCTTCATTTGGGATTTGCCGCAACGGCCAGCGCGCGTTGATCCTGGCGTGAATTTCCGCGGCCGGCACCATCAATTCGCGCGACCAATGGCGGTCGGCATCCAGCGGCATAAATTCGATGAAGCGCATGATTACGCCGCGATTACGAGCAAATTCAGCGAAAGCTTCGACTTCGTCATCGTTGAAGCCGCGCACCAGCACCGCGTTGATTTTTGCCGGACCGAGACGCGAATTCTGCGCCGCGTCAATTCCTGCCACCACGGAGGAAAAAGTCTTGGTGCGCGTAATTTTTTCGAATTTTACCGGATCGAGAGAATCGAGGCTGATGTTGATGCGCTTCAGCCCGGCAGCAATAAGGCGGTCGCAACGTTCGGCCAATTGGCGGCCGTTGGTGGTCATCGACAAATCAGGGAAGCCGGTTTCAGACATTCGCGCGATAAAATCCTCGACGCCAGGTCGCACCAGCGGTTCGCCGCCAGTCACGCGTACCTTGCGGATGCCCAGTTTATGGAATACGCGGCCCAGCCGCTCCAGTTCCGGCCAGGACAGAATTTTGTCGTGCTGCTGGTAATTCTCCGGGTCCGCGGAACGGCAATAGATGCACCGAAAATCGCAACGGTCAGTGACCGAAATTCTCAAGTCGGTGATTTGCCGGCCGAATTTATCTTGCAGCGTCACGTCTTTGGTTCATCCGAAAAACAAAAAACCCGATTCGAATTGGAATCGGGCGCACGACCAGAATATTTTTCTGGTGTAGCGCTCCTTTCCAATCCAGCCGATCTGATTTGACCGGTGGGCGCGACTAAGGCTTTTTTGCCGAGTCGCGTACGGGAGGCTCCTGCGTTTCCGCCTGAACCCTCATCCCAAACCTCGGGATCGCCGTGATGGCCATGGGTTGTCTGCCCTGTAGGCCGTCCCGGTCGGAGCTACAAGCAAAGTCTACGCCTGCTGGGCGTTGGCCCGCAAATCAGCGTAGACGATTTCCGTCCTGTGAATTCGGGCAAATTCGTGCAGGTTCAATACGTATTGAGTCGAATTGACTTGACGAGGCTAACCGTATTTAATCGGTGTTATAGCCGACCAGCCGCCGCTGAGTGTGTCTCTGTGATTCTTGAAATAGGGGATCTCTCGATGAATCTGCATCTATTGTTTATTGCTGCGTCAAACTTCGGCATCGCAAGACGACAGAGCGGAAATTATGTGTGGCGGACAGCTATCGTGATCCTGCTACTGGCAGCGCTTATGGCGGAGGCACATGCGCAAGTGTCTGCCAGCATAAAAGGTAGCGTCACAGATACTTCTGGCGCGGCTGTTCCTGCCGTGACTGTGACCGTAAAAAATATTGAGACCGGGGCGATTCGCGGCAGCGTCACGGACTATGCCGGAAGATACCTGGTAGTGGCGCTTAACGTCGGTGAATATGAAGTGCGCGTCACCAAGACGGGTTTTCGGGATGCGCTTCGCAGCGGCATACATCTGGTGGTAGGACAGGAAGCCAGTGTCGATCTGCAACTGCAAATCGGAACGGTGACATCGGAACTGATCGTAAGAAGCGATGCGCCGATGATGAGTACATCAACGAAAGACATCAGCGGCCTGGTTGGCGAGCAAGCGATCAAAGATCTGCCGCTGAATGGGCGCAGCTATGATCTACTACTTCCGCTGAATCCAGGAATCGTAAATTTTACGTCGCAGAAAACCGGCGGCACTGGTATTTCCAACTCCAGCACGGCCAATAATTTTTCCGTTTCCGGCAATCGCCCACAGCAGAATTTATTTTTGCTGAATGGCGTCGAATACAGCGGCGCCGCGGAAAATAACATGCAGCCGGGCGGCGCGAGTGGCGAATTGCTGGGAGTCGACGCCGTGCGCGAGTTTAATGTGCAGCGCGACAACTACAGTGCGGAATTCGGCAAACGACCAGGCGGCCAGGTGATCATCGTCACGCAGTCCGGCAGCAACCAGTGGCACGGTTCGGCGTTCGAGTTCTTGCGAAACAACGCGCTGGACGCGAAGAATTTCTTTGATCAGGGTTCAGCGCCGCCATTCCAACGCAATCAATTTGGAGCTGCATTCGGCGGACCGATCAAAAATGATAAAACATTTTTCTTCGCGAATTACGAGGGGCTGCGGCAAAATCTCCACCAAACGTCAGTTGCTTTTGTCCCGGATGCCAACGCGCGACTGCTGGCCGCTCCCAGCGTGCAGCCCCTCCTCAATTTGTGGCCCGTCCCGCCAGCCGGCGCGCCCGACGCCGCTGCGGGCTCGATTAACGGCACACCAATCGGGATTGCTACGGTTTTCAGTAGCCCCCTGCAAACGATTCGCGAGGATTTCGGAACCTTACGCATCGACCACACGTTTTCCGCGAAAGACTCTCTCGCCGGAATCTACACCATCGACGACGGCGGCGATGTGACCGCGACGCCGGTCAATCCTTATAGCTCCGACATTCTTAACTTGCGCGAGCAAGTGTTCAGCCTGGAAGAAACCCATATTTTTTCGCCAGCGCTGCTGAATCTGGCGCGCGTCGGATATTCGCGCGCTGGATATTTTTTCACTGGCGAGCCGACACCCGGAACGCCCGCAGCGAGCCTTGCGGGCTTTCTCACTGGACTGCCAGTTGGCGCAGTAGTCGTGGGCGGAAGCGCCGCATCGAATCCGCAAGCGTCCATCGGCCTCGCCGGAAGCAATAACGGCAGCAATCTGCATATCGCGCGGAATCTCTTTACTTACGAGGACCGCGTCACACTAACGAAAGGCCGGCACCAACTTAGTTTCGGCGCCTGGTTTCAGCAATTCCAATCCAACGAGAACATCGCGCTTAGCCAGTACGGGCAAGCCACTTTCGCCAGCCTGCAAACTTTTCTGCAAGGAACGACTTCCTCGTTTCTTTATGACCCCGCGCCAACTCCAATGAATTGGCGTTCTTTGTTTGGCGCGTTCTACGCTGAAGATGTTTTTCGCGTCGGCCAAAAGCTGACGTTATCGCTCGGCTTGCGCGACGAATTTTCTACTGGATGGAATGAAGCGCACGGCCGCGCCGCCAACTACACTTTTCCCGATGGCATGATTTCCACCGACCCGCACATCGGAAGCTCTTTTTTCACCGAGAACCACGCAAAATTTCTGCCGCAGCCGCGCATCGGCCTGGCCTGGAGTCCGCTGAGCAGCAAAACAGTGCTGCGCGCCAATTTTGGCATGTACAACGATTTGCAGGACGCACTCGGCTATCGCGCCGACCAGAATGCGCCATTCAATCCGGTCTACAGTATTTCCGCACTCGACGTTTCCAGTCTCCCGATCGATCCGAATGCCCCTGTGTCTGCAAAGGCCCGGCTGGTTCCCGGCGGAGTTCAACCGGACATGCGGACTCCAACGCTGATCTCATGGTCTTTGCGCGTGGATCGCGAGCTTTCACCAGACACCGTGCTGAGCGTTGGTTACGTGGGTTCACACGGCTATCACGAACTGATCGGTGTGGATGCCAACGAGTCCATTCCCGTAATTTGTCCAGCCTCGCCTTGCCCGGCGGTCTATCCGACAGTCGATGCAAGCGCGACTCCGCCGGTAACGATTTCCACGGGATTTCTGCTTGGCTCGCCTCTGGCTGGCGCTCCAGTTCCCGACGGCGCTTTCTACATACCGGCGGGAACGCCTAAAGCAAACCCGACTATCGCCAATACCTGGACCTGGTTCTCCGAAGGCACCAGCAGCTACAGCGCGTTGCAGGTGGATTTGCGCCGGCGCTTTAGCCACGGTCTTTTGTTGCGCGGCGTTTACACTTTTGCGAAAACGTTCGACGACGGAGATTCATTGAACCAGACCACTGCCGGCAACGCTCCGGGGCTGGTTTCAAATCCTCTGGATTTGTCTTCCGACAAAGGATTGGCAACTTTCAATATTGAACATGTCGGCGTCGTCAACGTTCTTTACGAATTGCCGCTTGGCCGCGGGCAGCGTTTTGCGAATGGCAGCAGCGGCTTTGCGAGTGCGGCGATCGGCGGCTGGTCTGTTTCCAGCATTGTCACCGCGCAAACCGGATTTCCGTTTACTCCGCAGCTTAGCTACAACCCTTCCAACAATGGCGATACGCGAAATCCGGTGCGTCCATTTCTGAATCCCAATTTCACCGGCCCGGTGGTTCTCGGCAATCCGAATCAATGGTTCGATCCCAATGCGTTTATCGCGCCGCCCGCAACCAGCGGGTATTACGGAAACGTTGGAAGAAACACGTACATCGGTCCGGGACTTACGACGTGGGATTTTTCGGTGATGAAGGACACAAAAATCCGCGAGCGCCTGAATCTGCAATTTCGCGCGGAAATTTTCAATTTGCTGAACCACACGAACTTCAATACGCCGAGCCTTATCGTTTTCACTCCGCCGACAACCGCCAATCCAAGCGGCGTATCCGGGACGGCCGGCGCCATTACCAGCACCTCCACTAGCTCCCGCCAGGTCCAATTCGCGCTGAAGTTACTCTGGTAATGCAGCGTCGGAGGCCCGTGGCAGTCTGTGATAGAGTTTTGCGACGCCATGCGCATCTTTATCCTGGGAGCCGGGGCGACCGGCTCACTTCTCGCACAAATCCTCGGACGGCAGGGACATCACGTGTGGTGCGGCGACCGTGATCCTGATCGTGCGCGGCGTTTCCTTGGCAAAAAAAGCCCGATTGCCGTTTCGCAAGTGAATGCGCGAAACCTGCGCGGCATCGTGCGGGCCGCAAAAGGCTGCCAACTTCTTATCAACGCTTCGGCTTCGGTCTTCAACGAAATCGTACTGCGGGCCGCGTTGCGCCTGCGCTCCCACTATCTGGACTTGAGTTCCCACCTCACACGCGATCCATTCCGCGCCGAACAGTTTCGCTACAGCAAACGCTTTGAGAAAAAGAATCGCGCCGCAGTAATCGACGCAGGAGCGGCTCCGGGACTGACCAATCTTCTGGTCAGGCGCGCGGCCGATCAGTGCGATGAAGTCGTCTCCGCGCAAATCAGGCTTTACGAAAGCTCCGAAAGCGACGATCCGATTTCGCAATGGTCGCCGGAAGTATCCTTTGACGAGGCCATTTCGCGTCCGCGAATCTATCGCGACCGAAAATTCAGGCTGGCAAAACGCTTTTCCGAGCTTGAGAAATTTCGTTTCATGGATCCAGTTGGCTCGGCGCGAGTTGTCCTGGCAGCACAAGACGAAATCGCGACGCTGCCGCGCTTCATTCCCATGCGCGAACTGGACGCAAAAATCGGCGGCAACGAAATCGATCGCCTGCGCCGTTGGCACAAGCAGGGCAAACTTTCCAAATCGCGCGGCATGGCGCGGCGGCGATTTCCGGAAACCGCGTCGCCGCGAGCGATTGCCAAATTAATCCGTCAGGGTATCCTGCAGAACGCGCGCTTCGCCGCCGCCGTTCTGGTGCGCGGCGTCCAGCGTGGCTCGAAAGAAGATGTGCACGTGCTGGTTCGCAGTGACGTGCTCTTTCCGTCGCTTTACACCATCCGCCGGCGGGGACTCTTCACAACGCCGGTTGCGTTTGCAACCGCGCACGTTGCGGCGCAATTCGTGAAAAATTTTCCGCGCGAAGAGTCCGGCGTTTTTGCGCCGGAAAGCCTGCCAGTGGAGATTCGCCGGGAAATCCTGGCCGGAGTCCGCTCACAGGGCTTGAAAATCGTGCACAAGGTCACAATTCTCAAAACCTCGCAAGACGAAGAAGAAATTTAGGGCGAATGTTTTTTTCCGAGCCGGCCCCCACAGGCGCTGTTTCTTTCCTATGGCCGCGCTTCAAAAACCAGATTGAACGGCGTCTGCGTCGCCCTGCGGAAGCGTGTGAAGCCTCCGGACGTCACCACATCGCGCAAGCGTTTTTCACCGGCTTGCGCTCCCAGAGCCAGTCCTACTTCCTGCGAAAGCGAAGCCGGCGTACACAAGAGGGTTGACGCTCCGTAAAATGCGCGTCCGATGGGATTCAGATTGTCCTCGATTTTGTCTCCGGCAAACGGTTCAACAATCATCCACGTACCATCTTTCTTCAGGCTGCTGTGCACATGCGCGGATGCACCCGCGGGATCACCCATGTCATGTAGGCAATCGAAAAACGTCACAAAGTCATAGTCGCGTCCCGGATACGTTTTCGCCATCGCCACTTCGAACACGATGCGATCAGCCACGCCGGCGTCTTTCGCGCGTTGCTTTGCCGTTTCGATGGACTTGTCGTGATAGTCGAACCCCGCGAATTCCGATTTCGGGTAGTGCTTAGCCATCAGAATCGTGGAAGCGCCCAGCCCGCAGCCGACGTCCGCAACTAGTGCTCCCGCCTTCAGCTTTGTGTCTACTTCTTGCAATGAGGGAATCCATGCGCTGACCAGATTCGCGGCATAGCCGGGGCGGAAAAATCTCTCTGTGCCCACGAACACATTTGCATGATGCTCGTGCCAGCCCATTCCCTTTCCGGTTTTGAATCGCTCCTCGATCTGATCCTTGGCCTGAATCGCGCCCAGAGCCGCTTGAAATGCGCCGGGCAGAAACGCAGGGCTGTTGTCGTCCGCAAGCACGAACGCTTGTTCTTCGCTTAAGTAAAATTTGTCGCTCGCTGCGTCGTAACTTACATAGCCGCCTGCTGCCTGACTGCACAGCCACTCTCGTACATAGCGCTCCGTCGTGCCGGTGCGCTTGGCAAGCTCCTTGGGAGTCTGATGCCCTCCGGCAGCCAATCCTTTGTATAAACCAAGTTTGTCGCCGATGACGATCAGCGCGGCGTGAAAGGTCGCGCCAAAATCTACAATTCCCTTACCCAATAATTCATGGAGCTTTTGCTCGTTGATAGCCACAGTCGTCCCTCCGTAGCGAAAATAGGATCCATGCTGGGCGGACCTGCTGGCGCGGAATGCATTGAAGTCTACGGAACGACGCGACGCGAAACAAGCCCCTCGCGCGCGGAACGGCCATGAGAGCACTCTTTGTCTAGAACTGCTCACAGACGCACCTCTAGCCAGGCCAAATGCGTTGGCGTTGAAAGGCGGTGCGCAAACGCCGGAATTATGCTGGTCGCTTCAATTTCCCGCAGGGGCCGTGTTCGCCCGCCCCGAGAAATGAATCGTGATCAGAAAACCGTTGGTGCCGTCATACGAAAATTTGTGATCCTTGCCTTCAAATTCTTCGTGTTTGCTCTTCCACATGCGAAATCCGTCGTTAGATTGAGCCGTCCAATACTTCAAGTTCTGGACCACGATCTCGCGGTTGGGATCGTCACCTTTGTATTTCTCAAGAACCACTTCCCCTTTTCCGTTGTTCATCTTCGCGCGGGCCACTCCGCTTTTTTCGTCCACGTCCCAGGTGAAGCCCTGCGTATCCACGTCGAACTTTTGCCATTTGAATGGGTAAAGCTGCCCGATGATGTCGTTCAAGGCCGCCTTCTGCTCCGCCGTAACGGTCGGATCGTAATTCAGCACCGCCCAGGAATCTTTTCCAGTGCTCCAGTCGCTTCCCAAGTCGGTCGCGATCCAGACTTTCGCACCATCGAGTTTGGTGTTTTTGTAATGACCCTTGTCCACTTTCAAAACCAGGTTGGCGCGGCAGAAGTGATCGCTGCCGTGATGCGTGGAATGACTGTTGAAGTAGCAGGGACAGAACATGTCGCAGCTGCACGCTTCGATGTAGGAGCCAGTGATGTCAAAGTCCGGTTTAGCTGCGGCCGGTGCTTTCTCCTGCGCAACTGTTACCGCTCGCGCTAAAAACACTACGACCGTCAATGAAATTAAAGTGAAGTACCAAGAATTACGCCGCATAGCACCCTCCTTCGGCGTTCGATTTTTGGGAACCTAACCAGGGGGAAAATATGGCCTAATTCTATTCCTGGCGGAGGCTGGAAAACAAGATGGTTTAGGTCCAGCGGTTGGAGCAGCCCTGGCTGCTAGCAACAACGGCTTACGCGAGAATATTTTTTCTGCAATTGCGAAAGGTAGAATTCCTCGCGAGTCAGAAGCGCGCTTCCGCGCGAATGTTTCGCGCGCGACGTCAGGTATCTCTCATACGCAGCGTCGCCGCACCATTCGCGAATCCCGCGCCAGATTCCCAGCAGCAAAACCATCGCTCGACTATTTGAGTCGCGGAAATCAATCGCCATCAGTCGCCCTCCGCCGCTGCAATCCACGCGGTAGGCACATATGGACTTTCGTGCAGTACTGGCTTGCGCTTCCTGATCAAGAGCGCGGTCCACTGCACTACCGCTTCCATCAACAAAACTAAGATCATGATCGCGAGCACGCCAGTCACCGCTGCATCCAGCCGCTGATTGAAGATCAACCGCTGCGTTTCTACAATTTTCGCGGCAGAAATTCTTCCGGCAGCGATTTGCGTGGCCATTGCGTTTGCGGCGGAAAGAAATCCGATGCGCGGACTACTAGCGAAGATTTTCTGCCAGCTGGCGGTCATGGTGATGATCACCAGCCACGTCATGGGCGCCAGCGTTACCCAAATCCAGCGTAGCTTTCTCATTTTCAGCAAGATCGTCGTCGCCACGACGAGCGCGACGGCTGCCAACAATTGATTCGAGATCCCAAACAGCGGCCATAACGAATTGATGCCGCCCAGCGGATCAATCACACCCTGGTAGAGAAAATATCCCCACGCTCCCACGATCAGGGCGCTGGAAAGCAAGACTCCTGGCAGCCACGACGTTCTGCCAAACGGCTTCCACACGCGGCTTCCCAATTCCTGAATCATGAATCGGCCGACGCGCGTGCCCGCATCGAGCACCGTCAAAATAAACAACGCCTCGAACATGATTGCGAAGTGATACCAGATGCTGAGCAGGCGCTCGCCGCCGATGGTGCTGGAAAAAATCTGCGCCATGCCTACAGCAAGAGACGGCGCGCCGCCCGTGCGATTGAATAATGTTTGTTCGCCGACGGCGTGCGCTAGGGCGTTCATCGTCGCGGGGTCAACTCGATAGCCCCAACCGGAAATCGTCGCGGTCGCCGCTTCCGCAGTTCCGCCCACCACTGCCGGCGGCGAATTGATCGCGAAATAAACTCCAGGCGGCATCGCGCAAGCCGCAACCATGGCCATCACGCCAACAAATGATTCCAGCAGCATCGCTCCGTAACCGATGAAGCGCGCATGGCCTTCGCGCTGAATCATCTTTGGAGTAGTGCCGCTCGATATCAGCGAATGGAAACCGCTGATCGCCCCGCACGCAATGGTGATGAAACAAAATGGGAAAACCTTTCCTGCGAACACTGGTCCTGAGCCGTCCACGAATTTCGTCAGTGCCGGCATGTGCACTTCCGGGCGCACGATCAAAATTCCAGCCGCCAGCGAAAAAATCGCGCCAGCCTTGATGAAAGCGCTTAAGTAATCGCGCGGCGCCAGCAACAGCCAAACTGGCAGAGCGGACGCGGCGAATCCGTACGCCATCAGAATGAAAGCCAGTGCCACTCCGCCAAACGTAAATGCATGCGCCCAGTTTGGCGATTCTGCCACCCATTGCCCGGCAACCACTGCGAACATCACCAGCGCCACGCCGATCAGCGATGCTTCCAGCACACGCCCAGGCCGCAAGTAGCGCAAATACAATCCCAGCAGCAACGCGATAGGAATCGTCATTGCGAGAGTGAACGTCGCCCACGGCGAAGACTTAAGAGCGTTGACGATCACCAGCGCCACTACGCCGAGCAGAATCACCATGATCGCCAGCACCGCGATCTGAGCGATAATTCCACCGCGCTTGCTGACTTCGTCGCGTGCCATTTCGCCCAAGGTTTTTCCATCACGCCGGATCGAACAGAACAAAATAATAAAATCCTGCACGCATCCCGCGAATGCGCAGCCCGCAATCAGCCACAACGTTCCCGGCAAGTATCCGAATTGCGCGGCAAGCGTCGGGCCAACCAGCGGACCGGGCCCAGCGATGGCGGCAAAGTGATGCCCGAACAAAACCCATTTGTTGGTCGGCACAAAATCGCGGCCGTCATCCAAACGCTCCGCGGGAGTGGCGCGAGTATCGTCTAGTGCCAACAGTTTGGCGGAGATAAATGCGGAATACAGCCGGTAGGCAACCAAGTAGCAGCAAATCGCGGCAACTACGAACCACGTTGCGCTGATCGCTTCGCCTCGATACAGCGCAATTTTGCCGAGGGCAATCGCGCCGCCAAGCGCGATCACCAGCCAAGCGCCGACGGTGAGAAAACGTTTCACTGGGCCACAGCCTTTTGTGCTGCAGGTTTTTGCTCAGCACTGGCTTGAATGAATTGCGCCAGATCCTGCTTCAGTTTCGCCAGCGAAGGCAGATGTACGTACATCATGTGCCCGGCCTCGTAGTAGCCTCCGGAAAGATGCCGGCGCAGAGATTCGTCAAGACTTAAATGGTCGAAGGTATATTCCGCCGCGAAAAACGGTGTCGCCAGATCGTAATATCCTTTTCCCACAAACACGTGCAGAAATGGATTTTGTGTCATGGCGCTGCGCAGCGTTTCCGCAACGTTTACATAGCGATTCTCGTATGGCTCGAAACTCCATGGCCGCACGCGTCCGGTCAGATATTCGTAAAAAAGATCGCTTTCGAATTTCAGGTCGCCGCGTACGTAGTCATTGAATGTTGCGGTGAACGGGCCGACGATGGCTGCGAGACTCGGATCGTATTCGGGTCGCGAGCCGGCCGCGTCTTCATCGATACCGGTAAAGCGGCCATCGAGGCGGCCTACCGTGCGTCGTTGATTTCGCAGCAGCTCCTTGTCAAACCGCCGAATCTCGATGCGCAGGTTGCTGCGCTCGATGTACTCCGCCGAAAGTCCCGTAAGTCGCGAAAGCTTTTGCGCAATTTCCGCGCGGCGGGCTACGGGCAAACCGTCTCCGACCATCAGCGCATCCGCATATTCGTGGGCGGCGAAGTTGCGCGACTCCTGAATCGCTTTCTGCAGATCGGTTTGCAGATCCGCCGGTAGTTTCTTGTGGTACCACGCGATTCCCGTGTAGGTCGGCAGATATAAAATGTACGGCAGGTCGTTGCCGGTATCGAACTCCGCGGTTTGAAAATTCAGAATCGATGAAATCAGAATAATTCCGTTCAAGTACATTCCGTAGCGGTCCTGCAAATAGCCGGAAAGTCCAGCGGCGCGCGTGGTGCCGTAACTTTCGCCTGCCAGAAATTTCGGCGAAGTCCAGCGTTTGTTACGCGTGGCGTAAAGCCGGATAAAATCTCCAACCGACTGGATATCTTCCTCTATTCCGTGAAACTGTTTCGGCGCTTCGCCGGGCACTGCGCGGCTGAATCCAGTGGAGACCGGATCGATGAAGACAAGATCAGTCACATCGAGCAAAGAATATTCGTTGTCCACTATTTTGTAGGGCGGCGGCAGGAGCGAGCCAGCATCACCCATCTCTACCCGCCGCGGGCCGAACGCTCCCATATGCAGCCAGATGGACGCAGCGCCCGGGCCTCCGTTGAAGGTAAACGTAATGGGCTGCTTGGTCGTATCGGCCACATCGTCTTTCGTATACGCCACATAGAATACGCTGGCCTTCGGCGTACCATCTTCCAGCTTCAGCAAAATTGTTCCAGCCGTTGCCGTATATTTTATTTCCTGCCCGGCAATTTTGATGGAGTGCTTGGTCTGTACAACTTTTTCTTCGGGCTTCTTTTCGTCCTTCGCTTTGTCTGACTTGTCGCCAGACTTTTCCGCAGATTTTTCCGTCGGCTTTTCTTCCGGCTTCTGCGCGCTGGCGCGCGCCGCCGTGAACATTACAAGAATTCCGGCAATGATCAAAAAAGTTAGTCGAGGCATGCTGGCCATCCCCTAAATGCGCAACATACTGCGCTCCGCATCGTATGCGACTCTCTGCGAAGCGTCAATTTGCCGCTTTCCCGCTCTAAGCTTGTCACACCAGGTTATCTCAAGCATTTCTGCGCCACGCCTCGTCGCAGGACACAAATCCAACAACGTTCTAGACCGACCCGATGACCGGCGTGAAAGTTGTCTTCGACCTGGTGCGCGCGTCTCGCTTCGACACCGAGGATTTCCAGTTCCAATCTGATCATGCCGGAGCCAACCGTTTTCCTGGGCAAGACCTTCCCAGCGTGCCCCATCCCACAATCCTGTAAACGACGTATATTTCGTGAGATTCTTCCTCGGGGCGAATCGCGCCCCGAGACAGAACTACAACAAAAGTTATACAAGTTGCAGATTTTGCGCTGACACTCCCTCACCCGCGTTTGCACTAGTCTGTCTTCCTAGACTGATTGTTGGCAGACGCTCCGGTCCCGCCGCCCTAAGCGCTCTGATCCTCGAATAAGGAGACCTCTCATGGATGAATTCGGCCAGGCTGGAAAATCCTCTTCTGACCGCCGCACTTTTTTGAAAAATGGAATGGTTGCTGGCGCCGCGACGGTGGGCGCTAGCCTTTTAACCTCTCCCTCATCTGTTTTTGCAGAGCAAGACGAAAAAGGCGGCCATCTCAACCGAGGAGATGCTGCGCTGCTTAGATTTGCCGCAGCTGCGGAAATTCTCGAAACTGATTTCTGGGTGCAGTACAACGAATTGGGAGGTATTCCCAACACCAGCGAAGTTCCCGGCGGCAGCGGCAATTCCGCGTATACCGCTGCACTGGCCATGCTGGATTCGGACATGGCGCAATATATTCACGACAACACTGACGATGAATTCACTCACCAGAATTTTTTGAACGCGTATCTAGAATCCAAAGGCGCGGAGCCCGTCAATCTGGAGCCTTTCCGGACGCTGCCGGGCAGCACCGCGACCGGCTCCAGCGGAAAGATGCGCCTCACCAACCTTATGCAGCTCACCCTCGACACCAGCTGGTACACCCGTTATCGCAGCAGCACCCACAATCCCGACCTCGATCCGAATTTCAAGTTTCCGCAAGCCATTCCAGATTTGAACAAAGGCCAGCATACAGCCATTCCCCGAACCGATGCGGACACCAGTGATCCCAACTTCCTTCAGGTCATCGCGAACACCGCGGGCTTCCACTTTCCGACGATCGAACAAGGCGGCAACAGCCTTTATCCTTCCATGGCGCAACGCGCCACGCACTCTGAAGTTTTGCGAATCCTGATCAGCATCGGCCCCACCGAGACCATGCACTTTCAAACTTGGGCAGACAAGGCCGGCAATGCTCCACCGAAAACTGCCGTGGATCCAGTGACCGGAGTATCGACCACATTCCCGGACCTTAACTCTCCTCCGTTCGGTGGCGAAGACTTTCAGACCAACTTGATCATGCCGGAGCCGTGCCCGTTCCTCAGCCGCAAACTGCCGCCGTGTTCGGTGATTCGCCCCACAGAAACCAAAGACGTCGCCAAAGGCGCACTCAAGTTTCTGACCGACATGGGACTCTTCATTGGGCAATCGCCGGCGTTTTTCGCGCTGATGAAGGAGCTCGCCGAAGAGGCCGACAATGCTCACCGCAACTCCTGACCCACGAACCTCGCAGACCACCGCACAAACTTTCGGCTCCGGCAAACAGGCGCATCCGATTTAACGCCGGGGCCGAAAGCCTCCCTCAGTTATCGCATCATACTGCGGTTTTCTTTTAGGGATGTGAATTTGAGGAGTGGGTAGACATCGCGGAAAATCTTGCTAACGTCTGTCGGGAGAGTTGCGCGGGTTGCGCCGGTGGGTGAAAGTTTTTTGCGTACGATCCAGGCTTGCAGTTTGGGCCAGTCGGCGGCGGTTGGCCAGCCGTCGTGTTTTGTCCATTCGCCTTTTACGGTCGCATACCAGTAGCTTTCGTACTTTTTATTTAGGCGTTTTTTCTGTTGGGCGAGCCATTTCGGATTTTGTA
>Ga0137407_10001804_pt1 | contig 13998 bp, 10 predicted proteins | sample CZOMad2_2_16fung_FD_108410 | JGI IMG/M metagenome (GOLD analysis project Ga0137407, IMG submission 108410) | Vadose zone soil fungal communities from Angelo Coast Range Reserve, California, USA - CZOMad2_2_16fungal (Illumina Assembly) | ecosystem: Environmental > Terrestrial > Soil > Vadose...
ATGGTGCCGGACGAGATGCTCGGAGAGGTGATCGCGGACCTCACCTCCAGGCGGGGGAAGATCTTCGGGATGGAGCCGACCTCCAAGGGCACGCTGATCCACGCCCAGGCCCCGCACGCGGAGTTGCGCATGTACGCGCCGGAGCTGCGATCGCTGACCAAGGGGATGGGCTATTTCACCATGGAGGTGATGGGGTACGAGGAAGTGCCCACGCACGAGACGCAGAAGGTCCTCGCGCAGCGCGCCGCCGAGCAGGGGAAGGACGAGCCCAAGCCGAACCAGCCCGGCAAAGGCCGCGCCTGATCGCTCCGTAGTCCCTCTTGTGCATGTCCGCCGGTTTGCGACTCCGCGCGCCGACGGCGTCGCGTAGTCGCAAAACAGGAAAGCGGACGAAAACCAGAAAAGGGACGAGAGCAGAGGAAATCTGCGGCGGGTGGCGACCTGTGTTACAGACGCCTGAATGTCTGAACAGTTGAGCATGTTCGGCAACGGAGGCGGCAGGAAGAGAAAGCGTCGAAGTTCGGGCGGAAACGGGGCGCCGCCGCCGTCGGAAATCGCCGCTCCGCTCCACGAGGAGGCGCGGCGCAGATACCTGAACTACGCGCTCTCGGTGATCACCTCGCGCGCCCTGCCCGACGTGCGCGACGGTCTCAAGCCGGTGCAGCGTCGGATCATCTACGGCATGTTCCAGGACCACCGGCTCACGCACGAGGCCAAATACCAGAAGTGCGCCAAGGTGGTGGGCACCATCATGGGCCAGTACCACCCGCATGGCGACGTCGCCATCTACGACGCGCTGGTGCGCATGGCCCAGGACTTCTCCCTGCGCTACCCGCTGGTGGACGGGCACGGGAACTTCGGGTCGCTCGACGGCGACGCAGCGGCGGCGATGCGCTACACCGAATGCCGCCTGGCGGCGCTCGCCGCGGAGCTCGTGCAGGAGCTGGCGAAGCGGACCATCGACTACCGGCCGAACTACGACGGGACGCAGTTCGAGCCCATCGTCATCCCCGCGCGCCTGCCGCAGCTGCTCATGAACGGCACCACCGGGATCGCGGTGGGCATGGCGACGAACATCCCGCCGCACAACCTTGGCGAGTTGTGCGACGCGCTCATGGACCTGTCCAGGCACAAGGACCTGACCGTCCGGGACCTGCTCAAGCACATCAAGGGACCGGACTTCCCCACCGGCGGGCAGGTCCTCAACAGCAAGTCCGAGCTGAAGGAGATCTACGAGACCGGGCAAGGCTCGATCCGCGTCCGCGGCGAGTGGAAGCTGGAGGAGCTGCCGCGCGGCGGAAAGCAGATCGTCGTTACCTCCATCCCCTACGCGGTGAACAAGTCGAATCTGGTGGCGAAGTTCGGCGACCTGGTGCGGGAGCGGAAGCTGACGCCGCTGGTCGACGTCCGGGACGAGAGCACCAAGGACGTGCGCATCGTGCTGGAGATCAAGCGGGACGCCGATCCCGAGCTGGTGATGGCGTACCTCTACAAGCACACGCCGTTGCAGACGAACTTCGGCGTGAACCTCACCTGCCTGGTGCCGACGGCCAACCCGGAGGTGGGGGCGCCCAAGCGGCTCGATCTGAAGAGCATCCTGCGCCACTTCCTCGACTTCCGCTTCGATGTCGTCACCCGGCGATTCGAGTACGACCTGAAGCAGGTGCAGCAGCGGCTGCACATCCTCGAGGGCTTCCACAAGGTCTACGACGCTCTCGACGAGATGCTGAAGATCATCCGCAAGAGCGAAGGAAAAGAGGACTCGGCGCAGAAGCTGATCAAGCGCTTCAAGCTCTCCGCGGAACAGACAGACGCGATTCTAGAGATGAAGCTGTACCGCCTCGCCAAGCTCGAGATCCTGGTGATCGAGAAGGAGCTGAAGGAGAAGCGCTCCGAGCAACGGCGCTTGAAGGAGCTGCTCGGCAACGACCGCGGGCGCTGGACGGTGGTGCGCGACGAGATCGCGGAGATCCAGAAAGCGTACTCCGACAAGCGGCGAACGAAGATCGGCGGTGCGGGCAGCGAGGAAGTGGAGTACAGCGAGGAAGCCTTCATCGCCGACGAGGACGCGCAGGTGGTGCTGACCCGCGACGGCTGGATCAAGCGGGTGCGGGAGCTGAAGGACCCCTCGCAGACCCGCGTGCGCGAAGGCGACGAGGTCGCGTTCGTGCTGGGCGGCTCGTTGAAGAGCAACCTGGTCGTCTTCAGCAACTTCGGGACCGCCTACGTGACGCGGTTCAACGACGTCCCGGCGAGCACGGGGTACGGCGACCCGGTGCAGAAGCTGTTCAAGTTCGACGACAACGAGCGGGTCGTGGGGGCGCTCTCGCTCGACCCGCGCCTCCCCAGGCCGGAGAAGCTGCTGGGCATCTCGCGCGGCGGCTACGGGCTGCGCTTCGCGCTGGCGCCGCACACCGAAGTCTCCACGCGCGCCGGGCGCCGATTCGCCCGACCCGCCAAGGAGGACGAGCTGATCGGCGTGGTGCCGGTGGAGGAGAAGGATTTCCTCGCGGTAGTCACCGAGAACGCCTACGCGCTCGTGACCAAGGCCAAGGAGGTCAACGAGCTCGCAGGGCCGGGACGCGGGGTCCGGGTCATCAAGGTGCAGCAGGGCGACAAGCTCATCGGCTTTCTCTGCACCAGTGACAAGAAGGCCGAGCTGCCGCTGGAGACGGCCAAGGGCCGCAAGCTGGAGCTGACGGTGCGCGAGCCCTCGACCCGGGGCGGAAAGGGACGACAGCTGGTGAGGAAGGACACCGTGAAGCCATTGCCGACGGGACCCGTGGTGCAGTCATTGCCAGCCGAGGAGAAGAAGTAGATGGCCGCGGTCCGGAAGACCCGGTACAGCGCCGCAGACATCCAGGTCCTCGAAGGACTGGAGCCCGTCCGCAAGCGGCCCGCCATGTACATCGGCGGCGTCGATGCCACCGGCTATCACCACCTCCTCTGGGAGATCCTCGACAACTCGGTCGACGAGGTGATCAACGGCTACGCCTCGCGGATCGAGGTCACGCTGCACAAGGACGGCAAGACGATCACCATCACGGACGACGGCCGAGGCATCCCCGTGGACGTGATGCCGAAGTACAAGAAGCCGGCCCTGGAGGTCATCCTCAGCACCCTGCACTCCGGCGGGAAGTTCGAGCAGGGGAATTACATCCACTCCGGCCGGCTTCACGGCGTCGGGGCCAGCGTGGTCAACGCGCTTTCCTCCAGCCTGGTCGCGCGGGTGAAGCGCGACGGCAAGCACCACGTCCAGACCTACGCCAAGGGCGTCGCCACCTCGAAGCTCAAGACCGAGGGCAAGGCCCGCGGCACCGGGACCACCATCACATTCACGCCGGACGCGGAGATCTTCGGGCTCAAGGCGAAGTTCGATCCCGACCTGATCCGGGACCGTCTGGAAGCGAAGAGCTATCTCCACCGCGGAATGATCGTCGTCTTCCGCGACGAGACGAGGAAGCCCGCGCGCGAGGACGAGTTCCAGCACGACGGCGGTATCGCCGAATACCTGGCCAAGGTGGTCGCGCAGAGGGGCAAGAACACCGTCCCCGCGGCGCAGAGGGTACCGCCCGCGGCGGGCGCGGAGCCGATCGTCGCTACGGAGGAAGGGCTTCCGGAGACCGAGCTTACCGCGCAGGGGGGCGAGATTCCCTCCGTGCCGCCGGTCGCGGCGATGCAGATCCCCGCCGGCGCGCTCTTCTCCAAGCAGAGCGAGGGGGACGTCCGACTCGAGATCGCGCTCGTCTGGACGGAAGCCACCGACGAGCACCTGCGCAGTTACGTGAACGGCATCCCCACCCCCAACGGAGGGACGCACGAGGCGGGCTTGCGCTCCGGCATCGTCAAGGCGGTGCGCAACTACGTGGAGACGCACGGCCTGCAGCCGAAGGGCGTGACGCTCACCGCCGAGGACATTCGCGAGGGCATCTGCGGAATCCTCTCCAGCTACGTCGTGGACCCGCAGTTCCAGGGACAGACCAAGGGGCGCCTCAACAACCCCGAGGTGACGGCGCAAGTGGAAGGCGTGGTGCGGCCGGCCCTGGAGAAGTGGCTGAACGACACCAAGACGGTGGCGGAGCCGATCGTCGCCCGCATCATCCTGGCGGCGCGGGCTCGCGAGGCGTCGCGCGCGGCGGCGCAGCAAGTCACGCGCAAGACGGCCGTGTCGCACCGGCTGAACCTGCCGGGCAAGCTCGCCGACTGCGCGTCGACCAATCCGCAAGAGAGCGAGCTGTTCATCGTCGAGGGCGATTCCGCGGGCGGATCGGCGAAGCAGGGCCGCGACCGGCGGACGCAGGCGATCCTCCCGCTGCGCGGGAAGGTGCTGAACGCCGAGCAGGCTTCGGTGGAGAAGATCGGCCAGAACAAGGAACTGCAGGACATCGTCTCCGCGCTGGGCTGCGGGATCGGCGAGGACTTCAAGGCGGCCAACCTGCGCTACGGGAAGATCTTCCTCCTGATGGACGCCGACAGCGACGGGCACCACATCTCCACCCTGCTGCTCACGTTCTTCTACCGGCACATGCGCGATCTGATCCGCAACGGCAGCGTCTTCATCGCGCAGCCGCCGCTGTACAAGATCGAGATCGGCAAGGACACGTACTGGGCGCTGGACGACGCGGACCGGGCGCGCATCGTCAAGGAGCACGCCAAGGGGAACGCGAAGCCGAACATCATGCGGTTCAAGGGCCTGGGAGAGATGACGGCGGAGGAGCTGAAGTCCACCACCCTCGATCCGCGCCGGCGGCTCGCGCTGCGCGTCACCATTCCCGCGGACGCCGCGCTCGAGACCGAGCGGACCATCAACGATCTGCTCGGCAAGGACGTCAGCGCGCGCTTCAGATTCATCATGGAGCGCGCGGGCGAGGTGAAGGAGCTGGACGTCTAGAGCGGGGACTACGCGGCGCAGGCTTCCTCTACCGCCTTCTCGAGCTCATCGAGGTCGATCGGTTTCGCCAGGAGCTTCGCCGAGCGCGCGAATCGGATGAGCCGCGCTGAAGAATCCCCCGTCAGCACGAGCACCCGCGTCCGGGAACCGCGCATCCGCGCCATCAGCTGCGCGCCGTCCATCTCCGGCATGCGCAGGTCGAGCAGGAGCACGTCGGGTTCGCCCTGCTTTTCCATGCACTCGAGCGCCTGCTTGCCGGAATCCGCCTGCTCGACGTGGAAGCCGGCATCCGCGAGGGCCGCCGCCAGCGCCTCGCGCGTATCAGCGTCGTCGTCTACGATCAGGACGTTGCATCCGACCCGCTCCATTGAAACCCCCGCTTCCAAGGTGTGAACCAGTCGGACCTGCTCTGATTGCCTCACGGGTAGGATAAGGCGGCGGCGACGCCTGCACAGTGGCGATTGTGCAGACTCGAGCGTGCGGCCTGGCGCTTCGACGCCAGGTTTGCGCAGTCGATCCGGCTGTCCGTCCCAAAGGAGGTTTGCGGCGAATTCAGCGGTCGGCGGGTTGCGGTCTATGCTGTGCCGGTGCTCGCCCTGATGGTTGTCCTTGCGGCGGCGACGGCGGCGCCGCGCTTCCACATCCAGTCGCTCAGGGTGGAAGGCGACGTGGCGTCGGTCGTCGCGACCGACCTCGACGGCGACGGCCGCAAGGATCTCCTCGCCGTCTACCTGACGGGGATCCCTCCCTACCAGCGGCGTTGGTTCGCCATCTTCTGGAACCGGTCCGGGGTATTCGCCCCCCGCCCGGACCTGACGCTCGCCGTCGATGAAGTCGAGGCGTGCGCGTTCGACGTCGGGCCTACGAGCGGAGGAACCGCCGATGACTTGCTGCTCGTCACCCCGCGGGGCGTGAACGCAAAGTCGTTTCCCGGGCGGATCGGTGCCGCTCCGCGCCGGCTGCTCGAGTATCCGACGCTGTTCCACCAGCCGATCAACGGCGAGCTGCCGCGCGTCCGGATCGTGCGCGATCTGGGGGGCAGCAAGAGCCACGACCTGCTGGTGCCCTCGCTCGGCTCGCTCGCCATCTTCCGGCGCAACGGTGACCGGTACGAGAAAGCCGCCGAGCTGGAGGTCGACATGGAGGTGAGCGGCGGACCCAAGCGCGGCGATGGAATCGAGGTGCGCTACGGTTTTCCGGAGCTGCACGTGGTCGATACCGACGGCGATGGCTTCCGCGACGTCATTGCCACCCAGGAGGACCGCGTCGCCATCTACCGGCAGGGGCCAGGCTTCTCCTTCCATCCCCAGCCGGACTTCAGCCGCGACTTCGCCGTTCGTACGCAGGCCGACTACCGCGAGCGCGGCACGTCCGCGACGACGCTCGTGAGCGACCTCGATGGCGACGGTTACGTCGACCTGATCGTGCGCAAGCAGGTATTCGAGGGAGTCACCTCGGCGCGGAGCACCAGCTACGTCTTCCTCGGCCGCAAGGATGGCTTCTCTCGAGAGCCCGCGGAAATCCTGGAGAGCGAGGGCGTCTCGCTGTTCCAGACGCAGCTCGTCGATCTCGACGGCGACGGGCGCCTGGACCTGGTGGTGCCGTACACCAGCTTCGGCGTGTTCGCGCTCATCCGCATGCTGACGGCGAAGACCGCGAAGGTCGACTTCCAGATCTACCCGTTCGATCGGAAGACGCGGAAGTTCGCCCTCGAGCCGGTGAGCGACCGGGAGCTGAAGTTTCGCATCCCCCTGGCGGGCGACTCCGATCTGCAAGCGGTGAGCCTCACGGCCGACGTGACCGGGGACGGGAGACCGGACCTGATCTTCGGCTCGAGCGAGGAGCAGCTCGAGATCTATCCGGCGGTCGGGGGCGGAGAATTCGCCTCCCATCCCGCGGAGACCGTCGACGTGCGAGCCGCCGGAGTGCTGGAGGCCGTCGATCTGGACGGGAAGGGCCGAGCCGATCTCATCCTGCACTACCCGAAGACGCGCGCGCACCGCAGCGAGATCGTGGTGCTCACGAATCGGGGAGGCTGGTGATGGCGCTCTACGTCCGGCAGCTCAAGCTCGGGCCGATGGAGAACTTCGTCTACCTGGTGGGCGCCAAGGGGGCGCGCGAGACCGCGATCGTCGATCCGGCCTGGGACGTGGCGGCCGGGCTGCGGGCCGCGGAAGAGGACGGGCGGGCGATCACCCACGCGCTGCTCTCGCACCATCACTTCGACCACGTGAACGGTCTTGCGGAAGTGCTCGCGCAGGGTGGGATCCGCGTCTTCGCGCACCGCGCCGACGTTCCCGGGCTCGCGCCGGAGCTGCGGCGGGAGGTGACGCCGCTCGATGCCGGTGACGCAGTGGAAGTGGGCCCGATGCGGATCGCCGCGTTGCACACGCCCGGTCATACGCCGGGGTCGACCTGCTGGCATGCCGGCGAGGGTCTCTTCGCGGGCGACACCGTGTTCGTCAACGCCTGCGGCCGATGCGATCTGGCGGGGGGCGATCCGGAGCAGATGTTCCAGAGCCTCAAGCGCGTGTCGCAGCTCCCCGACGACGTCCGTCTCTACCCGGGGCACGATTACGGCGACGTTCCGGTTTCCTCGGTGGCGCGCGAGCGCGAGCGCAATCCGTACTTCCAGAAGCTGTCCTCGCTGACGGACTTCGTCGCCTACCGGATGAGGCCCAGGCGCGGATAGCGGGTCCTTGTGACCGATGAAGCCGTTAGAGGGCCTGCGCGGCGCGCCGTATCGCACCGGACGGATCGGCGGAAATCACCGGGCCGTGACAGGTGAACACGTGCTGCAGGCCAGGCGTGTCCGCGAGGCGCAGCAGATGCGCCTTGAGCGCTTTGCGATCCTTCACGCCGATCCAGCGGATCAGCCGGGGCACGCGCAGCTCGCCGATGAATCCGAGCAGGTGAAGCAGCAGGCCCGGGAACCCGCGCACGGGGGCGACGTTCATCAGGACGTCGCCAGGGAAGCAGAGCGACGAACGCCTCGCGGCGTGGGCGGTGCACGCCACGTCGCCCATCTTCGCGCCCGCGACCTCCTCGATGGACACGCCCGGATCCGCAGGCAGCAGCTCGAGCCAGCCGTCCACGGTGGCATCTGCCCGATGCGCTTTCGTGCCGCGGGCGCGGCGAGGACGCGCAGCCCCGGGTATCGGGCCTTGTACGATCCGAGATCGAGGCGGTGAAAGCCCTTCGCCGTGAGCGCGAACGCGGGCTTGCCCCACGCCTCGATCTGTTTCATCGACGCCTCGTCGAGGGCGATCGCGTTGAGGAAGACGAGCTGGCCGTCGCCGAGTCGCGCGATGCCCATCCGACGCCTGAGCGGCCCCTGCGGCAAGGTGGCTTCCACGGTCCAGAGGTTCTCCTGCAGCCTTCTCGATCGGCTGGTGCGGCAGGACGGTCCAGGGGCGCGGCATGGCCGCGCAGCTTACATCGCCCCGGGAGCGCGTGGCGCGGAGACGAGGATCCGGCGCAGCGTGAGCACGACGAGCGCGATGGAGACGGCGCCCCATCCGATCCCCCAGACGATCGCCGGAATGAACGTGGCGCGGGCCAGCGCGTCGGCGTCGGTGCCGCCCGACCAGGAACTGACGTGGAGCAGATCGTCGCGGATGTCGTAGAGCGCATAGCAGGAGGAAAATGCGGCGAGGAAGACCAGCACCGCGCGCCGGAGCCAGGCGGCGCCGTACCGCGCGAGCAATCCGAGTGCCAGCGCGCAGCCGCCAACGAACGCGAGGGTGAAGAGGTCCCGGACATAGATCGCCGCCACCAGCCCGCACCAGCCGGCGAGCGCGATCAGCGGCCAGCGCCCTTCCTTCGCGCGCGCGGCGACGTAGAGGAGGACGCAGGCGGACACGGCCGACCCCACGTATCCGGCGCTGGACACCACGACCTCGCGCAGGATGGATGGCGGGAAGCGTGCCAGGGTCACGCCGCCCTGGTCCGGGTTGATCCGGATCGCGTCCACCGATCCGCCGACCATCAGGGTTGCAGCGGCGTGCCCGCTCTCGTGCATCAGCACGACCAGGAGCTTGAGCGGGTAGAGAGGCCAGGTGTTCCAGAACAACACGCCGGCGACGGCCGCCGCCGCCAGCGCGACCAGGAGCTTGCCGTCGAGATGGTGGCGCGCGTCCATCTGCGTCATGTAACGTGGAAACAGGCCGGAAGTTTCACGATGCCCGATCTCCTCGTCGCGGGAACACTGCACACGTTGGACCCGGAAGGGCCCGGCGCGACCGCAGTGCTGATCCGGGACGGCCGGTTTGCCCGGGTGGGCACGCGCGAGCAGTGCGAGCGCGAGGCGCGCAGCGACCTGCAGTTCATCGAGCTGCGGGAGGGCTGCGCCGTTCCTGGTCTCATCGACGCCCACGGTCACCCCCTGCTGCACGCGCGGTCGCAGACCGAAGTCCGGCTCACGGGCGCGACCACGGAGCAGGAGTGCGTCGACCGCGTCGTCCGATTCGCCGCCACCGTGCCGGAGGGGACATGGGTTCGCGGCGGCGGGTGGGACCAGAACCGCTGGCCGGGGCACGAGTTCCCTGGGCTTGCGCTGCTCAGCGCCGCGACGCCGCGGCATCCGGTTGCGCTCTCCCGCATCGACGTCCACGCGCTCTGGTGCAACGAGAACGCGATCCGCGCTGCGGGCATCCGAGCGTCGACGCCGGATCCGCCCGGTGGACGCATCCTCCGGCGCGAGGACGGGACGCCCTCCGGCGTGCTGATCGATACGGCCATGGATGTGGTGCTGCGCGCGATTCCCCTCCCGGGCCCGCGCGAGACCGAGCAGATGTTGCTGCGCTCGCTGCATGCGCTCGCGGCGGCCGGACTCACCGCGGTGCACGATGCCAGCGCGGGGCCGGAAGTGCTGGCGGCATATGCGCGCCTCGCCGAGAGCGATTCCCTACCCGTGCGCGTGTACGCGATGATCAACGGCCAGGGCGCAGATCTCGACGAGCAGATGCGCGCCTGGCGCGAGCGGCGCTCGATCGGCCTTCTCGGCGTCCGCAGCGTGAAGTTGTTCGCCGACGGCGCGTTGGGCAGCCGCGGCGCCGCCATGTCCGAGCCGTACGATGACGAGCCGGGAAACACCGGACTGTGGGTGCTCGATCCGCGCGACCTGGAGGATCGGATTGAGCGCGTGGCGGCGGCGGGCTACCAGCCGAGCGTACATTGCATCGGCGATCGCGCATGCGCGCTGGTGCTCGAGGCGTTCACACGGGTGCCTCGCGCGCTGCGGCCGCGCGCCGAGCATCTCCAGATCCTGCGCGCGCGGGACGTCCCGCTGCTGAGGAAGTCGGGGGCGATCGCCTCGATGCAGCCGGCGCACGCGACCAGCGACGCGCCCTGGGCGGAAGAGCGGCTCGGGCATGGAACGGAGCGGCAGCGCGGCGCGTACGCCTGGAGGCAGGCGCTCGACGCCGGGGTGCCGCTCGCATTCGGCAGCGATTTTCCCGTTGAGGAGATCGATCCCCGGGAGGGCCTGCGCGCGGCGATCTCGCGCAAGCCGGCCGAGGGTCAGGCCTGGATGCCGGAGCAGCGCCTCCGCCGGGACGAAGCCCTGCACGCGTACACTGCCGGCGCGGCCTGGGCGGAATTCGCCGAGACGCACCGCGGTTGCATCCGCGAAGGATTCGACGCCGACCTGACCGTCTTCAGTCGGGACGTGATGGCGGTCCACGTGGACGAGATTCGCAGCGTTCCGGTCGCCGCTACCGTCGTGCGGGGGCGTGTCGTATACGCTGGAGGGTGACATGCCGGCTCCGCCCCCGCTGGAAAACTGTCCCGACGTGGAGGATTGCCTCGCCGATCCGTCGGAGATCGGGCGTATCTGCACGTTCGCCCCGATCTGTGGGACCTGCGCGGTGTACCGGGTCATCGAAGGACGCCGCGGGCTATTGCTCGGGACTTGCCGGATCCGCACCGAGCGCGGCGAGTTTCCCTGCACCGCGCCGATCTGCGATTCCTATGCCCCGCGCGCAGGCGCCCAGCCCACGCCCGTGGTGCAGATCTCGAGGGCGCCGAGGCCGCGCCGCGAGCGGGAGGAGCCGCGGGCGCGGCCGCGGGTTCCGGACGGACCAGTCGGAGAGGTGGAGATGACGCGAGAGGAGCTGAAAGCGCTGATCCGGGAGGCGATGGACGAGGAACGAGGCGGCGGATTGGCACCGCTCGCGCCCAAGTGGGAGGGTGGCGTCGCGGTGCTCAAGCCGGCGGACCCGGCCCTGCAGCCGAAGGAACTCCCGCTGGAAGCGCTCTTCCACAAAGTGGTGATGATCCGGGATCGTCTTCGCGTTCTCGAACAGAAGATCAATGCGAACGGCAAGCTGAGCGACGCGGAGAAGGTGGATCTGCAGAGCTACATCACCGGTTGCTACGGATCGCTGACCACGCTCAACGTGCTTTTCCGCGACCGTGAGGATGGGTTCCGCGGGAGCGGCGGCAAGGACTGAGCCCTCTCGCGGCGAGGTAAATCGTGATCACCGCTTTGCTCTGCGCGATGCTCGCGCAGTCCGCGCCGCGCGATGCCGCGCTGGCGGACGCGGGAACGGCGGAAAGCGCGACGATCTACCAGGGCCTCACGCCGCAGCGGATGGCGCGCATCCAGCGTGCGCTGCAGCGCGACAAGCTCGACGGCTGGCTGTTCTTCGACTTCCGCCGCTCCGACGAGATCGCCTATCGGCTGCTGGGGCTGGACCCTGGCGGGGCGCGCTCGCGCCGCTGGTACTGCCTGGTCCCGGCTCAGGGGCAGCCGCGCAAGCTCCTCCATGCGATCGAGCCCCGTGCGCTCGATGGCGTACCTGGCAGCTCCGCGACGTACACGTCGTGGAGGACCCGGGACCGCGAGCTCGGCACGCTGCTGCGCGGTGTCCGCCGGGTGGCGATGGACTACTCGCCGCGCAACGAGATTCCCACGGTGGCGCGCGTGGACGGAGGAACGCTGGAGCTGGTGCGTTCGATGGGAGCGGAAATCGTCTCCAGCGCGGACCTGGTCGCGGAGCTGGAGAGCATGCTGACGCCGGAAGAGCTCGCCTCGCAGGCGCGCGCCGCCGACCTGCTCAGCGCGGACCTCGAGGCCGTGGCGCAGGAGGCGGCGCGGCGGGTGCGCGAGGACCGGCCGGCGACCGAGCGCGAGCTGCAGGAGTTCGCGAGGGCGCGCTGGGCGCAGGAGGGATTCGAGACGGAGGGCTGGCCGGGGGTCGCGGTCGATGCGCACACGGCCGATCCGCATTACTCGCCGCTCGCCGAGGGCGGCACGGTGGCCGGCCGCAACAGTCTGCTCCTGCTCGACTTCAGCGCGCGGCTCGCGCCCGCGGGCATCTACGGCGATCTTACGCGGGTCTACTTCCTCGGCGAGAGCGTCCCCGAAGAGATCCAGCGCATCGCCGGCCACGTCTTCCAGGCGCGCGACGCGGCCCTGCAACTGCTGCGGCAGCGCGCCGAGTTCGCCAAGCTTCCCAGCGGCGCCGAGGTGGATGCAGCCGCACGCAACGTGATCGCGAAGGCCGGCTTTGGGGACCGCTTCCTCCACCGCACCGGCCATAGCATCGACCACCACGGGCACGGGGACGGCGTGAACAACGATGATTTCGAGACCCGCGACACCCGGCGGCACTTGCCGGACACCTGCTTTTCGATCGAGCCGGGGATCTACCTCGCGGGACGCTTCGGCATCCGCAGCGAGATCGACGTCTGCCTGCCCGGAGGAAGGGTCGAGCTGCGTGGCGGTCCCGGACAGTCGGTCGTGCCGGCGCTGCTCGCGCCTTGACTCACCGTTTCTTCGGAGCTGGAGCTCGCGCCGGAGGAGAGACTGCCGCGCGGCGCCGGATCCACTCCGCCAGCAGCCGGACGCCAGCACCCGTTCCGCCCCGCGCGTTGTAGCCGCGCTCCTTGTCGATCGACGCCGGTCCGGCGATGTCGAGATGCGCCCACGGCACCTTTCCGACGAAGTGTTGCAGGAAGAGCGCCGCGTTGATCGAGCCGCCGAAGCGGCCTCCGGTGTTCTTCAGATCGGCGACCGGGCTCTTGATCAGCTCTTCCATCTCCGCGGGAAGCGGCATCCGCCAGAGGGGCTCGCCAGCCCGGCGCGCGCAGGCCAACAATTCGTTCGCCAGCTGCTCGTCGTTGCTGAAGAGGCCCGCGGTCCACGGACCGAGCGCGACCAGGATGGCGCCGGTGAGGGTCGCCAGATCGACCAGCGCCGCCGGCTTGTCCTCGACTGCCCAGGCCAGCACGTCCGCGAGCACCAGGCGTCCCTCGGCATCGGTGTTCAGCACCTCGACGCTGGTGCCGTTCTTCCCGACGATCACGTCGCCCGGCTTGTAAGCGGTGCCACTGGGGAGGTTTTCGCATGCTCCGAAATACCCGCGGACCGGGAAGGGCGGCTCGAGCGCGGCGACCAGGCGCATGGCCGCGATCACCGCCGCGGCGCCGGCCATGTCCGTCTTCATGTCCTCCATGCCCTGAGCCGTCTTCAGCGACAGTCCGCCGGAGTCGAAGGTGATCGCCTTGCCGACGAGCGCCACCGCCTTGCCGTTCGCGCGGGCAGGCTCGTACGAGATGCGCACGAGCTGCGGCTCCTCGGCGCTGCCCTGTGCGACGCCGAGGAAGAGGTTCATGCCCAGCTTCTCGATCTGCGCCCGCCCCAGCACCTCGCACTTGAGGCCCGCTTGCCGGGCCATCTTCCGCGCCTCGGCGGCGAGCGCGCGCGGAGTTACGTTGCGCGGCGGCTCGTTCACCAGGTCGCGCGCCGCGCAGACGGCATCGGCGATCTCGCATCCGAGGCGGGCTGCATCCGGCAGGGCCCGCGGGGGCTTGGTGTCGACCAGCAGCTCGACGCGGGAGAGCTTGAGCGGCTTCTTCTCCTTCTTGTACCGATCGAAGACGTACGCGCCGAGCGACGCGCCTTCGGCGAGCGACTGCACTTGTGCCGCATCGTCTACCGGCACGACGATCGCAAGCGACTTCGCCCCGGCCGACTTCGCCAGCTTCACCGCGCGGGACCCCGCAGTCCTGAGCTGGTCCAGCGTGCGGTCGGTATCCCTCTCCTTTCCGATGCCGATCGCTGCGATGCGCTCGGCGCCGATCTTGCCGTGCGTGTGGAGGGA
>Ga0137407_10001809_pt1 | contig 13982 bp, 14 predicted proteins | sample CZOMad2_2_16fung_FD_108410 | JGI IMG/M metagenome (GOLD analysis project Ga0137407, IMG submission 108410) | Vadose zone soil fungal communities from Angelo Coast Range Reserve, California, USA - CZOMad2_2_16fungal (Illumina Assembly) | ecosystem: Environmental > Terrestrial > Soil > Vadose...
ATTCCACCATAGGGTATGACGCGATCGAAGATCCTACACCGTGGAACTTTTTATACTCACGGGTCCCACCAGCGAGCGATCTGGGCGTCGAGAACGCGCGGATCCGGGTAGCGATGCTCGACCTCGCGAATGAAGCGTAGAGCCTCCGTCTCCGTCGGCACCACGTCGCGTGGGGCGACCGCGAAGTCGTAGACGGAGAGCCGTTCGGTCGGCAGGATCAGGTCGAGCCCCACAGTCTCCGTGTTCCGATACTGGAGGACGCGCTCGTAGACCCCGGCGTAGACGACGGGATCATAAGGCACAGAGTCGCCTCCTACGGCGCCCGCGATCGCCGCCAGACTCTGCCAGAGATCGCGGAGCACGTGCGGGGGCGCATCCTCGCGCTCGCGCGGGTGAAGGGGAGCGCCGGTCCGCCGCTCGCGCTGGGCCTCGAGGAAGCTCCGCACCTCGCGCGACGGCACGGCGATCACGAACCGGCACGACGGCGACGTCAGCAGCGCCTCGGCACGGTCGTCGGCCCGGCGGGCCAGCTCGACGAATCGATTGCCGACGAACGGCGTCTCACCGACCAGGAGGTGCTCGGGCGCGCGGTGACGCTCATCCCACTCGACCAGCGCATCGCGGACCCACAGCCCGGCGGCGCGTCGGATGACCGCATGGGTGACGCCGTCCGCGAGCGGATATCGGCGGCCCGCTGGGCTGGCCTCGAACACCGGACGCGCGACGTCCCATTGCAGGAGGTGGACGTGGCGCCCGGCGCCGCTCGCCAGGTGGACGAGCTGGTGAACGAGCAGGCTCTTGCCTGTGCCCGGGAGCCCGGCGAAGAAGACCATGCGTTGGCCGGCCAGGGCGCGGATCCGCGGCGCGAGCCGCTGATCGGCGTCCACCACGACACGAGCCAACGGGGCGTCGCTCACGCGCAGCTCGTGACTCAGCCGCCGTAGCCCAACCAGACGAAAAACCGGCCCGTCGGAAACGGGACCCCCAGACCCCTTTCGAAGAGTCCATAGACGAACGCGAGGGCGCCGAGGCTCAAGCCGATACTGATCGGCCAGCGCTCCCGCGCGGTTCGCAGATACAGGACGGTCATGATCAGCGTGGCCAGTGAAAAGCCGAGGAGCCAGATCGCCGCGTACATCCCGAGAATCCAGCCGCAGATCGCGGCGGTTCGGCGCGTGTTGCCCAGCGCGGCGCCGGCCTCTTCGCGTGCGCCGGCATCGCGACGCCGCCTCGTCAGCTCGCTCACGGCATGAGCGAGCGCCAGGATCAGCGCGGCGGCGGTGATCGTCCACGGGAAGAGCCCGGCCCGGACGTCGAAGCGACGACTCATCCAGAGCGCCGCGGTGAACAGAATGACGAGACCCAGGTTGAACGCCGTCGCGCCGTCGAGGCGCCAGCCGCTCCCGGCCGCCGAAGTCTCCACCGGGGCCGCCGTCGGCCGACGCCGGCGCTGATTCACGATCGGCACGACGATGCCGATCGCCATGACGACCGCGATGATCAGCACACCCGGGCGGAGAAGCCAGGCCGCGCCGTAGTTGTCGGTCGACAGGAACAGCCGGTTTTCGGCCAGCGGCCCGAGGACCAGCCCAAGCAGCAGGGGCGGGCGCGGCCAATCGAGCTTCGACATCGCCCAGCCGAGCGCGCCGAACGCCAGGACCACTCCGAGATCCTCGAAGACGTTCTTCTCCGCGTAGGCACCCACGTAGACGAGGACCAGGATGAACGGCACGAGCAGGGTGGAGCGGATCTGGGTGATCCGGGCCAGCGGGCCCATGAAGACGAGGCAGATCGCGACGGTGATGATGTTGGAGATCACGATCGTCCACACCATCGCCAGGGTCACCGCCAGATGGCCCTTCGGCGCCGGCGTCAGCATGGCCGGACCCGGCACCAATCCCTGAACGAAGAAGGCGCCCATCAGAATCGCGGTGGCCACGCTGGCGGGCACGCCGAAGGCCACCGTCGTGACCAGGCTGCCGCCCAAAGACGAATTGTTCGCGGCACCGGGCCCGAGGACCCCTTCGACCGCGCCCTTGCCGAACCGTTCGCGACCGGCCGAGCTCTGGACGGCGTGCGCGTAAGCGAGCCACTGGGTGGTCGCCGCGCCCAGGCCCGGGATGATCGAGATGAACGTGCCGAGCGCGCTGCAGCGGATCACGAGGAGCCAGTGCCGAAACGTGTCGCGCACGCCTTCCCATACGCCGCCCACGCGCCCGACATCGAGCTTCGCGATGCTCGACCCGGCGGCGGCCATCTCGATCAGCTCGGGAATCGCGTAGAAGCCGATCGTCACGGGCACCAGCCCGATGCCGTCCCAGAGGAAGAGCTGGCCGAAGGTGTAGCGCTGGATGCCGGTCACCGGATCGAGCCCGATCGTGGCCAGCCAGAGACCGAGACCGCCGGCGAGCAAGCCCTTCATGAGCGCTTCGCCGCTGAGCGAGGCGACGAACGTGATGCCGAGCACGGCCAGCATGAAGAATTCCGGCGAGCCGAGCGTCAGCACCAGCGGGCGCACGATCGGAATCGCGAGCCCGAGGACCAGCGCGCCGAACACCGCCCCCACCAGCGAGCTCATCATCGCCGCGCCGAGCGCGCGACCGGCTTCGCCATTCTTCGCCATGGCGTGGCCGTCGACGATGGTCGCGGCCGTGGTCGGCTCGCCGGGGATTCCGAACAGGATCGACGTGATGTCGCCGGTGGTGGCGGTGACCGCCAGCATGCCGAGCAGAAAGGCGAACGCCTCGATCGGCGTCATCTTGAACACGAACGGCAGCATCAGGGCGAGCGTGGTGGGGCCGCCGAGCCCGGGCAGGAGCCCCACGACGAAGCCGAGCGCCATGCCGATCAGCATCAGCCCGAAGGTCGGCCACGCGAAGACCTGGAAGAGTCCCGTGAGGCTGGCGTGGAGAAAGTCGGCGATCGGCGGGCCTCCAATCGAAACGCGCGCCTCGGCCGGCGGGGCCCTTCGTTTTGCTCGTCTCGGGCCTGGGGGCCCGAGCCCCCGGCCGGCCCTGCGACGCGCACGGCGGCCCCGCGACGGTCCGCAGCGCCCACCACTCGCCGGGGATGCTATCACGCGGCCGACTTGACAGAGCGGCGCAGCGCCGGTTACATAACGAACGTTAGATAGGTATGGCCGCCACGATCGTCGCCACGCACGAGCGAGCCACGGCCGCCGAGCGCATCCTGCGCGCGGCGGTCACCCTCTTCCGCGAGCGTGGCTATCACGGCAGCTCGATGCGCACCTTGGCGCGCGCGCTCCGGATGGAGGCGGCGAGCCTCTACTACCACTTCAAGTCCAAGCAGGAGATCCTCTTCGCGATCCTCGACCGCACGCTCGACGATCTCCTGGCCGGCGTGGGTCGCGCGGTCGCGTCGGCGGACGGCCCCGAGGCGCGGCTGCGGGCGGCCGTGCGCTTCCACGTCCTGTTCCACACCGACAGCCAGCACGAAGCGTTCCTGAGTCACAGCGAGCTGCGCTCGCTGACACAGGCCAACCTTCGTCTCGTCCTGGCCCGCCGCGATGAATACGAGCGCGTGTTCCGCGGGCTCCTGGCCTCCGGCGCCCGCGCCGGCGTCTTCCAGGTGTCCGACGTGAGGCTGACGGCCATGGCGATCCTCACCATGTGCACGGGCGTGGCCACGTGGTTCTCGGACGGCGGCCGGCTGGCGCCCGAGGCGATCGCGGACCGATATGTCGAGATGATCATGCGCAGCGTCACGCGTTGAGCGAGAGGGCCCTGATGAGCGAGGATAAAGCGTTCAGCGACAAGGTCGAGGCGCACGACGTCCCGAAGATGCCCGCGGAGTACCAGTCGTTGCTCAAGCGCGTGCTGCGCATCCAGGCCGATTGCGAGATCGGCGGCCCGCATCTCTACGTGACCCAGTGGCTGCTGGCGGCGCCGTCGGCGGACGATCAGTGGATGCTGGCCAAGGTGGCCGGCGAGGAGATCGACCACTTCCGCAAGATCAACCGGCTCCTCAACGAGCTCGGTGAGGACGCCTCCGAGCTCATGTACGTCGAGAAGTCCCGGCGCGATCTCGAGGCGTTCCGGCAGGCCATGCCGACGTGGGCGGACGTTGCCGCGTTCGGTTTTCTCATCGACCGCGTGGGCCAGTACCAGCTCGAAGAGTTCGTCGGCTGTTCCTATCTGCCGCTCGACCGCGCGCTGCCGAGGATCCTTCAGGAGGAGAAGACGCACGTGGGCTACGGCCACGTCAAGCTCCGCGACATGGTGCGAACCGAGGAGGGCCGGCGCGAGGCCCAGTCGGCGGTCGATCGCTGGTATCCGCGCGGGCTCGACATGTTCGGGCGCGCGAATTCGCGGCGCGCGGCCCGTTACCAGCACTGGGGGCTCAAGCGCCGCTCGAACGAGACGGCGCGCACCGAGTACATGGCCGAGGTGGCGCCGCTGATCGAGGGGCTCGGGCTGAGGGTGCCCGACGCCGCGTCGGATCGCCACTTCCGCTGAGGCCGCCGGAAGAGGGGGACGACCGTGACCGAGCTCGAGCGCGCCGTTCGCGACGTGGTGATCGCCAACCGAATCCTGGCGAACGAGGGCGTGGTGGACGCGTATGGCCACGTCAGCGTCCGCCATCCGCTCGACCCCACACGCTTTCTGCTGTCGCGCTCGCTGGCCCCGGCGCTCGTCGAGCGCGGCGACGTCATCGAGTTCGATCTGGAGGGCAAGGCGGTGAGCGGCGACGCGCGGCCGCCCTACCTCGAGCGCTTCATCCACGGCGCGATCTACGAGGCGCGGCCCGACGTCCAGGCGGTGGTGCACGCCCACGCCGAGGCGGTCCTGCCGTATACGATCTCGACGACGCCGCTGCGGCCCGTCGTGCACATGGCGAGCTTCATCGGCGCGCGCATTCCGGTGTGGGACATCCGGGACGGTTTCGGCGACACAAACCTGCTGGTGGTGAACATGGCGCAAGGGCGCGATCTGGCGCGCGGCCTCGGGGCCGAGCGCGTCGTCCTGATGCGCGGGCACGGCTTCTCGGCCGCCGGCCGCTCGCTGCCGGAGGCGATCCGGATCGCGGTCTACATGCCGCTCAACGCCCGGGTGCTCAGCGAGGCGCTGCGCCTGGGTGAGGTCAAGGCGTTGTCACGCGGCGAGATCGAGGCCCACGCCTCGATGAGGCCCGATGAGCCCTCGATGTACCGCGCGTGGGAATACTGGGCGGTGCGCGCGGGCTGTCGCGACCTCCTTACCGGCCGGACCTGATCGACCCGACCGGCGCCAGCTCGTAGAGACGCCGGGTATTCTCGTAGAGGATCTTCCGCTTCGACTCGACGCTCAGGTCCTGGCGGGTCGCGAGCTCGTGGATGTTCTCGGGGAAGTCGTGGTCCCAGTGCGGCACGTCGCTCGCGTAGAAGATGATGTCGTTGCCGAGCCGCCGGATGACTTCCGGCACGGATTTCTCGTCACCTTCCGCCGCGAAGAAGAGCTGGCCGGACCGTAGGTACTCGCTGGGTTTTTTCCGGCACAGCGGCGCCTCGGCCTTGCGCTTCGACCACTCCTCGTCCATGCGGTCCATCCAGAACGGGAGCCACGAGCACCCGGCCTCCATGAATCCGATCCGGAGGCTCGGATACTTCTCGGGCACGCCCTCGAAGATCATGCCGGTGAGCTGGATCATCTGCGCCACCGGATGTGACAGCGTGTGCACCTCGACGAACTTGTCGAAGCCGTCGGCGCCGAAGAAGTGCGGCCCACGGACGGTCGCGTGGCAGGCGACCATCGATCCCAGCCGCTCGGCCTCCGCGTAGATCGGATGAAAGTCCTGGTGACCGAGCGGCAACCGGAGCCCCACCGCCGGAGCGAAGGCGCCGGACATGCCGAGCTCGGTGACCGTGCGGCGAAGCTCCTTCACCGCCTCGGATACGTCCTGGAACGGAAGCAGCGCCACCGCCTTCAAGCGCGGGCTCACGGTCAGGAACTCCTGGTGGACGAAGTTGTTGTACGCGCGGCAGAGCGCGACCGCGAAGTCGGGCTCGCGGACCCAGCCGATGGCGAGGCCGCCGGTCGGGTAGAGAATCGTCGTCTCCATGCCGCCCTCGTCCATGATGCGAAGCCAGCTCTTGGCGTCGTTCACGCTGCTTCCGAGCGTTCCGCCCATGGAGCGGTCCCATCCGTCTTCCGGGTAATACGAGCGACGGCCGGCCCAGGCGCCGCGCTCGCCTTGGCTTCCCTCGAAGTAGGGACGAAGCTGCTCGGTCGATTCGGTAATGTGGCCGTCGGCGTCGTTCACGGGAAAGTCGACCATGGCGCCCTCCTCAGTGGTGTACTCGTCGCGGGGCCCGCTTGACAGCTCTGTCCCGCGCCCGGTACAAGCGGTCAGCCCTTCGATTGCCCAGGGCCGAACCACCCGGATTCTGGCCGACGCGATCGGCGATGGCAAGCTGTGCCGAACGAGGAGGAACCGCGTGATGAGTTCCGCGAAGGTGTTCATTTTCGCCCCGGTCGAGGAAGCGCGAGACTCGCACAAGCGACTCGAGTCCGAGGGATGCGAGCTCCGCCTCGGCAAGGTGTCGTGGGATACGCCGCAAGGAAACGGGGAGCCCGAGCTGATCCGGATGGCGCAGGGGGCTCACGCGCTCATGGGCACGTCCATCCGCAACGTGCCGATCAGCCGAAGGATCATGGAGAGCTCACCCGAGCTCCGAGTCGTCGCGAAATATACGATCGGCGTCGACGACGTGGACGTCGAGGCGGCGACCGAGATGGGGATCCTGGTGTGCCACGGCCCGACCGAGTCGAACTGGGGCGGCGTCGCCGAGGGCACGATCACCGCGATGCTCACGATGCTGAAGAAAGTCCGCGAGCGCGACCGGCACCTCAAGGACGGCGGCGCCTGGCGCGATCCGAAGCTCCAGGGGGCCTACCTCGGCTCGCGCGCAGACGGCTATGCCGGCATCACGCTCGGGCTCATCGGCCTGGGCCGGATCGGCAGCCGGATCGCGACCTTGCTCAGGCCGTGGAAGATGCGCATCCTGGCGACCGACCCCTACGTGCCCGAGGAGAAGTTCACGGAGCACGGCGTGACCCGCGTGGACCTGCCCACCTTGCTCCGCGAGTCGGACGTGGTGAGCCTGCACGTCGTGTTGACGCGCGAGACCCGCCACCTGATCGGCGCCGGGCAGCTCGCGCTCATGAAGCGCCACGCCATCCTGATCAACACCTCGCGCGGCCCCTGCGTGCAGGAGGCGGCGCTGATCGAGACTTTGCTCAAGGGTCACCTCGGCGGCGCCGCGCTCGACGTGTTCGAGGAAGAGCCGCTGGCGCTCGACAGCCAGCTGCGCAACCTCGGCGACCGGGTGCTGCTCTCGCCGCACGTGGTGTCCAACAACGTAGGGAGCGGCCTCGGTCCGGGCATCGCCTGGGCCACCGAGTCGGTCCTGCGCGCGCTACGCGGCGAGGTCCCCGACAATGTCTACAACAAGGATGTCATCCCGCGCTGGGAGCGTCGCTTCGGCGGCAAGAGCGTCTGGTAGTGCGAGCCGCAGGCCGTCGCGGGGCTGGGGCCCCGCCGTCCGAGGCGAGCTTACGGGTGGTAGTGCGAGCCGCAGGCCGTCGCGGGGCTGGGGCCCCGCCGTCCGAGGCGAGCTTACGGGTGATAGTGCGAGCCGCAGGCCGTCGCGGGGCTGGGGCCCCGCCGTCCGAGGCGAGCTTACGAAAGGAGCAGTGAGTGGCGGGCGTGCCCGGGTGGGAGGGGCGGTTCTTCGAGGACCTCAACGTCGGCGACGTCTACCGCTGCCGGCTCGGCCGGACGGTCACGGAGGAAACACGAACCAGATCCACTTCAACAATGACTTCGCCCGGCGGACCGAGTTCGGCAAGTGCCTGATCAACAGCACGCTGACCCTGGCCATCGTAACGGGCATGGGCGTCGCCGACGTCAGCGAGAACGGCGTGGCGCTCGGCTGGGACGAGGTCAAGCTGCCCCATCCGCTCTTCGCGGGCGACACGCTCTACTCCGAGTCGCGTGTGCTCGAGAAGCGCGAGTCTCGGTCGAACCCCCAGCGCGGCGTCGTCAAGGTCCGCACGCGCGGCATCCAGCAGGAGGGCAAGGTCGTCATCGACTACGTGCGGAGCGTGCTGGTGTGGAAGAAGGCCCACGCGCCGAGCCGGGGCCTCTTCCCCGAAGTCAACGAATGACCCGAGATGGTCGGGCGTTCGACTCGACCCAAAAGCCGTAATCGCGACAGGTCTTCGTCGCGTACATGAGGACGCGGCGGCCCGCGCGGAGCAGGTAGACCGTGCCGAAGACCCGGTAGCCCATGCGCGCCACCGAGCGCAAGGATGCAAAATTGTTCGATTGCACGTACGAGATCAGTCCCTCCTTGCCTTCGGCGGTGAACTCTCGTAGCGCACGGGACATCCCGACGGCGTGCAGGTGCTTGCCGCGGTAGGCGGGCACGGTGTAACCCTTGTACATGTAGGCGTAGGCGCGATCGAAATGGAGCACGAAGTTCTCGTCGATCGGGCTGGGCATGTCGGAATACCAGCCGTAGGATGCGAGCGCGTCGCCGTCGAAGAGCGCATAGCAACGGTCGCCGCGCAGGCCGGCCTCGCGTAGGAACGCGGGCCAGAGCTCGTGGACACCCGCGTAAGCTTTCCCGAGCTCATCCGTGTGGACGAACCGCCCGTGAAAGCCCGGCGCCTCGAAAAGATGCGGATCGTTCACGTCCCGCAGCCGAGCGGTCATCCCCTTCAAGATCTGGAAGTCGACGAGAATGTTGGCGCCGCGATATCCGATATCGTGGAGCGTCGCCCCGATACCATGTCGCGCGAGGTCTTCGCGGATGTGACGAACGATTCGCAGCACCTGCATCGAACCTCCAGGATCGTGGGAGCACCCCGGAAGACGACTCCGGTCCCGCCGGACGCTACGAGGGAAACCGCCCCATGATGCGGTCGGCGAACAGGTCGAGAGTTCGGAGCGCCTCCGCGTCGCCGATGCCGCCGAAGTTGATCTGCAGCGACGGCTCGATCTCGCCGAAGACCTCGACCTGGTACGCGAGCTGCTCGACCACGTCCGCGGGCGTGCCGATGAGGGCCTGGTGTCCCTCGAGCATCGACTCGATGGTGGTCCGGGCGATCGACGCCACGACCTTTCCGTAGTCCGCGTACTGGGCCGCCTGGTGGCTTGCCCACGAGCTGACCGCCTCGCCGAAGACCTCGATGTAGCGCTCGACACGCGGCCGGGCGCCGTCGATGGCCTCGGCGTGAGTCTCGGCGACATAGCAGTGGAGCGAGGTCTGGATCTGCTCCTTGCCCGGCGGGTGGCCGGCTTCGCGCCAGGCCTCACGGTAGGCGCGGACCATGCCGCGCACCTTCTCGATGCCGCCGACGTACGGCACGATCATCACATTGTAGCCGCGCCGTCCGGCCCAGATGAACGACTCGATCGACGCCACCGTGGCGACCCAGATCGGCGGGTGGGGCTTCTGGACCGGCCGGGGATTCAGGTGGACGTCACGGAAGCGGTGGAACTTACCGTCGTAGGACACTCGATCCTCGGTCCAGAGCCGGGTGACGATGTCGAGGCCCTCCTCGAAGCGGGCGCGGCTCTCGTCCATGCTCACGCCGAAGACCTCGAACTCCTTCGGGATGAAGGCGCGCCCGAAGCCCACGTCGAGACGGCCGTTGCTGAGGTTGTCCAGTACCGCCAGCTCCGCGGCCAGCTTGACCGGATTGTTGAAGGCCGGAATCACGGCTCCCGTGATCGGGCGAATCCGCTGCGTGCGGGCGGCCACGGCCGCGAGGAAGACGACGGGATTGGGCGAGTGGCCGCCGTAGTCGTAGAAGTAGTGCTCGACGGCCTTGACCGAGTTGAATCCGAGCCGGTCGGCGCGCTCGGCCAGGCGCAGACACTGGGCGAAGTACTCCGCCGTCGAATAGTCGCTCGCCCGAAAGGACGGAAAAAAGTTGAGGCCGAACTTCATCGGCCGGCGGCGACCGACTGGGTGCGCTCGGCGAAGTGCGGCATGACCTCGCGCGCGAATCGCTCCATGGCCGCGAGCGTATCGCGGTGGCTCAGCTCGCCGAAGTTGAAGTACAGGATCACCTCGGAGATGCCGCCTTCCTCGCAGCGCTTCAGCACCTCGATGCAGTGCTCGACGTCGCCGGTGACGATGCTGCGATCGCTCACCTGATCGGCCTTCATCGCGCGCAGCCGCTCGACGATGTCGACGAAGTACGCGATGTGCGGCGGGGCGGTGCGGCGATCGCTCGGGAAGACTGGCAGGATGCTGTGGAGATAGTGGAGCAGCCGCACCCGGGCACGCTCGGTCTCGTCGGTGGTATGAGAGACGGAGACGAAGTAGCTGCACATGACCTTGGGATCCGGGTGGCCGGCCGCGCTCGCCATGCGCTTGCTCTCGCGGGCCGCCTCCTGGACGGAGCCGAACAGCATCGCCGCCGCGAACGGCGCGAAGATCGTGTTGACGCGCAGGCGCGCCGCCAGCTCGATCGAGGGCTTGGAAAAGCATGCCACGTAGACCTCGGGGTGCGGTTGCTGCACCGGGCGCGGCACCACGGTGATCGGCTCCGGCGTCGAGTAGAAGCGGCCGTGGAACTCGAACGGCGACTGGCGCCACGCCGCCATCATGTACTCCATCTGCTCGTCGAACACGGCGCGGCTGTCCGCGAACGAAGCGCCGAACGGCGTGTACTCACCCTGATCGTAACCGCGTCCGGCCGAGAACACGGCCCGCCCGTCGCTCAGGAGGTCGAGCAGGTTGAACTCCTCGACCATCCGGAGCGGGTGATTGATCGGCAGCACGACCGTCGCGGGGCCGAGCTTGAGCCTCCGCGTGCGGTTGGCGATGTGGGCCAGGAACATCGTGGGCGAGGGAAGCACGCCGAAGCGGCCGAAGTGATGCTCCGGGACCCACGCGCTGTGGTACCCCATCGCCTCGGCCTCGACGCACTCCTCGACCACCTCGAGGAGGAACCGATTCGGGTCGCGCCGATTCGGGCCGTACGCCGGGGGGTTGTCGGTCAGCGTGAAGTAGCCGAACTTCATGGGCGCCTCCTAGCCGAGGGGCCCCTGGAAGACCTGATCGACGTAGGTGTCGGACAGCGGCTCGAGGGTGTCGGGCCAGGCGCCGTTGACCGCGCGCCGCTGAGCGGCGGGGCGGACCGCGCCGTCCCAGCCGACCTGTTCCATGTAGTAGTAGAGCTGGACGCAGTGCCCGTCCGGATCCAGCGCGAACGCCGAGTAGTCGATGCCGGGATAGAGCTCCGGCGGAATGTCGACGAACTTCACGCCCCGCGACTTCAAGAACGCGACGGCCTGGCGCAGCTGGGTGTAGCTGCCGACCTCGACGCCGAAGGACATGCAGGTCGTGTGCTCGGAGAGGCCGAGCGTGCGCCGGAGCTCTCGCGGAAAGAGGCCGACGCTGTGGTGCTCCGCCCCCGCGCGCAGGAACACGCATCGCGCCCCGCGATAGGTGGTCTCCTCGCTCTTCACGAAGCCGAGGTGGCCGGTGTAGAAGGCCTCCGCGCGGGTGACGTCGGCGACGAACAGCCCCACCGGCCCAATTTTGGTGATCTTGAACGGCCGCGGCAGCAGGACGCCTTCCACGTCGAAGGTCTCGGCCAGCGCTTCCCGTGTGCGATTCCCGCTGAAGACGTCGATGCCCTTGTCGAGCGCCTCCGCGACCTCGGTGATCTCGGACACCTGGGGCAGCGACGGCTTCTCGCGGAAGCCGCGGTAGTACATCTCGGTCGGCTTGCTGAGCTGATTCCAGCCAATCTGCTCGATGCCGTAGTAGAGCTCGACCGTGTGGCCGTCGGGGTCGTAGACGTACACGTGCCAGTTGCTCCCGGGCATGTCCCGCCCCACGCGCTGGATGGGGATGCCCTGGTCCTGGAAGTACGTGTGGGCGTCCATGATCTCCTTGAGGCTGCCGCACTGCCAGGTGATCTGGTTGATCGTGACCTCGGGCGCGAACTTCCGGTCGGGCCGATGGTCCAGGACCTTCTTGTTGAAGAGGACGAACGCGTGATGGTCGGTGCCGTAGCGCATGAAGTAGCCGCGCGGGTCGCCGAGGTCGGCGCGCTTGGGAGCCCACGGCATCTTGCCGAAGTCCAGGATGTCGGAATGCTTGAAGCCGAGGAGGTCTCCGTAGAAGTCGCGCGACTCGTCCATCCTGACGGCGTTGAAGCCGAAGTGGCCGAGCCGCCGGATCTTGAACGGCCGAGACAGCAGCACCCCGCCCACGTTGAACCGATTGCCGTTGGAAGCCATGATCTGTTCCCTCCTCAGCCCGCGCCGCCCTTTTCGATTCCCGTCGCCCTGTCGACCGAGAGCGCGCCGGGGCCGGTCAACAGGATGGCCAGAGCCATCACCCCGAGCGCGAGCGGAAGCTCGAAGCCGTTCCTCGAGGCGAAGAAGCCGTTGGGCATGTGCACTTTAATGATCGCGACCGTCATGTCGATGACGAGGCCGGCGGCCCAGAACCGGGTCAGAAAGCCAAGGACCACGCACACGCCGCCGACGAACTCGGTGATCGAGAGAACCCACGCCCAGATCTGACTCGGCTCGAGTCCGAGCTTCGAGAGCATGCCGGCGACCCCCGCGACACCACCGCCGCCGAACGCGCCCAGGAGCTTCTGCGATCCGTGCATCATGAAGGCGAAGCCCAGGAACAGCCTTAGGATCAGGACGGCCAACCGCTCCAACCCCTCGAGCCGTTGTGGCACGGACGCCCTCCCTTTCTCTCGGGCCGTCAGACCCGAGCCCTCTGTGCTTGAGCACCCCGTGAGCCATGAGCTTCACAGCAGGGAGGATGCCTGGAGCAGGGCCTCTATCGCAAGGTTCTGTTTCACTCAGGGGCAGACCGGCGGGCCGCTGAGCGTTCCCGCTCGTGCGGTGCCGTGGCGCCGTCGCCGCCACAGCCGGTATCCGACGATCGCGAGGAGGGCGGCGGGCACGATCAGGAACAGGGCCCGTTGCCGCCCCAGCCATTCGAAGATCGTCTCCACTTGCTCGCTGAAGACCCGACCGAGGACGATCCACAGGGCGGCATAGGCCAGCGAGCCGGCCAGGTCGTAGAGCACGAAGCGGTGATAGGCGATCTGCCCGGAGCCGCTCAGGATCGCGGCGAACAGTCGAACACCCGTCGAGTAGCGCCCCAGGACGATGGCCGCCGCGCCGAAGCGCCGGAAGTACTTCAGCGTGTTCTCGACACATCGCTCCGAGCCGAGCGTGAGTCGGCAGTAGAGCGCCAGGAGCGATTCGCCGCCACGCGCGCCGGCCAGATAGACGACGTGGTCGCCGACGAGCGAGCCGAGCGCGCTGGCGATGATCGTGACGGCGATCTCGGGCCGACTGCTCGCGAAGGCTCCCGCGAGCACGAGGACGATCCGACCGGGGAACGGGATCCCGATTGCGTCGATCGCGCTCACGACGAACACGGTGAGATAGAGATGCGGGACCAGGAACACCACGAACCGATCGGCCGCCCCTTCCATCAGCCAAACCTAGCGGGCCAGAAAGCTCCGGACGATGCTGAGGAACTCTGCCAGCCGGTCGTGGTGGAGCCAGTGCCCGGCTCCGTCGACGCCCATCACCCGGGCGTGACGGAAATGCGCCGCCCGACCGTCCTCGGCGGGATTGCCCGCGCGGCTCTCCTTGCCGTAGAGGAGCAACGTCGGACACGTGATCCGTGACCAGAGCAGCTGGATATCGCGGCCCTGCATGTCGTAGGGCGGCCACGCGCGCACGTAGTTGTCGAACTTCCAGCTGTACGTCCCGTCCTCGTTCTGGTTCGCGCCGTGCACGGTCAGATGCCGGGCCTGCTCGGCGGTGAGGTGCGGGTTCTCCTCCTGCATCCGGCGGAAGGCGTCTTCGATGGAGTTGTAGCGCCTCGGCAGCCGGGCGGCGAGGCTGCGCTGCTCGCCGATCCACGCGTCCATGCGCTCGACGATCGTCGTCGCGGTGCCTTTCTTGAGCTGGGCGGGCGA
>Ga0137407_10001811_pt1 | contig 13980 bp, 12 predicted proteins | sample CZOMad2_2_16fung_FD_108410 | JGI IMG/M metagenome (GOLD analysis project Ga0137407, IMG submission 108410) | Vadose zone soil fungal communities from Angelo Coast Range Reserve, California, USA - CZOMad2_2_16fungal (Illumina Assembly) | ecosystem: Environmental > Terrestrial > Soil > Vadose...
ATGCTGGCCCAAAGTCCCGGGAGACGGGCCGTCTCTGCTTATGCTGGCCCAAAGTCCCGGGAGACGGGCCGTCTCTGCTTACGCTGGCTCAAAGTCCCGGGAGCTGAGCCGTCTTTGCTTACGCTGGCCCAAAGTCCCGGGAGCTGAGCTGTCTCTGCTTACGCTGGGCTATCGTCTCTCGGGCTGGCCTGTATCCAGGGAAAACGGTCGCCGGGAGTTCCCGCTGAGTCGCGCGCCGGCGAGTTGGGGTGGGCCTGGGCGAGGTCAGGAGTGGGAGCCACGGCCGCCTCAGGAACTCTCGGATAGCCGGAACGCCCCCCTCCTGGCCTCCCCCCTGATCCAACCGCCGCCCTCCCAGGGGGGAGGAACGCGGTAGTGGGCGCTGCCGCCGGGTAGTCGGGGTTCAAGAGCAAGCTGCCGATCGGGTCCCTCCCCCCTGGGCGGGCGTGGGGGTGGGGATGGGGGGAGGACAGGAGGGGGGTGACAGGCGAAGACTTCTCTACCTACTCGTCACGCCACATAGACCGGCTCGACCGCATGCAGGATGTGGCGGCGGCGCAGGTAGTTCTCGCTCCTCTCGACCGCCTCGCGTTCGACCAGATCCACCTTCCTGCCCAGAACCGCGGTGAGCTCGTTCTCCATCTTCACAAGGTCGAGCAGCCCCCAACGTACATCCGGCGAGAAGGTCACCAGCACGTCTACGTCGCTGTCCGGGCGAAAGTCCTTGCGCAGGACGGAGCCGAAGAGAGCGAGCTCGGCCATCTTCCAACGCTGACAGAAGGCGGCGATCCTGGACCGGTCGAGGGGGATCTTGGCGCTCATGACCAGTCCTTTGTACCACAGCCATAAAAAAAGGCGGGTCGCCTGGCGAAGGGTACTCAGCCGGGGCGACCCGCAGAGGGGAATGATTCGCATAGTAGTATCACTACTAGCCTGACGTGTCAAGAGTCGAGCGGTCGTCATAGATAGTCGTGCCACTACTATTGCTTCCGCATTCGCGTATGACTATGATTCGGGCAAGCCTATGACGGAACTACCCATCGCGATGGGAGAGACTTTGGAGGAACCGCGGCCCGAGCTGTCGTCGCACGACCGTATTCTGCGGGCGGCCCAGGGCCTTTTTGCCTCCGACGGCTACGAGAACACCACCACCTCCGCCATCGCCCGCACGGCGGGCACCAGCGAATCGCAGCTGATCAAGCACTTCGGCAGCAAGGAGGGGCTGCTGGAGGCGATCTTCGAGCAGGCCTGGCAGCAGATCGGCCCGCCTCTCGATCGGGCGGTGGCCGAGGCGAAGACGCCGACCGCCCAGCTCCGGGCGCTCGCCGAGGTGATGCTCTCCTCCCTGGGGCGCAACGAGGAGCTGGCGACCCTGCTCTTCCTGGAAGGCCGGCGGATCCGCCGGCACGGCCACATCGTCCTCCTCTCCGGCGGCTTCCTCCAACTCGTCGAGCGCATCGATCTCCTGCTCATGGCCATGCAGGAGGCCGGCGAGCTCCGGCCGGGGCTCCACCTCCAGGCGGTGCGCTCGGCCCTGATCGGGGTGCTCGAGGGGATGCTCCGCGATCAGCTCCTCGCCCGGCGGGTGAGCTACCCGGCGAGCTTCAGCGGCGCCGACCTCCGCGTCACCTTCCAGGCGGTCCTCGACAGTTTTCTTGCCCGCTGACCCGCGGGCGGCTTCCACCCTGGCGGCGTCCGGGCCTTCCGTACCATAATGAGCCCGGCCCTCCCCCCATGCGCCTGCTGATCGCACTGCTCCTGCTGGCCCTCCCGGCCCCCGCCTCGCGCCCGGTTTCCACCCCTGCCGATCCCGAGCCGGTCCGCCGGTTCACCTCGGCCTTCGGCGAGCGGATGGAGGTCGAGGTGCGCGGCCTGCCGCGGAGCGACGCCGAGGCGGCGGTCGAGGCGGCGCTCCGCGAGGTGGCGGTGGTCGAGCGGATGACCGATCCCGGCGCCGCAGGCGGTGGGATCGCCGCCCTGAACGCCGCGGCCGGCGCCGGTCCCCGGCCGGTCGAGCCGGCGCTCTTGTCGCTCCTCGCCCGGACGCTCGACTTCTGTTTCTGGTCGGAGGGGGCGCACGGCCCCCTGGGTCGGGACCTCTACCGACTGTGGGGCCTGCGGTCCCCTGCCGTGGCACTCCCCAGTGATGCGGCGCTCCCGCCGGCGATCGCGGCCGCGTCCTGCTCGGGGCTGCGCTTCGATACGGACAAGCGCACGGCGACCCTCGCCGCAGGCGCCGGCCTCGACCTCTGGGGCTTCGCCGAGGGCGAGGCGGTGGACCGCGCGATCGCGGTCCTGAAGCAGCACGGGGTCAAAACCGGCTTCGCCCAGCTCGGGGCGCTGCGGCGCGGCTTCGGCGGCGGGCCGGACGGGCGGGGCTGGCAGGTCCTCCTGCCCGTTTTCGAAGGTCTGGAGCAGCCGCTCGGCGAGGTCTGGCTGCGCGATCAGGCCCTGGCCGTGGCCTCCGCCGCCCGCCATCCGCTCCACATCGGCGGCGACACCTTCCCCCCCTACCTGAACCAGCGCACCGGCAAGCCGCCCACCGGGGTCCTCGCGGCCCTCGTCGGCAGCGAGCTGGCGGTCGACGCCGAAGCCCTGGCCGCCACCGCCCTGGTGCTCAGCCCCCACGAGGCGCAGCTGCGGATGGGATCGCTGCGTCCCCAGCCCGCCGTCCTCTGGGTCCTGGGGACGGGCCAGGGGGCACCGCTGCTCGTCGAGTACCGCTGGTCGGGGGTCCCCAAGAAGTAGCCGTTCCGTCATGCCCCACCTCCGCCTCACCTATCTTCTCCCCGCCGATCTCGAAGACCCCTTCGTCGCCGACCTCTTCGCGGCCGGCACCCTGGGGATCCAGTCGGTCGCCGGGGCGGACGGCCGCTTGCGCCTCTCCGCCTGGTTTCCGGAGGACGCGACCCCGGACCTCGAAGCTCTCGGCGGCGGCTGGCAGGCCCGGGGAGTCGACGCGGCGGGGCGGGAGATCGAGCCCGACACCGACTGGCTCGCCCTCTACCGCGAGCGCGCCCAGCCTTTCCTGGTGGGGCGCACCTTCCTGGTCGATCCCCGCGAGCCGGGCGAGCCCGCTGCCTCCGTCCTCGATCTCCCGCCCGGCCGCCGGCTCCTCCGCCTGCCGGCACGCGGTGCCTTCGGCACCGGCAGCCACGAATCGACCGGCCTCGCCCTGGCGCTCCTGGAGGAGATGGACCTCGCCGGCCGGCGGGTGCTCGACGTCGGCTCCGGCACCGGGGTCCTCTGCTTCGCCGCCCTCGTAGGCGGCGCCCGCCTGGCGGTGGGCTTCGACGTCGACCTGACCGCCCCCTTCCACGGCCTGGAGAACCGGCGCCTGAACCACCTCGATCCGAGCTTTTTCGCCGGCACCGTCGCCGCCCTCCGCCCGGTCCCCGCCTTCGACCTCGCCCTGATCAACGTCGTGCCGGAGCAGATCCTCCCCGAGCTGCCGCAGATCGTGCGCCTCCTGCGGCCGGGGGGCGAGGCGATCCTCTCCGGTATTCTGGTGGAACGCGGCCGCCAGGTTTTGGAGCGGGTGGGGGGGCTGGGGCTCGCCCTGGCGGCGCGGCAGGAGGCGGGGGACTGGGTGGCCTTCCGGGTGCGCCTCAGGGGGGCCGGGTGATCACCCTGCTCGCCGATCCCGGCCGCTTCGACGCCGCCGAGATCGAGATCCTGGGCGAGGCCTATCGGCACCTCTTCCGCGCCCGGCGGGTGGCGGCGGGGGAGCGGCTCAAGGTGGTCGACGGCCAGGGCCGGGCGCGCTGGGGGGAGGTGGCGCGGGTGGGGCGGCAGGCGGCGACGGTCACCCTGGGCGGGCCGGCCCCCGCTGCCGAGCCGGCGGTCCGGGTCGATCTCCTGGTCGCCACCCTGAAACCCGAACGGGCGGCCTGGCTGGTCGAGAAGGCGACCGAGGTGGGGGTCCACGCCGTCCGCTTCCTCCACAGCGCCCGCGCCCCGCGGAGCTTCGGCGGTGGCACGGTCGAGCGCCTGCGCCGGGTGGCGGCGGCGGCGGTCGAGCAGTGCGGCCGCTCCCGCCTCCCCGCGGTCACCGGCACCCACGAGTGGGAGGAGATCGAGGCCCTCGCCCAGGGCTTGAGCGTCCGCCGGGTGCTCGACACGACCGGAGGGAGCGGCGCGGCCGAAGCGGAGTCCGGCACCTCTGCTAGTGAGAGCGCCCCGGCTGCCGGCACCGCCCTCCTCGTCGGTCCCGAGGGTGGCTGGACGGACGGGGAGCGGGCGGCCCTGGCCGAGCGGGGGTGGCGGCCGCTCGGCCTCGGACCCCGGGTGCTGCGCACCGAGACGGCGGGGGTGGTCGCCGTGGCGCGGTTCCTGCTTTCCTAGACAGCGACCCCGGGTCGGGGCTAGCATTCGCTGTCGCTTTTCGAGCTCTACTTAAAGGAGGCGTGCCTTGTCGCCGAGAGATCTCTACCCCGACGTTCAGTGGATCTGGATGAACGGCCAGCTCGTGGAGTTCGAGAAGGCCACGGTTCACGTCATGACCCACGCCCTCCACTACGGATCGGGGGTCTTCGAGGGGATTCGCTGTTACAAGACGCGGCAGGGTTCCGGCGTCTTCCGCCTGCCGGAGCATCTGAAGCGGTTGCGCAATTCGGCCAAGATCTACCGCATGGAGCTGCCGTTCTCCGACGCCGAGCTCACGCAGGCGACCCTCACGACCATCCAGGCCAACGAGCTCGAGGCCTGCTACATCCGCCCGCTGGTCTATCGCGGCCTGGGGCCGATGGGGGTCAACCCGCTCAACGCGCCGGTCGAGACCAGCATCGCCGTCTGGCCCTGGGGCCGCTACCTGGGCGAGGACGCCATCGAGCGCGGGGTCGACGTCTGCGTCTCCTCCTGGCGCCGCGCCGCGCCCAGCACCTTCCCGGCCACCGCCAAGGCGACGGGCAACTACCTGAATGCCCAGCTGATCAAGATGGAGGCGCTCGGCAACGGCTACGCCGAGGGGATCGGCCTGGACATCTCCGGCCACGTGAGCGAAGGGGCGGGAGAGAACATCTTCCTGGTCAAGGACGGCGCCCTCATCACTCCGCCGGTTGCTTCGTCGCTCCTCGCCGGCATCACCCGCGACGCCATCCTGACCATTGCCAGCGAGCTCGGCATCCCGGTACGCGAGCAGCTGGTGCCGCGCGGAATGCTCTACACTTGCGAAGAGCTGTTCTTCACCGGCACCGCCGTCGAGATCGCACCGATCCGCTCGGTCGACCGCCTCCCCGTCGGGGACGGTCTGCCGGGGGAGATCACCCGCCGGCTGATCGCGGAGTTCCAGCGTATCGTCGCCGGCGAGGTGCCCGACCGCCACGGCTGGCTCACCCCCGTCTTTGTGGCGGTCCGGCAGGAGGCGGTGTCGTAGCCGCAGCAGGAAGGAGTCGCCGTGAACATCAATGACCTTCTGAAGGTCGCGGTCGAACGCAAGGCCTCGGACCTCCATCTCAAGGTGGGGAGCCATCCCATCATCCGGGTGGACGGCGACCTCATCTCGCTGACCGAGATGAAGCGCCTGATGCAGGAGGACACCATCGCCATGGCGTTCTCCATCATGAATGCGCGCCAGAAGCAGCGATTCAAGGAGGAGTTCGAGCTCGACATCGCCTACTCGGTGCCGGGGCTCGGCCGCTTCCGCTGCAACGTCTTCCAGCAGCGCGGCGCGGTGGGCCTGGTCCTCCGTGTCATTCCGGCGCGCATCCAGAGCATCCGCGAGCTGATGCTGCCGACGGTGATGGAGAAGATCAGCGAAGAGCGGCGCGGCCTCATCCTCTGCACCGGGACGACCGGCTCGGGCAAGTCGACGAGCCTGGCGGCGATGATCGACTACATCAACGCCACCCGCACCGAGCACATCATGACGATCGAGGACCCCATCGAGTTCCTCCATCGCGACAAGAAGTCGCTCGTCAACCAGCGCGAGATCGACGTCGACACCCGCGCCTTCGCGCCCGCCCTGCGCTCGGCCCTGCGCCAGGATCCCGACGTCATCCTGGTCGGCGAGATGCGCGACTACGAGACGATCGAGACCGCGCTCCTGGCGGCCGAGACCGGCCACCTGGTCTTCTCGACCCTCCACACCCTGGACGCCACGGAGACCATCAACCGCATCATCTCGGTCTTCCCGCCGCACCACCAGAAGCAGATCCGCATCCAGCTCGGCCAGGTGTTGAAGTCGGTCATTTCGCTCCGCCTCCTGCCGCGCGCCGACGGCATCGGCCGCGTGCCGGCGGTCGAGGTGCTGATCACCACCCCCTACATCCGCGACTGCATCGAGAACAAGGAAAAGACGAAGTACATCCGCGAGCAGATCGCCTTAGGCACCTCGCAGTACGGGATGCAGACCTTCGACCAGTCGCTCTACCAACTCTACAAGAGCGGCCTCATCACCTTGGACGAGGCGATGCGCCGGGCCTCGAACCCCGACGAGTTCAAGCTCAAGATCCAGGGCGTGCAGTTCACCGCCGACATCGCGCGCGACCAGATGGACGAGTCGATCGAGATGCCGGGCGACAGCGACATGATGGCCGGCGAGTCGCCGTTCGAGCTCGACATGGGGAGCGGGCACTAGGGACAGGAGGGGGGCGCCAGGCGCCCCCATCCGCCGTTCTCCCTCTCCCGGGGGCGGGCGGCGAGCCGGAAGTGGGGCTCCAAACCTGCCCCTGATTCGCGGTAAACCTCTCAATTTCAAGATATTTGCTCCGTAAGCGATTGACTCACCGCATACGGAGTGCTACAAAAGCTCGTCACCCCGGGGAGATCCGTATGCCCTCGATCCTTGTCGTCGAGCAGGACCCACGATACCTGGACCCGATCCAGGACGCCCTCGCCGCCGAGGGCTTCAAGGTGAGGACCGTGAGCAGTCAGGCCGCGGCGCTCCAGGCGGCGGCGTCGGAAGCTCCCGACCTCGTCGTCGTGAGCACCGCCCTGCCCGGCATGGAAGCGGTCGCCAGCTCCTTCTCGCGCAGCGCCGGCGGCCCTGGCGTCGTCGCCCTCCTCGCCGAGGACGCCGCCGAGTCGGGGACCGGAGCCATCGAGGCCGACGAGCTCCTCTCCAAGCCGTTCAGCCCCGAGCAGCTGCGCCAGGTCGTGCGTCGCCTCCTCACCACCCGGCGCGAGCCGCCACCGCCGGTCAAGGCGGTCGGCGCCGAGCACAAGCTGACCTCGCGCGACATCTTCGGCGACATGCTGGCCGAGGTGGAGAGCGAAGTGACGGGTGGTCCGCCCAAGGCGCCCCCGCGTCCCGCCGCGCCGCGCCCCGCCCCGCCGCGCGACGACGAGATGCAGCGCAAGCTCGAACAGACCCTCTCCGGCGTCCTCGGCGCCGCGGCCCCGCCGCGCCGGCCGACCCCGCCGACCCCCTCGCCGCTGCAGAAGAAGGGCGACGAGGCGGACGACGACCTCGACGCCCTGATCAGCCGCACCCTCTCCAGCCTGGAGATGGGCCGCCCCGCCCCGGCGAAGCCGCCCACGCCGGTATCGCCCAAGCCCGTATCGCCAGCCGCCGCGCCGCCGGCGAGGCCCGTTCCGCCCGCCCCGCCGGCGCCAACGCCGCCGGCCGCGGTCGAAAGCACCGGCGTGCGCAAGGTGCAGAAGCCGGCCGGGGAGATCGACTTCGCAGAGCTCGAGGAGCTGGCCCGACCGCGCCGCAAGCCCGAGGGCTCCCGACCCGCCCCGCTGGCACCCTCTCCACCCGCGCCGTCCCCTCCGGCTCCGATTCCGCCCCCGGCTGCCGCGCCGGCTCCGGCCCCTGTCGCCGCCGCCCCGGCTCCGCCTCCCGCGGTCCTTCCTGTGCCGCCTGCCGCGCCCGTTCCCGTGGCCGCCGTCCCCCGTCCGGCTCCGCCGCCACCACCGGCTCCAACTCCGCCGCCTCCGGTCGCCCCCATCCCTCCGCTCCCGGACATGGCCACCACCCAGCGCATCCAGGTGGTCGAGGGCCAGCAGCCGGGGGAGCGCTTCGGACAGTACACGCTGCAGGAGAAGATCGCGGTGGGCGGCATGGCCGAGGTCTGGAAGGCCCGCATGCGCGGGGTCGAGGGGTTCCAGAAGACCGTCGCGATCAAGAAGATCCTCCCGCACCTGGGCGACAACGCCGACTTCGTCAGCATGTTCATCGACGAGGCCAAGCTCGCCGCCCAGCTGTCGCACCCCAACATCATCCACATCTACGACCTGGGGAAGATCGGGCGCGACTTCTACATCGCCATGGAGTACGTCGAGGGCAAGGACCTGCGCTCGATCCTGAACGCCGCGAAGGCCAAGGGGATGCCCCTCCCCATGGGCCTCGCCCTGCTCATCGCCGCCCGCCTGGCGAGCGCCCTCGACTACGCCCACCGGAAGCGCGATTTCGACAACCGCGAAATGGGCCTGGTCCACCGGGACGTCTCGCCGCAGAACGTCCTCATCACCTTCGAGGGTGACATCAAGCTCTGCGACTTCGGCATCGCCAAGGCGGTCTCCAAGGCCAACCAGACCCAGATGGGCGCCTTGAAGGGAAAGCTCCAGTACATGTCTCCGGAGCAGGCCTGGGGCAAGCCGGTCGACGCGCGCTCGGACCTCTTCTCGCTCGGCGCCATCCTCTTCGAGATGCTGACCGGCGAGCGGCTCTTCCCGGGCGACAGCGAGATGTCGATCCTGGAGGCGGTGCGCGACAGCCGCACCCGGTCGGCGCGCTCGGTCCTCCCCGGGGTGCCGGCCGAGGTCGACCAGGTCGTCGAGCGGGCGCTGGGCCGCGACCCCAACGACCGTTTCCCCAACGCCTCGGAGATGCAGGGCCGGATCGAAAGCGTCCTCTATGCCCTGAAGCCCACCCCGAGCCACACCGACCTCGCCGCCTACATGCACCGGCTGCTCTCGACCGACGCCGTCCACGAGCCGCTCGGCCCACGGGTGCCGGAGCTCCCGCCGCCGCCCCCCCTGCCGCTCCCGGAGGCGCCGGCGTACGAGGTCGCCGAGCTGGAGCCCGCCCCCCCGGAGGTCCCGGACGTGGTGGCGCTCGCCCCCCTGGGCGAGGTGCGGGTCGAGGAGGGGGAGCGCCGCGGGCGGACCCTGCTCTATGCCGCCATCCTCGCCCTGGTCGTGGCTGGCCTGGTGCTCTACTTCGTCTTCGGCCGCCGGGGCTCGCGGACGGCCCCGCCCCCTCCCGCCCCGGGCGCCTCCACCCAGCCCGCGGGCGGCGCGCCCGGCGCCCCGCTGGCGGCAGCGAACCCGGCCAGCTCGCCGAACCCGGCGATCCCGCCGGCCGCGCCCGGCGCCGCGGCCGCTCCCAAGACGGGGAAGATCGACATCTCCGGGATGGTCGACCAGGAGGTCGCCAAGCGCGAGGGCGAGATCCGAAAGCAGCTCGAGGAGAAGAAGAAGCAGCTCGAAAAAGAGCTCGCCCAGGCCAAAGCGGCGGGCAAATCGACCGCCCCGGGCGCCACCGGCGCGCCGCCGGCCCCGGCCGCTGCACCGCCACCCCGGCCGGCGGCCGAGATGCCGGCCGAGACGGCCCGGACGGTGCCGGAACCGCCGGCGGCATCGCCGGCACCACCCGTAGCGCCGCCGAAAGCCGAGGAGCCTGCCCCGCCGCCGCCCGCTGCCGCCCGCCCGGCCCCCGAGCCGGCGGCCCCGGCACCGCCGGCCGCGCCGGTCCGGACGGGCGATCTGGTGGTCGGCGGCCCCGGCGTCGTCCCCCCCGAGCTTGTCAGCTTTTTGAAACCAGAGTATCCTCCCGTCGCCAGGCGCATGGGGGTCGAAGGGACCCCGGTGGTCTCCGTCCTGGTCGACGAGAACGGCCGGGTGGTGGAGGCCAAGCTCCTCACTCCGATCCATCAGGACGTCGGCATCAACGAGGCCGCCGTCAAAGCCGCCCGCGGGGCGCGCTACAAGCCCGCAGTCAAGGACGGGGTGAAGGTCAAGATGTGGACCAGGGTGAAGATCCCGTTCAAACTGTAATCATTTGAGAGGCTCGCCGGCGCCCAGGGTGCGCCGGGGGTTGTCGTGCCGGAGGAATCATGAGCCTTACCGATCAGCAGCGGAAGTTCTACGAGAACACGCTCGAGGTGACCAAGCAGGAGATGGAGGAGCTCGACCGCCAGATCGAGGAAGAGCTCGCCAAAGTGAAGGACCGCCTGGCCGAGCTCCAGAACGCCAAGAAGGCCTCGCGGCAGATGTACGACGCGGCCTGCATGCGGCTCAACATCCCCAACGATCTCGAAGCCGAGGAAGGGCACTCCGCAGAGGCCTGATCCGCCGGCCGGCGTCCCCTAGACCCGGTAGACCGACCCGGCCGGGGCTTGGGGACGCGGTCCACCGCGGCGTCCATCTCTCCATTACCATCACGATGGCCTGGTTCCGGAAGACCAAGACACCCAAGGCGGTCCGCCAGGACCGGCCGCGCAGCACGGTCCCCGAGGGGCTGTGGGTCAAATGCGACGGGTGCAAGGAGATCGTCTACGGCCGGGATCTCGACAAGAACCTGCGCGTCTGCCCGAAGTGCGAGCACCACTTCCGGATCGACGCCCGGACCCGCATCGCCCTCCTCCTGGATGAAGAGGAGCCGCGCGAGCTGTTCACCGGCATCTCCCCCACCGATCCGCTCAACTTCCGGGACACCAAGCGCTACCGCGACCGCCTGAAGAGCTACCAGCATTCGGTGGGCGAGCGCGACGCGGTGATCGTCGTCGCCGGCCACATCGAGGAGGTCCCGGTCGTCCTCGCGGTCATGGAGTACCGCTTCATGGGCGGCTCCATGGGGTCGGTGGTGGGGGAGAAGATCACCCGCGCCGCCGAGCGGGCGCGCGAGCGGGAGGTGCCGCTCGTCGTCGTCTCCTCCTCGGGCGGCGCCCGCATGCAGGAGGGCGTCCTCTCGCTCATGCAGATGGCGAAGATCTCGGCCGCCCTCGCCCGCCTGCGCGAGGCCCGCCTGCCCTACCTCTCGGTCTTGACCGATCCCACGACCGGCGGCGTCACTGCCTCCTTCGCCATGCTGGGCGACCTGAACCTCGCCGAGCCCGGGGCGCTCATCGGCTTCGCCGGGCCGCGGGTCATCGAGCAGACCATCCGCCAGAGCCTGCCCGAGGGGTTCCAGAGGAGCGAGTTCCTGCTCGAGCACGGCTTCCTCGACCTGGTGGTCAAGCGCCCGCAGCTCAAAGAGACCCTGGGGCGCTGCCTGCGCCACCTCTCCTCGAACCTCGCCTGACCGCCGGCTCCGCGGCGCCGGCCCTCCCGTCCATGCCCGACTCCGCGGCAGCCCTCCTCGGCCGGCTCGAAGCCTCGGGCATCCGCCTGGGGCTCGAAAATCTCGGCCGCCTGCTCACCCGGCTGGGCTCGCCCGAGCGCCGCTTCCCCTCGGTGCTCATCGCCGGCACCAACGGCAAGGGCTCGACCTCCGCCCTTCTCGCCGCCATGGCGACCGCCGCCGGCTACCGCACGGGGCTCTACACCTCGCCACACCTGGAGACGGTCGAGGAGCGGCTGCGCATCAACACCCGGGCGGTGCCCACCGAGCGCCTGGGCGACCTCCTCTCCCGGGTGGTCGCCGCCGCCAATGCTGCCAATGCTGCCAATACAGCCGATACCGCGGACGCCGAGACCGGCGGCCCGCCCACCTACTTCGAGGCGCTGACCGCCGCCGCCTTCCTCTGGTTTGCCGAGGAGGAGGTGGACCTCGCGGTGCTGGAGGTCGGGCTCGGCGGCCGGCTCGACGCCACCAACCTGGCCGACCCCCTCCTCTCCCTCATCACCCCGGTGAGCTTCGACCACCAGGAGTACCTGGGCGACACCCTGGCCGCCATTGCCCGGGAGAAAGCCGGCATCCTGCGCCGCGGCCGGCCGGCCCTCGCCTGGATCGAGGAGGCCGAGCCGGCGGATGCGGTGCGGACGGTCGCGGCGGAGGTCGGGGCGGACCTCCGCTTCGCTCCCGCCGAGGTGCGAATCGAGGAGATCGAGCCCCAGCGGCCCCCAGGGCGGGGGCAGCGCCTTCGCCTGGTGACCCCGGTGGGCCGGTACGACCTCAAGATTTCCCTCCTGGGCGCCCACCAGGCGAAGAACCTGGGGCTCGCGGTACGGGCGGCGGAGATCCTCGCCGGTGCCGGCTTCCCGCGGCTCGACGCCGGCGCCGTGGCCCGCGGCGCTGCGGCCTGTCGCTGGCCGGGGCGGCTGGAAGAGGTCGAGATTTCCGGCGGGAGGCGTGTCCTATTGGACGCCGCCCACAATCCCGGGGGAGCCGAGACGCTCGGCGCCTTTCTCGCCGGCGCCCCCGATCTCGGGCATCCGGTCGACCTCCTCTTCGGGGTGCTCGCCGACAAGGACGTCCGGGGCATCCTCGCCCCGCTCGCCCCGCACGTGGGGCGATTCGTCTTCACCACCCCGGCGAGCCCCCGCGCCCAGGACCCCGCCACCCTCGCCGGCCTGCTGCCCGAACGGCCGGACGGATCGGCGGCGGAGATCTACGTCGAGCCGCAGCCGGAGGCGGCGCTCGACCGCGCCCTCGCCCTGGGTGGCAAGACCCTGGTCGCCTGCGGGTCGATCTTCCTGATCGGGGAGATCCGGCGGTTGCTGCGGGAGCGGTTCGGGGTGCCGGCGCCGGCGGCGTAGGAAGCGCCTTCGCATGCCACCCCCCTCCTAGCGGCGGGATTGCGAGGTCCGCGTTAGGTCGTCTCTCCCCTCTCCTGCGACCTTCCGGTCAGCCGCTCCAGGGCCCCTGGGTCGGCGAGATGGAGCGTCCGCTGCGGGAAGGGCATCTCGATTCCGGCCTGGTCCAGGGTGACCTTGGCGAGCTCCAGGAGCTCGCAGAAGACCTCGCGCTCCTTGTGGGGGTCGCGCAGCCAGGCCCGGAGCTCCAGCTGGACCGCCGAGTCCCCGAGCTCCTTGACCACCACCTTGGGCTTGGGGTCCTCGGCGAGTTGCGGATGCCCGGCGACCGCGGCGAGGAGGGCCTGCCGCGCCGCGCCGATGTCCGCGTCGTAGCCGATGCCGACCGGCACGTTGAGGCGCAGCTGGGGAGTCAGGGTGTGGTTCAGGATCTTCTCGTTGATCACCATCTTGTTGGGCAGAATGGCGTCCACCTGGTCGACGGTCAGGAGGCGCGTGGTGCGCAGGCCGATCTGCCGGACCTGACCGTAGGTGCCGGCGATGGTCACGTTGTCGCCGATGTGGAAGGGGCGGTCCCAGAGGATGGTGATCCCCGCCACCAGGTTCGCCAGGCTGTCCTGGGCGGCGAGCCCCACGGTCAGGCCGACGATCCCCAGGCCGGCGAGCACCGAGCCCACCTGGAATCCTAATTGCCCGGCCGCCATCACCAGGGCGAAGGCGAAGACCAGGAACTTGACCAGCCGGAGGACGATGTCCTGGACCGCGGAATCGGCGTGGGTGCGGCGCAGCAGGCCGCGGAGAATCCCGGCGGTCACCCGGTAGAGAAGAAAGGCGACGATCAGCACCACCAGCGCCGCACCGAGCGACGGGAGGAAGTCGATCGCCCGGTCCCGCAGGCGGGCCGCGGCATGCTCCCAGCTGCCGGGCTGCTGGAGAACCTGGGCCAGCCGCGGCGCGCTGCGCACGGGGGCCGGATGGGGCGCGGGCGAGGCGGCAGGCTTGCCGGGGATCGGGAGCTGAGAGACGGCTGGGAGCGCGAGGAAGAGCAGCGCGGCGAGGGCGTGGAGGATCGGCCTGCGCCTGGTACCCATGGACCAAACTATATCCTGGTCAATGCGGCTCCCCCAGCTCCACCACCGCCCACCGCGGGCCAGAATCGCCGGAGCTGGCCCATCTCCTCCTATACAGAAGCTTCCCTCTCCCGACGGTCCGGGCGGAGGGCCGGGAGAGGGGCCGGGAGGGCATAGGCGCTAACTTTGGCCGTAGAGAGGGCCGGGAGGGACGCGGTAGCGGGTGCTGGGCGTTGGGATCGCCCCGAAGATCCGACCCGCCGGGGCGGTGTCGACGGATTTGGCAGCGCCACAGCCCGATGAGGGAGCTCGGCGCCAGAAGAGGGGA
>Ga0137407_10001812_pt1 | contig 13979 bp, 7 predicted proteins | sample CZOMad2_2_16fung_FD_108410 | JGI IMG/M metagenome (GOLD analysis project Ga0137407, IMG submission 108410) | Vadose zone soil fungal communities from Angelo Coast Range Reserve, California, USA - CZOMad2_2_16fungal (Illumina Assembly) | ecosystem: Environmental > Terrestrial > Soil > Vadose zone...
ATTTGGTGTGGGCAAGCCCTCCACCGTCGTTCCCGAAAGAGCCGCCACCAGCAGGTCCACCAGCGCCTGGTGCATGACGGTCAGACTGCCGGTTTCCAGGCTGTCCAGCTGGCGGTATAAATGCGATATGAAGTTGGAAACGACTGCGTTCGGCCCTTGCGAGGCCCGAAACGCCCTGGCCGTCAGCCGTTCCGGACAAGCGATGCGACGCGACAGATGTTGGCGCGGCAGTCGCAATACGAGTTGTTCGAAGGGATTCTTGAAATCGAGCTCATAAGGCTGAGACGCGTCGTAGAGCGCAAAGTCGCCGACCGAGAGACTTGCAACCCGGTCCTCTTGGGCGACAGAACCGATGCCGCGATGTTGAATACTGACCAGAAAGAAATCGTCCGGCGACTGCCGTATCCTGCGCCGCGAGCGGACGACATGTTGCGCATCGGACACGACCCTCGAAAATTGCACGTCTTTGAGAGCGTTCGTTTCGAGCGAACCCGAGAAGTCCCGTTTTGCCGGTGCATCGCAATCGAGCGCCACGAAGGTTGAAGAAATCATGTCGCGCCAATAATCCAAACGCCGTGGCACCTCGACGCTGGATGTCTTGATCAAGGTTGCATGGTGTGCATTCGAATTCATGGGCTGAACCCCACGGCTACACGCAAAATGCCCGAAGCGGCCTACCTCGAGTGACTATAGTGGCATCCGCGGTGCGGTTACAAGTACTGACGACTTCGGCACGAATCCGGGTTTACGGTGCAACTCCGTTCATCATTCCGGTTTTCGGGTGACAGTTTATATACTCGTATTCTTGCTCATCCGCCTTCAGAACCGACACCTCGTGATAAAGGCGCAGCTTGAGCTTAAATTCGAGTTCCTGCACGATGCGCATGAAAGTGCCAAATATTGCGACATGAGTCGGGTGCGACTCCGACCAGCGCTCCATGTCGGAAAGCGAACGCCAATAGCTCAGGCCGAACGTTTTTTGAAGCACCTGACCATTCGCGTCAATATGATGCATGTACCGGTTATTGTAACAACCGATGGCGGCCCCCTCGTCACGGAGGAAGTTCATTCCCTCGAGCAGCACAGGCTCCATGTTCTTCAGATATAGTTCGCGCTCCTTGCCTTCGGTTTCGGTCCATTCCTGTCCCGAACGAATTAGCGCGACATTTTCATGTCCTGCAATACGCACCGATCGACCGATGCCGGCTGATGCGTGAATTGTCGCAAGCGCACCAGCTGGCTGCATCGCGTCGGTCTGCGATAGCGGGATGCGGTCGCGTGCCGCACCCCAATAGGCATGCTCTTGGATATCCTCGCTCATGCCGCCCATGACGACGCTCACACCCTCGGGACGGTCGGGGGTATTGAACAGGGTTTCATAACGCTCGACGCGAGGGCAAGCGATCTCGCGAAAGTAGCCGAGACCATCGCTAAACCGCTCGTCGGCATTCCACCACGCGTCGGCCACCGGGTCGACCCGCCAGCGCGCAAAGCTTGCCGGATCGCTCCAATAGGCAATCGCCACCATGTTGTCGTATCCCGCCGCATCATCCACATAGTGCGCCAGATCATGATGTCCCGGTCCGTCGGTCGTCCCGAAGCCCTGCACGATATTGCGCAGCGCCGCACACGCCTTTCGCTGCATGTCCGTGCCGAGCGATTGCACGCCAAAATACCCCATGACAACCTGTTTGGTCGACGGATGCGCCCGCGCCGCATATGCCGGGTACGGCGGCGCGTAGTTCTCGTCCGCTCGACGATTGCGCGTGCGCGGGCATTGCAGATGTCTCGGAATTGCGGATTCCATGGGATCGCCCGTGCTCGGTTAATCGGTGGCGACCGCGTGAGGTTCGACCGCAATCGCACCTTCACCAACAATCATCCCGGGCAGCGCATGCGAAACGACACGGTCGCCGGGCGTCTTGTTCAACAATAGACGGGTGACATCAGGCCGCGCATAGTGGCCGGCCGGATCGGCGGCAGACTTGGACAGCGAGATCATTCCGAGGTCGATGTCCGCATAGATAATACCCTCCTCGTTCTCGGGCAGCGTGTTGCCCAGCGGAGCGCCATCGGGGCCGTAGATCCGCGCGAAACCGCCGCCTTGCAGCAGCAATTGGCGCTGCAAGTCATCGGTGCACAGCAGCTCGTGCATCTCTTTCGAGACGATGGCGCAAGGCGCAAGCACGAAGCACTGCCCTTCGGCGGCATAGAGCTGACTGGCTGCGTTGTTGAGTTCCGCGCCGAGCGCATAGGCGGCGCCGCGATAGAGAGAGAAACTGGGCCATGCGGCGACGTGAATTTGCTCGTTCTGTGCATACATCGCGTACTTGCTCAGCGGCTGTAAGTGCTCCCAACAACATAGCATCCCGATCTGGCCTATTGTAGTGTCCATGACGGCCAGATCCGCGCCATCACCTTCACCGAATACGGTACGTTCTACGTGGGTGGGCTTGAGCTTGCGGCGCGTCTTGATCACGCGGCCCTGGTCGTCGAACAGTGCTTGCGCCATGTATAGGCTCCCGCCGGCCCGCTCGCTGAAGCCGACCGCCGCCCAGATGCCGAGGTCGCCGGCGGCCTGCGCCAAACGGGTAAACTCGGCCGAACCGACGACGAGCGAGTTGTCGTGGTAGCGCTGGACGTACTGCATGCCCGTGGCCGGTGAGCCGAGCCAGATCCACCACGGGTAGCCGGGAATCCAGGTCTCGGGGAATGCGATCAGCCGGGCTCCCTGCGTAGCCGCCTCTTGCATGAGTTTGATCGTCTTGTCGACAGTCCCATCGACGTTGAGGAAAGCCGGAGCAGCTTGCACTACCGCCACACGCAGCTTCGGATGAATCTTGCTAGGCATTGACTATCCCCGCTGAACAGGCGGACAACTTATACGCTTCGGCGCGCCCGGCTGGACCCAACCAGAACAAATGCTTGTACCTGTGGGAACATACAGGTCGTTGTGCGCCCGGACTGGCGCTTCGTCTTTGAAGGTGCCGACGCTGCGTGAAGCCGCGGCGCACCTTCGCAGGGCGGTGGTACGCGCCGCGCAACCGCCGCAGCGTCTACGCCAAGTCGTCCAGCACGAGCGGGGTGTGACGGCGCAATAGCGCCGTCTTTGCCTCCCACTGCTCCTTCTCCGCAAGATCCGCGAGGTACTGAACTTCTTCCGCGGCATAAGTCGCGATCGGCAACCCGTCGCGGTACAGCAGCCGATTGCCGGCGAGCGAGGCCAGCCTTGCCCCCGGTGTAATGATGCCGATCAAATTCAGCGGATCGGCGGCCGACAGCGACACGTACTGCTGCGTGTGCGGCTTGCGGCGCACGTCGCGCAAAAGACCAACCGCCTCCGGTGTCGCGTATTGCTCGCCCGAGAAGCCTGCGACGAACCGGCCGCCGCGAATCTCGCCGCGCGCCTCCAAGCGGCGGCAACACATGAGCATCTCCCGCCACGGCGGCAACCAATCGGCCTCGCGCCCGAGGAGCTTCCAGAAGATCACACCCCAGCGACGCAGCAGCGTGCGCACTATTTGTTCGACCGCCTCGTCTCCACGGCCGGAGGCGGCCGCGATGGGCCGCCGCACCAGCGCCCAGCGCCCCGCATCGGCCATTCCGAACAGCGCCAGGCGGCGCTTGCGGCGCGAAGCGTAGGAGTTCGACCTGCTACGGCGGCCGCTCGGCAACAGCAGCACGCGCAGGCCGGCGAAACTATCGGAGTTCACCATGCCGAGCGCCACGAGCTCGGCGAGCGCATCCTCCACCTCCACGGGGAGCATGCCGACATGCTCCGCAATTTCGTCGAAGAACGAGGCGCCATGTTCTCGGATGAATTCGGCCACTGATGCGGCTCTCGATGTCAGCTGGGTCGGATCGGTCTGGTCGGTGAGCGCGGACCACAGCGGCACATTGCGCCTCGCCAGCAAGGTGATGGGTGTGGAGCGAATCGGCGACGCGCCTCGGCCGCGCTCGGGTTCGGCGCCTTGCGCAGCGGCGTGGGCAGCGACTCCCGTGGCGGGGCGCGCAGCCCCTCGCGCGGCGAGCCGGGTCCAGATGACCCGCCCCGCACGGCAATGCTCGTCCAGCCATTCTGGGTCATATTCGGCCATCCGCGACGGAAGGATCTCCGTCTCCCAAGCACCAGCGGGGGCTTCGAAGCCTTCGAGCTGAGTGAGCACCGCCGCCAGCGCATCGGACCCCTGCATCCGCGACTCCGGCAGCACCCGCTGCCATTCGCAGAGAAACCGCAGGAATTCCCGAGCTTGCACGGGCTCGATCTCGGCGCGCAGACGTTTGACGGTGTAGCGATGAACTCGGGCGAGCAGCCGGCGTTCGCACCACTCTTCTTCGGCACTTCCCAACCCTCGCATGGTGTCCGACCCTTGCGTAGTGCCTGGTCCTTGCACGCCGTCGGGGCTGAAGCGGCCGCGCATGGCAAAGCCTTCCGCCTCGAGCTTGCCTAAGGCGATGTTGATCCTCGATGTGGGGATAGCCAGCGAATCGGCAATGGCCGAAGCCGCGACCGGCCCCAGTCCTTCGAGCCGCCCACGGACGATCTCGACCAAGGATTCATCCGACGGCGGCAGGGGTTCGAATAGCGCGCGTCTTTCCGCCGCCACCCACACGATCGCTCGCCGATCGTCACTTTCCGCTGCCGAGAGCCCGGCAACCGATATGCGCGCAACCCGCGCCGAAGCGGCAAGCTCATCCATCAATCGCGGCCAAGCCGCATTGCGCTGCCGCTCCTCGTCGGTCAGGAACGTCAGCCACAATAATGCGTCATGCAGCTCATCGGGCGTCGTCGCATCGGGCCACGCCTCGGCGCGTACACGCTCGATCGCTTGCTGGTCGAGCTTGCCGATGTCGGCGGCGGACTCGGGGTCGATCCAGCGGCGGCTCATCACGGCCTGGGTGCGCCGCTCCTCGAGCGGTGCATCGTCGAGATAGGCATAGGGGCGCGCGTTCAAGGCCTCGAGCGCGAGCGGTGAAGGCTCGGTCAGATCGCGTGCCACGACGCGGATGTCGCCTGCCTCGAGACCCCGCAGCACGCCCTCGAAGCGTTGAATATCCATCGCGTCCTCGAGGCAATCGCGAATCGTTTGCCGCACCAGCGGGTGATCGGGTATCTCGATCTCGCCCGGTAGATTCTCGGCACAGGCCACTTGATCCGGGAACACCGACGCCAACAGGTCTTCCGCGTTCATACGCGCGATTTGCGGCGGGATTTTCTTGCCGCCGCGAAAGCGCGGCAGCGCCAGCGCGATGCCGGCGTCCCAGCGCCAGCGTACCTCGAACATCGGCGCCGCGCACAATGCCTGCACGAGCACCTGACGAACCGAGTTCGAGTGCAGATACCGCGCAGCCTCGGCCAGCTCGAAGCTGTGCGCATGAGTCAGCGACAGCACGATGTGATCTTCGGTCGCGGCGGCCTGCAGCTCGAAATTGAATGTCCGGCAGAAGCGCTTGCGCAGGGACAACCCCCACGCGCGATTCACGCGGCTGCCGAAAGGGGAATGAATGACCAGCTGCATGCCGCCGGATTCGTCGAAGAAGCGCTCGAAAATGACCGTGTCGAATGTGGGCAGGCAGCCGAGCGCGGCGCGGCCGGCGCTCAAGTATTGAATGATCTGCAAAGCCGCCGCCTCGTCGAGTCCGACGGACTCGATCAGCCACCGCATGGCTTCGCCGGGCAGAGGCTCCGCCGCGCGGCCGCCGTCCAGACGCCGCTCGATCTCCTGCCTCAGTCTCGACACGGCCGCCGACAGCTCCTCGGTGCGGCCCGGCGCCTCGCCGAGCCAGAACGGTATGGAAGGCGGTTGGCCGTGCGCATCCTCGACGCGCACGGTGCCGCGCTCGACCCGCAATATGCGATACGACGTATTGCCCAACTGGAACACATCGCCCTGCAGACTCTCGACCGCAAAATCCTCATTGACGGTGCCGACGAGATGACCCTCCGGCTCCAGCATCACCTTGTAATCGGCATTGTCCGGGATGACGCCGCCGGAGGTGAGCGCCGTCAGCCGGGCGCCCTTGCGAGGACGCAGCATCTGGTTGACCGAATCGTGATGCAGCAGCGCGCCGCGGCGCCCGCGGCGGGTGCTGAACCCGTCCGCCAGCATGCGCACGCACTCGTCGAATTCCTCGCGGCGCAACTCGCGGTAGGGATAGGCTCCGCGCATGAGATCGAACAACTCCTCCTCGGCCCATTCGCGCGCCGAGACTTCGGCGGTTATCTGCTGGGCGAGCACGTCGAGAGGTGCGGTTGGAACTTCCAAGCGGTCCAGTTCGCCGCGCCGTACCGCGTCGAGCAGCGCCGCGCATTCCACCAGCTCGTCGCGAGAAAGCGGAAACAGCCGCCCCTTAGATGTCCCGCCCACCGAGTGCCCGGCGCGTCCCACGCGCTGAAGAAGGGCATTGATGGAGCGCGTCGAGCCCAGCTGACAGACGAGGTCCACATCCCCGATGTCGATTCCGAGCTCGAGCGAGGCGGTTGCCACCAGCACCTTCAACTCGCCCCGCTTCAAGCGTTGTTCCGCGTCGAGGCGCCGTTCCTTGGAAAGGCTCCCGTGATGTGCAGTGACATTTTCCTCGCCCAGCCGTTCGGAAAGATGACGCGCCACGCGCTCGGCCAGCCTGCGCGTGTTCACGAAGACCAATGTGGTGCGGTGCTCGCGGATGAGATCGGCCAGCCGATCATAGACCTGCGTCCACACCTCGCCCGACATGACCGCCTCGAGCGGCGCCGGCGGCAGCTCCAGCTCGAGATCGCGGCTGCGCGCATGGCCGCTGTCGATGACGATGCAGTCTTCGCCCGCCGCAGAACGGCTGCCGATCAGGAATCTCGCCACCTCTTCGATGGGCTTCTGCGTCGCCGACAATCCTATGCGCGCCAGCCCGCGCCCGGTCAGCGCCTGCAACCGTTCCAGCGACAGGGCCAGGTGGGCGCCGCGCTTGTTGCCCGCAATCGCGTGAATCTCATCGACGATCACCGTGCGGCAGGTGGCAAGCATGTCGCGTCCCGACTGCGAACCCAGCAGAATGTACAGCGATTCAGGCGTGGTCACGACGATGTGCGGTGCCTTGCGCCTCATCCCGGCGCGCTCCGCCTGCGATGTGTCGCCGGTGCGCACCACCGCACGAATGGCCACCTCGGGTAGATTCAACGCCGCCAGTTCTTCGCGAATCCCCTCGAGCGGCGCCTCGAGATTGCGCTGAATGTCATTCGACAGAGCCTTGAGCGGCGACACGTAAACGATACGGGTCTCGTCCGGCAGCGGTCCCGTAAGCCCCTCCTTGACGAGTCGGTCGATCGCGGCGAGGAAGGCCGCAAAGGTCTTGCCCGAGCCCGTCGGCGCGGCCACCAGCACATGCCGCCCCGCATGCAGCGCCGGCCACGCCCGCTCCTGCGCCGGCGTCGGCGCATCGAAAGTCCGCGCGAACCAGGCGGCAACGGCGGGATGGAACGAATCTAGTGCGTTCATGGCGTGTCGTCGCCAGTTAGTTCCTGTTCATCAATTTTTCTAGGCATTATAGACTGTAATTATATACAGCGCGCGGATCACCGGGGGAGAGTGCACTATTCGCGGTTCTCGCCGCCTTGCGCCAATGTATTGTCATCCTACGACCATCATCATCCCCGGCACCAGCCAGACTGAATCGTTGCCACCTGGAGATTCGTTTTTTCCGATACTGCAAAGTTCAACCTAATGTCCTCAAAAAAGTAGAAGAGGCTCTGAAGAACTTAACCGGACGTTAGAGAGCTGGCCCCACTCATTGACACAACGAGATAAGTGGCACCCGACAAAGAAATCGTCGATGGGTGCTAAAGCAATGTTTCGGCAGCAATTACGGCTGCGGGTTCTGCAGCCCCGCGCGCGTGCCACGATAAGTGATTTCCGGTGTCTGGGCGCGCATCAACTTCGCAAACTGATAGGCCGGCAGCGGCCTGTTGAAATAAAAGCCCTGCAGTTCGTCGCAAGCGTGGGCCTGCAGGAAATCCGCTTGTTCCTTGGTTTCAACTCCTTGCGCAACGACCGTCAAGCTCAAGGATTTGCCCATCGCAATGATTGCATCAGCGAGCCCCGCGTTCTCCGAGGGCCCGACCAAGTCACCGATGAACGAGCGGTCGATTTTGACCGTGTCGAGCGGGAAGCGCTGCAGTGTGGCCAGCGAAGAATAGCCGGTGCCGAAATCATCAACGGCAATGCGAATCCCTAATGACTTGAGTCCCGTCAGGATCCGCAGCGTATTCTCCACATCGTGAATCAGCAGACTCTCGGCGAGTTCGAGTTCGAGTAGCTGCGGCTTCATGCCGGTGGCCTCGAGTATCGACGCGAGATCCTGCAGCAGGTATTCATCCGAGAACTGACGAGCAGTCATGTTGACGGCGATGCTCAAAGGCGGCAGGCCCTCATTTTGCCAAGCCACGCTTTGCAGGCAAGCCGTTTTGAGCACCCACTTGCCGATCGGCACGATCAGTCCGGTCTCCTCGGCGACCGGGATGAATTGCATCGGAGTCACGGTGCCAAGGTCAGGATGCTCCCAGCGCAATAGCGCCTCCATGCCGGCGATGCGGCCGCTGCGGATGTCACGCTTCGCCTGATAATGCAGGCGAAACTCGTCACGCTCGAGGGCGTGCCGCAGGCTCGATTCCAAGGTGAGACGCTCGAGGGAGTTCGCATTCAGCTTTTCGGAATAGAATTGAAAGTTGTTCTTGCCCTCCGCCTTTGCCTGATACATCGCGATATCGGCATTCTTGGTCAGGGTTTGCTCGTCCTGCCCGTCCTGCGGATAGACGCTGATGCCGATACTCGCGGTGACTCGAAACTCATGACCGATGAGGGTAAACGCCTTGCCGATGACGGCCAGTATCTTCTGCGCTACGGTTGCCGCGTACTTCCCGTCCTGCAGTTCCGGCAACAGCACGACGAATTCATCTCCCCCCAGGCGCGCCACGGTGTCGCTGTCCCGCACGCACCCCTGAAGTCGGGTGCCGACCTCCTGGAGCAATTGATCACCCGCCTCATGTCCCAGCGTGTCGTTGATCTGCTTGAAGCGGTCGAGGTCGAGAAACGCGACAGCCAGCTGCCTGTTGTAGCGACGTGCTTCGCTGATGCGCTGACTCAGCAGTTTGCTGAACATGCTCCGGTTGGGCAGTCCCGTGAGGCCGTCATGGTAGGCCAGGTACTCGACACGCCGCGCGTGCTCCAGTTTGGATTCGCTTTCCCGCACGCGGCTCTGTGCGAGCTGCCAGCTCATCCGGCCCAATAGCGCCGTCAGCAGGACAATTCCGACGCTGCCGGCGGCCGCCCGACAAATGTAACCAATGGAGTCTCTCTGTACGGCAGCAAGTTGTTCTTCTCGCGCCAGTCCGACGAGTATCGCCAGAGGAAACCCGTAGATTTCACGCGCGCTGCTCCACCGCCACACGCCGTCCCAGCTGCCGAGCGAGACCGGCGGTTCCGCTTCAACCTCGTCAGGTGTCGGCAACAAGGAACTATAGTCGATCGCGTCTCCGGAAAACATCGACTCCCCGCTACGCCTGACCCGAAAAATGCCGTCGGTGCCCAGGATGCCAAGCACACCGTGTTCGCCCAACTTCGAGGCGTCGTAACCGCTGACGAAAAAAGCCGCGTCGACCGTGACGATCACGACGCCGTCAAAATCGCCGTTCGCCGCATTCAATCTACGGGTGAATGGCAGTCTCCCATCGCCCGTTGCACCCCGCGGTAGTTGTCCGACGAAAAGCGAGCCGCCGTCGCGCTGCTTGCGAAAATAATCCTGACCAGCAACGCTCACGGTCCCAAGCGGACGCGTGCTCTCGACGATGGTACCGTTCCGATCGGCAATGCCGACGGAGAAGACCAGATCCGGCGGCAACAATCCCCGATCCTCGAGTTCTGAAAGCGTGCCGTGCATCCCGGTGCGTTCGTGCCAAAACTTGACGAGATTGAGCGTCTGATCGATTTCGCGCAGGACCCGCACCACTTGAGCCTCATAGGTTCCCAGCAGTTCGCGGCTCAATATGGCTGCGTCGTGCGCGGCCTCGGCGCGCTTGATTCTGATCAGGCCGAGAGTTGCTCCCCACATTGCCGCCAATAAGACCACGGCAATGAGCGGAAACAGAAACTGAGGTTCCGCGATCCGGCCCACGCGGCGACGCAAAGTTTCTCTCAAGGGCTGTGCATTCACGCGATCCGACCTATTTGGGGCTTCAGTCGAGGGGCAACGCGACTTTGACCGAGGCGTCGACGGCGGACTTCTCGATATAGCCCACGACGTTCGGGTTTGCAGCGACGGCGTGCTTTACCGCCGCCGAATCGGGCAGTTGCTTCGGCGGAAGGCCCCTGCCGGTGAACAGGATACGCGACCAGAGTGCCTTGACCTGCGCGATGTCGCGGCCCGTCGCTTTCTTGTAGAACTCGACGTAGATCGCTGAACCCACGGGCTGATCGACCGGCGTCAGGCCTCCGCTTCTGCCTAGGTAGAGGTCGGCAATTTGTTCCTTGCTGATCGGTCCTGCCGCCGGATTGACGATGACGACGATCTCCTCCGCCCGTATGCCAGCGGCGGCCAACACACCAAGTAACAGGGCGCTGAGCGCTGATGTTTTCATGCGAAGTTCATGCGCGGCATGGCCTTAGAACACGAAGTCCACTGCCAGACTGACTACATTGGCCTTGTCGCCGACCCGGGCACCTGGTTGAAGTTTGGTGAATGAGGCGGGTGCGTCCAGCGTGTCGATGCTCACTCGTTGCAACTGCAGCTTGAAGTCGAGGCTCTTCGCAAAGTCCCAGCGCACTCCGGCGGTCAGGGTGCGCTCGTTGCCCAATGACGTCAGCCCCGACGGCGGGGCTGACGTTGGCGCATGCTCTTTGGAGTAGATGGCGTACGGGGTGAAGCTTCCGAGTCGCACGCCACTACTCAAATACCAGGCGAAGAAGTCGCCGAAGAAATCGTAATGGGCATAGTTGCTGTCCCCCGTCACGAACCACGTCCCCGGATCATACGTGAATCCCGCGCTGGCCAGCCGGAAGTGAGCCGGCGGCATTCCTGCGTAAGTGTACTTCATTGACTGATAAGCCACATGCACGCTGGCATTGCCATATTGCAAGGTGTCACTCAGCACCACGAGATCCTTCCCACGAAAGACCGCTCCAGGAAATTCCTCCGACGTGCGCCCCCACTGTACCTGAAGGTCCTGGGTCACGGCGCCCGTCTTCACACGGTAGAGCACATCGATACCATCGCCGTGGGTCGCGGAGTTCGAGTAGCGTATTTCGTTGGGAAGCCGCACCCACGGTAGGGTGTAGCCGACGTTTTCGCTGTCGGAACGCTCGTAGGTGGGCAGGAGCGTGCGGCCAAGCCGCACCGCCAAGTCGGATGTGAACGCGTACTTGATGTTGGCCCACTCGAAACGAGGTTTGTAGTTGCCGTCCGGGTCGTAGTGTGAGATGACTTGTACGACACCGCTGAGTCCGTTACCAAGGTTGACATCGGCCTGGGCGCCCAAATCGCTGTCCGGGGTCGGACTCCAGCTGCGGCTATGGCCCGCGCCGCTTGGCTGCAAAAAATTCCCGGTAAAGTCTGCCTGTCGATAGTCGGAGTACACCTCACCCAGCGTGCCGAATCCGCTGAGCGTCACATATTGGTCAATCGGAATGCCCGCACGGCTCGGCACCGCGCCGAACACGAGTATTGAGACGGCAACCGCCACCATCAATTTGAAATTCATGCGAACCTCGCTCCGTAACCAACGTTGCCCCTGGCGACGACCACCCTGCGGCGGCCGCTCATGGTTTCCCCGCGCATACAAATGTCAGCGTACGGGGTATCGACTACGAAGCATCTCTGCTGAAGCACAGTTTGCGTAAATATATGAGTGCTTGGCCTCGGCGCGTGCGTTCAGTCTCAAAAATGCCGATTTGACCCGTCTTTCGGCAGTCAGGGCCAGTCAGGGCCTCTTATTCGAAGCGCAACGTTTGACCGATCGAGTTCGCTCTTGCCTTGTGGAGTATGGCGCTGCCGAGAGCAATGTCGCTCAACGACAACCCGCGGTGCCAGAACAAAATCGTTTCCTCATCGCTTTCCCGGCCGGGCTTCAAGTGCGCGACGATCTCACCCAACTCCGCATGCAATGTGCGATCAGTCAGCTTGCCGGAATCCACATGTTGGCGCAGCGCGCCGAAGGGCAACCCCTTGCGGCATTGCCCCCAGTCGTCGACCACCACTTTGTCCATGATGTCGGTAAGTGATAATTCCACGGCACTCATCGTGCCGTAGGGAATGACGAGCGCGCCACGCTTGATCCACTCGGTCTTGAGCAGCGCCTGCGGTTCGGTGAGGCGCGACGCCTCGACCACGATATCGGCGTCGCGAACGCATTTTTCCCAATCACTCACCGCAATGACACGCTTACCCAAATCATTGGACAACTTGGCGGCCAAGGTTTCCCTGCTCTCCGCGCGCTTGGAGTGCACGCGGATTTCATCGAAATTGAAGAAATGGTCGAGCAAGCGGATGTTCCAGTAGGACGTACCGCGTGCACCGATGTGCCCGAGCACCTTGCTGCCTTTGCGTGCCAAGTACTTGGCGCCGAGCGCGGTCATGGCGCCCGTGCGCATCTCGGTCACGGATGTGGCATTGATGATTGCCAACGGCACGCCCGTCGACGGGTCGAACAGCGTCAGCAAACCAATCTCGGAAGGCAACCCGATCTTGAAGTTATTGACGAAGTCGCCAACCACTTTGACTCCTGCGAGTCCGAGCGGAAGCACAACGCCGCGCAGCACATTGAAATGCCCAACGGCTGAATCATGCGGCACCAGGTGCACGCGCGGTTCAATGACCACCGCTTGCTTACCCTGTGCATCGAGCGCCGTTTCGACGGCGTCAAGGATTTCCGCGTCGGTGAGCGCAACTCGCTCGACGTCCGGACCATTGAGATACATCAGATGGATGTGTTGCAATCTAGTCAGTCTCCTTAACGGCCCGAAAGGGCCGTAGATCATCTTCCGGGTTGATCAATACCGCCGCCACCGCTCCCAGCGCGGCGACGAGGACTCCCGCGTACAAGTAACCCGTCCGAAATCCGGCGCTCGGGTCCGCGTTGATGTCCACGATACGACCCATCGCAAAGGGCGCACACAAGCCTGCGAGGGTATGAATCGAGTTCGTGACGCCGAGCATCGCACCGCGTTGTGATGCAGGGGAAATCTCGCCGATCAACGCCGGGCCCAGCGTGAAGATGACACTGCCGATCGAACACGCCAGCCCCACCAGGCAAATCTTGAGAACGCCCATACCGACGAACGGGAAACAGGCCGTCGAGATGCCTCCGATGATGACGCAAAGAGTGCCCACCAAGCCGCGGGAGATTCGACTCGATAATCCCAGCCGAGACAGGCGTTGCGACAGGTACGCAAACCCAGGCGCAAGCACCATCTGCATGGCGGACGGCAGCGCAATGACCCACGCCGCGTGTGCGGGAGCCATCCGTAGAGCCTTGATCAAATAGTTGCCAAGCCACACCAGATTGAGCGCGATAATCCAATATGCCGCGAAGCCCGCCAGATAAACACCTATCGCAGTACGGCTCATCAACAGATATCGATAGGGTATCCACTGGCGCGGCCCGGACTCGACCCCGAAAGACGGGTCTGCCGACCCCTCTTTAGCAAGAACGAGCCAAAGGCCAACCCAGGCGAGACCGACCACACCCAAGGTACCGAACGCCGCGTGCCAACCGAAGTTATCGATGATCCAGATGATCATGGGTGCGACGATGCCGGCACCGAAGGCCGCGCCGCTCGCGACAACGCTCGTGGGCAGCGCGCGACGCTCATTGCCAAACCACTTGTACACGGCATGCACCGCCACCGGGAACGCCGGTCCCTCGGCCGCGCCGAGAACGACGCGACTGCTCACCAGCACGGCGAAACTCGAGATTCTGCTCATCGGCAACAACGCCGCGGCCCAAACGACACCCA
>Ga0137407_10001813_pt1 | contig 13978 bp, 6 predicted proteins | sample CZOMad2_2_16fung_FD_108410 | JGI IMG/M metagenome (GOLD analysis project Ga0137407, IMG submission 108410) | Vadose zone soil fungal communities from Angelo Coast Range Reserve, California, USA - CZOMad2_2_16fungal (Illumina Assembly) | ecosystem: Environmental > Terrestrial > Soil > Vadose zone...
AGCTGATTCTGCCATTCGTAACGAAGACCGTAATTCACGGTGATGTTTGGACGGAGACGCCATTCGTCCTGCGCGTAGAAGCCGAGATCGGCATAGTTATTCTGCACCAACGAATTTCCCGTGATGACGGCAAACTGGCTGGCGCCGCCGCAAATCGGCGGAGCTACGGGTTTCCCGATGATGTCCGTGCTCCTGCAATCCGCGCGAATCTGAGCGGCCGTGAAGCCCGCCTGCAGGTCCTGCTGGGTGATTTGATAATTCGTGAGGGAATTAAAAGTGAATGACCCATTGAACCCAGTCGACTTCTCGGCCGAATCAGCATCAATGCGCGCGCGAACTCCGAACTTGACGAAGTGCTTGTTGGCAGCGATGGAGGTGTAGTTCTGAATTTCGTATCCGTTGGTCGTCTGCAGCAAATTTCCCTGATAATTTCCGCCGCCTGTGAAAGCGCCGCCCACGTTTACAGTAGGAGCGGTGTTAAGGACAGCTTCGGAGCTGCTGGAGCGAACGTACTGAAAGCGGGTTTCATTGATGGTGCGTTCGTTAAGCGTCTTGGTTTCGCTGATTTGTAACGTGTGCTCGGTGTTCAGCTCGTTGAAGCCCTGCGTGGGCAGGCTAAACTGGCTGACACCGTTGTTGATTTCATTCTCACGGAAGTATTGATAGCGGGCAGTGAGCGTGTTGCTGGAAGAAAGCTGATAGTCGACGCGAGGCGTCAGATTGGTGCGGGTTCGCGGATTGGGAACAGATTCAGCAAACTGAATGGGGTTAAAGTTTGCGTCAAGCGCGGGAGTATTGACGACGGAAATTTCGTCGAGATTGCGGCGGTCGAGATTGAAAAAGAAAGAAGCTTTCTTGCTGATTGGACCGCCGATGTTGCCACTATACAAAACGGAATGATAGCCGGGCTGGACGGCATCGCCTTCGAACGGATTTCGCGAGTTAAACGCGGAGTCGTTGCCATTAATCAGTAATTGGCCGTGGAACTTATCGGTGCCGGGCTTGGTAAGGATTTCAATTCGGCCGTAACCTAGCTTGTCGTATTCAGCTGAGAAGGGGTTCTGGTTGATGCGGATTTCGCGAATGGAAGATTTCGGAGGCAGCTGCCCGGCCGTAAAACCATCGATGTAAATTTGCCCGCCGTTGGGGCCGGCAGACGGGCCAGCAAGAGCGGTAAGCTCGTCCTGCAATTCGTCCGGATCATCAGACAGAGCTTCCAGATCCTTGCCCTTCAAAGTGAGAGAATTGGCGTTGCTGCCGCCGCTGGTATCGAGTTGCGTTGTAGAGTCCGAGACAATGACTTTTTCCTGTTGTTCCTGGATTGCCAGATGAACATTCAAAACCATCGGCGGGCCGGCGGTAATTGCTACGTCTTTCACGGCAAATTGAGCGAAACCTGGCGCGAACACTTGCACCGTGTATTTCCCGGGAGCGAGCGGCTTGACTTCAAAGATTCCCTCGCGATTCGTGGTCGCGGTACTTGACGCTCCTTCTGCGGGAAGTGCCACAACCGTTGCGCCAGCAACCGCCGCGCCGGAAGGGTCGGTGACCTGACCGTGCAAACTGCCGACCGGTACTTGTGCGCAGACACCACCGAGAAAAATCAGCAGAGACGCGAGCGAGGACACAATTTTCAATGGGCTGAGCCTGAACTTCAAATTCATTCGATCTCCTCAAACGATTCAGACAACAACATTTTCAATTACCGGTGGGCTCCCCGCCACCCAAGCTCCACGGAGAGAGGATCATGTCCTGACTGCCTTTTGGCGAGGCGCGAAGAATGGATTCGACGCCCCCGAGAAGAGTTATGACGGTGAGTGGATCAGTGCCGTTGCCTTGGGTGGTCACAACCATGACGGCTTCACCTTTTTGTAAGTCAGAAAGAGTGGCGGCGGGCATGCGAGCAATCATTTGTTGAAAATCGCCGCCCGCGCCGCGCTGGCCCTGAGCAGCGCCCGGACTCGCGGCCTGCTGGGGTGGCTGACCGGCCGGATGTGTTGCGGAAGCTTGCGCCGGAGTTTGCGACTGTCCAGTGCCAGCCGATTGGTTCCTGAGGCGTGCCGCAAGGCCTTCGGCAAACTGCGGCGGCAGCTTGCGCATTTGCGATTCGGGATTGGTCCTAAGTGTCACAGCCGTTTTGGAAGTAAGATCCTGGACCACCAGAATGTTGGTCGAAACGTCGCTACTGACCACCGTGCCGGCGATGTTGCGGAAAGTGCCAGAAACAATTTCAGAAGCATTAAAGTCGGCTGTGCCTTCGCTCCGTGTGCCCCTGGCGCGGAGTTGATCGCCAACTTGAATGTCCGCAAGTACAGCAAGTTTTGCCGCGTCAAAGCGTGTTGAATCGGATGCATAACGCCGAAAAATAGTGTCCCTCGTGAAATGCACGACGACTTCTTTTTTCCCGGCCAGCGCGTTGGTGGTAACGGAAATTGTTGATGCCGACGGATCAACCGACTTGACCAGGCCGCCCACTCCGCGTTGCCATTCGGCACGATCTTTCGCCTGTTTTTCGGCAAGCGCCGCTTTCTTGACCGCAATTAGCGAAGCGGCGTGAATGGTCTTTCCGTCATCCGCCAGAACGCCGCGGACAAGCACACGATCGCCCTGCTGCAGATCCGCAAAAATAAAAGTAGTAGCTTCCTTCAGATCGGTTTTGCCCGGCTCGATTTGCAGGAATTTGGTAGCATCTTCGACCAGAACAATGGAAGGCGAACCGCTGTCGGAAATAACAGTAAGGGATTTGCCGGAAATGGATTGGACAGTGCCCACCACCCGAGCCGCGCCCGGCGCGGCCTGCTGAGCGCTGGCGAGTTCATTGCCAGCAAGCGATGAAATCGACGCCAGAGAGTAGCAAATCAGGTGAATCCAATGGCTGCGAAAACGCATGGTAATCCTTACTTTATGGCAGGTTGGCGCTGCTGGGGAAGCCTATTGCGGCTCTATGCGCACACTACCCCCTGGCCTCCCAAATAGGACGTTTCCGCCGCAACAATTGGTACAACCCTGGCGCGCTGGCCAGCGAAGCCAACCTGTTAGTTTTGACAGTTATTATGGCTAACGCTGGCGTCTAGTCTCCGTGGTATATATATACTTTCGAACCGAAGTCGATTGGGGTACGGAATGGGAAAGCCGCGAATCCTTCTGGCCGACGATCACACTTTAGTTGCTGAGGCCTTCAGCAGACTGCTGGAGCCGCAATTTGAAGTTGTCGGCACCGCGTCTGATGGACGTGCGCTGCTGGAAAAAGCCCAACAATTGAAACCCGACGTAATCTTGCTGGACCTGAGCATGCCAGTGCTAAACGGATTTGAAGCCGGGGCACGCTTAAAGAAAATGCTGCCGCAGTCAAAATTGATCGTTTTGACAATGAGCGAGGACACAGAAATCGCGGCCGATGTGCTGCGAAGGTGGGCTTCGGGATTCCTGTTAAAAAAATCCGCGAGTGCGGAATTGGTGAAAGCCATTCAACAGGTGTTGAAGGGCAAGACGTTCGTTACTTCGCACATGACGCAAAACCTCCTGGATAGATTCGTCCGCGCTGCGGATGCGCAGAAAAGCAAAGCGCTGACGCCGCGTCAGCGGGAAGTGCTGCAACTGCTCGCGGAAGGCCGCACCATGAAGGAGGCTGCCAACGTCCTGCAGGTTACCGCGCGCACGGTGGCGTTCCATAAATACAAGATCATGGAGGAATTCGAGTTGAAAACCAACTCAGATTTGTTGCGATTTGCGATTAGAGAAAGGATTGTCAATTGAGAGGTCAGAAAGAAAGACGGGGGACTATGTACGGCGGAGGACTAAGCACATAACGAGATTGTATTTACAAAGGCACTGGCTGTAGACTCCGTGCCTCAAGAAAAACAGCAGCATAATGCAGCCAACTTGCCCAGGGCTGCCGCCGAGTGAAGACTGCCGGATGAAGGTGGCGAATGTCACGCTCAGTCGATCCTAGATTCGCGTTGCGCTCGCGTCCATTCCTGTGGATCGAGCAGTTTGATTGGTTCGTGCTGTACGTTGCCACGGCCGCCGTACTATTTTTCGCGTTCTATCCGCTGCTGTTCCTCGGCCCCTCTCCGAATCGTTGGTCTCTCGGGACTACCAGATCCATTCCGCTTGGCGACGCGCTGACGATCATTCTGTCGCTGGAAGCATTTTTGCTGATATGGCTGTGGCTGGAAATGCCGAGAAGGCGCAAAGCCGAGAGCGCGCTCAAAAAGATGCATTCGGTGCAGCGGGCAATTTCCAGGGCTTCTGGAAGAATCGTAAGCTTGAAGAGTGAGGAACTTGAGCAGGGGCTGCGGAACGAGCTCTACGCGATCGGCGAAATGCTGGAAGTCGATCAAATATCCTGGTTTCAGCAATGCAAGGATGGCGCACCTTATGCGCGCATGCAGACATCGAAAGTCAGCGAAGAAATACTGTCTGCCGTTGAATCTCCGCTAAGCCAGCTTCCATGGATTTCTGACGCGCTTCTGGGCGGCGCGCCAGTGCGGCTGCGGCGGCTGCAGGATTTGCCGCCGGAGGCCGAGGCGGACCGCAAGCTGTTGAAGGCGTCTGGCGTTAAATCGCTGGCAATGATTCCTTCGAGCGGCGGTGAAGGAGTCAACGCACTGGTGCTGACATCATTCACGAAAGAGATGGACTGGGATGAGGAAGTGGTCGCGCAGATGTCCGTGGTGGCTTCCGTATTCGCGAGTGCCTATGCGAAAAAAGCGGCTTCCGAGGCGGTGCACGCAAGCGAGTTGAAGTTCCGGCATTTGTTCGAAGACTCGCCCATTGGAATCGCGCTGTTGGATTCCGGCGGACAAATGCGCATGTCTAATGAGAGGCTGGCGAACCTATTAGGCTACAGCCGAGCAGAACTCAAACTGAAGAGTATCTTGGACGTGGCGCACCCCGGAGACGTACCCCAGATCTGGCTGCAAATTCAGGAAGTGGTCGCCGGAGTCCGGGAAACAGCGCAGACCGAAAAGAGATTTTTACGGAGCGATGGGTCTGTCATCTGGGGACGAATGACGCTCTCGCTTGCGGGCACGGAATCTCACGATGGCCCGTACCTGCTAGGCATGATCGAGGATGTGACCGAAACAAACCTAGCCAGGGAACAATTGCAACGAATCACGCAGCTGTTGACGCTGGCGCTGGAATCTTCAAGGACGATCGCATGGGAATATGATTCGCTTACCGGCACGATCTCGTGGCTGGACAGAAATAGGTTGCGCGAAAAGATCCCGGCGACAGACTTGGTCAATAACGTGCTTTTGCATGTAGTCGCGGCCGACCGCGATAAGCTACGCAGCTATGCCGACAACATATTGCAAACCGGCGGAGCATTCTCGGCAGAATTTAGAATGATTGCCAAAGACGGCACCATCCGTTGGATGCTGGGAAAAGGAGAATTGCTGAACAAGACCGGAGAGAGTGTTCCGAGAATCCTGGGAGTAACAGTTGACGTTTCGGACGTGAAACGCGCGCAGTTTCAACTCGAGCAACTTGCAAAACGACTGATGGAAGCGCAAGAAGAAGAGCGGAAGCGAATCAGCCGCGAATTGCACGACGACATTGGACAACGAGTGGCGCTGCTGGCTATTGAATTGGATATTCTGAGGCAGCAATTCGCTGGTGAAGACAGAGAGACGCTAGGCGAACGCCTGGAACAGCTACAAGCCTCGACCAGTGAATTGGGAACCGACCTGCACCTTCTTTCGCACGCTTTGCATAGCTCGAAATTGAAACATTTAGGACTCGAGGCAGCCTTGCGAGAGCTTTGCAATCGGATGAGTGACAAGCGGGGCCTGCTGGTTGAGCTGATTTGTGGGAAAGCGTCGAACTTCGTTACGGAAGATGAGGCACTGGTCCTGTACCGAGTAGCGCAAGAAGCATTGAACAACGTGTTGCGGCATAGCTCGGCGACAAAGGCAACTATTGCGCTGCAATATTCGGAGACGAACGCGATACTGGTGATTTCTGACAACGGACAGGGATTTGATCCCGCAGCGAATTCAGACGGCATCGGATTAGTGGGGATGCGGGAACGTTTGCGGGCAGTGGGCGGCGAACTTAAGATTTCTTCAGCGCCGGGCGTTGGCACAAACATTCATGCGAGTGTGCCTCTGGCAAAATCCATCCACGATCTCAACATGGCGCGTCGGGCGGCGGCAGGCTCCCCTTCATAAGAAAGCGCGATCAAGGAGGCTATCTGTCAATTTTGACAGTTACGCCAGTCGAACGTCTCTGCCATAAATTGTGAGTCGGATGGTTGGAGTTGCGGCGCGGCGCTCAATTGAACAAATTGAGAAGACTTCAACCATCCGTCCTCTCAAAGCTTGCTCTAGCTTCAACTGCAAATAACAATCACACCTCCTCAAGCTGTGCGCGCACGGTCTCCACGGCTTCATAGCGCGTGCCGGCATCGACCTGTTTCATAATGCGGTACAAATGATTCTTAACGGTGAATTCGGAAAGATTAAGTTGCGAAGCGATTTCTTTGTTCGTCAGGCCTTGCGCTACAAGAGTGACCAGTTGCATTTGACGCAAAGTTAGATTCGGCTTGCTATCAACCCGAGGCGCCAATTCCTCGCGTGCCTTTAGTGAGACCCACTTGATCAGGCGCATGCACAGCTGTGGAGGGCACACCGCTTCTCCGCGCGAGGTGGCACGGACGGCGGAGATGACATCTCCGGCCGAAGCATCCTTCAACAAATACCCGGTAGCGCCGGCGCGCACCGCCGCCAGGAATAACTCCTGATCTTCTTCCATGCCCAGCAACAATATTTCCCCTTGCAAATTCGCCCATTGGTCGCGGAAAAGAAAACTCTCCGTCGAAGTTTTGGCCGAAAACTGATCGGTCAGCAGGACGTCGCACTGAGAGTTTTCCACTTCCGCCGCCTCGGAACTGGCAGGAGAACCCGAACCCACAACGCTCAAGTCCGGGCGTTTGCGAAAAAGCCTCAGCAGTGATTCGCGCAGTAGACGATTTCGAATCAACAGGAACACTCGAATGCTTTCGCGGCGAAATTCAGTTTGCGAAAGACCACCCATTGAGCCGCATACCTCCCAAACCATAAGGATGAGAGTCGTCCCTAGCTGAGGGCCGACTGAAAACACAAACGCCCCCGGCTAAAGGCCTGGGGCGTTGGGGACGACCTTGCTTCTTCCATTTCCAACCTAAGCTGTGTAGATGCGCGATGTCAACCGAAGTTTTCCCAATGGCATAGCGAATCGCAAAATAATTTGTCTGAAAAACAGAAACTCGCATTACAAATCATTTTCACCGGAAATGTACCGACAAACGGGTACCTTCCTGAACGGCCCTACAAAGGATGCGGTAAGACCTGGCGAGGGATGCTTCTGAAAATAGTATCGACTTCACAAAACTGAATCTGCGGCCTACTCACGCTCAATACCCCGGAGCTAGTGCTCGACTAGTCCGACATGACTACTCACGGATGTTACTCGGCACCGGAGGCACATTCTGGTTTTCCCTGAGTTCACTTTTGAGCCTTACAAGTGCGACGCGCGACGCGCGATACTCGCGCTGATGGAGCACGCAATGGAGAGAACAATTCGAGTCTTGGTCGCCAATCGCCCCCGACTGATGCGGGAACTGATCGTCGCCACTTTTGCGGACCAGCCGGATATCGAAATTGTCGGCGAGATCGAGAACGAGGAAGAAATTCCCAGCACCGTGGAGAAAACCTCGCCTCATCTGATCGTGATTGCGTTGGATGACACAGGTCGGCGGCCGCGCATATGCGATACGGTTCTGCGCCGGCATCCCGAAATCAAAATTATTGGCATCGCCGCGAAAAACAATTACAGCGTTTTCTACTGGGCCACGCTTGAGATTCATTGCAGCGACATTGAGGCATCGGAAGAAGGTCTGCTCAGCGCAGCTCGCGGCCGCAGGGATCTGGTGCAGTGATGCGCGTTCATGGGCCTGAAACGGAGTTCATCTGTATGTTGAAGTTGGTTAGGACGGCGGCGGCGCTCCTGAGCTTCGCAATTTCCAGCGCGGCCCTTAGTAGTTCGGGATTCGCGCAACAGACCGAGGCTTCACGCAGCGACCGAAACGGGAGCCAGCAGAGATCGAAGCGTCAACCTGAAGTTTCCGAATTGACAAAAGAAAATTTGAAGCGTGTGGCGGCGTCGGCAGGCCAGATTCGCGAAATACTTTTGAAAGATGCCGGACTATTCGTGGAGTTGAAGCGCTGGGTCGCGAAAGATGCGGCGGATAACGGTCAGGTGGTGGAAGACGCGAGCCTACTGGATGAAGCGATATTCGACCGCCTGGAGCACGACGTCGAGTTCCGGTCGATCGCCACCATGCTGTTGCAACGTTACGGCTATCTGACGCCTTCGCTGAATCCCGAGTCGGATCAGGGCAGACAGCAGATGCTTTTGACTCAGGCGCGCGCCCGGCAAATGGCGCAACTGGAAGCGCAACAAGAAATGACCTCCATGCAAGCCGACAGCGCTTTAGCTGCCAAAGCAACCGCTGCCTGCGGCACTCAGCAGGATGACAACTGCAATGAACAGCCCGAGCAGACCGCGCCTCGCAAAAGTAGCGCCCCAGCTCCGCAGCGGCCCGCCCCCGAACCCACACCGCCTGACACTCCCTTTGCACCAGATCAATTCTTGATGCCGTCGAGTCCCCAGACACTGCGCGCAAGCGGCGGTTCCACGCAGCCGGGATTTGCGGATGGACTGAATACGTCTGCTGCTCTCGGCGGCTCTGCGACGAATGCAAGCCTGGCGGGAATCGCCGGCCCGGGAGGCACTGCCGGCCTTTCGCCCGCGGCAATCGACAGCATTCTAAGCGGCCGAAGCGGTATTCCACCCGAGCTGATTGCCGCAGGCCTGGCAAAGAACAATGCCAATCCCAGCGATCAGGTTCTCCCAAAACAGACGTTTGACAATGGCCCACGGCGGCCGCCTTCCGACAATGAAACCGCAGAAGTGCCTTCGGTGCGCATGGTGCACCGCGCAAATCCGTATTCCGATATTCCATCGCTCTACGACATGTATGTACAGGCCGCAGTACGCCAGAGGCCATTGGAGCGGTTTGGATTGGAAGTGTTTCGCAACAGCAGCAACCAGCCGGATGTCGTTCCCATGGATTTACCGGTAGGGCCGGACTACGTAGTTGGTCCCGGCGACGGACTGGCTATCGATTTGTGGGGTGGCATGTCGCAACGCATGGTCCGCACCGTCGATCGACAAGGGCGCGTGTCGCTGCCCGAAGCCGGGCCGCTGCTGGTCAGCGGGCGCACTCTCGGCGAAGTCCAAGCGGCGGTACAGCAGGCGTTGCGCACGCAGTTCCGCGACATTTCCGCGGATGTTTCGCTCTCGAAATTGCGGACGGTTCGTGTGTACGTGGTCGGAGAAGTGGGCAGCCCCGGCGCGTACGACGTCAGCTCCCTCTCGACGCCGTTGAACGCGCTGTTCGCAGCTGGTGGCGTTACGCCGAAAGGCTCGCTGCGTTCTCTGAAACACTATCGCGGAAACAAACTGATCGAAGCAGTTGACGCGTACGACCTTTTGCTTCACGGAGTGAACGGCGATCTACAGCGCCTTGAAAACGGCGACACGTTGCTGGTGCCACCCATCGGTCCGCAAATCACCGTGGACGGTATGGTTCGCCGTCCGGCAATTTATGAATTACACGGAGACACCTCTCTTGCCGACGCGCTTGAACTGGCGGGCGGAATTTTACCGACAGCGACATTGCGCCACGTGGAAGTGCAACGTGTTGACGCGCACGAAAAGCGCACCATGCTGAGCCTGAATCTTTCCGCGGACAATAATTCCGGTTCGGATGAAAAGAGGCTGAATTCGTTTTCGATCCACGATGGCGACGAGGTGCACATTTTCCCCATCGCGCCTTACAACCAGGACGCGATTTATCTGCAGGGCCACGTTTTACGGCCCGGCCGATATTCCTACTCTTCCGGGATGAAGCTTACCGACGTTGTTGGCTCTTATGGCGATCTACTGCCTGAGCCCGCACCGCATTACGCGGAAATTATTCGGCTGAAAGCTCCAGATTTCCGGCCAATGGTAGAGAGCTTCGATCTCTCGGCTGCACTCGCCAATCCAGCGTCCGCACCGAAACTCGATCCGCTCGACACCATACGGGTCTTCAGCCGCTACGATTTCGAACCGGCGCCAGCGGTGTTCATCGGCGGACAAGTGCGAGCGCCTGGCCAATACCCGACATCGGGACAAGTACATCTGCGTGACGCGGTTTTTCTGGCCAGCGGTCTTACTCCCGATGCTTCGCTTGATTCGGCGCAGATCTTCAGAACCCAGGCGAGCGGCACCATGAAGATTTTCAGCGTAAATTTGCGCGACGCGCTGGGCGGAAATCCCACCGACAACATTTTGCTGCAGCCTCGCGACCGGCTCTTGATTCACAAGAACACGGCGCAAGTTGACCCGCCAACCGTGTACATCAAAGGCGAAGTGGCTCGGCCAGGGCGCTATCCGCTGACAGAAAACATGCAGGTAGCGGATCTGGTGCGCGCGGCCGGCGGATTGAAGCGCAGCGCGTATGCAGAAACAGCCGATCTCACAAGATTCGCCGCCAGCGATCCGGAGAAAGGCGCCGAGCAGCTCAACGTAAATCTCGTGGCAGCGGCCGCGGGCGATGGCAAAGCGGATGTGTCGCTGCGAGACGGCGATGTGCTCGCGATCAGACAGGTCCCTGGATGGAATGACCTGGGAGCCTCAGTCATTTTGCGCGGTGAGGTCGAGCACCCGGGAACCTATGGGGTCCGGCCAGGCGAACGCCTCAGCTCCGTGCTGCAGCGGGCAGGCGGCTACACGTCCGCGGCCTATCCCTACGGCGCAGTGTTGATGCGCCGCGATGTGAAAGTTCAGGAGGAGAAGGATCACGAGGATCTGGTGCGTCGCGTTCAAGCCGAACAGGTCAACATGAAGTTCTTGCCGGAGAACGATCCCGAGCAAAAGGTCGCGAAGCTGAACGCGTTGGCACAGATTCATGCAACGTTGACGCATTTGGAGGCCAACCCGCCGGTTGGACGTATGGTGATTCACATTCAGGATCCGATCGAAAAATGGCGCAACACATCGGCGGACGTGGAGATGCGCGAAGGCGATGTGCTGGTGATGCCAAAGAAATCCAGCTACATCACGGTGAACGGTCAGGTCTTTCATCCCACTGCGGTCAGTTATCACCCCGGCCGCAGCGCGAACTGGTATTTGACCCAAGCCGGCGGACTTACGCAACTTGCCGATCGTAAAGCGACATTCGTCGTGCGTGCGGACGGTTCGGTGATCTCAGCCAAGAATAACTCCGGGTGGTTTACCGGCGATCCCCTCAGCTCCGTATTGCGCCCAGGCGACACCGTGGTTGTGCCGGAAAAAGCGTTGAACGTGGGAAACAGAAATTGGACCGCCATCTTGCAGTTCGCGCAAATCGCGTCCTCGGCGGCCGTCACTGCCGCGTACCTAGCGGCGCAGTGAAAGAGGATTGGAATGCGGGTATGGCTGCGAATTCTCGCAACCGGTGTCGCAACGGCTGCCGTATGGATAGTGGCTTTTCCGGTATTTGCGCAGGAATCGTCGTCGAGTTCGCCGTCAACCAGGGATGAAAGTGAGTCGAAACAACAAGCAATGACGCCGAAGAAAAAAATCGACCCACAGCCCGGCTCCGACGAGAAGAAACGACAGTTCCCGGACTTGTTGGCCGATTTTGCCGAAGACCAAAAAGATTTGTGGACCAGCCCGGCGCGCCTGCGATTCTCCGATACTACCTGGCTGGTACCGACGGCCGGGCTAACCGCCGGATTATTTCTTACCGATTCCACATATTCCAAGCGTCTGTCGACAAATCCCAAAACGCTGCAGCACTACAACACCCTTTCGAACGCTGGAATCGCTGGCCTGGCCGGCGGTGCAGCCGCCATGTGGTTGTTAAGCAAACACACGCACAACGAGCATTGGCGTGAAACCGGCCTTCTGGCAGCGGACGCAGCCGTGCATAGCCTGGTGATGTCAGAAAGCCTGAAATATTCTCTCGGACGTCAGCGGCCATTCCAAGGCGATAACAGCGGGCCGTTTTTTCAAGGCGGAACATCATTCCCTTCTGAGCACGCAGCAGCCGCGTGGTCAATCGCAGGCGTAATTGCCCACGAGTATCCCGGTCCGCTCACCAAAGTCTTAGTTTATGGCGCGGCAACGATGATCAGTTTTTCGCGCGTGCGAGCCAAAGACCACTTTCCGTCGGATGTGGTAGTCGGCGCGCTGATCGGCCAACTCTCTGCGCATCAGATTTACACGCGGCATCACGATCCAGAGCTCGGCGGGGAAGCGTGGGAAAGCTGGAGCGATCGCGCGCGCTGGCGCTCCGAACAAGCAAACACAGCGAATCTCGGGTCTCCCTACGTGCCGCTGGATAGTTGGATCTATCCGGCGCTCGAACGCCTCATGGGAATGGGCATGATCGATAGCGGCTTTCTTGGTTTACGGCCGTGGACGAGACGCGAGTGTGCACGGTTGCTGAGCGAGGCTGGCGAACGCGTCGCGGATAATTCGAGCGCCAGCGCCATCTACAACAAGCTGGAAGAAGAATTCCGGCCTGAACTTGAACCGCCGACGAGCCAGCCCCGTGCGCAACTCGAATCTATCTACACTCGCGTCACAAATATTTCCGGGCCACCTCTGCAAGGATACGATTTTGGCCAGACGCTGATTAATGATTATGGGAGACCGTACGCACAGGGCTTGAACACCGCGAGCGGTTTCTCTTTCTGGACCACTGCGGGATCGTGGATCGGCTACGTTCGTGGCGAATACGAGTCCGCGCCCTCGACGCCGCCGCTGCCATTAGCCGCGCGGCAATTCATGGCGACTTCGCAATTCTTGCAAGCAGCTGGGCCATTTCCGGACATACCAACTCCAGCCACCGGTCAATTTACGCTGCTCGATGCCTACGTCGGACTGAACCTTTCGAATTGGCAAATCACTTTTGGCCAACAGAGTTTGTGGTGGGGGCCTGGTGAAGGCGGATCAATGCTGATGAGCACGAACTCCGCGCCGATTCCCATGATTCGAGCAAGCCGCGTTACGCCGTTTACGCTGCCCTTGATTTCGAAGTTCCTTGGACCGATGCGTGTCGAGGCCTTCTTTGGAAGGCTCTCTGGACAAAATTTTGTCAACGGTCCGACGGGCGTCAACGGTGCGACGGGGGTTATCGGCTCCTACACCACGCCTCTCGCAGACCAACCGTTCCTCCATGGAGAAAAAATTAGTTTCAAGCCGACTTCCAACTTCGAATTTTCCTTCTCGGTAACGGCAATCATGGGAGGGACCGGAGTGCCAGTCACGCTCGGCACCTTTCGCCATAGTTTGTTGACCTTCGGTAGTGGATTGCCCGGAACACCGAGCGATCCCGGCGACCGGCGTTCCGCCATCGATTGGACGTATCGGCTTCCGAAATTGCGGCGCTGGGTCACATTTTATGGAGACGCATTTACCGACGATCAACCCACGCCAATCACCTATGCGGACCGTTCCGCAATCAGCGCAGGCCTTTACTTGTCACAAGTTCCAAAAGTGCCGAAACTCGATTTTCGTGTGGAAGGTGTATACACCGACGTTCCTGCCGGCGGTGCGCTGAGCCACGGGTTTTTCTATTTCAACTCACGCTTCACGAGCGGCTACACGAATGATGGATATCTGATTGGCAGTTGGATCGGTCGCGAAGGCCAAGGCGCGCAGGCCTGGACAAATTATTGGTTCACACCACGAACTCGTCTGCAGTTGAATTTTCGCCACCAGAAGGTGAGTCAGCAGTTTGTTCCTGGCGGCGGTTCACTCACGGATTTCGGTGCGCGCAGCGACTTTTCGTTGCGCCCCGGCGTGAACCTTACCGTGGCTCTTCAGCATGAACGTTGGCTGTTTCCCATACTAAGACCCGGCGTAACGCACGATTTTTCGTCCTCGATTGGCATCG
>Ga0137407_10001815_pt1 | contig 13973 bp, 11 predicted proteins | sample CZOMad2_2_16fung_FD_108410 | JGI IMG/M metagenome (GOLD analysis project Ga0137407, IMG submission 108410) | Vadose zone soil fungal communities from Angelo Coast Range Reserve, California, USA - CZOMad2_2_16fungal (Illumina Assembly) | ecosystem: Environmental > Terrestrial > Soil > Vadose...
AGCGCTAGATTACGTTGGCGTGCTCGCGATCGAACTGTTCGAATGCGACGGTCGCTTGCTCGTAAACGAAATGGCTCCGCGTGTCCACAATTCCGGCCACTGGACGATCGAGGGCGCTGTCACTAGCCAATTCGAAAACCACCTTCGTGCGGTTTCGGGTCTCCCGCTCGGTGACACCGGAACTTTGGGCTTTTCGGCGATGTTAAATCTGATCGGCGAGCTGCCAGATTCGAACGAACTCCTTTCCGTCCCCGGCGCGCACTTGCATCGGTACGGAAAATCGCCGCGCCCGGGCCGCAAAGTCGGCCACGTTACCGTTCGAGCCGATTCCATCGAGCAATTGGAGCAGCGTCTGCGGCAACTTCCCGCGTTTTTCCAGCGCCCGGAATTTTGCCTGTCCGACCGATTCGTTGAATCTCCTAAATAACTGTAAAGATTAGACTTACTTGTGATATCCACTGTGTTGCGTGCGGCGGTTGCCGCACCCCCGCGCGAATGCTACGATTTTGCATCTCCATGCCCCGCGAAAATCGCCATTCTTCCCAGTCCGAAAGCAAACCCCGAGTTGGAATTCCGTGGCGTACTCGCGACGAAGAGCGCCAGCACAATGTCGAGAAGTTGAATTACTACTTCGAGGCAGTCCGGAGGGCAGGGGGCGAACCGGAACACGTTTCGTTGGGACTCTCCGACGAGGAGTTGAGGCGGCAAGCAGGTAGGCTGGATGCTTTTGTGCTGCCGGGAAGTCCAGCGGACGTGGACCCGGCGCGGTATGCCGAGCCACGCCATGCGAAGACCAAGACCCTGGACCCCGATCGCGACCGTACCGACAGCGCGATTCTGGAGCATGCACTGGCCGCGCACAAACCGGTGCTGGCGATCTGCTACGGCTGCCAGATCTTGAACGTACATCAGGGCGGCTCGCTGGTTCAGGACATTCCGGCGGAGAAGCCTGGAACGGATGCGCACGGAAAAACGGATCTCGCGGCAAGCGCGACGACGAAGGATCTGGAACACGGAGCGACGCTGGCCGAAGGGAGTCGGTTGCAGAAGCTCGCGGGCACGATGCAAGTTCAGATCAACAGCAGCCATCACCAGTCCATCGAAAGGCCGGGAGAGAAGCTGCGAGTCACGGCGCGTGGCACCGATGGGATTGTCGAGGGCGTGGAACTGCAATCGCCGGAAGATTGGGTGGTTGGAGTGCAATGGCATCCGGAACGCGTGCCGGACGACGCGTTTGCGCAGAAGCTGTTCGCGGAGTTCGTGAGTGCGGCGCACAAGGCTCATTTGCAAACAGCAGAGCAGCGCTGATCGCCGAAAAAGTTTTGTGACGAGTCAGATGTAAATGGTTTCTTGGGGGAAACATGATTTCTTTGGCGGGGAAAGCGGCACTGATTACCGGAGGCTCGCGCGGTATCGGCGCAGCCGCGGTGAAACTCTTCGCGCAGGCTGGCGCGGACGTGGTCTTCAACTACAACAAAGCGAAAGATGCCGCCTCGCTGGTGGAAAGCGAAGCGCGCAAACACGGAACGCGTGTGGAAGCTTTCAAAGCGGACGTCAGCAAACACGCCGACAACAAGAAACTTGTTGACCAAACAATCGAGCGGCTGGGCCGCGTCGACATCCTGGTTGCCAACGCCGGAGTATGGAATTCCGATGATCAGCCCATCGAAAAAATGACGGAAAAACAGTGGGACGACATGATCCGTATCAATTTGAAGAGTGTCTATTCAGTGATTCATTTTGCCGCGGCGCACATGATTAAACAAAAATCCGGAAAAATCATTCCCATCAGTTCGACCGCAGGACAGCGCGGCGAATCGCTGCACACGCATTACGGCGCGTCCAAAGGTGCGATTATCGCGCTCACCAAGGGTCTGGCGACGGAGTTGGCGCCATATGGAATTCTGGTGAACTCGGTGGCGCCGGGATGGGTGGCCACGGACATGTCCAACGCAGTGTTGGATTCAAAGGCCGGGCAAAAGATGGTGGCGGCGGCGATTCCGCTGGGGCGTGCGGCGACGGCGGAAGAAATTGCCGGACCGATCCTGTTTGTGGCTTCAGACTTGGCCAACTTCATGACCGGAGAAATCATCAATGTAAATGGGGGTTCAGTGCTTTGCGGATAAAGTTTGCAAGTATTTTGATGGCAATGCTGCTGGGCGTCGCGATGCTCGCGGCCCGCGCGTGGGGTGCGCAGAATCCGGATACCATGATGCCGGAAGCGAGCGCGACGAAGGCCAAACAGATTCTTGCGCAAATGCTGGAAGCGATGGGCGGGCAGGCTTATTTGAGTGTGCGCGAATCGCAATGCACGGGCCGGGTTTCGCAATTCGGCCACAACAACGATTTGATGTCCTATCTGGAGTTCAAGGAATACTGGCAATTTCCGGACAAGAACCGCACGGATTTTGGCAAAAAGGGCAACATCATCGATCTGTTCAATGGAAAAGAAGGCTGGACGATGGACCACGACGGTGTGACCGAGGAGCCAGCTGACAGGGTGGACGAGTTTCAGGCGAAGCTGCAGAACGATCCTGTGCATCTTTTTCGTTACCGGTTAAAGGAAGAGGGCATGGTGTACCGGTATGGCGGAACGGATTTGATCGATCTGAAGCCGGTGGACTGGGTGGAGATGTCGGACCGCGAGGAGCGGACATACCGGATAGCGGTGGAGCGCGACAACCATCTGATGGCGCGATTCAAGATGATCCTGCGCGATTCGGTCAGCGGACAGCGAGTGGAGGAACTAACGTCCTACGCGAACTACCACATGCTTGGCGGCGTGGCTACTCCGCTGCAGGTGGCGAAGACGCGCGAAGGGCGGCGAGTGTTGCAGGCATTCTACGATTCCTGTAGCTACAATCCGAATTTGGCGGCGAACTTTTTTACCAGAGCCGGGCTGGAGCAGCGCTTCCGGGAAGTGGGTAGCAGAGCGGACAAGAAGAAAGCAGCGAAAGCGCAGCAAGACTGATGTTGCAGCGAATTTCAGCTTAAAGGAAATTTTCCTAAGGGCCGGTCAGCCGATCAGGCCCCGCCTCCCCACCCCTTCTGTCCCTAAATGTAAGAAAACAAACAGCGTCGAAAATATGGAAAAGTAAAGAGTATGAGAAAAAAGGAGTCAGTTTCTCGATTTGCGTAAGAGTGTCAAAGCAAATACAAGGGCAAAGATATTCGGCAAAGTCGGCAAAAATTCAAAGAGCGGCATTCTTAAAGAACAACGGGGCCGGTCCAGCTGACTCCGTGCAGCAAAAACGTATGATCTCATAGACCGGCAAGAATATCAAGAAGAATAATTAACGAGGTGAGTATGGGTTCGAACCGGCCGAACCGGTCAGGGGTCTCGAATAGTTCCAATGGGCAAGACGAATCATTGCAGTGAGTTAAGGCGCGCCAACGCGAACTTTGCACTAGTGTCCGTGTGAGACTTCGACTCCAGCCCATGCGAGCGCGTGGCGGCGGTCGGCGAATGCGCGCATTTGAATAGCCTTGCCGTTGCGGAAAGTGAACACATCGGCCAATCGCGTCTGGTGCCATTCGGTGCTGCCTTTGAGCCGCGCTCGCGCATGAACGAACACGATGATCTTATCGCCCGCGACAATGAACTGTTCCGGTTCGCTACCTCCTTCGGCCCAATTTGCGCGCGATTGCGATAAGTACGTCATGACTCCATCATGGCCGTGATAAGTTCCGCTTCCCGGAAACTCGGCGGGCTCAGTCCACTCGATCTGAGGGTCGAGTGCCTCAACAGTTGCTGCAATGTCGTTGCGGTTGAATGCAGCGTACGCTTTTCTAAGAGCCTCAGTCTCAACCGCGAGAGGTGGTGGAGTTAAGGTGTCCATATTTCCCTCCGGCCGCCCGTGGTTGCAGGCGCACTGAAGCAGGGCTGAAATGGCGACGCAACAACCAACGGCCAGCTTCCAGACGGCTTGCATATTGCGATTGTATCAAATGATCGTGTCCAATGATCCTGTCCAAGGCATGGTTCCGGTTTTGTCCTCGCCCCGTCTGATGGACATTGACCGTCATCCAGAGTAAATTTCGAGCAACCCCGGGAATTCCACGCTGAGGAGAAAAAACATGAAATATAAGATTTTCTGCGGCTGTGCGGTATTTGCTTTTGTTGTTGCCGTGACCCCCGCGCAAACCAAAAGCTCGATGTCCGGAAAGTGCGGCAAGCCCGACGTCCAACAGAATATCCCTGCCGGCGACTCGCCAAGCCATGTCTTCATTCTGGCCCAAGGAAAATGCGAGACGAAGGGAGACGTGGGCGGCGCTGCGAGCAAAGAAGGCGCGTTTTCCGAGCACGGAGAGGTTTCGGGAGACCGCGGCAAGACCTGGGGCGTTTATGTGGAAACGTTTGATAGCGGCGACAAGATTTTCTACACCTATCAGGCCACCACGACCTTTAAAGAGGGCGCAGTGCAGACAAGTCAAAATAAGTACCAGGTCTCAGGCGGCACTGGGAAGATGAAGGGCATCAAGGGGTCTGGCACCTGCAAAATGACTCCCAATGCGGAAGGCGGCGTGGACTACACATGCACGGGTGAATACACCGTTGCTGGAGCCGCTCCCGCAAAGTATTAAAAAGGCAAGGCGACGCCCTTGTCAGTCGATGTTTCCGAACCAAATTCATGCAGGATTGGCCGGAGCGCGCTGTGATTCGAAGGGCGGATAGCAATCGTAATTGCGCTGCGAAACGATTTGTCCGTCCCGGAAGGTGAGAAACATCACGACGAAAGCTTTCATTTCGCTTCAGGCGGGCAGGTTCATAACCGAGACTGCCAGAATTCCGGTCCACTCGAGCTCGGTGACGACTTCATCGCCGGCTTCGAAGGTGTGCTGCACCACGTAGAGTTGCGACTGAAGAATTCTGCGGCCCTGCTCATAGGCCGCACGAATGTCGGCGGCACCGCGGATGCGTCCTTGCGGCGCAATGCGGTTGCGGAACTCCTGAATCACAATATCGGGAGCATAAAAATCGGCTACGTTTTCGAACGGGCCCATTTTGTCATGGCGTGTGATTCTTGCTCTTGTTGGATGGACGGGAGATTGAAATCGTTCTGCACTGAGCCTTCTTCCCAAGAATCCTGTATCGAAAATGATGGAATCTACATCTGTATCTCGTTCGCCTTAGAATGCCAGCGCAAGAGGAAAAGATGAAGATAATTTCGCTGAACCTTGGGACGCCGCGAGAAGTGCTTTGGCATGGGCGGAGCGTGACTACCGGGATTTTCAAGCAACCGGTAGCAGGACGGGTGGCGTTGCGCAAGTTGAATCTGGATGGAGACCGGCAGGCGGATTTGACGGTGCACGGAGGCGAGTACAAGGCGGTGTATTGCTACCCGGTGGAGCATTACGAATATTGGAAGAAAGAGTTGCCGGGGCGGGAATTGCCGATGGGGATGTTTGGAGAGAATTTCACCGTCCATGGTTTGCTTGAAGGGGAAGTTCATCTTGGCGATCGCTTTGCTGTCGGTTCGGCGGAAGTGGTGGTGACGCAGCCGCGGCTGCCTTGCTACAAGCTGGGAGTGCGGTTTGGGTCGGACGATATGGTGAAGCGGTTTCTTGTCAGCGGCAGAGGCGGTTTTTATTTGGCGGTCACTCGGGAAGGTGAAGTCGGCGCGGGCGATGAGATCACAGTCATTTCGTGCGATGCGAATGCAGTGCCGGTCTCCGAAATTACGCAACTGCACGTATTAAAACGGTGGGGAACGGAAGAACTGGTGTCAGTGCGGCGCGCTCTGCAGGTTGAGGCATTGCCTGAGGATTGGAAACGGTACTTCCACGAGCGGATGCAGAAGATGAACGTCTGAGGGTGAAACTAGGCGCGCGGGCATCGGGCAGGAACGCTCCAAAGAAGAAACGGCCTTAGCTGCCGAACCACATTGTGGGCCAGATCGGATTGGATGGACATCACCATCACGTTTGCGTTCGTTTGAATCGACCTCTACGTGGGGGCGGCCTGCCCCCGACTTCAGTAATCAGGTACACGATTTTGATCCGGGTTTGGATAACGGGTTGTTCTGGACGGTGCCCATTGATAAAAGCCGCGTAAAAGTTGACCCGGGCTCGGGAAGGGCATCACTCGTCGTAAGAGACCTGGACATGGAAGATTACTTCAACGTGATTAATCCGCCCCAGTAGCTTCATCGCGAACCCTGAAATGCTTTATTCCAGGCGCCCAATGAACTTCAAATGATACTGCTGCTTCGTTGGACGTTCCGTCCTGCAGCGTCAGTGGAGAGTGCTGGACAAACCTATGTCTCAGGACCTGAGGAGAGTTCGTCGAGCCTTTCCGCACAGGTCGGGCACGAGCGCAACGGCGTCTTCTTTCCTCATTAACTCGATGACAGGGCCGGGGACAAGCGGCATCCAAGCTACTTCTCGATCCAAAAATTCTTACGTGACTACGGCTGAGGCATCCACCGTCGGCCGCGCGAAGGCCTCTATGCGCGATTAAGCCTCTGCAACCCGCGAGTGTGGGTTCGTGTGTGGGTTCGTTGACTTGAATTGTGCTGCGACCTAAGATGAGCGGCACATGACCGGAATTGATTCGCTGATTGATCAAACCTTCTCGCACTATCGCATCCTGGAACGGCTTGGCGGCGGAGGTATGGGTGTTGTTTATAAGGCGGAAGACACGCGGCTGCATCGCTTCGTCGCTCTGAAATTCCTACCCGACAATGTAGCGAAAGACCCACAGGCACTGGCGCGATTTCAGAGAGAGGCTCAGGCGGCGTCAGCGCTGAACCATCCGAACATCTGCACGATTTACGACATCGGCGAACAAGACGGGCAAGCGTTCATCGCAATGGAATTGCTGGAAGGCGCAACGCTGAAGCATCGCATCGCCGGGCATCCCCTGGAAATGGAAACGCTGCTGGCGTTGAGCATTGAGATCGCCGAAGCGTTGGATGCGGCTCATGTGAAGGGCATCGTGCACCGCGACATCAAACCCGCGAACATATTTGTGACTGAACGGGGCCACGCAAAAATTCTCGATTTCGGGTTAGCCAAGGTCAGCGCATCGAAAGTCGGATCGCAGGGCGTGGATAACCTGGCCACGGTGGAAGTCGATACCGACCAACTCACAAGTCCCGGCAGCACGCTGGGAACAGTGGCGTATATGTCGCCGGAACAGGTACGCGGCAAAGAACTGGACGTGCGCACGGACCTTTTTTCGTTTGGCGTGGTGCTCTATGAGATGGCGACCGGCTCGCTGCCTTTTCGAGGCGAAACGCCGGGCGTGATTTCCGACGCCATCATGAACCGGCCGTTTGCTGCGCCGGTGCGGTTGAATCCAAGTGTTCCGGCAAAGCTTGAAGACATCATTAATAAGGCGCTGGAAAAGGATCGTGATCTGCGGTACCGCTCCGCGGCTGACATGCAAACCGACTTGAAGCGCCTGCGTCGCGACACCGATTCTGGAAGGCTAGCCGCATCTTCATCAGCCAACAGGGTGGCTGTCGAGAATCTGGCGCCGGAGACAGCGAGCAGTTCTGGCGCGGCGATCAACGCTCAGCCGTCATCGCCACTTGCCAGCAAGAAATGGATGATTGCGGCGATTGCTGCGGGAATTATCGCTGTCGGGTTTGCGGCGTATCACTTTGCGGTTGGCACGAAGGTTCCGAGCGAGCCCGCGAAGATTGCGCAAATCAGTCATTGGGACAAGCCGATGGACTTCGCGAAACTCTCTCCCGACGGCCACGCGGTTGCTTTCAGTTCACCGGTGGGAGGCGTTTCGCAGGTCTTCATGATGCTTACTTCGGGCGGCGAGCCGCTGCAGCTAACGAATGACGAAGCGGACAAAATTGTCGCGAGCTTCTCACCCGACGGGACAGAAGTCTATTACCGCAGAGTCTTTGGACGTGACGAAACCTGGTCTGTGCCAACACTCGGTGGGAATCCGCGCCGCGTTGCTATGGGTGACAGGTTAGCGCCATCTCCCGATGGTGCGTTTCTCTATTACACCAAGCTAGGAACGCGAACAATCTTCCGCGCAAACCGCTCCGGACTGGGCGAGGAGCAGATGTTCAGCTTTGATCCCACGGCCCTGCCGATCGCTCGCATATTGCCGTTCCCCGACGGAACTCATCTACTCGTTCTCACCAACGATTCTGTTTCCGCAATTGAAACCTTCCACACCCATGTTGTAGATCTTGTGCAGCGATCCGATCTGGATTTGGGGGATGTTCCCGGAGTTCCAGACGTGGCGTGGGCCGAAGCTGGCAAGTCCGTTTTCTTCAGTCGAACTGTGAACGGCCTGACAAACATCTGGAAATTCAACCTGAAGGACAAGTCTTTAACGCAGGTGACGTTCGGGACCGGGCCGGACCTTGCGCCGATGCCCGACCCAGCAGGGAGAGGGCTCTACCTTGTGAATGGCAAATCTTCCGGTTTCCTGACCGCATACAACGTCAGCACGAAAACCTCGACGGACATTGCTTCGGAAAATGCCACCCAGCCGGCTATTTCGCGTGACGGGAAGCGGGTCATGTATATCACTATTCCGGCGAAAGACCGCATGGAGCTCTGGGTTGCCGATATTGACGGCAGCAACAAAACGAAACTCTCCACGGCTGCATCGTTGGCGACTGGGACTTGGGCGCAGGATAATCTTCACCTGAACTTCACCGTAGAGGAAGCGGGAAAGACGACCAAAGCGTACATCGTGGGCGCTGATGGCAGCGGACTTCACGCGCTGACTTGGAGTGGCGGGACGATTCAAGGTGTGCTTTGGAGCGACGATCAGAAATCCGTCTACGTCAACGGCTTCGAAAAAGGTGTCGCGGGCGGAAGCATTTGGAAGGAGAGCGCCGAAGGATCGAACCCGGAAAAAGTGGCTGACGGTTGCGGCTTTACCTGGGACACCTCACCCGGAGGGCAATATCTTGTGACTCTGATTGCAGCCGGAGACAGAGCTGGAATTTACGGGTATTCGATTGCCGACAAAAAGTGTACGTCGCTGTTGCCGGGGGTAGTGACCTTTAGCATTTTATTTGCGCGCGATGGCAAATCATTTTTGTATGCGATTCCCTCGCGCCACGACGTGACGATTTACCGGCAGAACTGGCAAGCTGGAAAACTCATGGGTCAGCCGCAAGTCGCGCTGAAACTTCCGTTCGCTTTTCCGCTGGTCAGCGGCGGCAACGCGTACGACATCACGCGCGATCTTTCGACGGTTGTTTACGCACGGCCCGGCGGGCATGCCGACTTATATTTCCTGGGGCAAAAATAAGAGACGGCGCTCGCTCTTCATTGGTTGCGGCGTGGTTCGTAGTGTTGGTGATCGTCGTCATTCGTAAAAAAAACGAAGAGGGGAGAGATTCCTCGCTTCGCTCGGAATGACGGCTGTGGGACGGGCTCAGAACGACGGCTGTGGCGTGGACTCGGAATGACGGCGGTTGGGACGATCCGGTCTCTTGGACGCGGAGACTGTTGTCGCTACGCTCGGAACAACCCACCTCGGAGCGGGACTTTCCTCGCCGCTTAATTCTTGCCTTCGTCGGCTGAGGGGCCGTAGATCGCGGGAACTTTTTGTTGGTTGAGACGCAGATAGACGGTGAGTTGTCCGCGGTGGTGGGCCATGTGGTTGAGAACGCCCTCGCGGATGGCTTCGTAGCGCGTCTGCTCCATCATCAATTTGCCGCCAGACAGCATACGCCACTTGGTGTTCAGCAAATGGTCGTCAGTGGTTTTTTGCAGGACCTCACGGCCTTTTTGCAGGCTGTTCTCAAACTGGTCGAGTAGTTCGCTGCGAGTTCTCCATGGCTGCGGTTTGAATTTCGGCCCGCCGGGCGGATTGATGTCAATTTCGTCCATGTTCACGACCATGTCGAGCCAGGCGGGGATGGTGGCGACGATGGTTGCGAGATTGCCGAGCGGCATGGATTTTTCGTGAGGCTTCCAGTCGTTCTTTCCTTCCGGAACATTTTGTAATGTTTTGCGGATGCCGACGGCTTCCTGATCTAGTTCAGCTAGCAATAATTGGGTGATCTTCATGACGCGTTCTCCGTGTTTGTTTAGATGCGTAACACTGGGACGGAGGGTTCACGTCAAGTATTGCAGGAAACGCCTGGCCAGGGATTTGTGGATTCAAGCTTATGAGCTCGGAGGAAGAGAGATTCCTCTCTACGACACTTTTGCAGGAGCAAAAGTGGAAGAAAGAGTTGCTCGGAATGACGGCCGCAGGGGACGCGGAAACACGGTTATTTTCCTAAAAGAGATTTCCAGCGGGCCCAGGCTTCTTCGCGGGCTTTCTTGTTGGCGGGATTGGGATCGTCGGGAGTTTCGCCGGCGCGCATGAAGCCGTGGCCTGCGCCTTCGTAGGTGACGGGATCGTAAGTTTTTCCGACGGCTTTCATCGCGGCGGCGGTGTCCGGGATGGTGGCGTCGATGCGCGCGTCGTTGCCTCCGTAAAAGCCGTACACCGGAGCTTTGATGCGGGACATGGCGTCTTTGGCGGGCGGAGGACCATAGAAAACGAATGCTGCCGCGAGATCGCCGCGATTGGTGGCGAAGCGGAAAGTTTGTCCGCCGCCCCAGCAGAATCCTGCGACGAATAGTTTGCTGTTCGCGGATGGAAGCTTTTTGCCGTAGTCGGCGGCGGCGTTGAGGTCGGCCGTGACTTGATCGGGATTGAGTTTGCTGACAGCTTCGGTGACTCCGCCTGCCGGGAAAGAGTCGGTGCGGCCACCGTTCGGTCCCATGCCGGTGAGCAGATCGGGAGCGACGGCGATGTAGCCGGCAGCGGCGACTTCATCGGCGAGTTCCTGGGCCCAATCGCTGAGGCCGAAAATTTCGTGAATGATGAGGACTACAGGCCGCTTTTCTTTCGATTCGGGAAATACGATTAGCGTTTCAACGTTGCGCCCGTCGTGTTTTATGGTGACCCATTCGCTATGGCGCGGTGATTTGGCGATGCGTTCGCGGGCCCAGGACTGCGACCACTCCTGCGCGGAGGCGGTTTGTGCAGCGAATGCGATTGCGGCCAGTGCGAAGATGATTACTGTGTGGCGCTTCATGGTGCACCTCGTTGTGGGGCTGGCTGAGAAATATTATTGGTGATAGCGTGTGGCGGCAAGGGATTTTGTGTTGGTGTACGAATTCGTGGAAGAAACCGACCTCGAAGTATTGAAGCTTACCTGCGCACGAATCGAAGAGAGATTCCGCGCTTCGCTCGGAATGACGGTGCACGGAGCGTGTCGATGCTGGAGGGAAATTCGGACGAGACATGTTGGAGGAGGAAGTTGGAGGCGATACGTTGTAGACATGTTAAGGGCGGAGGTTTCATGCCACGATGACGAATGATTATTTTGGCGCGTAGAAAAGATAGTCGGCGGAGTAGGCGACGCGGACGTCCTGGTCGACGTGATCGGAATCGCAGCCATCGGACGGGGCTTTGCCGCCTTGCGTGTGGAGGCGCTGGATGGTGGTGGCGCGCGCGAGGACGCCGTCGCCGGTGTGGGTGACAACTTTGAGGAGCAGCCAGGGGATGGACTCTGCGTCGGGCGAATCGAGGGTGACGAGGAGCTTGCCGGTGACGCGGCTGCCGTCGTTCGATTGCCAGGTGGGCCCGGCAAAATGTTTGCCGAATGGCTGTCCCTTGATGTCGAAGAGCTGGGCTTCGGGAGCTTTTAGCGTCCAATAGAACTGCCCGCTTTCACTTTTGCAGGAGTAAATCTGATCGCCTTTGCCCTCGAGTTGAAGAATAAGCTTTTCGTTGACGGGAGGCTGCAGGGTCGGCGGAATTTCCTGCTGCTCTGGTTGCGTGGAATATTGCGCGACAAGCGGGAAAGAGCATAGCAAAAACGTGGCGATTAAATTTACAGAGGCTGCTGCGATTTGGTGGAGGCGAGTGAGGTTGCGCATGGATCGGTTCCTTCCGTAGAACAGATTGGGACTCGAATTGCAGTTGCGACCGGTGCGGTCTCTAACGAACACGATTATCGGAGGTGCGGTCTGTGACTGCAATACCAGCGATAATCTACTTCAGGAGCAGGGGCTTAAGATTCGCTTTTTGCAATTTGGAGTTCACGGCTGTGAAATCTTGATCAACGACGGTTTTCCATCGCGCCAGGGAATCCCTGCTTGATGATTCCCAGGCCGTCGCGGCAGTGACCAGGTCCGCGGATGGAGCTACGTCGGCGCTCTGCTCGACGATCAGCAAGCCGGTGAGGGCGGACTGGGCGCGAGGAAGAGGCTCGTGGGCCTGGTCAGGGAGAGCGAGGCCGAAGAGCATAAAGTCATCGTCACCGCCGAGTTCGCCCGCGATTTCCATTTTCTGGTTGAATTGATCGAGGGCGGCGAGGATTTCTGGTTTACCGGCGGCGTCTTTTTTGCACTCGTCGACTTGTTTGCGGAGATCCTTTGCCTGTTGCAATGCGGTCGAAACTTTTCCCAGTGTTTCGCCGAGTTGCGCGGCAAGAGCGAGTTGCTGTTGCAGTGCGATGGCGGTGGCGTTCGAACGCGGATCCATCTTGATGGTGAGAGGCCGCGTGGTGCTCTTGCCGTTTGCTGTGAACGTGACGGAATAATTGCCGGGAACGGCCCATGGACCTGAGGAAAAAAAGAACGAGCGCTGCACGCCGGTGGGCAGCGCGTAGCGCAAATCCCAAATAAAACGGTGCATGCCGGCGTCGTTGGGAAGAGGCTTGGGATCACGGATCCAGGCCGTCTGAAATTTCGCGCTGCTGGGCGGGGTGATCTGTGGCGCGTCGTCGCTGGCGAAACGGCGCACGAGACTTCCCGAGGCGTCAAAAATTTCGAGCTGAACCGGGGAAGACGACTTGTCCTTCAGGTAGAAATCGAGCACTGCACCATCGGGCGGATTCGCAAACAGAGATTCGTCCATCGGAACGGGAGTGCCCTGATCGTAGCCGGGGCGCAGTCGAAATGCCGTTTGCGGAGCGAAGAGCCATGCGCTGCTAGATTGCATTTGCGAATCGATCTGGCGAAGCGGAGTGACGTCATCCAGGATCCAAAATGAGCGGCCGAAGGTGGCGATTACCAGATCTCTTTCGTGAACGACGAGATCGCGGACGGAAGTAGCGGGCATATTCAACTGCAAGGATTGCCACTCGTCGCCGCCATTGAAAGAAATGTAAACGCCCGTTTCGGCGCAGGCGTAGAGGAGACCTTTTCGAACGGGATCTTCGCGTATGCAGTTCAAGAAACTGCCGTCGGGAATTCCGCTCGTGGCTCGTGTCCAGGTCTTGCCGAAATCCCGGGTGCGATAGAGGTACGGATTTAGATCTTCGAGGCGGTGTCGATCGACTGCGGCATAGGCTGTGCCTGCTTCGAAGTGCGAAGCTTCGATGTGGGTGACTTTGCTCCAGGGAGAAATCTCGGGCGGCGTGACGTTGGACCAGGTTTTGCCTTCGTCCTGCGTGAGGTGGATCAGGCCATCGTCGGTGCCGGTCCAGATTTCTCCTTTACGCACGAATGACGGAGCGATGGTGTAGATGACGCCGCGACGTTTGTTGGAAGGAGCGTCTTTTGCGGTGGCAGGGTCTAGATTCGCGGGAATGCCGGGATCTTCTCGAGTTAAATCGGGGCTGATTTCGTGCCACGAACTGCCGCCGTCGGCGGTTCGAAACAGAACTTGCGAACCGAAATAAAGAATGTGCGGATCGGTGGGAGAAAAAACGAGAGGCAGTGTCCAGGTCTGCCGGAAGGTGCCGGTTTGCGCCAGTGCGGGCGGCATCATTTGAATTTCTTCGTTGCTGAAATCCTGGCGTGTGACCGTACCGCCGTAGACAATTTCACGATTGAGCGGATCGGGCGCGATGTAGCCGTTTTCGCCACCGGTTTCGATTGGACGCCAATCGTGAAAATTCAGCGAGCGGTAGTTGCCGCGGCTGGGCGTAGCTATGGCGTTGCTGTCCTGCTGCGCTCCGTAGACCCAGTAAGGCAATCCATTGTCGGTGACGACGTGATAGAACTGGCCGGTGGGCTGGTTAAACCAGGAGCTC
>Ga0137407_10001816_pt1 | contig 13973 bp, 8 predicted proteins | sample CZOMad2_2_16fung_FD_108410 | JGI IMG/M metagenome (GOLD analysis project Ga0137407, IMG submission 108410) | Vadose zone soil fungal communities from Angelo Coast Range Reserve, California, USA - CZOMad2_2_16fungal (Illumina Assembly) | ecosystem: Environmental > Terrestrial > Soil > Vadose zone...
ATTTCGTCCACCACCTCGACCATCAACTTCGCAAACACCATGGGAGGCGTGATGATGGTGTGCCAGTAGCCCAAGATCAGTGCATGGATGCGCGGATCCTGCAGACCCAGCCGCACGGTGTTCTGGTAGGTGCTCGGCGGTTCACCGCCGGTGATGTCCACCGGGTTCCCGGCGGCGCCGAACGGCGGAATGAATTTGCGAAACGCGGCGTCGAGGTCGGCGGGCATCGCCATCAGCGACAAACCGTTGTCCACGCAGGCATCGGAGAGCAGCACGCCGGAGCCGCCCGCGCCGGTGATGATCACCACGTTGTTGCCCTTCGGTGTGGGCAGCACGGGAATGCCCCGCGCGAAGTCGAGCAGGTCGCGCAAGCTTCGCGCGCGAATGACCCCGGACTGCTTGAACACATCCTCGTAGATCTTGTCGTTGCCGGCGAGCGCGCCAGTATGCGAACTTGCGGCCCGCGCGCCCAAGCTGGTGCGGCCGGCCTTCAAAACCACGATGGGCTTTTTCTTGGAGACCCGCTTCGCGACCTCGGCGAAGGAGCGGCCATCCTTCAGATCTTCACAGTGCTGCGCGATGATCGTAGTGTTCTCGTCCTGCTCGAAGAAGGTGAGCAAATCGTCTTCGTCGATGTCGGCCTTGTTGCCGAGCCCGACGATGGCCGAGACACCCATCTTGGCGGAGCGCGAGAATCCGATGATCGCCATGCCGATGCCGCCCGACTGGGAGGACAGCGCCGCATGACCTTTGACGTCGTAGGCCGTGCAGAAAGTCGCACAGAGATTGCTGGGTGTGTAATAGAAGCCGTAGATGTTGGGGCCCATGAGGCGCACGCCGTATTTGCGGCCGATCTCGATGAGCTCATTCTGTCCGGCGACATTGCCGGTCTCGGCAAATCCGGACGGAATCAAGATGGCGCCGGCGATCTTCTTCTCACCCACCTCGGTCAACGCCTGCGCGACGAATTTCGCCGGAATGGCGAACACCGCGACATCGATATCGCCCGGCACGTCCTTGACGCTCTTGTAGGCCTTCTTGCCCATGATGCCTTCGGCATTGGGGTGGATGGGATAGATCTCGCCCTTGTAGCCGCCGTTGATCAAATTCTTCATCACGGAATTGCCGATTTTGCCGTTCTCGGCCGAGGCGCCGATCACCGCCACCGCCTTGGGCTTCATGATGCGGGTCATTTTCTCGACGATGGCTGCCTGACTCGGACGATCGCGCGCGGGTGCGGGCTTGAAGTCGAGCACGATGCGCACGTCGGCCGCAGTCGCGCCTTGATCGGTGGCGAACACGGGATTCAGGTCCATTTCCGATATTTCCGGAAAGTCCGCTACCAGCGTCGACACCTTCTCGATCATCCCCGCGAGCGCCGCGCGGTGCACCGGCTTGGCGCCGCGCACGCCGCGTAAAATCTCGGCCGCCGCGATGCCGTCCAGCATCGACAGCGCATCTTCATGGGTGGCGGGCGCCAACCGGAAAGTAATGTCCTTCAACACCTCGACCAGGATGCCGCCCAGCCCGAAGGCAACCAGCTTGCCGAATGCCGGGTCGGTCACCGCGCCGATGATGACTTCTTGTCCGCCGGTCAGCATCTGCTGAACTTGCACGCCGAGAATTTCGGCCTTGGCGTCGTACTTCTCGGCATTGCCCACGATCGTGGTGTAGGCGTGCTTCGCCGCCTCGGCCGATTTGACCCCGACGACGACTCCACCCGCTTCGGTCTTGTGCAGAATCTGCGGCGACACGATTTTCATGACCACCGGAAAGCCGATGTCGGAGGCGAGCTTGACCGCATCCTCGGCGGTCTTCGCCACGCCCTCTTTGGGAATGGTGATTCCATACGCCTCGCAGACACCCCGCGCCTCGGGTGCGGTCAGCGCTTCGCGCTGGGCAGCCTTGGCCTGGTCCAGAATCTTGCGAACGGCGTTCCTGTCGTATGTCATCAGCAATTTCCTCGAGCGCTGCGCGCGAATGCTCGCGCGGATGCTGCGCGTGTATGCTGCCCACGCCTTACACGGGTCAGTTGCACGCGCCGGTTACTCACGTCCGTTGCACGCGTTTCAAATAACCTTTTTCGATCTCAGAGCGGCGACCTCTGCGGCCGCGTACCCGAGCTCCGCCAGAACCTCGTCGGTGTGCTCACCCAGCAAGGGCGAGCGTTTGACCTCGGTCGGGCTGTCGCTCATCTTGATGGGGTTGCCCACCGTCAAATACTTGCCGCGCTTCGGATGGTCCACCTCGACGACGGTGCCGGTCTTGCGCAGCGACGGTTCGTTGGCCAACTCCTCCATGGACAGGATCGGGCCGCAGGGAATGTCATGCTCATTGAGCAGCGCCATGGCTTCGAACTTGGTCTTGGTCATCGTCCATGCTTCCACCGTGGCAAACACCTCCTTGAGTCTGGGGAGGCGTGCATCCGGCGTGGCGTAGTTGGGGTCGGTGATCCACTCTTCCTTGCCGATCACATTGCAGATGTCCTTCCAAACCGGCGCCTGTGCGATGAAGTACAGGTACGCGTTCGGATCTGTTTCCCAGCCCCTGCACTTGACGATGGTCCCCGGCTGACCGCCGCCCGATGCGTTGCCGGCCCGAGGTACTGCGTTGCCGAATTTGCCGCTCGGATACTGCGGATACTCCTTCATCACGTGGGTGCGGTCGAGGCGCTGCTGATCGCGCAATTTGACGCGGCACAGATTCAACACGCCGTCCTGCATCGCCGCCAGCACTTTCTGGCCTCGCCCGGTAGTGTTTCGCTGATAGAGCGCGGCCACGATGCCGAGCGCCAAATGCAGTCCGGTGCCGCTGTCGCCGATTTGCGCGCCCGTCACGAGGGGCGGCCCATCGTCAAAACCCGTGGTCGAGGCGGAGCCGCCCGCACATTGCGCGACGTTCTCGTACACCTTGCAGTCCTCGTAGGGACCCGGACCGAAGCCCTTCACCGAAGCGACGATCATGCGCGGATTGAGCTCTTGAACTCGCTCCCACGTAAATCCCATCCGATCGAGGGCACCCGGCGCAAAGTTTTCCACCAGCACATCGCAGTGCTTGACCAGCCTCTCGAGCACCTTCTTGCCGCCCTCGCTTTTTGTATCGAGAGTGACCGAACGCTTGTTGTGGTTCAGCATGGTGAAATAGAGACTGTCGACGTCGGGGATATCGCGTAACTGTTCCCGTGTAATATCGCCTACGCCGGCCCTCTCGACTTTGATCACATCGGCGCCCATCCACGCCAACAATTGTGTGCAGGTCGGCCCGGACTGCACATGCGTAAAATCGAGAATGCGGACTCCGTCTAATGCTTTACTCATTGCTCTTCGGCCGGATTTACTTGTACATCGTCTGATTTTTGGTGCCGGGCGCATATTCGCGCGGGTCGACCCAGATGTTGACCACCGCGGAGCGGCGCAGCTTGTGAACCGACTCGCGCGCGCGCCTGAGCGCCGGTGCGATCTGCGCCGGATCGCGCACCTCTTCGCCATAGCCGCCCAACATTTCGGCGAACTTGCCGAAGGGAACATCCCCCAATAGATTGCCCACGTTGCCGCGCTGCTCACCGTATTTTGCGAGCTGGCCGTAGCGAATCTGGTTCATCGCGGAATTGTTGCCGATGACCGCGAGATACGGGACGCCGAAGCGGTTGGCCGTCTCCATGTCGAAGGCCGTCATGCCGAACGAGCCGTCCCCGTAGTAGCACAGAACTTCCTTGGAAGGGTTCGCAAGACCGGCTGCGATCGCAAAGCCCGTGCCGACCCCCAGTGAGCCGAGTGCGCCCGGGTCCATCCATTGTCCGGGTCCGCGCGGGCGCACGGCTTGCGCCGAAATCGTCACGACGTCGCCGCCGTCGCCGATATAAATGGTGTTGTCGGCCAGAAACTCGTTCAATTCCCAGGCAACCCGGTACGGGTGAATCGGCATGCTGTTCGATTTGAAGAGCGGCATGAGCTTTTCGGTGGCGGCCGTTTCGCCCTCGGAGAGCTGCTTCAGCCACTGCTGACGGGCCTGTCGCTTGTCGCCGTTGATGCGCCCCGATGCAGCCTGCAGCACCGCCCCCAAGATCGCTCCCGGATCGCCGACCAACCCCAGGTCGATGTCGCGATTCTTACCCACGGTCCGATAGTCCATGTCGATCTGCACCAGCTTCAGCTCCTTGCTGATGCGCTTGCCGTAGCCCATGCGGAAGTCGAACGGCGTGCCGACGATCACCAGCACATCCGCGTTTGCAAATGCTTGAGTGCGCGTGCGATCGAAGTGGTGCGGGTCGCCCGGCGGCAACAGCCCGCGGCTGGCGCCGTTGAAGTATCCCGGAATATCCAGGCCGCGCAGCAGCGCGATCGCCTCGTTCTGACCGCGTGCCGTCCACACCTGCTGTCCGTAGAGGATCGCCGGCCGCTCTGCATCGACCAGGATGTCAGCCAGCCTTTCGATATCGCGCGGATCGCCGATCGAGCGTGTCGACGCACGATACTTGCCCGGTTGGGGAATGACCGCCTTCGCGAGGTCGACCTCGCGGTCAAGCACGTCGCGCGGGATCTCCAAGTACACCGGCCCCGGAGCGCCATTGAAGGCTTCGCGGACCGCCATCGAGACCATGTCCGCGACACGCTCGGTGCTGGGCACCGTCGCCGCAAACTTGGTGATGGGGGTGATGACGTCCACGTGCGGCAGATCTTGCAGCGATCCCATCTTGTGCTGCGTCAGTGCACCCTGCCCGCCGATGTGCAGCACGGGACTTTCGGAGCGGAACGCGGTGGCGATGCCGGTAATCGCGTTCGTGAAACCCGGTCCGGCGGTGGTGACGACACAGCCGAGCTTGCCCGTCTGACGCGCATAGCCGTCGGCAGCGTGCGCCGCCACTTGCTCGTGCCGCACGTCGATGATGCGGATGCCTTCATCCACACAGCCGTCATATATATCGATGATGTGGCCGCCGCAAAGCGTGAAGATGGTGTCCACACCCTCGTTTTTCAGGGCTCTGGCGACCAGGTGCCCGCCCGAGACGACGTTGGCGTCACGGGTCTTCTTTTTCAGCGTGTCGTCCGCGGTCGTGGTGGCCTGTGTGTCCGAAACTTTGGTGGCCGTACCGAGCATGACTGTCTCCGTTACTAAGTAGTTACTGGACCCCGGAGAGCTCGCGGCGCTCCGATGGAGAGCGTCGCGAGGCTACGGGCCGGGTTTGCAGGAATGTCCGCGATCAGCACCGTGCCGTGCGACGATGCGGCCACTCATGGGACGGCAGCGTCACGCCGGTTTCGGTGCGGGGCTAACCGTCTCCGGGCGACTGGTGTAGGAGCCGCGCATCGGTTTCAGCACCAGAATCGCCATCGCCGCCGCGATCAAGTTCAACCCGGCTGCCAGCATGAAGACCAAATGCCAGTTGCCGGTCTTCGAAGACAGTACGTTGGCATAGGGCACGAGGAGGGCGGCCGTACCTTTGGCTGTGTACATCAGCCCCGCATTGGCCGTGGCGAATTTCGTACCGAACGTATCGGAAACCGTGGCGGGAAAGAGGCTGTAAATCTCGCCCCAGCCGAAGAATACGATACCGCTCAGGATTACGAACAGCACCGGGTTGGTGCCGAGATTGGCGAGCGCAAGGATGCCGACACCCTCGAGCAGGAAGGCGATGAACATGGTGTTCTCGCGGCCGATGTTGTCGGACACCCACCCGAAGAACGGCCGGCACAATCCGTTGAGGATGCGGTCGATCGTCAGCGCGAAGGTCAGAGCGGGCAGCGTCAGTCCGAGCAGGCTGACCGGGACATCCGCTACCTTGAAATCCTTGGCGATGGGTGCGAGCTGCGCGACGGCCATGAGTCCCCCGGTGGCCATCATGACGAACATCGCGTACATCACCCAGAACACGGGTGTTTTCACCATCTCCATTGGTTTGGCCTGCAAACGGCTGGCGCCCGGTGCCAGCTTGGAGGGCGCCGTCATCAGACTGGCCGGTGGCACGAGTATCAGGAAGCCGAGCACGACGACGACGACGCCTTGGATCAGGCCGAAGGTAAGGAAGGTGTGTTGGTAGCCGCTCACCTTGATCATGTTGGCGATGGGAACGATGGTCAATGCCGAACCGGCGCCGAAGCCCGCCGCCGTCAGGCCCGCGGCCAGGCCACGCCGGCCGGGGAACCAACGCAGGGCGTTGCCGATGCAAGTGCCATACACGCCGCCCGCGCCGATGCCGCCGAGCGCGGCCGCGAAGTACAGCATCGGCAATGAGTCCGCTACCGAATTGATCGACCAGGCGATGCCGCAGAGCGCGCCCCCGATCACCGTGATCCAGCGTGGCCCGAAGCGGTCGACGAGGTAGCCTTCGACCGGCACGAGCCAGGTTTCAAGCACGACGAAAATAGTAAAGGCGACTTGAATGGACGCTCTACCCCAGTGATATTTCGCGTCGATCGGCCCGACAAAAAGCGTCCACCCGTACTGCAGGTTGGCAATCATCACCATGCAGGTGACGCCGATGATCAACTGAACCCATGCATTCCCAAGCGGTGACGTGCCTGCTTGGGATCTGGTTGCTTCCGAAGTCGCGTTCATTTAGTTCTCCTTAGTCGCGTTTATCGAGAACGGGGAGCATCAACGAGGCGCAGCGCAAACTTAAAAATGGATCCGGCACTGAAGAATTCGTCCGGCCATGGACTGCCGGCTGTACGGAGCCTCCCGATCGAATCATCGAATGCAGACCGGCACGCTTGGCCCACCCGAAGCCCCCCGAAAATATTCAGACACACGAGTCCGAATGACATTGCCAGCCGTTTCTTACATCCTGGTATACCATATATGAACGCGTTTCAAGCTGTCAAGCAACCGCAGCCGGTGCGGAAATGGGGTTCTAATCAACTCGTCAGATGGAAATTGCTTGCATATAATATATCTGTGGCATGTTATGGGTTGAGTGGAACTCAGACTTGCGAGCCATACAATGTTTTCGGAAGTCTGGCGCAACCTGACAAACGCATCGGGGGTCTGATGAGCACCATAGAAAAACTGGTTCAACGTACCGCGCCTGCGGCGCCGCTCATACTCGGCCCGTTGAACGCCACGAGTTTGCGCGATCAAGCCTATGCGCTGCTGAAGAACGCGATCGCGGAGACCGATATCTACGACCCGAAGCAGGAACTGCGTCTGGATGAACGGCAACTGACGGCCGCATTGGGCGTCAGCAGGACGCCGATTCGGGAGGCGCTCTCACTCCTCGAGCAGGAAGGGTTCATTCGTACGATACCGCGCCGCGGCATCTACATCATTCGCAAGTCGAAGCGCGAAATGATTGAAATGATCCAAATGTGGGCCGCGCTCGAGTCCATGGCCGCGCGGCTCGCGACCCTGAACGCCACCGATGCGGACATCCAGAGGTTGCGGCACTTGTTCGATGAGTTCCAGAACTCGCCGCCTTCCGAGCATCTCGATGAATATTCCGACGCGAATATCGCATTTCACACGGCTGTAATCGCCCTGGGCGGTTCGCAAACCATCATCGACGCGACACGCAACCTCCTCATTCATGTGCGTGCCATTCGCCGCGCGACGATCACACAAAGCGACCGCGCGGCCCGCTCCATCATCGATCACTTGAAGATTATCGAAGCGCTGGAGCGGCGCGACACCGAATTGGCGGAACGGCTGACCCGGCAGCACACGCTCGACCTCGCGGCGCACGTCGATCGCAACTGCAATTTCTTGGATTAGGCACCCTACTCAGCGAACGCCCGAGCGGCGCCTGCGCCGCCTTGCCTTTGGCCGCGTGGATAGCACGGAATGCCGGCGTCGAGTACCTCATTTCACCGGATGCGCACCTGGCGGTACCCGCCCCGATTCCGCTCGAGGCGCTGGGACTCGAATTGCCTATCGAATCGTTGATACATGAGAAAAATCACCAACCAGATTAGATTAAATCATTAGGGGAAGACAGCATAGATATATAATATATCTACATCGTGAAGCTGCTCATCGAGAGTTTCACGCTTGTAATTTCATCTGAGTAATCAACGATTTGCGACGCACCAACCATGCCTCGCTTGGAAGTAACTAATGCAAACCTTCGAACTTGTTATGTTAACTGTTGCCGCCGCCGTGCTGATCGCCGGATTGCCTGCTGCACTCTATCTATCGCTGCCGGCGTCGATATTGGAGCGTGCAGGACGTCATGGCCGCTTTGCCGGCCTCGGGACCCGCGATCATATGGATCAAACGCCGTCCGGCAAGGCAGCGCTGACCGGCTTTAATGCCCTACTCGGGCAATCGGTCTAAGGGAACTGGGCGCCCCACTGGCCGAGCGTCGGCGCAGCGCGGGCGCCGGCTTGGCCGTGCAGATACCGCGGACCGGCGGCTTCCGGTACTCCACCGGATAACGCACTCGGCGCGACGGCTCTGACGCCGCTCAAGATGTCGGGATCCGAAATTGCCGAATGCATCAAGATTCCATCCATCCATACCGGCGCTCCGGACTCGATATGTAGATAGATTCGCCCGGTTGCCCGGTCGGCGAAATTGACCTCGCGAAATCCGTCGATGCATCGCCGCAGGAATCCCGTGTTGTGCTCAGGACCCAGCAGCCTGCGATCCGCATAGAGAAACTCCGGTGCTGCGGCATCGACGTCGACGCGCCCGTACCTCTCGATGTCCAGCATTCCTCCGACGCTGAGCACATTGAACGTGGCGTTGTCTCCGAAGGCAACGGTCCGCGGACGCTCTCCGAGGCGCACGGTGTTGTCCAGAAACTCGAACTGAATGCGCTTGTCGCTGCGGCGGACCCACGTGAAAAAGACATCGGGAATCCCGGTGTAGGCCTCCACCGCATGCGCGAGCGTGTCGTCCACCGCTTTGTAGCGGCCGAACTCGAGGCCCCGCTGCCAGGCGCGCTCGACCAACGATTCGGGCGGCGTAATCAGGAAGAACAAATAGACCGTCTGCCCGAAACGCGTCAGTAGATTGCTGCCCGCCTCGTCCGAATCCGGTGCAAAGCTGTCGAAACGAAAGCGATCGATCAGAAGGTGCGTCATGTCGCCGCGCCGGTGTTTGCGCGCCATATAACGGTCGAGTTTCTGGTCGACGATCTGCAGTTCTTCGGCGGTGAATGCGCCGGCATATTTGTAAGCGGTGCCGAGCACCCCATAGTCGAGGAGCTGTTTGCGCCAGATGTCCGGACTGATCAGCGCGAAATCACTCCATCGCACGCCGATGTCTCCCGCCAGTTTTTTCTGCAAGGGCCGCAACGTGCTCTTGCCCGATGCGGACGGCCCTTTGGTATTGATGACGATCGGCAGCTCCTGCCGCGGCAGCAGGGGATAGCCTTCGCTGCGCGACGCGCGCAGCAGCATTGGTTCTATCGTTCGGCCGATGGCATCGCTGCCGTAATCGTTGCACGCCATGTTGGTCGCCATCGACGCGATGAGCTCTCGTGTACCCCACGCATGACCTTGGGTCGCAAACAGCGCCGACATCACTCGCGCGAGCGTGCGGTAGACGATTTTCTGCTGCGGATCTACCCTTGAGCCCGCGAGGCGCTCGCAGTCGGCGATGTGGCGCGGGCCCCAGCCGCGGTCAACCGGAATCGGCGCCGCCCCGCGGCGGCGCGCGACGCGCGCAAACAGCCGGGACGCCGGTCGCTTTGCGGAGGCGACAGTCGGTGAACGTTCCGGCATCACGCCCGCCATGGCGGCATCCATCGCATTGCGCAGCTCACGCCGGGTGCGATCATAAACCGCGGCGATCGAATCCATCTCCGGAAGGAGATGACGCTCGAGCAAGCGGCTCGCAATCTCGCGAAAATTTATGCCTAAGTCGCCGATTCGGGTACCGTCAGGCACGGCAAAGTCGGCGGTGACCCGTATGAGGAGTTCGTGCAGGGCGAGTCTTTGCGGCCGAAACGCGACCAGTTCGCTCGGCGAGAATCCGGTGAGGCCCTGCATCTCGCTGACCTCGGCGATGCCGGTGAAGACATTCTCCGGCCGAAAGATCGTCGATAGGTGCCGCAGTTCCTTGGGGATTTGCGACTGAATGCCGGGGTTCCATGGCCCTTGCACCGGCGGGCCGGCGGCGGGATTCACGCGCCGCTCGGGGTCATTCGCATTCACGTTTTGCATGGCGCTGATCATACCCATCCCGCCAACCCCCGGCGGAACCTCGTAGTTGCGACGCAATTCGCTGTATTGCGCCCCGGCATGTGATGCATTCGCCAGTCGCACATAGGGTCAAATAACCGAAAATGTGGCGGATAAGCTGACATTCGTGCGGATGCGCTCAACCTAATAAACCGCGGAGGGAATTCCAGGCCAATGATTTCGCACTCCACCCTTCGAACGCCCATCGGGCAGGCGACGGCCGCAGAGGCGGCGCAGGCCGGCGAAACCCCGGACGGCGGTTTGCCGGCTGCGCCGTCAGTGCATCTCGGTGCTCCATCGGCGGGAGCCCTGCTCGAAAGCTCACCGGTCGCCATCTATCACACGGACGCAGCCGGCAACATGGTCTACGGCAATCCCGAGTACCGCCGCATATTCGGACTGAAGGCCGGGCATGGCCCTGATGCCTGGGTGCAGCGCGTCCATCCCGAGGATCGGGAGCGCATGGAACACGCCTGGGCGGATTTCTGCCTGCAGGCGGGCCCCCGTCGATTCGCCTACCGCACGCTGGACGGCGGCGAGGTTCGCCATTTCTCGGAGCAGGTGGTCGCGGCCGACGGCGTGCCCGGCTGGGTCGGCACCATCACCGACGTGACCGATCTGGTCAATGCGCGCGACCACTTGCGCAAGGCGGAAACCATGTTCCGCAATACCTTCGACCAAGCACCGATCGGCATTGCTCATGTGGACCGCCGCGGCGGATTGCTGCGCTACAACCAGGCGTTCTGCACGATGCTGGGCTATGCCGCCGGCGAGCTTGCGAATAAAACGATCGGCGACGTCACGCACGGCGGCGACGTCGCCCGCGAGTCGGCGGAACTCACGCGCCTCTGGAATGGCGACGTCCAATCCGTCGATCTCGAAAAACGCCACATCCGCAAGGACGGGAGCTTCCACTGGGTTCGCATCACGACGGCGCTGGTTCGCGACGGCGACGGCAATCCCGAGTACTCGGTCCAGTTCCTGCGCGACATCAGCGCCCGCAAGGAATCCGCGGAAGAGCTCGAACGGGTGCACAAGCAGCTCATGATCGCCTCGCGCCAGGCAGGCATGGCCGAAGTCGCCACCAACGTGCTGCACAATGTCGGCAATATATTGAACAGCGTCAACATCTCGGCCAGTCTCGTGACCGAGCGCGTCAAGCAGTCCAAGGCCCCGGGCGTATCTCGCCTCGCCTTGCTGCTCCAGGAAAAAGGCACGGCGGTCGGCGAATTCCTCGCCAATGACGAGCGCGGCAAGCGCATACCGGAATACCTGACCTCGCTCGGCGAGCAGCTGACGAGCGATCAGAAAATGGCGCTCGAAGAGCTCGCCTCGCTGCGCGACAACCTGGAACACATCAAGGACACGGTGGCGATGCAGCAGAGCTACGCCAAGCTCTGCGGCGTGACCGAAACCGTCGCGGTGGCCGATCTGGTGGAGGACAGCCTACGCTTGAATGCCGGCGCCTTCGTGCGTCACGGCGTGACGCTGCGCCGCGAATTCAATCAAGTGCCGCCGATCACCGTCGATAAGCACAAGGTATTGCAAATTCTGGTGAATCTCGTACGCAACGCCAAGTATGCCTGCGATGAATCGGGCAGGACCGACAAGCTTCTCACCCTGCGCATCGAAAGCGCGCCGGCCGGTGTGCGCATTTGCGTCATCGACAATGGTGTAGGCATTCCCGCGGAAAATATGTCCCGCCTATTCACGCACGGCTTCACGACCCGCGTGGATGGGCACGGCTTCGGCTTGCATAGCGGGGCGCTCGCCGCCCAGGAGCTCGGCGGCTCGCTGCTCGCGACGAGCGACGGGCCGATGTGCGGGGCGACATTCATTCTCGAGCTGCCCTGCAGCCCGCCGGAGTCTGTCGGTGCCTAATTCCACTCCGCGCGACAATCGGCCCACTCCGCGCGACAATCGGCGCATTCTGATCATTGATGACAACGCGGCCATCCATGCGGATTTTCGCAAGGTCTTGGGCGCCCAGGCCGAGCACACCGCGCAAGCCGCGCTCGATGTGCTGGAGGCGAATCTCTTCGGCGAAACCGTCGTCGCCGCGGCGCGCCCGAACTTCGACATCGACTCCGCGCATCAAGGGCAAGAAGGCGTGGCGATGGCGCACCAGGCGCTGGTCGAAGGACGGCCTTACGCCATGGCCTTCGTCGATATGCGCATGCCCCCGGGGTGGGATGGCCTGAAGACCATCGAGCGCCTGTGGGCGACGGATCCCGACGTGCAGGTCGTCATCTGTTCGGCCCACACCGACTACGATTGGACGGAAGTCGTGGAGAGACTGGGCCACTCCGACAGGTTGCTGGTGCTGCGCAAACCCGCCGAGCCCATCGAGGTCCTGCAGTGCGCCACGGCGCTCAGCCGAAAATGGGAAAACGACAAGCTGGTCAAAGAACATGTGCTGCGCCTCGAAGAAGTGATCAAGACGCGCACGCGAGGATTGGAAGCGGCGAATCAGCAACTGCGGCATCTGGCCACCCATGATGCATTGACCGGTCTTCCGAATCGCGTCTTGCTGGACGATCGATTGCAGCAGGCCATGGCGCATGCCGACCGCGACATGCGGTCTTTCGCGCTGCTGGTATGCGATCTCGACCGCTTCAAGCTCATCAACGATTCCTTGGGGCACCGCGCGGGCGATGAACTGCTTCAAGAGGTCGCGCGCCGGCTCTTGACCGTGGTACGCACCGCCGACACGGTGGCCCGCTTCGGCGGCGATGAGTTCGTGCTGATCGGCACCTCCATCGGCGACGCCGGGGACGCCGAGGCTCTCGCGGCCCGCGTCATGGACGTCCTGCAGGCCCCGGTACGAATCGCGGCCATCGATATTCATACCTCGCCCAGCATCGGGATCGCCATGTATCCCGATGACGGCGTATCCATGCAGGCGCTGCTCGCGCACGCGGATGCGGCAATGTATTCGGCCAAACAGCACGGCCGCGGCAACTTCCGGCGCTATGCGCCGGGAATGGATGCGGGAACCGAGGAGCGCGTTCAGCTGGAAAGCGACCTGCACAACGCGCTGACGCAGAACCAGTTCGAGCTCTACTATCAACCCAAGGTGGATACGCAAACGGGCGAGGTGCGCAGCGCGGAGGCGCTGATCCGTTGGGTGCACCCCACGCGCGGCATCGTTTCACCCGCGGAATTCATCCCGCTGGCGGAAGAGTGCGGCCTCATCGGCACCATTGGCGCATGGGTGATCCGGGAAGCGTGCCGGCAAACACGGGCTTGGCAGATCGACGGCGTCCCGACGCTCCGAGTGTCGGTGAATCTGTCGGCATCGCAGTTCCGTGACAGCGGGCTGGTCGACAGCATTCGCAGCGCGCTCGATGACGCAGACCTCCAGGCGCGCTATCTCGAGGTCGAGCTCACGGAAAGCGCCGTCATGAGCGATCCCGAGAAATCGATCGCGATTCTCGAGCAGCTGAGCGCCATGGGAGTTCTCGTCTCGGTGGACGATTTCGGTACCGGCTATTCGAGCATGAGCTACCTGCGCCGATTCCCGATCGACAAACTCAAGATCGACCGCGTGTTCATCGACGAAATCGTGAGCCGTCAGGAAGACGCATCGATCGTCCGCGCCATCGTCTCGCTCGCGCACAGCCTGCGTCTCAAAGTCGTCGCCGAAGGGGTGGAAACGCCCGCGCAGCTCGAATTCCTGAAAACGGCCGGCTGCGATGAGTATCAGGGTTATCATTTCAGCCGCCCCTTGCCCGCGGCGGATTTCGAACGCCTCATCCGCGAGTCGCACCCGGCCGATGTCCTCACCGAGGACGAGGCTGCCCGTACCCACAGTAAACTCGCCGCGTACGTGCCCAGGTAATCCTCTACTCC
>Ga0137407_10001817_pt1 | contig 13970 bp, 10 predicted proteins | sample CZOMad2_2_16fung_FD_108410 | JGI IMG/M metagenome (GOLD analysis project Ga0137407, IMG submission 108410) | Vadose zone soil fungal communities from Angelo Coast Range Reserve, California, USA - CZOMad2_2_16fungal (Illumina Assembly) | ecosystem: Environmental > Terrestrial > Soil > Vadose...
GAGGGTCACGCGCCTGCCCTTCTTCAGCGAACGCGCCATCGCGTCCGAGTCGACGGGCTGCACGCCGATCACCCGGATCTCCGGCCGCAGCGCTTTCACGTAGGCGGCGATCCCCGCGATCAGGCCGCCGCCGCCGACGGAGACGAAGATGGCGTGGATGGGCCCGGGATGCTGGCGCAGGATCTCCATCCCGATGGTGCCCTGGCCAGCGATGACGTCCGGGTCGTCATAGGGGTGGACGAAGGTCATTCCCCGGCGCCGCTCCAGGACCTTCGCGTGCCGGTACGCCTCATCGTAGGAATCGCCGACCAGCACCACCTCCGCGCCGCGCCCCACCACTGCGTCTACCTTGATGCGCGGAGTGGTAACCGGCATGACGATGACCGCGCGGCAACCCAGCCGCTGCGCGGAGAGGGCCACCCCCTGCGCGTGGTTGCCGGCGGAGGCAGCGATCACTCCTCGCTTCAGCGCCGTCTTGGGGAGCCCCGACATCTTGTTGTAGGCGCCGCGCAGCTTGAAGGAGAAGACCGGCTGCATGTCCTCGCGCTTGAGCAGGACGCGATTTGCCAGCCGAGCGGAGATGCCGGGAGCTTCGTCGATCGGGGTCTCGATGGCCACGTCGTAAACGCGAGCGCCGAGGATTTGCTTGAGGTAGTCCCTGGCTCGCGTCGTCATCGACGTGAGCATGGTAGCAAATCAGACCGCGAAGCGGACGTGCAGGATGTCTCCGTCCTGCACCACGTACTCCTTGCCCTCCACGCGCAGCTTGCCGTCGTGGCGCGCCTTGGCCTCGCTGCCGGAGGCGATGAAATCCGGATAATGCATCACCTCGGCGCGGATGAAACCGCGCTCGAGGTCGGAGTGGATGCGGCCGGCGGCGCGAGGAGCGCGGTCGCCGCGGCGGATGGTCCAGGCCTTCACCTCGTCCTCGCCTACCGTGAAGAAGCTGATCCAGTCGAGCAGCCTGTAGGCGGCGCGGATGAAGCGGGCGCGGGCGGGCTCGGTGAGGCCCATCGCCTGCAGGAAGTCGGGCTGCTCGGAAGGATCCAGCTCCGAGATCTCCGCCTCCACCGGGGCGCAGAGGGAGATCGCCTCGGCCCCCCGCTCGCCCGCCGCCGCCTCCACATCGGCAGGAGGCGCGCTTGCCGCCGCTTCCTCGGGCGCGTTCACCACCACCAGCAGCGGCCGCCGGGAGAGGAACCCGAAGTGGGCCATCTCCTTCTCCTCGGCATCGCTCCAGCGCATCGTGCGCAGCGGCTTGCCGGCGTCGAGCTGCCCGTGCAGCCGCTCCAGCTCGTGGAACTCGCCGCTGGTCTTGCCGTGCTCCTTGCGCAGCCGATCGAGCCGCTTCTCCACGATGCCGAGGTCGTGCAACAGGAGCTCGGCGTCGAAGTCGTTCAGCTCCCGCGCCGGGCCCGGCGCCGTTCCGTCGAGCGCAGGAAATCCGCGAACCACGAGGCAGAAAGCGTCCCCCTCCGCCAGCGCCCGCAGCGATTCGGGTGGGAGCCCTGAACCCTTGGAGGGCGCCCCAGGCACGTCGACGAAGAGCATCTCCGCCCAGCTGGTCTTGCGCGGCTTGAAGATGGCCGCGAGCGCTTCCACGCGCGGGTCGGGCACCTTGATAGCCCCCAGGTTGACCTGCCCGCGCGCGGCAGCTCCACCCTTGTGCAGCCCGGTGAGGGCGTTGAACAGCGTGGTCTTGCCCGATTGCGCGTATCCGACGAGGCCTGCCTTCATTGCGCCTCCCCGCGGCGGGCCGCAGCCGCGGAGCGACGCTATCACGCGCGGCGGCGCCCCAGTAGGGGCCCGCCTGCCCTCCGGACATCGCGCTGCCCCTGATTGCAGTCCAGGTCGGATCGCTCCTATCCTGGCGTGGGAAGCAGTGGAGCGCGCATGCCCCCGAAGGTCGTCGCAATCACGCTGTCCCTCGCGGCTTGTGCCGGCTCGAGCCGCACCGGCTCGAAGCGCGATGTGCTGCGGATCTCCACGTCCCACTACCAGTCGATGGCCGGCGTCGCCGTGAACAGCGGGCTGGGCCCGATGACATGCAGCAGGGGCTTGATCACCGGCAGCCACATCCTGCGCTGGTCCTGCCAGTTCGAGACGGACCCCACGCAGTACCAGCTCGAAGCCCCCATCCTCTTCGTCGCGCGCTGACCCCGCACCCGACTCGAGGTTCGGTCGCGTTTCATTTGCCGCGGTAGGGTTCGATCCCGGCCAGATCGGGACGAAGGCAATTCATCATCCTGCCCTTCACCTTCACCTCTGGACCCGGACCCGGGATCGCGCCCGGTTCAGCTTCCGTGACGCTCACGATCTTGCGGTCTTTCCAGCCGAGGCCATCGGCTCCAGTCGTTCCGAAGAGGCAGTGCGCGACCGGCACGCTGGCATCGATGACGTATCGGCCGGCCTTCTGCTCGACCAGGCATTGCGGCCCTCCGTCGATGACGGTCACGATCACCGAGAGTCCATTCCCCGGATTTGTAATCTTCAACAGCTTGCCGCACGCGGTCATGCCCGTGCCGAAGCGTCCGACGCCGGTCGAGAACCACTTGAGCCGGTTTTCAGCGGCGATGCCGCCGACGCTGTACTGGCGCTGCAGAGTGTCATCCCAGCGTCGTTGCTCCGCGGCGCTCGAGATGCGCTTACCGCACTTCGGCAGGCAGTTGTCGTTCGGGTCGAGATGCTGCCCTGCCGGCGCCATCCAGCATCCGAAGCTCGTGAGAACGTAGAGGCGGTCGGGGCTCCGGGTGGAACCACTATCCGTGTCACTGCGACAGCTGCTGTCGGGATACCCGGACGCCCGCGCCTGGGGCTGTCCCCCGCGCTCGGGTTGAGCCGCGGCCATCAGCACGATCGCGATGCAAGCTCCCAGGGTCATGGCCGCAGGGCGCGCAACCTCCTGAAACCTGGACCCTACATCTCTTTGGCCCCGGCCGGCTCATTTGACCATTTCGAGGTTTGACTCGACGTGCATTGACTTGCGTCCCCTGAACCGGGCAAGCGGGCCCTGGACGGGGAGGTCATATGACGATCAGGAAGCAATCGCGTCGGGCCACGGTCGCGGCGGCGTTGCCACTGCTGTTCGCCATGCCGGTGGCCCTGTCCGCGGACGAGGGAGCGGAGCGGGTCAGGGCGCATCTGGTCGGTTACGAAGAGGTGCCGACGCTCTCCAGCAACGGCAGCGCGGTCTTCCGCGCGAAGATCGCGGAGGACGAGCAATCCTTCGACTGGGTGTTGACCTATTCGGGTCTGGCGAACGTGACCCAGGCGCACATCCACTTCGCGGCGCGCGCCATCAACGGCCCGGTCGTAATCTTCTTCTGCTCGAATCTCGGCAACGGCCCCCCTGGAACGCAAGCTTGTCCGGCGAGCGCAGGAACCGTACGCGGCACGGCGACCTCGGCCGACGTGGGGGCGGGCGCCGCCGCACTGGGAATTCCCGCCGGCGATCTGGCGCGGATGCTCGACGCCATCCGGGCGGGAGCCGCGTACGCGAACGTGCACACCGTGACGCGTCCCGGGGGCGAGATCCGCGGCCAGATCCACTCGCACGGAGACTAAGGCGGGCGCGTTTGTTGGTCCCGGGCTGGACCCGGAGCTTTGCAGCCGCGGTGGCGACGGACCCTCGAAAGTTCTGCCCAAATCAATTGAGGTGCTGACACCGTGCTCGTCGTGCCGGCCGCTCGGCGCGCCAACTCCTTCCGGAAACTCCGGAACGAGGTGCCGCGGGACCAGCACGCCTGCGCGCTCCGCCCCTCGACGAGCAGCCAAACACCGCTCGCGTCGGCAGAGCCGCTCGCATTCCCGACCAGGCTGCCTCGCCCAACTGGTTCCGGAATCCTCGGGGCGAGTCCAGGAAGGCATACCGGCAAGAGGACGGGCGGATCGCGTCTGGGCTACGTCAACCCCTGAGTAGCGCCTCGATGGCGGCGTCGTCGCCGCGTTCCATCGCCGCCTCGATGAGCAGGCTCTCGCGATCGCGGTAGACCGAGGCGACCGCTTGCACGCGCCCCGATTGGCGGTAGGCAACCAGGCAGTTTCGGCCCCCGACGTCGCCCACGATCTCGATCGAGTCCCACCCCTCCGCGTGCCCGACGTAGTTGACGGGCACGTCGTAGTGCTGACTCCAGAAGAACGGCACTGCGCGATACGGGTCCCGCTCGCCCAGCATCGCCCGGGCCGCGTGCTGCCCCTGGCGCTCGGCGACGACCCAATGCTCGACGCGGATGGGCCGCCCGCTGCGCGGGTCGGGGAACCGCGCGATGTCACCCGCGGCCCAGACGGCTTCCGCGCTGGTCCGCAAGCTGGAGTCCACCAGGACGCCCTTGTCCACTCGCAGCCCGGCCTGCTCGGCGAGCCGCAAGCGCGGCCGCACGCCAACGCCCATCACCACCAGGTCGGCGGGCAGGGCGGTCCCGTCATCGAGTGCGACGCCCTGGGCGTCTATGCGGGCCGGCTTGCGGCCGAGCTGGAACTTCACGCCGTGCTCCTCGTGCAGCGTCCGCACGAAGTCGCCGAGCTCCGGTCCGAGGACGCGTTCGAGAGGGCCGGCCTCGGGGGCCACGACGGTCACCTCCATCGTTCGCTGGCGCAACGATGCCGCGACCTCCAGCCCGATGAAGCTGGCGCCGATGACGACCGCGCGTCGGCCTGGCGCCGCGCGCGCCACGATGGCCTTGCTGTCCGCCAGCGTCCTCAAGGTGAGCGCCCGGTCCGCGCCGGGGATCGCCAGGCGGATCGGCTCCGCGCCGGTGGCGAGCAGCAACGCTCCGTACCGGAGCGACCGTCCGGTCGACAACCGCACCTCTCGCCGTTCGACGTCCAGCGCGGTGACTTCGACCTGCTCGAGCAAGTCGATCCGCCGTTCGGAGTAGAACTCGCGGCCGCGCAGCGGGATCCAGTCTTCGGGCGCGCTGCCGGCGAGATAGTCCTTGCTCAAGTTTGGCCGGTCGACGGGAGGTGTGCCCTCACTCCCGAACATGGTGATCGGGCCCTCGTACCCCTGCCTCCGCAACTCCTCGGCGCAGGCGTTGCCTGCCGCGCCGGCTCCAACGATGATCGCGCTTTCCGGGCCTGCCGATCGCCCGGTCCTTGGCGGCGCGAGACGTTCCCCGACGCGCACGCGTCCGTTCTGTCGCTCGACCCGATAGCAAGGGATGGGATCGCGGCCCGGCCGCGTGGGAGCGCCTGTGCGCAGGTCGAATCGCGCGTGGTGCCAAGGGCACCGGATGGTGTCTCCCTCGACGATTCCCTCCGCAAGGGGGCCACCGTAGTGGGTGCAGACGGCGCCGACGGCGCAGACCTCGCCTTGGCGCTTGACGAGCACGATCGGCTCGCCGGCCGCATGTCCCAGCAATGGCTCGCCGTCCTTCAATCCCGAGGCGTCCACGCCAGCGGCGAGATCGGGCCCCTTCAGCTCTTGCGGCGCGCTCATTCGTCCTCCCGCTCGTCAGGGAATCTGGCGCTGCCCTTGTCTTCCATGGATCAGGGCCCCTGTCGATATCCACTGGCTGGGGAGCACTCGCATCGTTTACTGTGAGGGGGTCTCGGGGAGCGCACATGGCCTGCAAGCATCTGAAGAGCGTGAAGCCGGTGGCGTCGCGGTCGAAGGGCTGCGAGGAGTGCTTGACGATGGGCGATGCCTGGGTGCACCTGCGGCTGTGCATGGGTTGCGGTCACGTCGGCTGCTGCGACTCGTCCAAGAACAAGCACGCGACCAAGCATTTCAACGCCACCCGCCACCCGGTCATCCGCTCGCTGGAGCCCGGAGAGCAGTGGGGCTTCTGCTATGTAGACGACGACTCGTTGGACCCGCTGCCGGTGTGAACCTTCGAATCCGGTGTCGCCATGCAGGTCAGCTCGTGGATATGGGCACTCTTCGCGTTGATGGTCCTGGCTGTGCTGGCTGCCGACCTCGGCGTCTTCCGGCCCTCGCGGCGCGAACCGCGAGAGGTCACGCTCTCCTCCGCCGCCTGGTGGAGCGCCGCCTGGATCGGGCTCAGCCTGCTCTTCGGTGTCGTCATCCTCGCCCTCTACGGCAGGGGGCCCGCGCTCACCTATCTCACCGCGTACCTGCTGGAAAAATCGCTCTCGGTGGACAACATCTTCGTGTTCGTCCTCATCTTCTCCGAGCTCCGGATCCCGCCGGACCAGCAGCGCCGGGTGCTCTACTGGGGCGTGCTTGGCGCCCTCGCCTCGCGCGCTCTCCTGATCGCCGGAGGCGTGTTCCTGCTGCGGCGCTTCAACTGGATCGTCTACCCGTTCGCGGCGCTGGTCCTCTTCGCTGCCGTGCGCATCCTCTGGGGGCGGGAAAAGGAGCGCGAGCTGGTCGCCACCGCCTGCGGCGTCTGCAGCACCTGGGTCGCGCGCATCATCCCGATCACCCCGGTGCTCCGCGGGGGAGCGTTCTGGGTCAGCCAGCGGGGGCGGCTCCTGGCCACTCCGCTCTTCATCGCGCTCGTGGTGGTCGAGACCACCGATGTGATCTTCGCCCTGGACTCGATCCCCGCCGTCTTCGCGGTCACCGGCGACCTGTTCCTGGTCTACACCTCCAACGTCTTCGCGATGCTCGGCCTGCGCTCGCTCTACTTCCTGCTCTCGGGCATCGTGGAGCGCTTCCGGTTCCTCCGCGCCGGGCTCGCCGCCATCCTCGCCTTCGTCGGCCTCAAGCTGCTCTCCAGCGGCTTGGTGGAGATCCCCACCTGGGTGTCGCTCGCAGTCATCGCCGCCGCGCTGGGGCTGGCCGTGGCCGCTTCCCTGACGATCCAGAGCAAATTGGCGCCCGTCAGCGGCGCTCGAGCACGGTCGCCCGAGCCGCGCTGACGAGAGCTCGCGTGGCCGGGTGGCGGGCCTCGCTCACCAGCGCCGCCGGTTCCGCGATCTCGACGATAGCGCCTCGCGAGAGAACGGCGATCCGATCGCACAGCCAGGCGGCGAACCGCAGGTCGTGCGAGATGTACAGGCAGGCGATGGAAAATGACGAGCGCAGGTCGCGCAGTAGATTGGCCATCTGCGCCTGGAGGGAGACGTCGAGCGCGCTCAGCGCTTCGTCCGCGACGAGCAGCGCCGGACCCGTGGCGAGTGCACGAGCCAGCGCCACCCGCTGCGCCTGGCCGCCGGACAGCTCGTGCGGATACCGGTCGAGGAGCTCCGGCCCGAGGCCGACCTTGCGCAGGAGCTCGAGCACCTTCTCTGCCCTCTCGCTCCGATGCCCGAGCCGGTGGACCGCGAGCGGCTCCGCGACGGCGGTGGAGACCGTCATGCGCGGGTCCAGGGACGTGGCGGGATCCTGGAAGACGATCTGCATCTCGCGCCGCACCTCCCGCAGCTCGCGTTCCTCGAGCGCCAGCAAGTCGCGGCCGCGCCAGCGCACCTTGCCGCGGGCTGGCTGGAGAAGGCGGAGCACGGCGCGCGCCAGCGTCGATTTCCCGCTCCCGCTCTCGCCGACGATGCCCAGGGTCTCGCCGGGCTGAAGCGCAAATGAGACCGCCTCGAGGACGCGAACGCCGCCGCGGTCGACGCAGAGGTCTTCGACCGCCAGCAGGGGTACGGTCATGAGGCATCCACAGGATGGAAGCAGGCGACTTCCCATCCACCGGTCCCGACCAGCTCTGGCTCGGTGATCGAGCAGTCGCTCTGTGCACGCGGACAACGGTCGCGGAAGGAGCAGCCGGAAGGGCGCGCCCACGGCGCCGAGGCGGATCCTGCGATGGGCTCCAGGCGTCCCTGGCTCCGACCGCCGAGCGGAGGTGGCAGGCTGCGCAGAAGACCCTGCGTATAGGGGTGGCGCGGGCGCGCCAGCATTTCCGCGGCCGGCCCGCGCTCGACGATGCGGCCGGCGTAGAGGACGGCGATCCTGCCGCAGAGCCGGGCCGCCAGGGCGAGATCATGCGTGGCCAGCAGCAGGGCCACGCCTCGCTCGACGCACACGGTGCGCAGCAACCCAATGATCTCAGCCTGGACGACCGGGTCCAGCGAGCTGGTCGGCTCGTCCGCAACCAAGACCGCCGGGCCACAGGCAAGCGCCATGGCGATCAGCGCCCGTTGACGCATCCCGCCAGAAAGCTGGTGGGGATAGCGGTCCGCGTTGTCCGCGGCCAGCCCCACGGCGCGGAGCAGATCGCGCACGGCCGCCCGCGCCTGCAACCTGTTCGCGGACCGATGGGCGCGAACGGCTTCCCCGATCTGCGCACCCACCCGCAGGACCGGATTGAGCGCCGCAAGCGGGTCATGGAACACCATGGCGATGCGGCTGCCGCGAATCCGGGCAAGGGCGTCCTCGCTCATCGCGAGCACGTCCTCTCCACACACCTCGATGCGTCCGGAGGTTTGCGCCCCCGGCGGCAGCAGACGAAGCAGCGAAAGGGCCACCGTGGTCTTGCCGCTGCCGGATTCCCCGATCAGGCCCAACGTCCCGCCCCGTTCGAGATCGAACGAAATCCGGTCCACGGGAAGGAAAGATCCGTGCACGGTCTTCAAACGCACGGACAGATCGGCGACTCTCAGCACTCCAGCTTGTTTACCGGCCTTTTGGGGGGTGTCAAAGTCCGCCGACCTCAAGGAGTCGAGCCGTATGCAAGGTCAGCCCCGATCTGCCGAGGTACAGCAATTGACCGATGCGCCCCCGGCGACTGGTGCCACCGATGTGCCGCAATTGGTTGGCGGGCGCTACCGGGTGCTCGCCCCCCGGGGATCGGGAGCTGAAGCCTCCGTCTATCTGGCTGTCGATCTTTTCACCGACAAGGAAGTCGCCCTCAAGCTGGGGCCACCCGGTCGCCTCGCCGCCGAGTACCGCCGGAGCGCGATGCTTCTCCATCCTCACCTGGCGCGCGCGCTGTCGCTCTGGCGCGCCCCGGGAACCGCCTCGCTCGCATTCGAATACGGCGCCCAGGATCTCACGGCGCTGCGCGGTCGCGCAGAGGTGTTGGTCGTGCGGCACGTGGCGGAGATCGCCCGCGCGCTAGGGTATCTGCATCGCCTGGGAATCGTTCACGGCGACGTCAAGCCGCAGAACGCGGTGCTCGCCGGTCCGCCCGCAGGACGCAGGGCGCTCCTGGTCGACCTGGGGCTTGCCGGCGTCCAGCCCGCTGCGCGCGGCAGCCTCGAATACGCCGCGCCGGAGGTCCTGGAGGGCGCGCCCCCCGATGCGGCATCCGATCTGTACTCGCTGGGCGTGATGCTGCACGAGCTCCTTTCAGGCGCGAATCCCTTCGCCGCCCGGACACCTGCCGAGGTGATCCGTGCTCACTTCGAGAGCGTACCGCCCGCGCGCGCCAGCGCAGGCGTGCAAGCCGTGGTGGCCAAGCTGGTGGCGCGGGAGGTCCGCTCCCGCTACGCGCAGACCGATGAAGTGATCGAGGCGCTCGCCGCCGCGACGGGCCTTCCCCTGGATTCCGAAGGCGAGGGGCTGGCGCCCGATCGGATCGGGCTAGGCCAGCTCCACGGCAGGGAAGCCGAGCTCGCCCGCATCGACGCTGCCGCGCGGCACGTGGCGGGCGGCGCCGGCGCGCAGCTTCTGCTGGTGGGTCCGCCCGGCTCCGGCCGGTCGCGGCTCTTGCGCGCGGCAGGCGCGACCGCCGAGCTTGCCGGCCTGCGTGCGCTGTACGTCCAGCCAGGCGAAGGCCTTGCCAGCTTGTACCACTGGCTCGGCGTCCTCCTCGGTGTCGGCGTCCCCTTCGAACCGTCCGTCGGGGCGGCGCGGGAGCGGCTTGCCACAGCCTGCGCTCAACATCCGCTTGCTCTGCTCGTCGACGACGCGGACTGCAGGCAGGATTGGCTGCGCGCCCTGCTGGTGGCGCTGGCCCGGGACCCGGGCTGGCAAGACAAGCCGTTGCTGGTGATTGCCGCGGCTACGCAGCAGCTCGATGCATCCCTCGAACGCATCGAGCTGCGCCCGCTCTCGCCCGCGCTGGCCAAGGCCAAGCTCATGGAGGCGCTGGGCGCCCGGAGCTGGGCGGAGGGCCTGACCGACCAGCTCGTTCGCGAGACCTCGGGTCATCCAGGCGAGCTGGAAGCCGCAGTCCGCGACCTCGCCGGCCGCCAGCTTCTCACCCGGCGCGGCGGCCGGTGGGAGCTGGACCTCCTGCTCGCTGGACCTGAGCTCGCCGGCTGCACCCCTCGCGCTTCGACCCGGGCAGCGCGGGCCGCCGTCCTCGCGGTTCCAGAACACCAGCGTTCCGCGCTGGGTCAATCGGCCGTGCTCTGGGAAGAGCTCGACGCGAACATGCTCGCCGGGGAGCAGACCCATCTCGTCGCCGAAGGCCTGCAAGTCGCCGAAGACGCGGGGCTTCGCTTTTCCCAGCGGGCCGTCTTGCGGGCCGCGGAGAGCGCGCTTTCGCTGCAGGAGCGCAGGCAGGCGCACCTGCGCGCCGCGGGTCTCACGCGCGATCTCGCCGCGCGCGCGCGCCATCTCTTCCGGGCGGACGCCCACGGGCGAGCTCGCGCTGCCCTCGCGGCCGCGCGCGACCGGCTCCGTGGCGGCGCACCGCTCGAAGCGGCGCGGCTCTACCAGATTGCGCGAGCCGGCCTGCGGCATCCGTTCTCGAGCCTTCGCGCAGCCCTTCTCTGCGAGCGCGCGGCCGACTGCCTCGCCCTGGCCGGGCAGCCAGCCGCGGCACGCCTGGAATATGCGCAGGCGCTCGCGCGCGGCGGCGCTCCCGGGCGCATCTGGCAGAAGATCGCCAAGGCGCGCTGGCAGGAAGGCCGGTTCGAGCAGGTGCTCGAGGCGCTCGCGCGCGCGCGGTCGGCGGGCGCCGATCCGCTGGCGGTGACGACGGTCGAGGCGCGCGCCGAGGCGATGCGAGGCGAATATTCGCGCGCGGAGGAGCTGGCGGCGGCCGCGCTCCCGCTCGCGCGCGAGCGGCGCGACGAAGAGGCGGCGACCCGGCTGCACCACCTGCTCGGCACCTGCGCCTGGCACCGCGGTGAAGGACGGCGCGCGGTCGCCGAAGAACGCGCGGCGGTGCTCATCGCGCGGCGCCGGGGAGACCGGCGCGCCGAGGCCGACGCTCTCGCCGGACTAGGCACTGCATACCGCGTCCAGGCCAGCTACCGCCGATCGGCCAGCGAAACCGCGCGCGCGCTCGAGCTTTACCGCGTCCTGGGCGACGAGCGCCAGGAGGCGCTCGCCTGGAACAATCTCGGCGTCGCGCGCTATCTCGCCGGCGATTGGGACGGCGCCCTGGAGGCCTGGGAGAAGCTGACCGGGAAGAGCGGCCAGACGCTCGAGGAGGAGCTGCACAACCTGAACAACCTGGGCTTCCTCTACCGCGAGCGCGGCGACTCGCCCCGGGCCAGGGAGCTGTTCACCCGCGCGCTGACCAAGGTCCGGCGCGCGGGCGGATACGCGCGCATCGAGGCCATGGTGTGCGGCAACCTCGGCGAGATCGCGGCGCGGGAGGGCGATCCCGCGTCTGCCGGCGAGCTCTACCGGCAGACGCTGGAGATCGCCCGCCGTATCGGGGCCCGCGACGAGATCCTCGAGACCGAGCGGCGGCTCGCCGAGCTCGATCTGCTGCTGCGCAATCCGGAAGCGGCCGCCTTGCGCGCATCGGAGGCGCTGAAGCTTGCCGCCGATTCGGGCAGCCCGGTCGAGCGAGGCAACCTCTGGCGCATCCTCGCCCTGGCCGCGCGCGCCCGCGGCGACGGGGCCGCCGCCACTGCCGCGCAGCGGACGGCACGGGAGTCGCTGGAGCGCGCGGGCGCGACACTGGAGCTGGCCCGCGTCGACTGCGTCGCCTGCCTGCTGGAGCTGGATCGCGGCGACCTGGTGCAGGCGACCGGCGCCCTTCGCCGCGCCCGCGTCGTGTTCGAGCGGCTGGGCGCGGCCCCCGATCTGCGCGAGGTCGAGCGGATCGAGAAGGACGTGGAGGCGCTCCAGCGCAGGTCGTTCTCGCACGTGGAGGCGCTCACCCAGGCGGCACAGCGGCTGGCGGGGCGAAGCGATCCGGAAGCCCTGCTCGAGGACGCTCTCGACGAGGCGCTGCTGCTCACGGGTGCCGAGCGCGGCTTCATCCTCCTCAGCGACACTGGCGCAGAGCCGCGCGTCGCGGCGGTGCGTGGCGCCGCCACGGGCGCGACTTTGCGCATCTCCCGGACCGTAGCCGACCGCGTGCTGCGCACAGGCGAGATGATCGCGGTCGCGGACATCGTCGGGCGCGACGACCTCAGCACGCGCAGGAGCATCCTCGATCTCGGCCTGCGCTCGGTGCTCTGCGCGCCCATCCGCTCCGGCGGGCGGCAGCTCGGCATCCTGTACGTGGACTCGCGCCGGGTGGGATCGCTGCTGTCGGAGAGGGACCTCGGCCTGCTGAGCGCGTTCGCGGCCCTGGCGGGTTCGGCCCTGGAGAATGCCCGCTTGATCAACGACCTACGCCGCAAGGGCGACCTCCTGGCGCACATGGCCCACGAATTCCGCTCGCCGCTGAACGTCATCCTTCTGCATGCCCAGGCGGCGAAGCTCCGGTCTCAGGCTGGCGCCGATCTGGATGCCATCGCCGGCCAGACTTCACGGTTGGTGAAGATCGTCGATCGCACGCTGGAGCTGTCCAGGATGGAGGCCCTGGATCCCGTACGCGCGAAGGTCAACCTGGCAGAGATCGCCCGGACTGCCATCGCCGCCCTGCAGCCCATTTCCGCGATGAAGTCGATCGACGTCACGCTGTCCGTGGAACCGGATATGCCGGAGGTGGTGGGCGATTTCGATCGTCTGGTGCAGGTGATCGCCAATCTGGTCGGGAACGCCGTCCAGTACTCCAATCGAGGCAGCCGGGTCTGGGTGAGGATGGCCGCGGGCGATCCGGTTCCGCCGGCAAAGCCGCAGCCGCGCATCGAGGTCGAGGACCAACCACCCTCGCGCGAGCCGCTGCGCGTCGTCCCAAGCGCGCAGGTGTCCGTCATCGATCAGGGGCCGGGCATCGATTCGGAGGCGCTGAGCAAGATCTTCACTCCGTTCTTCCGCGCGGGCAATGGAAGCGGCACTGGCCTGGGTCTGGTGATCAGCCGCCAGATCGCGCGGGAACACGGCGGAGAGATCCGGGTCGACAGCAAGCCGGGCGAAGGCGCCACCTTCACGGTCGTGCTCCCTGGAGCGCCCTGATGCAGGCTGCCGCGCGCGAACGGTCGCGCATCCTCATCGTCGAGGACGACCCGGGCCAGGCCGAGACGCTCTCGGACGTGCTCGCGGCCGACGAACGGGAAATCCTGGTCGCGCCGGACGCCGAGACGGGCCTTTCGTTGGCTCGCGGCGGAATCGAATTGATCGTCGCCGACTACATGCTCCCGGCCATGAACGGCGTCGAGATGGTGCGGCGGCTGCGCGAGGAGAAGGTCTCCGCGCCCGTGCTGATCCTCTCCGGCGAGGCGACGGTGGCCGTCGCGGTCGAAGCGATGAAGGCCGGCGTCCTGGACTTCGTGCAAAAGCCGTTCGACGTGGATTTCTTCCGGGTGCGGGTCGCGCAGGCGCTGGAGCTGGGACGCACGGCCCTGGAGCTCGAGGTCCTCCGGCGCAAGCTGCAGCGCCGCGGCAAGCCGGAGCGGATCATCGGCGTGTCTCCCGCCATCGCGCAGGTGCGACACCTGATCGGGACCGTCGCGCGGACCGACGTGAACGTGGCGCTCTACGGCGAGACGGGGACGGGCAAGGAGCTCGCGGCGCGCGAGGTCCACGACCTGAGCCAGCGGAGCGGGCGCCCCTTCGTAGTGGTGGACTGCGCGGCGCTTCCCGAGCCGCTGCTGGAAAACGAGCTGTTCGGACACGAGGCCGGCGCCTATACCGGCGCCGATCAGGCAGCGTCCGGCCTCCTGGCCGAGGCCGATGGGGGAACGGTGTTCATCGACGAGATCGGCGACATGCCGCTCCCGCTCCAGTCCAAGCTGCTCCGCTTCTTGCAGACGAAGGAATTCCGCCGGGTGGGCGGATCGCGGCAGACCCGGGTCGACGTCCGGGTGGTGGCCGCGACGAACCGCGA
>Ga0137407_10001821_pt1 | contig 13960 bp, 13 predicted proteins | sample CZOMad2_2_16fung_FD_108410 | JGI IMG/M metagenome (GOLD analysis project Ga0137407, IMG submission 108410) | Vadose zone soil fungal communities from Angelo Coast Range Reserve, California, USA - CZOMad2_2_16fungal (Illumina Assembly) | ecosystem: Environmental > Terrestrial > Soil > Vadose...
TCTAGCTTACCTTAAAAAAAGGGTTAATTATGATTTATAACATACAATTTCTTTTCAAAAACAGAGCTTTTAATAGGATAATTAATATAATTTATATATTTATTTAATGTAGTCTTAAAAATCACAAGTTCTTTTGCTGCCACATTGCTCGATTCAAAAAAAAAGATAATAAATGATTTATCTTTAGTAAATGCAATTAATAATATGAAATATGAAGGATCTAAACCGGTATAAATTTTTATCTTATTTATAAATGGAAAAATAACCGTACTTTTATTATTAAGTAAAGGATTATAATAATTTATTATAGCTTGTTCGTAAATACGTGCTTCAACTTGAGAAAATAAAAGAAAAATATATTGATCTTTTAGAGATAGAATTGGCTTTATCAAAGTATCACCAGAATATATACAAGATATATCATCTTTAAAGAAAATCGTAGAATGGTTAACACTAGTAACAATAGGACTTCATGTGAAACTATTTCAACTATGACTTAGTACTGAAAAATAAAAAGGAGTTTAGCCTCTACGGTAAAAACGGATACTATTAATATAGGATCTTTTAACCGAGTGTAAAATTCAACAGTTGAGCCTACATATTGTCGATTAGTAATAATATTTGTAAAAAGATAAGATCCGGATCTTCCGGCATATGTTTTAGGATGTCTTTCTTTATTATAATTTTTTACTTCATATGTAGAAAATTCTGTAATAAATAGTACTATTTTTATCAATAGCAATTATATTTGTATAATTTTTTAAAGGTAAAATTTACCAATGATATTAATAGTGTAAATCTTTTTAAATTGATGATTCATACCATTAGGGGCCATTAGGGGAGGAATATTCTCAAAAATATTTATTAATATTTTACGTGCAGCTTATGTATTTTTAGTATCGTACCAGGGAATATAATTAATGACACTTTTTGCCTTAAAATTATTGTTATGAAGACCTAAATTTACTTTAAATTTATCTTCTAAAATATTTAATGATTTAATCTCAATATTTGTACTATTTTAAAAGACATATTATTAATAAAAGAGCTAAAACGATACTATTTTTTTTAAAGCTTATAATAAAATAGAGATGGTTTATACTTAGCTCGATTCATTTCTATTTATCTAGTTAAATAATGATTTAGACACTGTTTAAGTGATATAACAATTATTATTTTATTACTTTTTGGACTCTTTCTTCATAAATAATTAGTAATTTAAAAAAGTAGGAATAATTATTAATAATTCATATATAGCCTCTGAGGTTTATTTTTTAAACCTGCTGATTTTCTCTAATGTATAAGTAATTTTTTATATAAAATAAAAATATAAGATATAGTACTAATTGTTTTAAGAGGTCTCAGCATTTTATGAATAACGGGCCGTCTTATTTTTAACCCGGTACAGCATCTATTTTTATACCTAAAGAAGGAACAGCATAATCATGTAATACGTCTGCTGCTGTAACAATTAATCGAATATGAGTATCTACTGGGATTATTAGTCTTTGATCCACATCTAATAATCTAAATTGACCTAACTCTAAATCGGATTCTGGGATCATATAACTATCGAATTCAATAGCATCTCCGCTTTCAGTAATGTAATCGGAATATTCGTATGCAATCTTTACATTAGCTCATCTTAGCATCAAAGCCGTGAGACTAGTGTAAAATAGGACTATGTCTTCGACCTAAATCGTTAAACGTATAGTCTCTGGGGATAAAATCCTGCTAATTAGACTGTGTCCGTTCATTATTACCTTCTTGTCCTTAAGACCGTAAGACAGGAAAGGTAGAATTGACTATCTAATCTTACTAGCATATATTTTAATTCAAAGCTTTTAACTTAGGGCCATACCTATTATTTTCCGCATACTTCCTTAACAAATTAAGCAAAGGAGTTTAAATTAGTAGTACTTATAAAGCGGTATTGACGTAAGCCATTTCTACTTTTATAGATAGATCTATCTAAGTGTTTAATTATAAAGAAATGGTGCAAGCTTAAAGCCTTAGAAGCTGAAGTAATGCTAGAGTATCGATTGGATACATTACTAATTAGATCAATAACGATAATTGGCTTTTCAACAAGTCGCTTTCGCTTAGCGTATTTAGCAAGTAGTGAAGAATCAGCTGTAAAAAAAATGAGCCTAATTTAGTTTCCAATAATTTGACTGTTCCAAGATATCTTCGAATTCGACGATAATCAGAAATTTCGTGTATTTTTGCTGCTTCAATACAAGAATGATATACTCCGAATACAGCAGAAAGATCAGGTAGTATCGCACATATTTTTCCTTTAGGTTAAACTAGATTGTGCAAAAGTGGATTATGCTTATTGCTCACTGGATGTTGAACAGATCCTTCTTTAAGTACATTAGCTATACTTACATAAAGATTAATACCAAGACGTTTCGAAAAAAAGAAATCTGTAGACTTGGCATATCGAGATAAAACTTGGTGACTTACATCAAGGTATTCGGATTTCCCTGCTTCACGTAGGGAATTAAACGACCCTATTCTTATACCTTCCACATTTGTCACCTGAATTGGCAGCGATGGATTAATAGCGAAGTGACTAATATCATCCTTAGGCTTTAATTCTGCAGAAGCTGAAATATACTCAGTAATATTAGTCTTTTCAAAAGAATCCGTAGAATCTTTTACAGGATCAGCTATATCCGTATTAAGCTCGTTTAGAAGATGAGAATGTGTACTTGTTGTAGCTATATGCCTAGCATTAAGAGTAGGTAAAAAGCGAGACAGGTATGATTGCTCTATAACAACGAGTTCGTACTTAGTAAAAGCCTCAAGAAAAATAGAATCAATAGGTTTAAGTATTACCCCAGGGTGAGTCTTATTAAATAATTCCAGAAAATTAGTCCCATTATGCAATAGAGAAAATGTAAATACTGATGCCCCTAATGTACGAATACGATTGTATAGAAGATATTTTCGAAGCTTAACCTTATTTGGACGAAAATGGGCTCGATGATTCCGCAGGCGATTTGCACAATCTATAGCTGAGCCAATGTAACAATCCGTTGCACCATTCTGAATAATCATGTACACGCCAGACTTTCCTCGAAGCGAGGGCAACTGTCCCTTATGATGTAGCGGAATACCATCGGGTATTTCCAGCGTTTCTAATTCACCAGTCGCGGAGCGAGTCACAGCACAATTAGAAGCATATTAGTTATCGCGATTTTTTTCTATAAAAGAACGTACTAAAACAGACACCTTTTCACTTAAAATAGCCTTATTTAGGATAGATCGTGTGTCATTATGATTATTACTTTAAACAGAGGGTATATCAGAAGAGAGCAATGGCGAAATACTGCTCTGTTCTCGTTTAAGCAAAGAATTAGGTTTAAATCCTGGCTTGATATATCCTAGTAGACCTAGCAGAGGCATCCTTTCGAAACATAAAGACGAATTATAAAAGATAGGCAAATCATTATTTCTTACTAAATTAAACGAATTTCTGCGAAAAATATCAGGTTCGAATACTATATCGTTATTATATGACCAATACCATTGATGACCTGTAACTTTAATAGTTATTGTAGGTGATGTTACTTCCATTTTATTCTTTTTATCTTTTAAATAAACTAATTAAAAATAGTTTATTTTATTTTTTAGAAACCAAACGGATTATTGCTTTCCTTAAAATTTTTATTTTAAATAATAAAGAAATAATTATTCTCGCCGAAGAATTTGTATTTTTTTTTTAGTATAGTAAAAAATAAACAGAACAATACGGACTTTTTCTTAAAATTTAATAATTTTACATAAAGGATAAGAAAAATTTAAATTGAATTTTTTTTCATAAAAAGTCTCTGAAGAGTTTAAATAGACTCTTGCAAGTAATAAGTATTTTTTTTTAATTTTAGGATTTTAACTTTATATAGCTTTTTATATTTTATTTATTAGTTTGCCTTTTCGTTTATTTTATTAATTCTATTTTTCTCCTATCATATGAATAAAAAAAGAAAAATGTAAATAATGTAAGAATTAATACTTTAAAATTTAATAAAAATAAAGTACTAAAATTTTTCTTATCTTCTTGCAAACAATGAAATTTAACCTGAACTCAGATTTATACAGTTATTTTTTTATTCTGCAGTTTATTTGACATTTGATTTTATAGTTTATCTTTGCCATTATGTCCTCTTTTTTAATCCTTTTTTTAAAGTAAGGCTTTCTCGTAAACCATCCATTTAAAATATCTTTATTATATCTACCACCCTCTGCCCACCAACCAACTTTGGGGCTGGAGATAGGCTCCTATATGGGAGGGTTTAATCACTTTCCGTTTAAGTAAGATTAATAATACTTATTAAATAAAAATGTTTAAATTAAATAAATATGTTTATTTTTTTCCAAGTTTATTAAATATCGAAATATACATGTATGTATTAACTAAATCCTTAAATTTTATTAATGAATTTACTTTTATGTAAATTACAGGTCAATTTTCATGTGATAAAACTGTTACATTTAAATCAAAATTATAATGCAATATTCCTGCTAATTTATATACATCATTAAAATTAAACCCCTTAGTATGAAGATATAACCCTAAAATAGCATAAACTCCATCGTCCATGAACCAAAAAGCTAGAGCACGAGGAATTAATTCACTAATTAAATCGTTAGATATAAATTTAGTGCTTTTTTCGTTAATAGTAGTATAAAATAATTTATGTATTTTTATAAAATAAAAAAAGGGATAACTTCGTGTACGCACTGTTAATGAATGATTTAGTATACATTTTCTAATTTATTTATAACTATCAGGTTTAGATTCACATAAAAAAGATAAAAAAATGAAAACCATAGATATTTAAACCGTTTAAATGTTTGAGTAAAAGAAAAATAAGGGTAATTAGAAGTCTTGCTATAAAAGAGCCCTCCGTCACCCAGGATATACCCTATAATTTTGGCTCTTGAAAATGAAGATAAAATAGTAATATCTCTACATCTTTGATTAAGGCGGATACCAATACTTAAGTATACGGTATCTAAATAAATTATAGATGTACCATTAGATTGTAATTTAGTCATAGATTTATTGCTAATTCTTAATACTTTTACCTCATTTACTTTTTAAAGTTCTGGCTCCGCCGCGCAAGGTTTGCTTCGCTCCTTATCTAAGACATAACTTGAAAAGGCCCAAAAATACGTGTTCCATATTTGCGTATACAAATAACTGTAGATATAAAATAATTAAATTCTGTATATTCTAGTAAGGAATCCAGTAAATATAATAATCTAAAACTTGGAAAAGCAATAGCTATTAAAATTAGAGCAGGAGTAATTGTCCATATTAACTCTATTAAAGTACCATGATTTAAATATTTATGAATAATAAGAGATTTGCTATTATTGTAAAAATAAATTATAGAACCTAATAACCAAAATACTCCAACTGAAATAACAACTAAATAAAAAAAAATAATATTATGTAATTCTACAATACCTGTAAATCCTGGAGATGCTCCATCTTGAAACCCTAACTGCCAAGGTTGAGCGAGATCATTAGAGATTACATTAAAAAAAGATAAAAAATTAAACATATTTAAATTTTAATTAAACTAGTACCGTCTTAGATTTTAACTTTAATTAATTTAAACTGATTTTTTGCTCAAAAAAAAGAAAAGTAGAACAAATTTATCCTAACTGAATCTTTTAATTTAACTTAAATCCTTTTCTTGTTCTAATAGCAATATAAATAATATCAAATAAGAAGGGAAAAATAAAATAAATATAAAGAAGCGAGAAATGAATATTAATAATATTTAATGTAAATAAAAATTAACCGTGATAAATAAATGTAAATTTACTAATTAATAGGTGAAAGAAAAACATATCATTAATACATTAAAATGACTCCATTTAATAACTAAAACTATTTTCATATTTTAAGTAAAGAATGATAAAAATAAATAGAATTTAAATATTTAAGATTTATTTCCTTTAAAAAATCATATTATTAATTTTAAGTAAAAAAGAAAAAATTAAATATGAAAAGTTTATAGTTAATCACTCACCTTATTTTTAATGTTTAAAATAAGTAATTTTATTCTGAGATCCTAAGACACAGCTTATAAAAATTCTTTTATTTTTGTTAGTTTTTTAAAGTATTACCAAAGATTTTTAGAATATATATTTACTCTTTTTTTTTTCTAAGAAGCGATAATAAACTAAAAAATAAAATCAAAGAAGTAGAGGAATTGAACCCCTAATTAATCCAAAATCTTCTTAAAAAAAAGTAAAAATAGTTTAAAAAGATAAATAGTTTTATTATATATTTAAATTTATATGCGTTATTTATTAAAGGCCAGAGTTAAAATTTTATCATATTAAAGTATTAAATTATTTATGTAAATTAAATATTAAAAACAGCATAAGCTAACCACACTTCTAAATTAAAAATAGGAAAGATTAAAAAAAACACATGATTTACAGAGCTTGACTATTTAACATCTTATTCTCGCTCCTTTATCTCGCTTTAATTTCCCCTAGCAAAACGGGAGGGTGTTAGGGAGCGTTTGTGTTAAATAAAATCTTAAACAAGAAATAAAATAGATAAGAAATCTATGCCTCCCGGCACCATAATGTATTAACTAAAAAGATAGCATATATCAAAAAATATACATACTTTATAGATAATAAAGAAAATAAATAAACTTTAAAATAAATAAAGATTTAATATTTTTACTACATAAATTATTCTTTACTCCTTCTTGTACTAGCGTTAAATAAGTCATAAAAAATACTATTCTTTTAATTGTTGTTACTTAAATTAAAATTAAAAAAAGAATAAGCCAATACAATTATTGGAAATAAAAATATATTATTAAGCGCCAGGAACTTAAATAAATTAAATATAAATACGATACTAACAAGTAAACCTATAAATATAAAAATTAAATATATTAAAAATATATGTAACTTATTTTTACCTAATAAAAATTTAGAGATAGATATAATGGGCAACATTAATAATATAATGAAATATCTTAAAACACTTTGTCCTACTATTAAAATATGCAAATTAATTTTAAAAAAACATTATTTTTCATATTTGTTATTTTGATTTAAATATATAATATATAGAAAAGACTTAAATCAGATTAGGTAGGTTAATCTTTTACTCTACACTAAAATTTAGTGGCTTTTATATTTATATTGACCTTATGTTAGTTTAATTTAAAGACTATTAGCCCTGTTTAAGCCTGGCTAACTTTAGCTGCAGAAAAATACAATTATAAGTTACGGGGGTAGAAGGAATATTATCTTAAAAAATTTAAAAAAAGAAACTATCACTATTAAATATTTATTTTTAGAAGCAGTATACTTTAAATTTTATTATTAATTAATAATAAAATAATTGATATTTATTCGGAATAGAGGTGATTCGAACACCTAAGAGTTTCCTCGAACAATTAGCAATTGTCTTATCTTACCAATGAAAACTATTCCAAAAAAAGGTATTAATCTTATTTCTTTAAATCAAAAAAACAAAATAAAAACCCTATTACAATAAAAATTAAACCTAAACTAAGCCCCTGACTAATAAAAAATGTAAGGGGTTAAGCATAAAAGATTTCTATATTTTTAATTTTTAAAGAAATAGAAAGTTATGAAAATAAAGGATCTCCAGTTTTAATATCTGTAAGTTGTATAGCTGAATTTGAGATTTCTAAAATAAAACCTACTGTTAATATAATAAAAAAAATCAAAGCAATTGAAAATCCAAAAGTGCTTACTTGATATAGTGTTACAGATATGGGAAATAATAAAAGTATTTCTAAATCAAAAATTAGAAATAAAAGAGCTACAAGAAAAAAATGTATTTGAAATGTAGATCGAGTTTGTCCATAAACAGGTGAAAATCCACACTCATATGGTTGATTTTTTTCTGAGTCTGGTTTATGAACTGAAAACAGAAGATTTAATGCAAGCAAAATAAGCACTAAAATAGGTACAAAAATAAATAACATTAATAAAGTATTCATAAATTTATACATTAAATAAAGATAAAGATAACAACACTGTACTATTTAATATAATTGAAGGTTTAAGCACGAAAAATAAAATTGATAATGTTAACATAGATATTATAAAACTATGAATATTTGTTAAGTTTAATTTTGAATGAATATTTTTTTCATCTACATTCAAAGTAGGTATTGCTTCTGAATGAAGTTCTCTAATTATTTTTAAATAATAAGAAGCACTTATTACACTTACTATTATTGCTACAAAAGCCATAAAAAAATATCCACTACCTATTGCAGAAGATAAAACGGATTGTTTTCCGAAAAACCCAATTAAAGGAGGTATCAATATATACTTTATAAAAATAATCTAAATTACTTAAATAGAACAAACTCCTATCCTCCTGTCATTTAAGCAATTAAAGAGAGTAATAGGTCATTTTTTTTAATAATAAAAAGGGAAATTTTTTACTATATGGTCATAATGCTCTTTTTGATAAGTCAAAATTAAAGAGCTAGAAGTGTCATTAATTATTTCTAATTTCATTTTTATTTTAAGTTCATTAAGATAAGTTAATCCAGTAGGAAGTTTATAATATTTATTTTTTTTTTATAGACGAAGTAATTAGATTTGAACTGGAAAAGCTTTATATTTATAACTAAGTAAGGGAAATTTAAGAAGATAGCTTAAAATGATATAATTCGAAATATAATTTCCTGATCTCACTTCATAAAAATATTCTTGAAAATGATTCTTTCGTATTCGATGACGACTTCGAAGATTTACCGATAAAAGTGTAGCTATTCTAGACATTATATTTAAATAAGATATTCCAACTAAACTAGATCTATGGTAATGTTGCCTTTGTGAAACTCTCATATAATATTGTAAACTTGTAGCTCTACCTTTTTTATCATATAGCCAATTAAGGTAAAAAGAACCATCTGCATCTATGTATCCAGATAACCAACTATTATTATTAAGTGGACTTTTATCTAAACATAATAAGTTAATATTATAATTATATTTAAAATTATACCATTGGATCATTCTATGAAGTGCTTCTATTTTAGGAGTCCTCATATACCCATTTATAAGATAAATAATTCTTAATACAGAAGGTTTAGATTTAATTAATAATTTACAATAGTTATTTTTAATATAAAGATTACCTCCCACTTTTAACTTAATAATTTAAGCTAATTGTAAATCCTCAATATGAAATACTATTTCAAAGAATGGTCTATAAGATTTAGTCTTACTATCTGGAACGATTATTGAACCATCCCCTTTAATCAAGCCTGTAAGATAAGAAGCAAACTCTTCACCAGAAGGTTTAACAAGAACTAAACCCATTGCTCCATTTAATAATAGAAAAATTTCCCCACTATAACTAACTGAACTTAATGAGAAATAAGTAAAACTTATAATCTTTTCAATAGAATGTTCTAATATAAATATATACTTTATAAAAAGATATCTAGCTACTTCCTGAACTAGTCCTTTTAAATTTTAAGATTATATATAATATTACACTAAAAGAATAAGAACATAATAAAAATATTTACTTATTTTTATTTATTTTAATTAACTTTATTATTTATAAAGTATATACTGGACTATTTCATCATGTAAAAATATTTCTACAATATGCCACGTATAGTCTCTGAGGTAATCTAAATCTGACCTACTGGTTAATTTATTGTTAAATATAAAGATTTTTTTCCTATAAATAACATTTTAAAAAACTTCCAGTATATAGTGACATTTTTATAATTTCTTGCTTCCCGCACTTATTATATTTAAAAATACGTAAAAATCTTTATTTATTAAAAAATATTAATTTAATTTATCTAACTTAGTTAAACCATATTATTATTTTTCTATTAACTTTAAAATTATGACTATGTGTTTTTAACTAATTTTTTTTTTTTTAAAGAAATTAATGGCTCTGGGCATCCAATTTACCCGCCATAGATAAAAGACAAATGGCTAAACTTAAACTTAAAACAGGATTAGATATAAATTGTCCTTTTAAATCAAGTATAAATTTAATATCTGAATTTATATAAGATGAAGATATTGTAGAATTAATAATATAACCAAAAGCTAATAAAATAAAGAAAGTATTTAAATTAGTAATAGAATATTGAATTAAATAAAAAATTAAAGATTATGTTGATTGTTCAGTATTTATAGCTAATGCTAATAATAAGAAACCAATATGAGATACAGTACTGTCAAAAAAAAAAACCAAAAATTACCATACAAATTAGATTTTAAACAAATGCTCACTTATATCAAGAATAGAAACTTAATTCTATGTAACCTCAGAGCAATAGCTAGATTATAAGACTTCCAAATAAATTATTCAAATTTTCTTCCCGTATTCAAACCAGCTTTAATATTAATAATCTTAGAAGACCCTGAGCCTTCTAAAAGATTATTTTCAGCTAATAAGGCTATCTTAATTTATATAACATAGATTCATGAAAAGGAGGTTGTACTAACTCTCTAAATTTTTCCATAGAATTTTTCCAAATATAAAGTCTATACTTATCTGTATCCCTTTTTTTTGAACCACAATTTAATCTAAATTTATCTTTTAATGTTTTTATCAATAGATTTACTTCCTCCAAAGTAAAACTTTCAGTACAAAAAAGATAGTCATCTTGATATTTATAACCATCATCTTGAGCCCAATAGGCTAATCCTTTAGCAGTTAATAACTGATCTATATTTTTAGGAACAATTTTTATTCCATCCAAATAGAAGAATTTATGATAAAAGTTAAAACAAGGTAAAGAGTAAGAACTAAAAACAATAGAAGTATATATTTTTCCAGTTCTTTTATCAAAATATTCATGAAGTTTTGGTTCTTTCATATTTGAATAACTTGAAAACAATTCGAATAAATGATTAATATAATCTTTATTAACTAATCCTTGTGTAAATACTAAGTTAACCTTTTTTCCTTTAGGGTTGTTCCGGATGTGTAAATCCCCTAAACTAATACCTATAAGGATTTCATGTAAATCTGGGGATACAAGAAAAGACTCTCTTTGAGCATTGGTTAGTCTTCCAGTACTATAAGATCTATAAATAAGACGAGGATTTGTATTATTCAAGACTCCGTTATACTTTTGTTTAGGTTTTGTAAAATAAATATGAAAAAATGTTGTGTCAAACATTTAATGCAAACAACTACCATACAAATTAAAAAATTTTACCACCTTACCTGTACTACGGTGCGCTCTCCATTTCGGGGATATTTCTAGCATAATCTGTAGTTAAATGTTCTCCTTTATTAATTAGTTCTGTTGCTTTTACCCAATCTAATAAATCCTTAGCTTTTACACCTCTAATAGGGTATTGGCTACAAAAGGGAATAATTATGTTATAATTATCGGATAATTTAGTACACTGAAAATATCCCCATTCTTGGTTAAGAGGTTTAATATAATGACCACATTTAAAAAAAGCTATAAAACTTTTTAATAATAACTCATCTCTGATATGTTGTGCGACTTGGAAAACTAATTGAACACCTACTCCGACTTTATTTCTACCTTTGTTTACTTTAATAAAAAAACATCCCTCTCCAGTAATAAATCCAGCCACCCATTCGGGATGAGGTATTTCTGTCAAAGGTATACATGGTCTAATTACGGGGATAGTATTAGGAAAATTTACCTTTTGGACTTCTGATAATCCTAAATTAAGTGAAGCTCTAATATTAATAATAGCTTGAATTCCTTCCTCTTTTAGGTGTTCTCCTTGTTCCATTAACATTACGATCTCTTTAAATAAAAGATAATCGGCCTGTTTTTGGGTGATTAAATTATATTTATAAGCCCCCAAGGGGCCCCCAAGGGGAGTGGTATAATTTTATTTAAAATTTGTTTAAGGGAAGTTACTTTGAAAGCACACATATTATTCGAGGATGTTGATATAAATCCAATCCCTCCAAAAAAAGCTTGTATAAATTTTAAAAGTTCTAAATCTTTTTTTATGAAGGCCTATTTGGAAAACAACTTCCACTCTCCATCCTGCTCTATAGGCTGCATTTTTTTTTACAAGACATATAAAGGAACCTTCAGCGTCAATCAATCCTGTAATAAAAAAAGGCGAAAATTTACTAATTAAAGCAGAAGTGGAAGAAGTACAATAAAATCTAGCTATGTTTTTTTTCTTTCCATTAGTTATTTTTAAATATAATTATAAATGGATCTTTGTTCTAATTTGGTTAGGTAATTTGTGAGATAGAGACCATAATTTGTCTCTATTAGAGTATACCTTAATTGCTTGATTATTTATTTCTGCAATAACTACCGTCTACTCGTTGCTCTTTTACAATATTTGCTATAAATACTGATTTAGATCCGCGATAACCCATTTCAGTTTCCATCATCTTATGGCTTGTTACTGTACATGAGTAATTACTTCATCCACATATAGCCTTTCAAACTATTGCTTAGTACCATAAGTTTTAGGGCTTCCCCGGAGTTTGATAGTTAAGCCCACATTCGTATTTCTCATATACCCTAGGCTAATAAACGTTTTATTCTTATTTGAGCTAAACCTACAACAGTTCCAATTATTAAGGAAAGTAAAGAACTTAAAAGAAATATATTTTTAAGTACATAACCTCCATTAATAACATTAACTTGAAGATAAGAATCGAAAACATTTGTGGAAAATAAAGATCCTGATAAGATCCACGGTTCTGTCAGGTGAATAGCGATTCCCATTTCTAATTCTAATAAAAACAGAATTATAGAAATTTTAGGCATAACTGTTAACCATATTGTAACATTAGTAGGACTTTCATCATACACATCGGGGGACCAATTATGAAAAGGAGCACCTGCTATTTTAAATAAAAAACCTATTACAATAAAAATTAAACCTAAACTAAGCCCCTGACTAATATTATCTGAAAATGAAAGATTTCCAACTAATTCTAATGCTTCATTAGTCATAGATAACACAGATATTAAACTATAAATTGATTCAAAATTAGTTAAACCTGTAAAATTATATACTAGAGCAGCACCTAATAATATTAAACAAGAAGATAGACCCCCTAATAAAAAATACTTTAATCCTGCTGAAGTTGCTGAACCAGAATCTCTATATATTGTCGCTAATATATATAAACCAAAAGATTGTAATTCTATACTTAAATACATAGATAACAAATCTCCAGAAGATAATAAAAAAGAAGCACCTAATATACTAAATAACGCAATTAAAGAATATTCTTTTGATTCAATTGAAGTACTTACACTAATATTAGCCTTATTAATATTTTTAAATTGAGTTTGTTGAGCTAAAATACTTTCATTAATATCTGGCTCCGCCCACCCTATTTTGGATAAAAGTGTAAGGGGAAAGGAAGAGGAAGACAAAATTTTATTTTTTTTTTAAATAATTTTTACTATTAAGCTGAACGGATTTTAATTCAAAACCGGATGTCTCAAAAAAATGGTGGGCTAAGTCATCATTTGATTCTTTAGAATCTGAACTTTTAACCAATGCCCAAGATAGTAAAATAAAAGCACCTATTATATAAAGGAAAGTTTCTATAAATAAACTATAATAAGTTATTTGGAATAAACCACTATAAATACCTATACCTGATCCAATTGACTGAATATATAAAGCATTAAAAGTTAATACTCCGGCATAAATAAAAACTAAAGCTGCTATTCTGGTAAAAAAAATGGGAGTAATTTGAGTTTTAAAGAAAGGTAGCGACATCGCTAAGATAAAGATTAAAATACTTAAAAAAATCATAACATTTCTTCTTTTATTCCTTTTTTTTAATTAATAGCTAATTTACTTTAATAGAAATATTTAATATAAAAGACCTTCTTTTTTTTTAATCACTTAAATATTTGATTTCCATATAATGCTCTTTTTTAAATATTAAATAATTGACTAGTAAACA
>Ga0137407_10001822_pt1 | contig 13956 bp, 10 predicted proteins | sample CZOMad2_2_16fung_FD_108410 | JGI IMG/M metagenome (GOLD analysis project Ga0137407, IMG submission 108410) | Vadose zone soil fungal communities from Angelo Coast Range Reserve, California, USA - CZOMad2_2_16fungal (Illumina Assembly) | ecosystem: Environmental > Terrestrial > Soil > Vadose...
AGATACTTGGCCAGGGCCTCGACCTGATCCGCCGGCAGCGGAGCGCCGAAGGAATTGCGCATCTTGTTGATTTCGCCGGTCCATTCATCCTGCGTGAGCGAGGGTTGACGCAACACCATGCCTGCGGAGTGGCAGATCAGGCAATGAGCATTGGCGATGACCGAGCCGTTGCCCGGCGGGAACGAGGTCTGGCTCACGGGCAGGTCGACACTGACCTTGACCCACTTTTGGACGGGACCCTTGGCTGTCCCTTTCGCTGCCTCTTTCCCGGCGGGCTCGGAATCAACGGTGCGCGGCCACGAGAGACCCGCGGCAAGCGCGATCCCCAGCAAGACGGGGACCGACCAGATCAGAGCAAAGCTACGGAGGCTGGTATTCATGATATTTCCCGAAATGATTAGGCCGCTTGCACGGACACCGACTCGATCACGTTGCGCATGTAGCCCGCGCCGTTCCAGTTGGGACGATCGGGCTGGGCACTGCCTGCCGCGTTGATCGCCTTGATCATCAACTTGCGGGTCTCCGGGGATGAAAGGCGCAACGGTACTTCCCATCGCCGGAAGCTGTATTTCCCATGATCCGGCCCGAGCCGCGCTTCTTGCCAATTGCCTCCTGCATCGGCAGAGAACAATACTTTCGCCAGTGCGCTGTCGCCGCCGAAAGCAATTCCCCGCACGATCGTGGTCTGTCCTGCTTTCAAGACGGCACCGTCTTTGACGTTGGTGAAGAACGAGCGCGGCAGCATCCGATTGATGGGCACCATCTTCACGTCCTTCTGGCCCGGCACGACGTTGGCGAACGGCGTGTCGGGAATCAGGTACGCCTTGGCCGTCCAGAAGTTGTCATCGGGTTTTTCCAGCACCTCGATGTCGTTGAGCATCTTGACCCAGTAGGTTGCGTACCAGCCGGGCACCACCAATCGCAAGGGGAAGCCATTCAAGAGCGGCAACGGCGCTCCGTTCATCGCGTAGGCGATCATCACTTCGCCGTCGCGCGCATGATCGATGTCGAGCGATTTCATGAAGTCGGGCGTTTGCGGCACAACGCCGGTGTCGAGTCCGTTGAAGCGCACTTGCAGCGCCCCGGCCTCGATCCCCGCACGATCGAGAACATCCTTCAATCGCACCCCCCTCCAGAGGGCATTTCCCATGGCACCGTTGGCCCACTCGCCTCCCGGCACCCGTGGACTGAAAAAGCCGCGTGAATTTCCGGAACACTGATTGACGGCGGCAATCTCGAACGGCTTGAAGCCGCGGACCAGCTCATCGAGCGTCAACTGGATCGGCTGACCTACGTGTCCGTGAACGTTGAGCCGGAACGTGGCCGGATCGACCTCGGTGGGGATGTTGGCCAGGTGCCAGCGCACGTAGAAGCGATCGTTGGGTGTAAACACACCCTGATCAAAGACTTCCCACGGCGTTTCGAGCAACGGCGGGCGAGTGCGCTGCAGGAGCATGGCCCCCTTCTGCGGAAAGTTCGTGACCAGGTCGCGCCGGCCGTTGTCGAAGGGTAGCTGAACGAGGGTTCCCGCCATCGCGTCCCATGCCGATGCGCCGAGCAGTCCCGTCAGGCCAACCCCGCCCACCCCTGCCAGAAATCGCCGCCGCGACAGCGGCGTCGGTGGGAAATTGGATCGTTGCATGTGAGCTCCCTTCATGGCGAAACCGGATTCTCCCCGGCACGGACTAAGCTAGGCTCGACAGTCCTAGACCACAAATACTTCGTTACTATCCCTACGTTATCATTCTGATCGATGAACCTGCGACACCTATCGGTTCTTCATGGCGTCGCCAAGGTCGGCAGCGTCAATGCTGCTGCGCACCTGCGTGCTCTCCAAGGTGCGCGCGGCAGGACGTGAAAAGTTCGCGACTCCTTGCTAATCTTGGCGCTCTCGGATTGATCTTTCCGTCCACCCAGGAGAGATGCGATGCGGGTTGCGACGCAAACACGCTGGTGCGCGACGCTCATGCTCGCTTGCCTGACCGTGGGCGGATGCGCGAGTTCGACGGGCGAAGCCGATCGGCGCGGAGCGACCGGGCAAGCTACACTGAAAGCGGCGCCCATTCCTAAAGCGGGTGCGCTGGCCCGACCGAAGTCTCTCGGACAGATCGGCGTGCCCGACGGCGCCATTCGCGCGGCGATTCCACCCGACAATCCGCAGACTCCCGAGAAGATCGCCCTCGGCCAGAAACTATTCTTCGATGGCCGTCTGTCGGCCGACAAAACCGTGGCCTGCAGCACCTGTCACGATCCCGCGCGCGCTTTCACCGACGGGAGGCCCCTGTCGATGGGTATCCATGGCCGCACCGGCCAGCGCAACGCGCCGACCATTCTAAATGCCCTGTTCAACAAGACGCAGTTTTGGGACGGCCGGGCAAAGACCCTCGAGGAGCAGGCGGCGCTGCCGATCGTCAATGCAGTTGAGATGGGGCAGCCCAGCCTGGACGCGGCCGTGGCCCGGATCGCAGCCATCGGAGAATACCGGCGAGCGTTCATAGGCGTCTTCGGCCGCCCGCCCAACGGGCCCGATCTGCTGCGCGCCATCGCATCGTACGAGCGAACACAGCTGGCGTTCGATTCTCCGTTCGATCACTACATCGCCGGCGACAAGAACGCCATCAACGCCTCCGCCACTCGAGGATGGATTCTCTTCAACACACGGGGTCGATGCAACAAATGCCACGCGCTGACCGAAGGCAACCGGGATACCACGAACTTTACGGACAATGACTATCACAATATCGGTATCGGCATCGTCCGGCACAATGTCGTTGCGTTGGCGCGCCAGGCCGAGCAGCTCGTCAACTCCGGCGATTCGGCGGCCATCGACAATGCCGCCATTCAGTCAGATATGTCGGCACTCGGCCGCTTCCTCATCTCGAAGAAAGAAGCGGATATTGCGGCGTTCAAGACGCCCAACCTGCGCAATGTGCTGGTGACGGGACCGTACTTTCACGACGGCTCGCAAGAGACGCTGTGGGATGTCCTGGATCACTACAACAAGGGCGATGGATTGCACGATCCCTATCTCGACGAAGACATCCTGCCGCTGGCTCTCAAGGAGGCAGATATCGACGACGTGGTCGCCTTCCTCGCGTCGCTGACGAGCCCTGATTACAAGGAACTCGGAATCAAGGAGCTGGCGCGCCAGCGAGCCCTCTCCCGGACCAAGCGTCCTCAGCGCGACACCGCAAGGGCCTTCGGCCCGAAGCCACCCCGGGCCGATCCGATCTCCCCGTGATTCGCGTGCCGCCTAGCCTCCCGTCAGGCAGAGCCGCGCAACGCCGTGTCCAGCGCCACGATGGCCCCCACCAAGTGATAGAAGGTGCTGGCCGGTGCCGGCGAGTCGATGAATGTACCGTCCGGCCGCTGCAAGTCGAACCACAATCCCGGCACGGAGGTTTTTAGATACGGGAAAAAGCTCGCCGCCGCCGAATGGGCCATGGACCAGTAACGCGGTTCGCCGGTCACGGTCGCGGCAAGCAGAGCCGCCTTGAGGCGCTCGGTTTGCGGCCAGAACCGAGCGTTGGCGTCCGTGACCGTGAAGTCGTCGAGCAGCTGATTGATCGCGACCCCGTGGCGCACCCCGTATTGATCGCCGACGGCCAGCAGCCGCAAAGCCGTTTCCCGCAGCGGCGACGGATACAGGGGTTCACACCGCAGCAGCAACCACGCCCACTCGAATTGGTGCCCGGGTTCAATGATGCGGCCGGCGAGCCCCGGCGCCGGCTGCCACGCCGCCGTGTAGGACTCGCCGAGCGCGCCGCCGTCCTTGCGGATGAAGCGCGAGACCGCGAGCTCAGCCAGGCGTCGAATCCAGGCCGTCCATCCGGCATCGTTGCCGATTTCGGCCCATGCCAGGCAGGCCTCGAGCAAATGCATGTGCGGATTCGATTCACGCACGGCATCCGCGCCGTCTTCCGAGCGCAACGAGCCATCGTCCGTGCCGAAGCGGCTCTCGATTGCTCCGCGAAGCGCGACGGCGCGTTCCTCGAACTCGTCGCGCGCGGCGAGCGCCGTCGCCGACGCGGCGAGCCCCAGCAGCGCGAATGCCTGGTCATAGAGAAGCGCGCGCTCGTCGAGGGCGGTGCCATCGGCCGCGGCCAAGGTGCGAAACAATCCGTCGCGGCGGCGATAACGAGCGGTGAAGGACTCGATTCCGCGGCTGACGATCCCCGTGACATCGCCGCTCCAACCCAATGCCCGCGCCCGCCCAAACGCGTAAATCTGGCGCGGATGAACTCGCGCCCGGCGCGGAAGAGGAAGCCCGACGCCGTCTTGCCCGAGCGCCTCGATGAAAGCGCCGTTCTTCGGATCGATGCCGCATTGCGCCCAGCGGGGATACGCCTCGTTCACCAGCCATCCGGTGAGCTCCGTGCGCAGTGCGGCGAGCCGCACTTTGGGGTCAGCGTTTTCGCGATGTGGCACTCGATAATTATACGGCAGACAGCAGACCGCAGCGCTGACCGGTACAATGACCACGGAGCTCGAAACGGAGACTGGATTGGACGCACGTCGCTACGACATCGATTTACGCAGTGATACGGTAACGCGCCCTTCGGCGGGTATGCGTGCCGCCATGGCCGCCGCGGAAGTGGGCGACGACGTCTATGGCGACGACCCCACCGTCAATCGCTTGCAAGCCTCGATTGCCGAACGTTTCGGCTTCGAGAGTGCGCTGTTCTTCGCAAGCGGCACGCAAAGCAATCTGGCCGCCTTGATGGCTCATTGCGGACGCGGTGACGAATACCTAGTGGGTCAGGAAGCCCATACCTACAGCTACGAGGGCGGCGGAGCCGCGGTTCTCGGCAGCATCCAGCCGCAGCCGCTGGAGAATGAGCCGGACGGCGGGATTTCCATCGAACGCATCGCCAGGGCCATCAAACCCCGGGACATCCATTTTGCTCCGACGCGATTGCTGGCGCTCGAAAATACCATTGGCGGCCGCGTGCTGCCGCAGGCCTACCAGCGGCAAGTCACGGAGTTCGCCCGCGCGAAGGGGCTTCGCACCCATCTGGACGGTGCACGAATCTTCAATGCCATCGTGAAGCTTCAGATCGACGAGCACGCTGCCGTGGCGGGCTTCGATTCCGTGTCGGTGTGTCTCTCGAAGGGTCTGGGCGCGCCCGCCGGGTCGGTGCTGCTGGGTTCCCGAGATTTGATCGCGTGCGCGCGACGCTGGCGCAAGGCACTGGGCGGCGGCATGCGGCAGGCCGGCGTGCTCGCGGCGGCGGGACTGTACGCCCTGGAGCATCATGTGCCGGTCCTGGCGCAGGACCATGCGAATGCCGGCTTTCTCGCCGATGGATTGCGCGCCCTCGGCTTGCATGTCGAGCCCCCGCAGACCAACATTCTGTATGTCGACATCCCGGTCGAACAGGTAGAGGGTCTCAAGAACCATCTCGAAGAGCGCGGCATCCTGGCCACCGTCGGGAGACGTACGCGTCTAGTGACGCATCTGGATGTGCCGCGCCCCAAGATTGAGATCGTTCTGCAAGCGTTTCGCGATTACCCGCAATGGGCGTCGTGAGCCGGCTCGCGCCGGCAGCCTCCTAGGCCGATCCACGCCGGGACTCCCGGAGCGCTCGTTTACACCGCCTTTACATCGGCGATCGTAAATACTGCCCTGTTTTTCCACCCGCTCGCTTAATTTGCCCGTCCGGCAGAGCTCGCATCGAGCCCTGCGCCGACGGGAGATGCGGTGGATATCTTGTTTCTGGCATTGATCGGCGTGTTCCTGCTGCTGACGCTGGCGTTGGTCGCCGGATGCGCCGCCCTGGAGCGCAAAGAATGACCTGGGCATACGCAATGAGCGGAGCCATTGCTTTGGCGCTTCTGCTCTACCTGGTGGTTGCACTGTTTCTAGCCGAGGACTTGTGATGTCCGCCCAGGCCTGGTCTACGTTGATACTGTACTTGGGCGTGCTCGCCGCGGCGAGCTATCCCCTCGCCATTTACCTGTCGCGCATCGGCGATCCCGCTCCGATCGGCGGAATCATCGGTAAGTTGGAACGAATCATATATCGCGCGGCCGGTGTCGATGCCGCGCAAGACATGCCTTGGACGCGCTACGCGGTGGCGCTCTTGTCGTTCAACGCCTTGGGCGTGGCGGTCGTCTACCTCGCGCAGCGGCTGCAGATATGGCTGCCGTTGAACCCGCAGGCCATGGCGAACGTCACGGCGGATTCGGCCTTCGACACGGCCGTGAGTTTCGTGACCAACACCAACTGGCAGGGCTATTCCGGCGAATCCACGATGAGTTATTGCACTCAAATGGTCGCGCTCGCCGTGCAGAATTTCTTGTCCGCAGCCACCGGCCTCGCGGTTGCGTTTGCGCTGATCCGCGGGTTTGCGCGCCGTTCGGCGCAAGGCATCGGGAATTTCTGGGTGGATCTGACGCGCAGCACTCTGTACATCTTGCTGCCGCTGTCCTTGGTTCTCGCCGTCGTTTTCATGGGGCAGGGCGTCATCCAGAATTTCGACACCTACAAGGACGTGAGCACGCTGGAAAGCTTGACCTACAGCCAACCCAAGCTCGACGCGGCCGGACTGCCGCTGAAGGATGCCAAGGGCAATGCCATCGCCGAGACTCTGACGACTCACACGCAATCTCTGCCGATGGGCCCCGTGGCCTCGCAAGAGGCGATCAAGGTGCTGGGCACCAACGGCGGCGGCTTTTTCAACGCCAATTCCGCGCATCCTTTCGAAAATCCGACGCCCCTGACCAACTTTTTGCAGATGATCTCGATGCTGCTGATTCCCGCCGCCCTGTGCTTCACGTTCGGACGAATGGTGGGGGATTCGCGCCAGGGTTGGGCGGTTTTCGCCGGGATGACCGTCATTTTCGTGTTGATGGCGATGATCGCGCTGTGGGCCGAACAGCAGGGCAATCCGCTGTTCACGCCTTTGGGGGTGGATCAGACGCAGACCGCGCTGCAGTCCGGCGGGAATATGGAGGGTAAGGAGACCCGCATCGGCGTCGTTGCCTCGGCGCTGTTCGCCACCATCACCACGGCGGCTTCTTGCGGCGCGACGAATGCCATGCACGATTCCTTCACGCCGCTGGGCGGCATGGTGCCGATGTGGCTGATCGAACTCGGCGAGGTCGTATTCGGCGGCGTCGGGTCGGGCCTCTACGGCATGCTGATATTCGCCATCATGGCGGTATTCGTCGCGGGATTGATGATCGGCCGCACGCCCGAGTACATCGGCAAGAAAATCGAATCATTCGAAATGAAAATGACCTCGATCGTGATTCTGGTGACGCCCTTCCTGGTGCTGGTCGGTGCCGCGATCGCGGTGATGACGGAGGCGGGAAGGGCCGGCGTATTCAACCCCGGGGCGCATGGCTTCTCCGAGATTCTTTATGCCTTGTCGTCGGTGGCGAACAACAACGGCAGCGCCTTCGCCGGCCTCTCGGCCAACACGCCTTTCTACAATTCATTGCTCGCGGCGGCCATGTGGTTCGGGCGATTCGCGTTCATCGTGCCGGTGCTCGGCATAGCCGGGTCTCTGGCCAAGAAAAAACGCATCGAACCCACCGCCGGCACCCTGCCGACTCACGGACCGCTATTCGTAGCGATGCTGGTCGGCACCGTGGTGTTGGTGGGCGCGCTGACCTATGTTCCGGCGCTCGCGCTCGGACCGGTGGTCGAGCATCTGCAGCTTTACGCGATTCACTAGCGTTGCGCGATTCATCGAGGGCCAACATGGTTCGCAAGTCTCTGACATTGTTCGATTCGGCGCTCTTGGGCCCGGCCGTCGCCGATTCCTTCCGCAAGCTCTCGCCGAGGGTGCAGATACGCAACCCTGTGATGTTCGTCGTGTACATCGGAAGCCTCCTGACCTCCTTCTTGTTCGTGCAGGCGCTGCGGGGCCAGGGCGAGGCGCCGGCCGGCTTCATTTTTGTCGTGGCCGCGTGGCTATGGTTCACCGTACTGTTCGCGAACTTCGCCGAGGCCCTCGCGGAGGGACGCAGCAAGGCCCAGGCGGCCTCCTTGCGCGGACTGAAGCAATCAGTCAGCGCCAAGAAGTTGCGAGCGGCCAAGAATCGAACCGACTGGACGGCGACCCCGGCGCCGCAGCTGCGCAAGGGCGATCTTTTTCTGGTGCAGACCGGCGATGTGGTTCCGGCGGACGGCGTGGTGGTCGATGGCGTCGCCTCGGTGGATGAGAGCGCCATTACCGGCGAATCGGCGCCCGTGGTTCGCGAATCCGGCGGCGACTTCTCGGCGGTGACCGGTGGTACGCGCGTGTTGTCCGACTGGCTGGTGGTACGCGTCGCGGTGAATCCCGGCGAGGCTTTCATCGACCGCATGATTGCAATGGTCGAAGGGGCCAAACGGCAAAAGACCCCGAACGAAATCGCACTGACCATATTGCTCATCGCCCTGACGCTGGTCTTTCTGCTCGCGACCGCCACCTTGCTGCCTTTTTCCCTGTTCAGCGTGGCCGTGGCCAAACTCGGTGCGCCGGTCACGATTACCGTGCTGGTGGCCCTGCTGGTCTGTCTCATACCGACGACCATCGGTGGCCTGCTATCGGCCATCGGCGTCGCGGGCATGAGTCGAATGATGGCGTCCAATGTCATCGCGACTTCGGGCCGCGCGGTCGAGGCGGCGGGCGACGTGGATGTACTCCTGCTCGACAAGACCGGCACCATCACTCTGGGCAATCGTCAAGCCGCTGCGTTCATTCCCGCGGACGGCTGCACCGAGCAGCAGCTGGCGGATGCCGCGCAGCTGAGCTCGCTCGCGGACGAAACGCCCGAAGGGCGTAGCATCGTGGTGCTGGCGAAGCAACGCTTCAACCTGCGCGAGCGCAATCTGACTCAACTCGAAGCGACCTTCGTCCCGTTCTCGGCGCATACCCGCATGAGCGGCGTCAACTTGGGGTCCAGAGAGGTGCGCAAGGGCGCCGCCGACGCGATACGTACCTACGTCGAGACTGTGGGCTTCACCTTCCCGGCGCGTGTCTCTCAGGCCGTCGACGAAGTGGCGCGAAAGGGCAGCACGCCCTTGGTGGTCTGCGACGGCGGCCGTGTGCTGGGTGTGATCGAGCTCAAGGACATCGTCAAAGGTGGTATCAGGGAGCGATTCGGTGAGCTGCGCCGCATGGGTATTCGCACGGTGATGATCACCGGCGACAATCGTCTCACCGCGGCGGCGATCGCGGCCGAGGCGGGAGTGGATGATTTCCTGGCCGAAGCCACCCCCGAAGCCAAACTCGAGCTGATCCGCCGGTATCAGAGCGAAGGGCGGCTCGTCGCCATGACGGGCGACGGCACGAATGACGCGCCCGCACTGGCTCAGGCCGACGTCGCAGTCGCCATGAACTCCGGCACCCAAGCCGCCAAAGAAGCCGGAAACATGGTGGACCTGGACTCGAATCCGACCAAGTTGATCGAGATCGTCGAAGTCGGCAAGCAGCTGCTGATCACCCGCGGATCGCTGACCACGTTCTCGATCGCCAACGATGTCGCCAAGTATTTCGCGATCATTCCCGCGGCGTTCGCCACCACGTACCCGCAGCTGGCGGCTCTCGATGTGATGCGGCTGACGAGTCCGAACTCTGCGATTTTGTCTGCGGTGATATTCAACGCGCTCATCATCGTCCTGTTGATTCCGCTCGCTCTCAAAGGCGTGAAGTATCGCGCGCTCGGCGCCGCCTCGCTGTTGCGCCGGAATCTACTGATCTACGGCGTGGGAGGCATTCTCGTCCCCTTCGCCGGCATCAAGCTGATCGACATGACGCTCACGGCACTGCGGTTGGTTTAGAGAAGGATTACGACCATGAGTCTGATGCTGCGTCCCTTGCTGGTGCTGTTCCTACTGCTGACCGTGCTGACCGGTCTGGTGTATCCCCTGGTCGTCACGGGCATCGGCAAGGCCGTCTTCCCGAACCAAGTGTCGGGCAGTCTGGTGATGCGTGACGGCAAGGCCGTGGGTTCCTCGCTGATAGGCCAGTCGTTCCAGGAGCCGAAGTATTTCTGGGGCCGGATTTCCGCGACTTCGCCGATGCCGAACAATGGGACGGCCTCGGGCGGCTCAAATCTTGGGCCGACGAACCCCGCGCTGATCGATGCGGTGCGGGGGCGGATCGAGGCCTTGAAGGCCGCCGATCCGGACAATTCATTGCCCATTCCCGTGGATCTAGTGACGGCCTCGGCGAGCGGACTCGATCCGCAGGTGAGCCCGGCGGCAGCGTTGTACCAGGTGGGGCGCGTCGCCCGCGCCAGACATATGGACGCCGATAAGGTACGTGAGCTCGTCTTGGGTCACGTGGAAGCACCGCAATGGGGGATTTTCGGCGAAGCGCGAGTCAACGTTTTACTGCTCAACTTGAGCCTAGATCGCGCACAATAGCGGCAGATGCCGACACTGAGCGAACAGCGCCCCGATCCCGATCTCTTGCTGGCGAAAGTCAAGCGGCAAGAAGCCGAGGCGCGCCGCGGTAAGCTGCGGATTTATTTCGGTTCTTCCGCCGGCGTGGGCAAGACCTATGCCATGTTGGTGGCGGCCCGCAAGCTCAAAGCCGAGGGCCGCGACATCGTCACCGGCGTCGTCGAGACTCACGGCCGTTCCGAAACAGCGGCACTTCTTGCGGACTTGGAGATCCTGCCGCCGAAGCCGATGTCGTATCGGGGCAAGGACTTGAGCGAGTTCGATCTCGACGCGGCGTTGCTGCGTCGTCCTTCTCTGATCCTGGTCGACGAGTTTGCGCACTCGAATGTCCAAGGCGCGCGACATCCGAAGCGCTGGCAGGATGTCGAAGAGCTCTTGGCTGCGGGAATCGATGTCTTCACGACGCTGAATGTGCAGCACTTGGAAAGCCTCAACGACGTCGTCGGCGGCATCACCAACGTGCGGGTATGGGAGACAGTGCCCGATACGGTGTTCGACGACGCGGACGAAGTGGTGCTGGTCGATATTCCGGCGGACGAATTGCTGGAACGGCTGAAAGCCGGCAAAGTGTACGTGCCGCAGCAAGCGGAGCGGGCGGCGGACAATTTCTTCCGCAAGGGTAATTTGATGGCCTTGCGCGAGCTGGCTCTGCGCCGCACGGCCGATCGGATCGAGGGAGACGTCCAAGCCTATCGCGTCGACAAATCGATTGAATCCGTTTGGAAAACCGCCAATGCGCTCCTGACCTGTGTGGGTCCGGACGCCGGTGCGGAGCGAGTGGTTCGGGCGGCGGCGCGGCTCGCGGGCCAGTTGAATGCCGAGTGGCACGCCGTCTATGTGGAAACGCCCGGATTGCAGCGCCTACCCGCCGCCCGGCGCGAGAAGATTCTGGGAACACTGAGCTTGGCCAAGGAATTGGGCGCCACGACGGCGGTGATCGCCGATGCCGACGTCGCGATGAGCGTGATCGGCTACGCGCGCAGCCACAACCTGTCGAAATTGGTCATCGGCCGCGATCCGGCGCGTCGGCTGTGGCCGTGGCAACGGTCCAGTGGTCAAAAGCTGGCGTTGCTGGCGCCCGATATCGATCTCGTCGAGATCGGACGAGCCGATGGCGTCATGCAGAACGGCGACGCAAGGGCTTCTTCCTGGCCGGCGGCTTTGGGTGCCGAGTCCGGCGATCGGCACAAGTTCAAACGGCTTCGCTATCTATGGGCGACGTTGGCGTGCGTCGCCGTGACGCTGCTGTCGATGCCGCTGGCCGCACGGTTCGACCGGTCGAATATCGTGGCGATATTCATCTTGACCGTCGTGCTGGTTGCCGTTCGTTTCGGACGAGGCGCCGCTGCTCTGACGGCGGTGCTGAGCGTGTGTTCCTTCGATTTCTTCTTCGTTCCGCCGCGATTTTCCTTCGCGGTGAGCGACGTGCAGTATATTTTGACGTTCATCATCATGCTGGCGGTCGGCTTGATCACCGGACAATTGACCGCTGGCTTGCGTTTTCAGGCGCGGGTGGCCGGGCATCGCGAGGAGCGGGCGGGTTCGCTGTACGAGATTGCACGTGACTTATCCGGCGCGGTGCAGATCGATCAGGTGGTGACGATCAGCGATGCCTCTATCGAGCGTACCTTTCGTGCCAGCGCCGCATTGTTGCTGCCGAACGCCGCCGGTCGATTGGCCGTGACCTCATCGCGCGATACGGCGCTCAACGTCGATATCGGCATCGCGCAGTGGGCGTTTGACAAGGGCCGGCCCGCCGGTTTCGGCACCGATACTTTGCCGGGCAGCGAGGTTCTGTATATTCCGCTGCGCGCACCGACCCGGGCGCGCGGCGTATTGGCGGTCAAGGCACGCAATCGCCGGTTGCCGCGCATACCGGAACAGCGGCAGCTGCTGGATACCTTCGCCGCGCTGATCGCGATCGCGCTCGAGCGCGTGCACTACGTGGAACTTGCGCAGAATGCCGTGGTGCGGATGGAGTCGGAGCGGCTGCGGAATTCATTGCTCGCCGCGCTGTCGCATGATTTGCGCACGCCGTTGACGGTTCTCGTCGGTCTGGCGGAGTCTCTGGCGCTTACCAAGCCGCCGCTATCACCTGCGCAGCTCGAGAGCGCGGAGGCCATTCAAGACGAAGCGCGCCGCATGAGCACTCTGGTCAGTAATCTGCTCGACATGGCGCGCATCGAAAGCGGCGAGGTCAAGTTCAATCTGCAGTGGCAGCCATTGGAGGAAGTGGTCGGTTCGGCATTGAATGCAACGCATGGCATGTTGTCGAATCACGTCGTGGAAGTGCGGCTGCCGCGGGATCTGCCGCTGGTGCGCATTGACGAGCTATTGATCGAACGAGTCTTGGTCAACTTGTTGGAGAATGCCTCGAAGTACACTCCGCCGGGAAGCAGAATCACGTTGGCTGCCGAAGTCATTGCGGATGAGCTCAGCGTGTCCGTGTCGGACAATGGGCCGGGCCTGCCCGCGGGGCGGGAGGAGGCGGTGTTTCAGAAATTCACCCGCGGCGAGCGCGAATCGGCGACACCGGGAGTAGGGCTTGGATTGTCGATCTGCCGCGCCATCGTCGAATCGCATCAGGGCAAGATCGTCGCCATCCACCGTGCGGGCGGCGGAGCGCGATTTACCTTCACCCTGCCGCTCGGACACCCGCCCGCGGCCGCCGAAGAAGCGGAGGCCGCTCATGGCTGATCCGTCGCCGGTGGCGATTCTCGTCGAGGATGAGCGCCAAATTCGGCGCTTCGTGCGCACCGCGTTGGAGGCGGAGGGTTGGAGCGTGCATGAGACCGATACCTTGCGGCAGGGCCTGATCGACTCCGGTACCCGCAAGCCCGATCTGATCATTCTGGATCTTGGGATGCCCGACGGCGACGGGATGTCATTCCTGCGCGACTTGCGCGGCTGGTCGAGTGTTCCCGTGATCGTGCTGTCGGCGCGTGTCGGGGAGCAGGACAAGATAGGGGCGTTGGATGCCGGGGCCGATGATTATTTGACCAAACCCTTCGGGGTTGGAGAACTGCTGGCAAGGGTCCGCGCTGCCTCGCGGCGGCGGCGAGACGCGGGCGCAGTCATGAGCTCGATCTTCGAGTTCGGCGACGTCAAAATTGATTTGAGCCTGCGCACCGTTCACAAAGGTGGGGCGCCGATACACCTGACCCCGATCGAATACCGCCTGTTGACCTTGTTGATCGCCAATTCCGGCAAGGTTCTCACGCATCGTCAAATCCTGCGCGAGGTCTGGGGTCCCTCGCACACCGCTGATGGCCACTACGTGCGAGTCTACATGGGCCATTTACGGCAGAAACTGGAAGACGATCCCGCCCAGCCCAAGCATATCTTGACCGAAACAGCCGTGGGATACAGGCTGGTGCAGGGCGCTAAGAACTAACGCCGGGCGGGCGCAGCCGGCGCCTCGCGGTGCGCAGATCCTGCGGCGTATCGACATCCAGCGCCGCCGACGGAAGATTCAACAACACTCGCTGCGGCGCCGGCAACCCGCTGACCAAGTCGCGCAGCCCCATATCGCCTGTCACTTCGAGCGCCCGCGA
>Ga0137407_10001823_pt1 | contig 13952 bp, 4 predicted proteins | sample CZOMad2_2_16fung_FD_108410 | JGI IMG/M metagenome (GOLD analysis project Ga0137407, IMG submission 108410) | Vadose zone soil fungal communities from Angelo Coast Range Reserve, California, USA - CZOMad2_2_16fungal (Illumina Assembly) | ecosystem: Environmental > Terrestrial > Soil > Vadose zone...
ATTTTCACGCAACTGAACCAGTACCACGTCGTGCTCGAAGTAGAACCCCAGTTTTCCCAGAATCCGGACGCGCTCAAAAACATTTATGTGCACGCGAACGGCGGACAGCAGGTACCGCTCGCGTCCTTTAGCCACTTCGAAACTCGCAACACCGCGCTCGCGGTCAACCATCAGGGCCAGTTCCCAGTTGTCACTCTGTCATTCAATCTGGCTCCAGGAGTTTCCCTCGGAGAGGCTACCAAAGCGATCGATCAGGCGGAACAGGAAATCCACCTGCCTCCAAGTATTCACACCAGCTTTCAGGGAACGGCGGCAGCCTTCCGCAACTCGCTTTCGTCCGAGCCCTGGCTGATCCTGGCGGCGATCATCACCGTGTACATCGTGCTGGGCGTGCTTTATGAGAGCTACATCCATCCTGTAACCATTCTCTCGACTCTACCTTCCGCCGGTGTAGGCGCAATTCTCGCGCTTTTCCTGACGAGAAACGATCTTGGCGTAGTCGCGTTGATCGGCATCATTCTCCTGATCGGCATCGTAAAGAAAAACGCCATCATGATGATCGACTTCGCTCTCGAAGCCGAGCGTGTCGAACACAAGGCGCCGGAAGAAGCCATCTTTCAGGCGTGTCTGCTGCGCTTCCGTCCCATCATGATGACCACCATGGCGGCCCTGCTGGGGGGGCTCCCACTGGCGCTGGGCACCGGTACTGGCTCGGAGTTACGCCACCCCTTAGGCATCACCATCGTCGGCGGATTGCTGGTGAGCCAGTTGCTCACTCTCTACACCACGCCGGTTGTGTACTTGTGGTTTGACCGTCTGGCGCAGCGGTTCTCGCGCTTCAAGATTGGCAATCCCATCGATGCGCCGAACATCGATGCGCCGAGCGAGGCCGCCGGAGACTGAGCATGAATATCTCAGCTCCATTCATCAAGCGTCCGATCGGGACTTCGTTGCTCGCAGCAGCGCTGCTGATGGCCGGTGCGCTCGCCTTTAATTTCCTTCCCGTCGCACCTTTGCCTCAGGTCGAGTTCCCAGTCATCAGTGTCTCCGCCGGACTGCCGGGCGCCAGCCCAGAAACCATGGCATCGGCAGTCGCTACGCCGCTAGAACGCCAGTTCGGACGCATCGCCGGCATTAACCAGATGACCTCGACCAGCCAGTTGGGATCGACCAACATCGTGTTGCAGTTCGATCTCAGCCGCAACATCGATGCTGCTGGACGCGATGTCCAAGCCGCCATCAACGCCGCTCGCAGCCAGCTTCCCGCGAACCTCCCCGGCAATCCTAACTACCGGAAAGTCAATCCCGCCGACGCGCCAATTCTTATTCTTGCGCTCACGTCCGATGTCCTCACTCTGCCGCGAATGTACGATGCTGCCGATTCGATCCTGTCGCAGAAGCTGGCGCAGATTCAAGGAGTCGGACAGGTGTTCGTGGGAGGAGGCGCTAAGCCGGCCGTGCGCGCCGAGTTGAATCCAACTTTGCTCAACAAGCTGGGCGTGGGCCTTGATACCGTTCGGGCAGCCCTTGGCTCCGCCAATGCCAATCGGCCGAAAGGTGAAGTGGCAGGTGCGGTGAATGCGTGGACGCTCGGCGCCAACGATCAGATTTTTACCGCCGATCAATATCGTCGGCTGATCGTCTCCTACCAAAATGGCGCGCCCGTTCGCCTCGGGGACGTGGGCAGCGTACAAGATTCGGTCGAAGATATTCGCACAGTCGGACTTTCCAGCGGCAAGCCTGCCGTTCTGATTATCGTGTTTCGCCAGCCCGGCGCGAACATCATTGCAACAGTAGATCGCGTGATTGCAGCCTTGCCCCTGCTGAAGTCCTCGATCTCGCCGGCAATTGACGTCAATGTGGTTCTCGACCGCACCACTACCGTGCGCGCCTCCGTGCACGACATCGAAGTCACGCTACTGATCTCAGTCCTTCTGGTGATCCTGGTTGTATTTGCATTCTTGCGGACGTTCCGGGCAACGATCATTCCCAGCGTTGCCGTTCCGCTCTCGCTCATAGGAACATTCGGTGTGATGTACCTGCTTGGATACAGCCTGGATAATCTTTCTCTGATGGCGCTCGCGATTTCAACCGGCTTCGTGGTGGACGACGCCATCGTTGTCCTCGAGAACATTACGCGCCACACCGAGGAAGGCGTGGCTCCAGTGGCTGCCGCGTACCAGGGCGCTCGCGAGATCGGATTCACCGTGCTCTCCATGAGCACTTCTCTGATCGCCGTCTTCATTCCGCTCTTGCTGATGGGGGGTATCGTCGGCCGCCTTTTCCGGGAGTTCGCAGTCACTCTGAGTATTGCGATTACCGTGTCACTGCTCGTTTCCCTTACCGTGACACCCACGATGTGCGCCAAATTTCTCCGCCCTGCGGACAGAGAAAAACACGGCCGCATCTATCGCTTCAGTGAAAAAATCTTCGACACCACTCTCGGCCTGTACACCCGGGCTCTGAAACTGGTTCTCCGCCATCAGCCCGTCACGCTGTTGATCACGATCACAACCGCCGCGCTCAGCGTCTATCTCTACATCATCGTCCCCAAAGGTTTTTTCCCACAGCAGGACACCGGTCGCATCAGCGGATCGGTACAGGCCTCGCAGGATATTTCCTTTGCCGCGATGAAGGACAAGATGACGCAGTTCGTGAACCTGGTGATGAAAGACCCCGCCGTCAATACGATTGTCGGTTTCGCGGGCGGTAACACGTCGGCCAACCAGGGCCGCATGTTCATTACGCTGAAACCTCTGGCCGAGCGCAAAGTGAGTGCCGATCAGGTGATCGCCAGACTCCGCGGCAAGCTGGCGGTGGTGCCCGGGGCAACATTATTTATGCAGTCTGCTCAGGACCTAACAATCGGTGGACGCCAGAGCCAGGCGCAGTTTCAGTACACCTTGCAGGGGGAGAGTCTGGATGAGTTGAATCACTGGTCCCCGCTTCTCCTACAAAAGCTGCGGGGCCTTCCCGAACTGCGCGACGTCAACACCGATCAACAGGATAAAGGCCTGCAAGCGACGGTTATTATCGATCGCGATACCGCAGCGCGGCTAGGCGTGGCCGCTGCGGATATTGACAATGCTCTCTACGACGCCTTTGGCCAGCGCCAGGTATCCATCATGTACAAGCCGCTGAACCAATATCACGTGGTGATGGAAGTGTCGCCGGAGTTTTCCCAGAGCACGGAAGCGCTGCAGAACATCTATGTCCGCGCCGCGAACGGGACCGCCGTCCCGCTTTCCTCATTCGCGCACTTCGGGCCCTCCAACACACCTCTGGCGGTGGCTCACCAGAGCCAATACCCTTCTGTGACGTTATCTTTCAATCTAGCTCCCAACGTCTCTCTAGGCCAGGCAACCGACGCAATCAATAAAGCGCAGCGTTCCATCAATTTCCCCTCAACCATCAACGCCAGTTTCCAGGGAACAGCGGCCGCATTCCAGTCTTCGCTCGCGAGCCAGCCCTTACTGATTCTGGCTGCGCTCGTCACGGTGTATCTGGTTTTGGGTGTGCTCTATGAGAGTTACATTCATCCCATCACAATTCTGTCGACCTTGCCCTCCGCCGGGGTGGGCGCCATTCTAGCTTTGCTGCTGACGGGCAATGAACTGAACGTAATGGGGATGATTGGCATCATCCTGCTGATTGGCCTGGTAAAGAAAAACGCAATCATGATGATTGACTTCGCATTAGAGACGGAACGGGCCGGCAAAGACTCGGCCGAGTCGATCTACGAGGCATGCATTCGCCGCTTCCGGCCCATCATGATGACGACTATGGCCGCACTGTTAGGCGGATTGCCTCTGGCGCTGGGCACCGGTACCGGCTCAGAACTCAGACGTCCCCTGGGCATAACGATTGTTGGCGGATTGATTATGAGCCAGGCGCTCACCCTTTTCACCACTCCCGTGGTCTACCTGTATCTCGACCGATTGCGCTTGCAGGTGGCCAAACGACGCTCGGCAGATCCGAAGAAGTTGCCGCCGCTGTCTCCCCGGCCGACTGCTGCCACTTGATCGGCTGCATCCGGCGCCGCTCCTCTATCCTCTGGGCTGGCGTGTTCCTGAATCGGAAGCAGCGCTATACCATCTAAAAGAGCACTGATAGCGCACTTATCGCCGATACCTATGAATCTTCTTTACCGATACGCCCGTCAGTACTGGCAACTTTTGATAGTTGCCTTGCTGCTTGCCGCAACCAATCAGATCTTCTCGCTTCTGGACCCGGTTATCTTCCGTCACGTCATTGATGGCTATGCCACGCGTTATCACGAGTACACGCAGGCACAATTCATCCGTGGTGCAGGACTGTTGTTGTTAGCCGCCGTGGGAGTGGCATTCGTCTCCCGAGTTGCCAAGAACTTCCAGGACTATTTCGTGAACGTGATCGTGCAGCGTTTGGGAGCACGAATGTATTCCGATGGGATCCGGCACTCGCTGGACTTGCCCTATCAGGTATTCGAGGACCAGCGCAGCGGAGAAACTCTCGGCAAGTTGCAAAAGGTTCGTAGCGACGTGGAGCGTTTCATTACCGCCGCCATTAACGTGATCTTCATTTCGTTTATCGGCGTCGTGTTCGTGATGATTTACGCCTTTCGGGTTCATTGGTCAATTGCTCCAGCATTTCTCATTACGGTCCCGATGTTGGGAATTATCAGTTCGATACTGAGCCGCAAGATCAAGAAGATCCAGAAGACGATCGTCGGCGAAACCACAGCGCTGGCGGGTTCAACCACCGAGTCATTGCGCAATATTGAATTGGTCAAGAGTCTGGGGCTTGCGCATCAGGAAGTGGAACGGCTCAATGGGATCACGGCGAAGATCCTTAAGCTCGAACTCAAGAAAGTAAAGTATTTGCGCAGCCTCAGTTTCATCCAGGGGACTGCGGTGAATGCGTTGCGCACGAGTATTTTGTTCTTAATGCTTTACTTGATCTTCCGCCAGCAGATCACAGTCGGTCAGTTCTTTTCACTGATGATCTATTCGTTTTATATCTTCACTCCATTGCAGGAATTGGGGAACGTCATCAATATTTATCGTGAAACCGAGGTGTCACTGCAAAACTTTCAAGCGATACTTGATACTCCGCGCGACCCGAAGCCCGTCAATCCGGAGCCGGTTGAAGAACTGATGACTCTGCAGTTCGAGCGAGTCAGTTTTCAGCATCAAAGCTCTACTGTTCTTGCCTTGGATGAGATCAGTTTCAGTGTCGCCCGTGGAGACACGATTGCGTTTGTGGGGCCATCCGGAGCAGGGAAGTCGACGTTGGTGAAACTCCTGGTTGGCCTGTACGCGCCCAAAACAGGCGAGATTCTGTATAACGGGATTCCGTCGGGCCGGGTGGACCTCGATCTGTTGCGGGAAAAGATTGGATTCGTGACGCAGGACACGCAGCTTTTTTCAGGTTCGATTCGCGAGAACCTTCTGTTCGTGAATCCGAAGGCGAGTGATGAAGAATGCATGGAAGTGCTTCAACAAGCTGCCACTCACAGATTGATGGCTCGCGCAGATCGTGGCTTGGATACACTGATCGGCGAAGGCGGCGTTAAAGTTTCGGGAGGCGAGAAGCAGCGTCTGTCGATCGCTCGCGCGTTGCTTCGGCATCCGCAGTTATTGGTGTTCGACGAAGCTACTTCCTCGCTCGACTCGCTGACTGAGGAAGAAATCAGCCGCACGATCCGCGACGTCGCAGCGAATCAGGAGGCGATCACCATTCTGATTGCGCATCGTCTGTCTACCGTGATGCACGCCGACCGAATCTACGTGCTGGAACGAGGGCGTATCGTTGAATTTGGACGGCACTCAGAGTTGCTCGACCAAAAGGGCCTGTACTACGCAATGTGGCGCCAGCAGGTCGGTGAACGTGAAGCTGTAGTGGACGACGTAGTTTCCGGTTGAGTCTGGTCGGAGTTTAAGTACAGCATTCACCGTAGTCGTGAGATTTTGCACAAGGGCACACCTAGATCGAAAGGCTCACATCATGGGTTGAGTCAGGACAAATTGCGGACCACAATTGTTAATCGTCCGATTGTAAACTTTGATCGCCCGCCTCAACAAACTCCAAAAGGTTTCAGAGTCATCTAAGGCCCAAAAAGAGGGCCCCAGTGTGTCGACTTTGAGCCGCATAGATTCTGTTTTTGACGTAGGCCGGTACAAACACAGACGATCGCGATCAAGCATTGGTGTGGCATGTCGCACCCTTGTGGCTGCGTCAACCTTGTGGTCGTGTTCCGCTGCCATCAACGCCCAGACCGCATCGGACCAGACGCTACCGAAAACGGCTCCCCAGGTACAAGAAGTATTGCCATCGTACGAAGGTCAACCAGTGGTGGCGGTTGAACTTGCGGGCCGGCCACAACTTGATACCAGAGCCCTGGCACAATTCCTGGCACAAAAGGCAGGCGAGCCCTTCTCAAAGGAGAAGATTGAGCGCACGGTTGCGGCTTTAAAGGCGAGTGGAAACGCCAAGGAGGTTGAGGTAGAGATTCGGCCGCAGGCTGATGGCGTCCGGGTGATGTTCGTGCTGCAACCAGCGATATATTTCGGGATCTACCGCTTTCCTGGGGCTGAGCGATTTGCCTACGCTCGTTTGATCCAGGTGTCCGACTATCCTCCGCGAGGAGCCTATTCTCCGCTGGACGTCAGCCACACGACGGATGTGCTCCAGCAGTTTTTTCAGAAGAATGGCTATTTTCAGGTGAAAGTGCGTCCTGAATTGGAAACCGATACGGTGCACGGCATTGTAAACGTTAACTTTCGTGTGACTCTAGGTCGGCATGCACGGTTTGGAAGTGTAATTTTCAAGGGAGCACCTCCAGACGTCGAACCGAAACTGCAGAGCGCGTTGAAGTCTTACAAGGCTCGTCTCAAAGGAAGTGCGATCCGGCGGGGCAAAGTCTATTCTTTGCGAACGGTACAAAAGGCTACGCAGTACCTGGAGTCAAAGCTGATCGCTCTGGACTATCTAGGGAGCCGCGTGCAACTGGCGAATGCCGAGTACGATCCCGCAACCAATCGTGCCGATCTTTACTTTGACGTCAAATCGCAGGCACCCGTCCACGTGAAGATCCAGGGTGCCCACCTGTGGAGCTGGTCTCGTCGCAGGCTGATCCCCATGTATGTGCAGGCTGGTCTCGATCCGGAATTGATACAGGAGGGACGCCAGAATCTCATCTCCTACTTCCAGTTAAAGGGCTTCTTCGACGTCAGTGTAGATACCAAGTCCACCCTAGGGACATCGGGCGGAGCGATTGTGTATACGGTGAGCAAGGGGCAACGCCACAAAGTGCAAGAGGTGCACATCACGGGCAATCGTCACTTGTCTGACGGCAAACTGAGTGGGCATGTCAAAGTTGAGAAGGCGGGAATGATCCCATTCTTTTCGCATGGCAGGTTCAGCGACCAACTGGTTCGGTCGAGCGTGAAAAATCTTGAGAAAATCTATCAGGCCGAGGGCTTCAGCAGCGTGAAAGTCACACCGGAGGTCGTGAAAAAGAGCGGGAACATCGCGGCGACCTTTCGCGTAGAAGAGGGTCCGCAAGACATTGTCGAGGTATTGCATCTGGAGGGAAACCGGACTGTCGCTGAAAGCAAATTGGCGCCTCAAGGACTCAAAGCCGTCGAAGGGCACCCATATTCCGCGAAGAAAGTGGATGAAGACCGCAACCAGATCATTGCGCAATACCTGCGAATGGGCTATCTGAACGCGAGCTTTCGAGCGGCCGCTCGCAAAATCAATGGAAACCCGCATCGGCTAGAAGTCACCTACTACATTACTGAAGGGCCAAAGGTCATGGTCGATTCGGTAGTGACGCTGGGTGGCCGTTCCACTAAGCAATCACTGATTGATCAGACGGTTCGGCTGAAGACTGAAGCGCCGATGCGGGAAGACGAATTGTTGATAGCGGAAAATCGTCTTTACAAGCTCGGCATTTTTGACTGGGCGCAGATCGACCCACGCCGGCAGATTACGACTCAGAATCAGGAAGACGTTCTGGTCAAGGTCCACGAATCCCAGGCGAACGAAATACGTTACGGTTTTGGCTTTGAAGTCATCAATCGCGGCGGCAGCATTCCAAGCGGTACGGTTGCGTTGCCGGGGATCCCGCCCACGGGCCTGCCCTCGGGTTTTCGGACCAGCCAGAAAACATTCTGGGGTCCGCGCGGCACTTTTCAGTACACGCACCGAAACTTCCGAGGGTTGGGCGAGAGCATCACGTTTGCCGTTTTGGGCGCGCGCCTCGTCCAACGAGCGGGATTCTCTTATACCGACCCTTTCTTTGCAGGCGCTTTTTGGAGCTCCAACCTTAGCGTGACTGCGGAGCGTAACAGCGAGAATCCTATCTTTACGTCTCGCACCGGCGATGCGGGTTTCCAGGTAGAGAAAATGTTGAACGCGATAGGGAACAAGACGCTGTCGTTGCGATACGGCTTCCGGCAAACGTCATTGACCAACTTGCTAATCCCAGATCTCGTTCTTCCCGAAGACCGCAGTGTTCACTTGTCGACCCTGGCCGCGGCTTATGCTTTCGACACACGAGACAATCCGCTCGATGCCACGAAAGGGAAATATCAGACCGTCGACTTTGACATCAATCTCAAGGGGATCGGCTCCAGCGTCAACTTCGCTCGCTTGCGTCTGCAAACCGCTCATTACAAGGAAATCGGCGCGGGCATCGTCTGGGCGAACAGTCTGCGGGTGGGGGTGGCTGCTCCGTTTTCAAATAGCCGCATACCGGTCAGCGAACTTTTCTTCTCCGGTGGCGGGAGCACATTGCGGGGGTTTCCTTTGAATGGCGCGGGCCCACAGCGCACCGTCGCTGTGTGCAGCGACCCCAACGACCTTTCGACCTGCAGCAAGATTCAGGTGCCGACGGGCGGCCGCGAACTTTTTATCGTCAACTCTGAACTTCGGTTCCCTCTTCCGATCAGGAAGGGGCTTGGCTTGGTCGCATTTTACGATGGAGGAAATATTTTTCCACACGTCGGGTTCGGCGGTTTTGGGTCGGACTACACAAATACGATTGGAGTCGGGCTTCGTTATAAGACGCCGGTCGGACCGGTGCGAGTAGATATCGGCCACAACCTGAACTCGCCCGCAGGAGTCAAAGCGACACAAATCTTTATCACCCTGGGCCAGGCATTTTGAGCGCATTACCTCAACCTCCGTTTTCGGATCGCCGTCCCTCGCGGCGCGCACCCCTACTTCATTTCAAGCGACGGTCGTGGAAAGCCATTCTCGCGTGGGTTGTTGGGGGTCTAACTGTTCTGGCGATCGTTCTGGTGGTTGCCGCACTTCTGCTGCTTCGCAGCGACAGGGTTCACACGTATCTGCTGCAAACGGCTCAACAGAAAGCTGGTCGAGCGCTGGGTAGTGAGGTGAAGTTCCGGGATTTCTCCTTCAGTTGGCATGGATTGGGACCGAGCGTCGACCTCTATGGAGTGGTTGTGCATGGTGCTCCTCCCTATATCAATCGCCCGCTGCTGGAAGCGGACTCTCTTCGAGTGCAAGTCACCATCAGTTCTTTCTTGCATCGCAATTGGTACGTTAACGAAATTCGCATTGAACGCCCTGTTGTTCGCATTCTTGCTGATCGCCAGGGCCGCACAAATTTACCGCACTCCCAGAGTTCCCAGAGTTCGCAGAGCAGCACGAGCGTGTTCGATCTTGGAATTCGGCATCTGCTGCTCGAAAGAGGAGAGGTCTATTACAACGACGCGAAAAGCGAACTCACCGCGGATGTGCATGAGTTGTCGTTCCAGTCCAGCTTTGATCAGGCGCAGACCCGATACTCCGGCACGCTCTCCTATAGAAACGGCCATGTTCAGTGGCAGGGTGCAAATCCCGTGGTGCACAACCTGGATGCCCGCTTCGCGGCAACGCCGAAGGAATTTACTCTCGAAAACGCTGTGTTGAGCACGCAAAGCTCGCGCTTGTCGATTGCGGCAACTGCCCGCGACTATTCGCAGCCGACCATACATGCCACCTACGAAGCTCTTCTCGATGGTGGAGAGTTCCGGCGAGTGCTCAAGAATCCCTCGATGCCAGTCGGCGCGATCGAGATGACGGGTGTTCTCGATTACAAGAGCGAACCTGGTCGTCCTTTCCTTGCGATCGCAACAACAGCGGGAGAGATCCACAGCGCGCGCTTGACTGTTCCAGTCAAACAGACAACAGCGAATATTTTCGGTCTCGGAGCGCATTATAGTCTGGCGAACGGCAATGCCAACGTCACTCGAATTCATGCGAGTTTGCTGGGTGGCAAGGCGACTGGCACACTCCGGATGCGCGATCTTGCCGGGGCAACCAGGTCCAATCTGGCGATGCAGCTTAATGGGATTTCAATCCCTGAGCTGCAGAAACTGATGGCGCCGGAATCTTCGAACCGCGCTGCAGCCCAAGGATCACTGAGCGCCAATGCGGACGCAAAATGGGGCAAGACTATGGCCGACCTGGTTGCACGAGCGGACGTAACGCTTCGGGGAGGTTTGCAACCGGCCCACGGCGGGCCGGAGACTCCCGTCAACGGGTTGGTCCACGCACGATATGCCGCACCCACCGAAACGCTTTCATTCACGCAGAGCTTTCTTAGAACTCCCCAGACCTCGGTTTCGCTCGATGGAACCGTCAGCAAACAGTCGGCGCTGCAAGTTCGAGTGGAGAGTCAAGAACTGAACGAGCTTGAGACACTCGCGGCCACATTCCAGGCGCCGGGCTCAAAGCCGACGGATCTTCACGGCCAGGCGACACTGACGGCGACCGTTAGGGGCTCAACCAGCAGCCCACAAATTCAGGCGCAGGTCATAGCCACGAATCTACGAGTGCGCGGCACTGCATGGAAGTTGTTGCGAACGCAAATTGCTGCCAATCCGAATGCGGTCCATCTGGATGGTGGCGAACTGATTCCGGCCACTCGGGGCCGGATCAATTTTCAGGTGAGCTCGGCGCTGCAACAGTGGGCACTTACCAATTCGAGCGCTTTCCAGGTGCGGCTTAACGCGTCGCAACTCAATGCGGCTGAACTGGCGAAAGCCGCGGGACTCACAACTCCAGTCTCGGGGACGTTGTCGGTCGATGTGCAGGGCAGCGGTACTCAACTCTCGCCCATCGGTCATGGCAAGATCAATCTGGTGGGCGCTCGAATCGGAGATGAGCCGATCCGAAGCGCAAATCTCACGTTCGAGGGAAATGGCACCTCCCTCAATGCCAAGTTGCGCGCCGATCTCGCTGCCGGTTCCGCGACTGCCGATGTTCGATACGTCCCGAAACAGCAAGCGTATGACGCAACCCTTCAGGCTGTCGGCATTAAACTCGAACAACTGGAAACGGTCAAAGCAAGAAACATGCAGCTGACCGGAGCGCTTAATGTCACGGCCAACGGGCGCGGAACGTTGCAAGACCTCGGCTTGACGGCGGTGGTCGAGATACCGCGCCTTCAGATCCGCGACCAGGTGATGAACGGGTTCAAGCTCGATGCTAACGTTGCAAATCACGTCGCGAAATTGAATCTTGCATCGGAGGTCCTCGGCACACACGCAGCGGGACACGGCACCATCCATCTGACCGGCGACTATCCTGCGGACATCGCTTTGGACACCACTGCAATTGCGCTTCAGCCCCTGGTGGCGATGTATGCACCATCGCAGGCCTCATATCTCACCGGACAAACTGAACTGCACGCCACATTGCGCGGTCCACTAAAGAAGAGAACCGCATTGGAAGCGCATCTTGTAGTTCCGAATCTAGCCGTGAACTACAAAAACGCGATCCAGTTAGCCGCCGCCGCTCCGATCCGCGCCGACTATGTCAATGGCGTTCTGGACATTAAGCGGTCCGTCATTCGCGGAACTGGGACGGAACTCACGTTTCAGGCCAATGTGCCCGCTGCCAAAGACGCACCGGTATCATTGCTTCTGCGCGGCACCATTGACCTTCGCCTCGCTGAGATGCTTAGTCCCGACATGACCAGCACGGGCCAGCTCCAGGTCGATATCGATTCGTTCGGCGCGCGTTCGGATCCGAACTTCCAGGGACAAATTCGAATCGTGAATGCTGGTTTTACTCAGGCTGGAGTGCCGTTAGGACTCCGCAATGGCAACGGTGTCCTCACCCTTACTCGCGACCGCTTGGATATTACTCAATTCCAGGGGAACGTCGGAGGTGGGACAGTTGCCGCCCGAGGCGGAATTGTCTACCGTCCCAATTTGTATTTTGACCTGGCCATGAGAGCTGACGAAGTGCGGGTTCTTTATGACCAAAGCATTCGCACGACACTGAGTTCGAACCTTGCGCTAACAGGACAGTACGATAGCGCCCTACTGCGAGGACAGGTAAATGTCGAGCAGCTATCGTTCACGTCCAATTTTGACTTGATGGACATGGCGGCCGAGTTCGGGGGCGGGGCCACAACGCCACCCCCAACTGGTGGATTCAGCGAAAACGTACGTTTGCAGGTTGCAATTCAGACTCCGGGCGGCATCGACTTGAGCAGCCGAAAACTCAGCGTGGCGGGGTCAGCCAATCTACAAGTGCGCGGCTCTGCGGCCCAGCCCGTCATATTGGGCCGCATCAACCTTAGCGATGGAGAGTTGATCTTCTCCGGAAATCGCTATCTGGTGCAAGGCGGTTCCATTGATTTCAGGAATCCATCGCGCACCGAGCCGGTCGTCGATATTTCGGCGAACACAACCATTCATCAGTATGAGATTCAAATGCATTTCTGGGGTCCGGCCGATCACCTGCATACCAATTATTCTTCAGACCCCGCGCTTCCGCCAGCCGACGTCATCAATTTGATCGCTTTTGGGAAGACTTCCGAAGCGGCCGCGGCAAACCCAACCCCGCCGGGTGCTTTGGGAGCGGAGTCTTTGCTTGCCTCTCAGGTGAGTAGCCAGGTGAGCAGTCGCATCGAAAAGATGGCGGGCATCTCGCAACTCTCCATTGATCCCGTGCTCGGCAGTAGTGAGCAACGTCCGGGGGCACGCATCGCCGTTCAACAGAGAGTCACGAGCAAGATCTTCGTAACTTTCGCTACCGATGTGACCTCCACCCAACAGCAGGCGATCAAGCTGGAATACCAGCTTAACCGGAGGACGTCGCTGACCATCGTGCGTAACCAGAATGGCGGCCTATCTTTTGAAACCAGTTTTCGCAAAGGTTGGTAGGACGGAATACAGAACTTCAATTCGCAAACCTGAACTGACAACCGCTCATAGCCGTGCGCATCCAAATTCCGGCTGCAAGGGAATGCATCCGCAGACGGCGCATTCCTTGCCAGGGAGTCCAAGTGCCGCCCGGCGGATTCATTGGTTTGGTCCGAAGACGAGCTTCCCAAGTCTGGTCAGCGCTGGTCAAGACCTATAACGATTTTGACCGGCACAATTACATGACCTACGCGGCAGCCCTCGCGTTCATTTTTCTGATGTCTCTCTTTCCGCTGCTTATTTTTCTGGCAAGTCTATTCGCCTACATCCCCATTCCTAATCTTTTGAACAGACGCTCGAAATCATGGCGAAGATCGTCCCCGCCGATGGCATGGGGGTGGTTCGGGGCGTCCTGAAAGATGTGCTGCGCACGAATCCCAAATTACTTTCGTTGAGCATTGCAGATGCAGTATTTGCCGCCTCTGGCGGTTTTAGCTCTCTGATAGGGCTACTTAACATCGCCTATGACGTTCCGGAAGGCCGCCCTTACTGGAAGACGCGGCTGGTCGCATTTGGTCTCACGATCGTTACGGGACTGATGGTTGGCCTGGTGCTGGCGGTGACGGTCTTGGGACCTGGCTTTGGCAGTTGGCTGGCCGGGCGTTTCGCTATCAGCGGCCTGTTCGCGGTCGTGTGGCCGTACATTCGATGGCTGTTGATCGCGGGCTTCACGGTCCTATCGGTAGAGACGATCTATTTTTTGGCACCCAACGCGAAGCAACGCTTCCAGGATCAGATACCGGG
>Ga0137407_10001824_pt1 | contig 13950 bp, 16 predicted proteins | sample CZOMad2_2_16fung_FD_108410 | JGI IMG/M metagenome (GOLD analysis project Ga0137407, IMG submission 108410) | Vadose zone soil fungal communities from Angelo Coast Range Reserve, California, USA - CZOMad2_2_16fungal (Illumina Assembly) | ecosystem: Environmental > Terrestrial > Soil > Vadose...
CAGGGGCGGCACCGTCGCGAGGAACGACATGTAGATGCGGTACCCGAGGAAGACGTCCGGCGCCGCGATCATGAAGACGATCACCAGCGCCAGGAGCACGCCCATGATCGGCAGGCCTTCCGTCTCCAGGAGGCGGCTGCGCGCGCTCTCAGGTGCCGGCATGCTTGCGGCCCTCGTGCAGCGCGATCATCCGCGCGGTCAGGTCGGCGAGGGTGATCTCGCCCTTCGCGAACTGGCCCACGACCGTTCCACGATCGAGGATGACCAGGCGATCGGCCACCTCGTAGACGTGCGCGAGGTTGTGCTCGATGTAGATGCAGGCGCGGCCACCTGCCTTCACCCCTTCGACGAAGGCCAGCACCTTGCGGACCTCGCTCACCGCCAGCGCGGTGGTGGGCTCGTCGAGGACGATGAGGTCGGCCTCGAAGTACATGGCGCGGGCGATGGCGATGCCCTGGCGCTCTCCTCCCGAGAGATCGCGCACGGTCGAGTCCGAGTTGATTCCGTGGCCGCGGAAGCCGATGGCACGCCGCAGGAGCTGGTCGGCGATCTCCTTCTCCTTCTTCACGTCGATGAAGCCGAACCGGCCGGTGATCTGCCTGCCGACGAAGAGGTTTCGCCAGAGGGGCTGCTTCTCCCCCAGGCTCTGACCCTGGTGCACCGTTTCGATGCGCAGGTCGTGCGCCTTCCGCACCGAGTACCGGTCGAGGTTCAGCAGGCGGTCGCGCACCCAGATCTCCCCCGCGGTGGGACGCAGGACGCCGCTCACGATCTTGATCAGGGTGGACTTGCCGGCGCCGTTGTCTCCCAGCAGGCCGACGATCTCGTTGCGGCCGACGGCGAAGTCGACGTTCGAGAGAGCCTGCACCTTGCCGAAGGTCATCTCCACCTTTTCCAGGCGGACGACGTGCCGGAAACTCACGGCTGCGGATTCGTTGGGCGCGGCCTCGGTCATTCGCGGCGTTCCGGTTGGTCGGCGGTGCAGACTACCCTAGGCTCCCCTGAATGTCCGCCGGTAGTAGGTCGGGGTCGTTTGCAGGCAAGCGCGGAAGTGATGGCGCAGGGTGGCGGCGCTGCCCATCCCGGTGCGGTCGGCGATGTCCTCCACCGCCAGCGCCGTCGTCTCCAGCAGCCGCTGCGCCGCGATCAGGCGTTGCCCGATGAGCCAGCGCGCGGGCGAACTGCCCACCTGCGCGAAGAAGCGCCGGCAGAAGGTGCGCTCGGGCATCCCCGCGCGTCTCGCCAGCCGCCGGACCGAGATCGGCTCGCGAAGGTTCCGCAGCGCCCAGTCGAGCAGCGGCGCCAGCGGCGAGCCGGCGTCCGAGGGCGAGATCGGCTCGGGCACGAACTGCGCCTGCCCACCCTCCCGGTGCGGCGCGATCACCAGCCGTCGCGCCACCTCGTTGGCGATGGCAGCGCCGTAGTCCTTGCGCACGATGTGCATGCACAGATCGAGACCGGCGGCGCTGCCGGCCGACGTCAGGAGCTGGCCTTCGTCGACGTAGAGCACGTTGGGCACCAGCTTCACGCGGGGGAATCGCTCGGCGAAGATCCGCGCGTAACGCCAGTGGGTGGTCGCGCGCAGGCCGTCGAGCAGGCCGGTGGCGGCGAGCACGAACGCGCCCGAGCAGATGGACACGAGCCGCGCCCCTTGCGCGTGCGCGCGCCGGAGCGCTTGCAGGAGCGCGCGCGGGATGGGCTCCTCGAAGTCGGGTCGCCAGCCCGGAACCACGACGGTCCCGGCGCCTTCGATCGCGCGCAGGCCATGCCGTGCCCGCAGCGTCACGCCCCCTTCGGCTCGCAACCGGCCCGGCTCGGCGGCGCAGACCCGGAAGTCGTACCAAGACACGCCCAACTCCGGCCGGCGCAGGCCGAAGACCTCGACGGCGAGAGCGAACTCGAAGGTGCAAAGGCCGTCGTAGGCGAGGACGGCGACCGATCGGTCCCGCATTGGCAGAGTATTTACGAGTGGCCGCGCTCCCCTCGGCCGAGGCCCTGCAGCACTTCAGCCGGCTGCTCGAGCTCGAGACCGACTGCTGGGACGTGCACGCCTCGCTCGAGGCGGGCGGGTTCGTCCTGCTCGACGTCCGCAGCCCCGAGCTCTTCCGCCGCGGCCACGTGCAGGGCGCGGTCAATCTGCCGCACGCGCGGATCGCCTCGCGCGCGCTCGAGGACTTCCCGCCCGAGACGCTGTTCGTCGTCTACTGCGCAGGCCCACATTGCAATGGCGCCGACCGCGCGGCGATCCGGCTCGCCTCGCTGGGCCGTCCGGTAAAGAAGATGATCGGCGGTATCACCGGCTGGATCGACGAGGGATTCCCTCTCGCGGCCGGCCCCTGAGCCGAGCGCCAGACCTCCCGGCCTCGATTCCAGGTGGCCGGCGGAGGTTGCGGAGGTGTACAAGCAAGCGATGGAACTCGACGTCGCGCCCTGGTGGCAGACGGGGGTCGTGTACCAGATCTATCCGCGCAGCTTCCAGGACTCGAACGGTGATGGCGTCGGTGATCTGCCGGGCATCGCCGCGCGCCTCGATCATCTCGCCTCCCTCGGTGTGGATGCCATCTGGATCTCGCCTTTCTATCCGTCGCCGATGAAGGACTTCGGCTACGACGTGAGCGACTACACCGATGTCGATCCGCTCTTCGGCACGGTGGCCGACTTCGATCGGCTGCTGGCGGCCGCGCACGAGCGGGGGCTCGCGGTCATCATCGATTGGGTGCCCAATCACACCAGCGACCAGCATTCGTGGTTCCTCGCCTCCCGCAGCAGCCGCGACAGCCCGCAGCGGGACTGGTACGTGTGGCGCGATCCCAAGCCTGATGGCTCGCTGCCGAACAATTGGCTCTCGGCCTTCGGCGGGCCCGCCTGGACCTGGGACGAGCGGACACGCCAGTACTACCTGCACACCTTCCTGAAGGAGCAGCCCGACCTGAACTGGCGCAATCCCGCGGTGCGCCGGGCGATGCTGGACACGCTCGAGTTCTGGCTCGAGCGCGGCGTGGACGGGTTCCGCATCGACGTCGCGCACGCGGTCATGAAGGATCCGGAGCTGCGCGACAACCCGCCGGCGCCGGCGGGGAGGCGCGACTTCCACAAGGACATGGGAGCATACGGCACGCAGCTCCACATCTACGATCGGGGGCACGCGGACACCCACCTCGTCTACCGCGACGTCCGCCGACTGCTCGAGCGGTACAGCGGCACGCGCGCGCGCGTCTCCATCGGCGAGATCCATCTCTTCGACCTCGCCGAGCTCGTCGCCTATTACGGCGCGGAGCTCGACGAGCTCCACATGCCCTTCAATTTCACCTTGCTCAACGTGCCCTGGACGGCCGAGGCGGTGCGGAGCACGGTGGATGAGATGGAAGCCGCGCTGCCTGCGGGCGCGTGGCCGAACTGGGTGCTCGGCAATCACGACGAGTCCCGCGTCGCCAGCCGGATCGGAGCGGCCGCGGCGCGTTCGGCGATGCTGCTCCTCCTCACCCTGCGGGGGACGCCTACGATGTACTACGGCGACGAGCTGGGGATGGAGGACGTGCCGGTCCCGCCCGAGCTGGTGCAGGACCCCTGGGGAAAGAACGTCCCCGGCCTCGGGCTCGGGCGCGATCCGGAGCGGGCCCCGATGCCCTGGGATGGGAGCCCGAACGCAGGGTTCACGCGCCTTGGCGTGAAGCCCTGGCTTCCCCTTCCCCCGGATGCGGCGACGAGGAACGTCGAAGCAGAAGCGGCGAAGCCGGAGAGCATGCTCACGCTCACACGCTCCCTCCTGGCGGTGCGGCGCGCGCATCCGGCGCTTCAGCGCGGGTCGTACCGCCCCGTGGCGGAGGCACCGGCGGGCGTGTTCGCTTACGAGCGGGCGCTCGGCGACGAGCGCTTGCTCGTGCTGGTGAACTTCCTGCCGACTCCGGCCGACGTTCGCGTGACCGGCATCGCGCGACCGCTCGTCTCCACGCACGTCGAACCCGTCGTGCGGAGCGGAGCGTGCGCGCTGCGGCCTCACGAGGGCGTCGTGCTCGAGATGGGGTGACTTCTACGGCCCAGGATCGCCCCGATGCGTCCGGAGAACGGGGGACGAGCGGAGCGTCTGGTACACGACGCAGTAGCGCTCCGTCAGCTCCAGCAGCTTCGCGATCTGCTCGGGGGTCGCAGCGGTATCCAACTCGAATCCGAGCCTGATCTCACGAAAGCCGACCGGCGCTTCCTTGGAGACGCCGAGCGTCCCGCGGAAGTCCAGATCGCCCTCGGCAGTGACGGTGCCGCCCCGGATCGGGATCGCCAGGCTCGTCGCGACCGCCCGCAGCGTGACGCCGGCGCAAGCGACCAGTGCTTCGAGGAGCATGTCGCCCGAGCACGCCAGGCTTCCGTCACCACCCGTCGCCGGATGGAGACCGGCGGTGACCAGGGCCCTCCCCGAGTCACGATGCTCGAAACCTTCGAGACGGCCGCGGTCTATCACCAGGGCCACGAGCGCGGGCTATCGGCGGAGCAAGCCCGTCCCATGATCGATTCCGCGCTTCGTGAATCGGCGGCGAGGGCGAAGGCGGCGATCGCCTCGCTGGCCGCTTCCGTTGCCGGCCGTTGCCGGCTCGAGCGCGCCGCGCTCCTCGCCGGAAGCGGAAGGCCCCTGCCGCCGTTGGAGGCCGTACTCCGCTCGCACCCGCTGGTCCATGCTGCCGAAGGCGAGATGTACCGGGATGCCGTGGGGCGCGCGTGCGAGGCGCTGGGCTTGAGCCTGCTGCGACTGCCAGCGAAGGAGCTGCACGAGCGCGCCGCGACGACGCTCGGCATGAAGGAGACCGCGCTGCGTGCGCGTCTCGCTGCCATGGGCAAGAAGGCGGGCAGACCTTGGGGCTCCGAGCAGCGCGAGTGCGCCCTGGCGGCGTGGGTGGCCGCGGTGGCCACTTGACATAGTTAACTTGAGCGTTAAATATTTCCCGATCGCTGCAGGATACCGAGAGGAGATTCGCGTGAAACCCACACCGTCAGGATGGCCTCGGATCTCGCCGGCCCTCTACTACCAGGACGCAGCCAAGGCCATCGACTGGCTCTGCCGCGCATTCGGGTTCGAGGTTCGCCTCAAAGTCGAGGGCGACGGAGGACGCATCGAGCATTCGGAGCTCGTTTTTGGCGAAGGCCTGATCATGGTCGGCGACTCGGAGAAGCGCGAGCGGTTTCCCTACCGCCGCAGCCCCCCCGAGATCGGCGGCTTCAATACCCAAAACCTCATGCTCTACGTCGACGACGTCGAGGCGCACTGCAAGCGCGCGCTCGAGGCGGGAGCCAGGATCGTCTCGGAGCCCAGCACCGAGGACTACGGCGAGGAGTACTGGAGCGACCGCGGCTACGAATGCGAAGACGTCGGCGGCCATCACTGGTGGTTCTACCAGCGCCTGCGCGACCCGAACCCGAAGGCATGACCGATCTCGACGGAACGTTGATCGCCCTGTCGGATCCGACGCGCCGCGGAGTCATCGACCTGCTGCGCCGCAAGCCAAGACGGGCCGGGGAACTCTCCGCCGCCCTGGAGATGAGCCCCGCAGCGATGAGCCGGCATCTGCGCGTCTTGCGCAACTACGGGTTGGTCGAGGAGGACCACGCTGGCCCGGACGCGCGCGTCCGCACGTACCGGCTGCGGCAAGAGCCTTTTCGCGAGTTGCGCAAGTGGCTCGACGATGTCGAGGTCTTCTGGGCGCGTGAGCTAGACGCGTTCCGGCGGCACGCCGAGCGCACCCGGAGGGCCGGAAAGGGCCGGTCGTGACCGGCGCCGGCGACGCCGCTACGGTCTCGGTGCTCGTCCGGGTTGAGCTGGAGGACGCCTTCGACGTGTTCACCCGCGAGATCGATCTGTGGTGGAAGCATGGCCCGCAGTTCCGCATCGCAGGGCGTCGGCGAGGGCAGCTCTTTTTCGAGAGCGGGACAGGCGGCCGATTGTTCGAGACGCTCGAGAGCGCGCAGGGTCCGCGAGCGGCACCCTCGTCACCGTCCGGCACCGGGGCTGGAGCAGTCTGCCGACGGGTCATCCGGCGCGGCATGGGCTCGTTGGTCCGGCGTTCAGCCGGATGATCGGCCTCTGGTGGGGACAGCTCATGACCTCGCTGCGCGAACACATCGAGACGCGCCGCTGAAACGCGGCCGGCGCCTGTGATAGAGAGCTTCGCGTGGCGCCGCGCTCCGGGCGGAAGGGCCATGGAGCAAGGTCCCCGAGGATGGAAGGAGGGAGACCATGATCCCCCAGCAGATCGTCGACTACCTGGAAAGGAACGCCGTTGCCTACGAACGACACCCGCATCGCCGCGCCTGCACCGCGCAGGAGCTCGCGGCGTCGATGCACGTGCCGGGACGGCGGGTGGCGAAGTCCGTGATCGTCAAAGGCGGCGACCAGATCTGGATCGCCGTTCTGCCTGCCACGGAGGTAGTGGACGAGGAGCGCCTCGCCGAGGTCCTCGGTGTTCCGTCGGTGCGGCTCTTGCACGAAGCGGACTTCGAAGGCCTCTTCGCCGGCTGCGAGCCCGGCGCGGAGCCGCCGTTCGGCGCCCTCTTCGGGCTGCCGGTGGTCGCCGACTCGGCCCTGGCCGAAGCGGATCGGATCGTCTTCTGTGCCGGATCGCACGAGGAAGCGATCGAGATCCGCTACCAGGACTTCCGCCGGCTGGAGGGCGACCCGAAGACGGGAGCGTTCGGCCGCTTTCCCGCGAGCGCGCCGCGGGTCTGGGACGAGTGGCCGGAATCCCGCGCCCGTTGACGCGGGCCGCTGTTCAGCGGCCGGGCCAGTCGTTCATCGGCAAAAGCACTGCTTCCCGCAGCGCCGCGCGCCGCAGCGGCGCGATGGCCTGATATTCCGGATCCGCGTGCATCTGCACGTATGCGGTGCGGTTGGGATATCGCACCAGCACGACCGCGTCCCAGGCCTGGCTCTCGCCGGCAACCAGCGGCTCCACGCATTCGCCTCCGTAGAGCACCTGGGCGCCGAGGGACTTCAGGATCGGCTGGACCTGCACGGAGTACTGCAGATACCGGTCGCGCCCGCCTTCGGCGAACCGGAGCAGCTGGACCAGCACGAACGGCCGCTTGTCGTCTCCGCTGCGGAATTGCTCCAGTTCGCTGCTGCTTGCTTCGATGGCCATGGCAGGCGGATCTAGAGCACATTTCATATCCTGCCTGCGAGTGTTTGCGCCCTTCCCCCCGGATTTTTCCCAGCGTGCTAAAGTTGCTCGCCGGGTAGGGCGCGGGGGCCTGCCATGCGCCTGCTGGCGAAGTTCAGCTTGATTTTCGCAGTCGTGTTCGGCCTCGGTCTCGCTGCCGCGGCCTTCCTCTTCCACGACTCGCTGCAGCGGAGCGCACGCGAGCAGGTCCTCCATGAAGCGCAGATCATGATGGAAACAGCGCTTGCCATGCGCAACTACACCACCGAGCAGATCCGGCCGGTGATGAACGAGATCTCCCAGCCATACGATGCGAAAGCGGTCGACCCGATCAGCAGGATCTGCGCCCGGGAAGCAGCAGCGAGGCGCGTCTTCCGCCCCCAGACGGTCCCGGCGTTTGCCGCCACCGAGATCTTCAACTACCTGCGCAAGAAGTACCCTGATTACTTCTACAAGGAAGCCTCGCTCAACCCGACCAACCCACGCAATCGCGTCGTCGATTGGGAAGAGGACATCCTCAACGTCTTCCGCAATCGTCCTGACCTGGCGCTGCTCGACGGCGAGCGCATGACGCCGCTCGGCAAATCGCTGTTCCTCGCGCGGCCCATGCGGGCCGCCAAGTCCTGTCTCGAGTGCCATGCGACGCCGGGCGAAGCGCCGCAGGACATGGTGAAGCTCTACGGTCCGGCGAACGGATTCGGCTGGAGGGAGAACGAGATCATCGCGGCGCAGATCGTCTCCGTCCCCGTAACCCTGCCGGTGCAGATGGCGAATCGCTCGTTCCGGCGGCTCCTGGTCTCGTTGGTCGCCGTCGGCTTCGTGACCTTGGTGGTGCTCGATGTCCTCCTCTACTTCACCGTGGTCCGCCCCGTCAGCCACTTCGCCCGGCGCGCGGACGAGATCAGCAAGGGGCAGATGGAGGTGCCAGAGCTGCCGGTGAAGGGACGCGACGAGGTCTCCATCCTTGCGGCCTCGTTCAACCGGATGCATCGCAGTCTGGCGGCGGCCATGAAGATGCTGGAGCAGCAGAAGTGACGATGGAGCGCGGGGAGGGGTGGCCGTGAGTCGCAGCGCGGGAGACGAGACCCGAACCAGTACCCTGAGCGCCGCAACGGCCGTGGCGGACGGTATTCGCCCCGGAGCGCTGTCGGAGGTGCTGCAGGAGGTGGGGCGCGAGCCGGATCCGGCGCAAGGAACGGGCTGGCCGACCGCGCTCGAGCCGGGAGCGGTCATCGGCCGATTCGAGCTGCTGCGCGAGGTCGGGCAGGGCGGCTTCGGGGTGGTGTACGAAGCGCGCGACCGCGAGCTGGGACGGCTCGTCGCCTTCAAGGCGGTGCGCGCCGGGGCGAGGCGGACGGTGCGCGAGGAGCGGCTGCTCTGCGAGGCGGAAACCGCGGCCCGGCTCTCGCACCCGAACATCGTGACGCTGTTCGACGCCGGCCGCGCAGCGCAAGGGCCCTATCTGGTCATGGAGCTGCTGCGCGGATGCACCCTTGCGCGGCGGCCGGATCCGGGCCCCGTTCCGGTGCGCGAGGCGTTGCGCATCGCCATCGAGGTTGCGAAGGGTCTGGCGCACGCGCACGCGCACGGGGTCGTCCACCGCGATCTCACGCCGGGCAACATCTTCCTCTGCGAGGACGGCCAGGTGAAGGTGCTCGACCTCGGCCTCGCCCACGCCTTCGGCCATCGCAAGATCGACGGCGGCACGCCTTCGTACATGGCGCCGGAGCAGCGCCGGTGCGCGCCCGAAGACGAGCGGACCGACGTGTTCGCCATGGGCGTGATCCTGTTCGAGATGCTCACCGGGGAGCTGCCGTACCGCGCGGAGGGCGGGAAGGCGCTGCCGGACTTGGCGGCGGCGCCGGGCGTCGACGTTCCCGGGCAGCCGGCGTTTGCCGAGTTCATTACGCAGATGCTCTCGATCGATCCGGTCCATCGGCCGCGGGATGCCAGCGAGGTGCTCTCGGCGCTCATTGTCTTCGCCCAGGACGCTGAACGGGAGCGGACGGCAGACCTGCGACCTCGACCGGTGCCCCATCGCCGGTTGGCGAAGCGGTCGGGCGAGCACGCGAAGTCGGAGCGCACGTGCCTGTGCAGCGTTCTCTCCACCGAGATCCTCCGGTACTCCGGGCAATCCGTGCAGATCCAGGCCGGCTGGAAGGCGCGCTTCAATGCGCGCCTGGCCTCGTCGATCCGGGAGGTGCCCGAGGCCGATCGCGTAGTCCTCGACTCCGGCGGCAGCGTCGCAATCTGTTTCCTCGGCGATCCCGAGGCGGCGATCTCCGGCGCGTTGGGCCTGCTCGGATCGGTGGCGCGCGAGGACATTCCCAGCGGCGGCATGCGCGTTCGCGCCGGCCTGCACCTCGGTCCGGTCAAGCTGGTGAAGGACATCAACGGCAACCTGAACGCGCTCGGCGAAGGCCTTTCGGTCGCGCAGAAGGTGATGGCCTTCGCCCACGAGAACCAGGTGCTCGCCTCGCGCTCCTTCCACGAGGTCGCGAACTGCCTTTCCGCGGCGTACCGGCCGCTGTTCGCGCACGTCGGGGTCCGGCGAGACGAGTTGATGCGTGAGCATGCGGTCTACGAGCTTCGCCTCCCCGAAGCGGCGACACGCGGTCCGGAAGCCACCCGCTCGTTGAGCGAGGAATCGCCACCCTCACCGATGACGCTGGATGCCGGTGTGGAGGCGACGATCGAGCGCCGAGCGGCACAGATTCTCGGTCCCATCGCTCACCATCTGGCGAGGACGGTCGGGGCGCAGGCAGCGAATCCGCGCGAGCTGGCCGAGTTGCTCGCGGCGTTCATGCCGCAGTCGGCCGAGCGTTCGGCGTTCCTGCGCTCGTGCGCCGACGTCTCGGCGCCTCGCAGGACCTCGGGTCCGGCTTCGTCCTCCGTGACATCCTTCAGCGCGGACGTCCTCGACCGCGCAGCGCGGCGACTGGCGGAGTACCTGGGCCCGATGGCGCGGATCCTGGTGTCGCGGACGTCCCTGAACGCCCGCTCGGAAGAGGAGCTCTACGATCTGCTGGCGGTGCAGATCGACTCTGCCAAGGACCGTGCGGCTTTCCGCGGAACGGGTCCCGCGGCGCCTCAGCAGCATTGACGGCGTCGCGAGGCGCGCCACATCGGTCAGCGGATGAACGAACCCGGGTCGATGTCGAATCGGCGCAGCCATCGTTGCACCTGGGTGCGTGCCTTTCCCATGGCCCGAGCGACGGCGGTGACGTTCCCGCCGTTGGCGCGCAGCAGCTCGATCAGCTGCTCGCGAAGGCGCCGGTCCGGCTCGCGCAGGCCCTCCGGGGCAATGCCTTGCCTGGGAGGGCCCCCCGGCTTCGGCGCATTGAGAAGGCTTTCGCGCAGGTGCTCGAGCTCCACCCGCCTGTCGCGCGCCAGCAGCACCGCGCTCGCGATGCACTTCTCGAGCTCCCGCACGTTGAGCGGCCAGCTATGAAGCAGCAGGGTCCGGGCGGCGTCCGGCGAGAAGATCACGTCGCGGGCCATCTCGCCGGCGGTCTTCTCCATCAGCGCCGAGAGGATCAGCCCGAAGTCCTCGCGCCGCTCGCGCAGCGCAGGCAGCGAGATCCTGGCGCCGTCGAGGCGGGCGAGCAGATCGCGGCGGAACCGATCCTGGGCGGCGAGCGCGGCGAGATCGCGGTGGGTCGCCGCGACCACCCGCAGATCCACCTTCACCGGCCGCGTCCCTCCAACGGGAAGCACCTCGTTTTCCTGCAGCACGCGCAAGAGCGCCGCCTGGGCGGCCAGGGGCAGATCGCCGATCTCATCGAGCAGCAGCGTCCCGTGCTCGCTGCTGCGCACGAGCCCCGGACGATCTTCCAGGGCGCCCGAGAACGCGCCCTTGCGATATCCGAACAGCTCCGACTCGACGAGGTTGGGCGCGATCGCTCCGCAGTTCACGGCCACGAAGGGGCCGGGACGGCCTGAAAGCTCGTGGATGGCCGAGGCGATCAGCTCCTTCCCGGTGCCGGTCTCGCCCGAAACGAGCACCGGTACCTGCGAACGCGCGAAGGCCGTCAGGCGCTCCAGCTCCACGGCAAAGGCGGGCGAGAGCGTAGCCATCCCGCGCGGCAAGGGCTTCAGCGCGCGCTGTTCGAGGAGCGCGGGCTCCGCCCGAGGGAGCGCCTCGCGAAAGACGAAGAAGCTGTGTCCCAGCTCGACGAGAGCGTCATCGGCGAGCGGAGAGCTGGTGACGCGTTTGCCGTCGACGAAAGTACCGTTCTTGGAGTCGGCGTCTTCGATCACCCACGCGCCGAGCACCCGCTGCAGCCGCGCGTGCCTCGAGGACATGCGGCCGTCTGGAACGGAGATCCGGATCGACGTTGTTTCGCCCTGCTGCCGCTCGAGCTGAAGCGCGCTTCCGCGACCGATGTTCACCTGGTCGGCGCCCTGGAACGAGAAGCGCGCTCCTCCCTCCAGGGGACGGTCGCACCGCAGGGTGAGGAAAAGATACGGCTGCCCTTTGCCCGGTCCGGATCTCCCCTCGTGCGTCCGCGTGATCGTGCGGCTGGGGTCCATCGGCGGCTGATTCTACGGCAGATGGACCCATGCGCGCTTACGGCGCGGCTCAGGATGCCGTCTCAGCGGATGGAGCGCGGCCGAAGCGGATGGTGGCGTAACCGGTCAAAAGACCGACCAGGCTGCCGGGAAGGATGATCTCCAGGTAGTACTTCCCGCCCATGTGGGCGATGGCGAAGGCGAGCAGCGCGCCCACGAAGGTGCCGAACGCCAGCGTCCACGGCAGGCTCGTCACCTTGCGCGCGAAGGCGCCGATGATCGCCCCCGCCACCAGGCCCTTGATCGTCGATCCGATGACGATGCCGATCATCTGCGGCCGCGCTTCCGGAGTGAACCAGGCCGTCAGGCCGTCGACGATGCCGAGCGCGCCGCCAACCAGGATTCCCACTGCGATGCGATTCATTGTCAGCTCCGCGGGCGCCGCGTGCGCCCCTCGCTCCTTCCATTGTCCGTCGCGCCGGATTCCTTTCAGCGGCCGGTGAAGAGGAGGATCAGCGCGCGGCCGGCGAGGTAGGCGGCGACGATCCCCAAGGCCACCCGATGCCGCTTGGCCATCCGCAGCGCGCGGTGCAGAAAGGTCTCCGGATAAGCCGAAATCGCGGCGCCGTCGAGGAAGCGGGTGACGTCCGCCGCGAGTGCCCCTACGTCCGGATAGCGCTCCTCGCGCGGTGCCGCCATCGCCTTGCGCCAGACCGCGCGAAGCGCCGGCACGCCCTCGCCGGCTGCCATCCACTGCAGCATCACGCCCAAGGAGTAGACGTCGCTGCGCGCGTCGACTCCCGCGCTCTCGCCGGCCGCTTGTTCCGGCGACATGAATCCTGCCGTTCCGAGCACGGCGCTCTCTGCCGTCTTGCGTGTCGGCACCGGGTCGGCCCCGTCCCCGACGATTTTCGCGAGGCCCCAGTCCATCACCAGCACTTCGCCAAAGGCGCCGACCATCACGTTCTCGGGCTTCAGATCCCGGTGCAACACACCCTGTGCATGCGCGAAGGCGACAGCGTCAGCGATGCGGAGAAAAAGCCGCAGCCGCTCGGCGAGCGGTACCGGCCGCGACAGGCGCGCGTCGAGTCGCTCCCCCTGCACCCACTTCATCGTGTAGAAGACCCGCCCGTCCGGCAGCGCGCCCATATCGTGCACCGGCGCGATCCCGGGGTGCTCCAGCCGCGCCAGCACCTGCGCCTCTCGCCTCAAGCGCGCCTCGGTTCCGGCATCAGGCACGTCGAGCACTTTCAGCGCCGCGCGCCGTCGCAACTCGGTGTCTTCGACGATGTAGACCGTCCCCATCCCGCCCGAGCCGGCCACACCGGCGAGCCGGTTTCGTCTCCGACAGATCCGGCTCGCGCACGGCGGCGCGCAGACGCTCGAGCGCGCGGTCATCCAGGCGGGTCATACCGCGCCGTCTCCGAGCAGCGCGCGTGCTTCCTCGCGGAATTCCTCCTCGCTGGCGGTCAACTCGCGCAGCACTTCGAGGACGATCCGCCGCAGCTCGCGCCGGACGCGGAACAAACGATTGGTCACGTCCGTGACCGGGACGCCGAACCGTTGCGCCAGCTCCGCGTAGGTCGGGCGTTCATCGTCGAGATCGTACCGTTGGAGCAGCGCGTAATTCTGCGATCTGCCCGTGCTTGCACACTCCTGCTCGAGCCGCCGCAGCGCGATGCCGAAGACGCCGCGCGCCCATTCCTTCTCGAACTGGACCTCCGGCGAGTGGCAGCCGCCCTCGAGCCCTTCGATCTCCTCGCGCGCGCCGTCGAAGTCGAGATGCGGCGATCCTCCACCCCGCTTCTGCCTGGACGCCGCCTTGTCGTGGTTCGCCACCAGTCCGTCGATGCACGTGCGCAGGAACGTGCGCAATCGCGCCCGCGAAGGATCGAACCGCGCGAACACGTCCTTCTGGACGACCTGTGTGAAGAACTCCTGGGCGAGATCCGCCGCCTCTTCGTGCGGTTTGCGCCAGCGCAATCGCAGATAGGTGTAGACCGGGCGCCAATAGACCGCCGACAGGATCGCGAGCCCTTTCGCGCGCTGGGCGGTATCGGCGCTGCGCACGGCCGCGACCGCGGAATGCCGCGTCGGCGGAAAGGCGCGGACCATGGCGTCGTCCATCCGTTCATGATGCGCCAGAAGACGGTGCGGACGCCACGCCGACCATTCGGCGCGCCGGCGGGGCTTTGCGAAGTGCGTTCTTGGAAACCGTATCGCAGTGGTGGCGAACGATCGCGAGGCGCGCCGCAAGGTGGACATGCGGCCGGACGCCTGCAAGCCCGCCCGGAGG